>BNJU01001297.1_pt1 | contig 331180 bp, 437 predicted proteins | sample 8539281 | NCBI WGS metagenome assembly BNJU01 (sample SAMD00202456, study PRJDB9452) | human saliva metagenome | isolation source: human saliva | place: Japan
CATGGTGTTTTAGGACTTGAAGACGATAGCTTTCTAACTGGACAAGACTCAACTATTCTAGACCTTTCGGGTTCTAAAGCTCGAATCTTGCGTCAGGGTGCTATTACACGTTCGGAGATCCTTGAGCGTGTACCAGAGATTCCTTTCTGGGAGGAAGAAGATGTTACGTAACCTTATATTGACGGATGTGGAAGCTTTAAGTCGGATTAACGAGCAAGCATTAGGCTACTCTTTTTCTACTGAGAAAACAGGCCAGCAGCTAGCTAAATTAATCCAAGATTCCCACCATTTTTTCATCGGGTTTGAAGATAGCGAGACCCAGCAACTGCTTGGTTATGTTCATGCAGAAGTTTACCAATCCCTCTACTCAGAACCTGGTTTTAATGTTCTGGCTCTTGCTGTTTTACCAGATCAGCAAGGGAAAGGCATCGGGAAAATTTTGCTTCAAGGATTAGAAGAAGAAGCCAAACGAAGAGGATACGCTTTTATTCGCTTAAACTCTGCTGACTACCGCACTGAGGCTCATGCTTTTTACGAGCATGTCGATTATAGCTGTGATAAGCTACAAAAACGTTTTATTAAATTTTTTTAAAGGAGTAGATCTATGATTTTTGACAAAGAAGATTACAAAGCCTATGATGCTGATCTATGGAATGCCATCTCCAAGGAAGAAGAACGTCAACAAAACAATATTGAGTTGATTGCTTCTGAGAATGTCGTCTCTAAGGCGGTTATGGCAGCTCAAGGATCTATTCTGACCAATAAATATGCCGAAGGCTACCCTGGTCGTCGTTACTACGGCGGGACAGATGTGGTCGATGTGGTTGAAAGCTTAGCCATCGAACGTGCTAAGGAAATCTTTGGAGCTAAGTACGCTAATGTTCAACCGCATTCAGGAAGTCAGGCCAACTGCGCCGCCTATATGGCCTTGATTGAGCCTGGCGATACAGTTATGGGGATGGATCTGGCTGCTGGTGGACATTTGACACACGGAGCTTCTGTAAGCTTCTCAGGGCAAACATATAACTTTGTGTCCTACAGCGTAGATCCTGAGACAGAACTTTTGGATTTTGACGCCATCTTAAAACAAGCCCAAGAAGTGAAGCCAAAACTCATCGTTGCTGGTGCATCAGCCTACTCTCAGATTATTGATTTCTCAAAATTCCGTGAGATTGCGGATGCAGTAGGAGCCAAGCTCATGGTTGACATGGCCCATATCGCTGGCTTGGTAGCGGCAGGTCTTCATCCAAGTCCAGTTCCTTATGCCCATATCACGACCACGACCACTCACAAGACCCTTCGTGGCCCTCGTGGAGGCCTGATCTTGACCAATGATGAAGACTTGGCTAAGAAGATCAATTCAGCTATCTTCCCTGGTATTCAAGGAGGACCTTTGGAGCATGTCATCGCAGCTAAAGCAGTAGCCTTCAAGGAAGCACTGGATCCAGCATTTAAAGAGTATGCAGCAAACGTCATTAAAAACAGTCAGGCCATGGCGGATGTCTTCTTACAAGATCCTGATTTCCGTGTCATTTCAGGCGGAACTGAGAACCACCTTTTCCTTGTCGATGTGACGAAAGTCGTTGAAAATGGGAAAGTGGCACAAAACTTGTTGGATGAAGTCAACATTACTCTCAACAAGAACTCTATTCCTTATGAAACCTTGTCGCCATTCAAGACCAGTGGAATCCGGATTGGGGCAGCAGCCATCACTGCTCGTGGTTTTGGAGTAGAGGAAAGTCGTACAGTGGCTGAACTGATGATCAAAACCTTGAAAAACGCAGATAACCCAGCTGTATTAGAAGAAGTGCGGAACCAAGTCAAAGCCTTGACAGACGCCTTCCCACTTTACGAGGACTAAACCATCTTATGGACATTTACGTAAAAAAAGCCATCATTCATCAATTTAGCCCAGATGATACCGATCTTTATCTAGCAGACAAATTCCTGAATATCACCCCAAAAATTGAGGAGTACTTGCGCAAAAAAAGATTGAGCGAGTCTATTCCGATGAGGCCAAGACCGGCATTTTTGAGGAAGACAATCCATTCCTTGAGATGATCACGGATGATCTCCTAGAAACTTCAGTAGCCGTAGCCAATCGCTGGAAAGAAGAATTCGTCGTCTCTGAGAATCAAAAGACCAACGATTTGGTGTTTATCCAATTCTCGAAAAGAAGGTGGACCACTTTTGCTTTTTCTTCGGATCGCCTTACGGGAAACCTTGACCCATCTTGGAGGAGAAGTAGATAACCCAATCAAGCTAACGCAAAACAATCTACCTGGCTTTTGGAACGGGGGCCGATGAAGCCTTTGGTCATCAATCTTCAAAGTCGCAAGTACCATTTGATCGAAAAACGAATCAAGTACAATGGCGCTTTCTTGAACTATTTCTCTGAGAATCTCCTCCAGGAGCAACCCAAGATTTCACCTAAAAAATCGATCAAAGAAATCGAAAAAACGGCCCAACGGATTGCTGAGAATTTCCAACAAGATGATTTTCAGTTCCAATCCAAGGTCAAATCAGCAATTTTCAACCAACTGGAAGAAGAGAATGAATTGTCACCTGAAAAAGTTAGCCAATGATTTGTTCGATAACAACTTAACGGCTCGACTCAGCTTTGTCGATGAGGTGAAAGAGACTATTCCAGATCCTGTTCGCTTCGATGAGATTGATGCCAGCCGCCAATTGAAGAAATTTGAAAACCAAAAACTCTCCCTTTCAAACGGAATTGAGCTTTTGGTCCCTAACCATGTTTACGAAGATGCTGAATCGGTAGAGTTCATTCAGAATGAAAATGGGACCTACTCGATCCTCATCAAGAATATAGAGGACATTCAGAATAAATAATGATGAAACGAATAATAAAAATTTTCTTTTGCCTCTTGCTCGTCTTTTTCATATACAAGGGCTATCAGATACACCGGGATGTCAAACAGGTCATGACTTATCGTACCTTAGTGCGTGAAGTACTGGCTGAGGAAGATACCGGTACGAATGAAGATCTGATCCTTGCTATGATTTATACAGAGACCAAGGGTAAGGAAGATGATGTCATGCAGGCCAGTGAAAGTGCAACAGGCCAGACTAATTCTATCACCAATAACAAAGAAAGTATCCGCCAAGGAATTCAAACCCTCTCTGAGAATCTACGAAAAGCAAAGGAGAAGGAGGTTGATCCCTGGACAGCAGTTCAGGCTTATAATTTCGGACAAGATTACATTGAATATGTAGCAAAAAATGGCGGAAAAAATAGTCTTGAATTAGCCCGTAAATACTCAAAAGAAGTGGTTGCACCGAGTCTTGGAAATGTCACAGGGAAGACCTATCTTTATCTCCATCCTATTTCATTTTTACATGGCTCAGAGCTCTACGTTAATGGAGGAAATTATTATTATTCACGTCTCGTTGAAATGAATCAGTTCATCATGAAACTATTTTCCTGGTTCTAATACAAGCAGTCGCTCTAAACAAGGGAAGAATCCCTTGTTTTTTATGGAGCAAACTGTCATCTGATTTTAAAGAAGCTGTAAGCCAGTCTTAAGATAAAAAGGATAGACTAGAAGGGAGGCAAAGGGATAAAACCTGCTTCCTTTTTATTGTCCGAAAGAGGTTTAGTATGATAGAAGTAGTTATGGAGAAGGTATGAAACTATTCAGGAAATTTATTGGAATCTTTATTGTTGGCTGGTTGGCACTCCTTGCAAGCTCTTCAGCAGTTTTTGCAGACGCAACCATTCAGAAAGTCATTGATCAAAAATATAGCCAACCTGACTATGTCATTGGCTCATCATTGGATGAATTTCAAGTCGAGCAAACCCTCAGTCTCTTGATGTATAACGAAGAAAAGGAGAAGGAATGGAAAACCATGAATCCTTCTGCTTATACTAGTTTTACTATTGATGAGAACGGAGATCATTATTCCTCCGTTAAACTACAGAAACAAGCCAAGAAAGCGCCTATTAGCGTGCACATTGTCACTCCTCAAAATATAACAGAAGTAACAACGGATATGCATCGCAATGCACTGACCACTCTTGGGCTAGAACATGCCGAAATCACGATTGCGTCTCCAACAGAAGCATCAGGCCTGAGCGTTCTTGCAGCGGTATCATATTCTCTTGAGCAAAATGGTAGCACCATATCTGATGAAAACAAAACATTTGCTCAGGAAGAATTATCCCTGCTTGCAACGATCTATAAAGAGAGTGCCCGTAAAAAAGGCTTCCATGAAGATAAGCTCAATGTAGCTGTCATCGATCTTAAAATCGCAGCTCTAACAGGAAGCAATCAAGATAAAAAGCTCGAGAAGAAAGATTTCCAAAAGCTGGTAAAAAAGATTCTGGAAACTTATCAATTAGAGGGTGCTATAACGGATGAACAAACCAAACAATTAGTTGATTTTGCTAGTAAGCTTTCTAATAGTCAGCTAAGATCTGATAAAAAAACCTTGTCAAGTCCCTCAAAGCTCTAAAACAGGATATCATTGAGAAAGCAGGAGATAGCTTTTAATACGATTGATACCAAGCTCAATACAGAAACACTACTGAAAGAAACCAACAAGCTTCCTTTGTATCCTATGATTGGACTGGGAGTCCTGGTTCTCCTTGGAATCGGATTAATAGTTTATCGTTTTCATATTCGACAAAACAAGAGGAAATAAACTATAAAAAAAACAATAAGGATGATTTGAGTTCAAATACAAAGTATTCTTAGAAACTTTCCTTAAGTTAGTGCGGAAATTTCAAAATTGCTCGTATAATTTTTAACAACAAGTAATCATCATTATTGATTCAAAGAGATAATTTTTATGTAAGATAAGATTAGTGTGCATACATTAAAAAGCCATCGAATGATGGCTTTTTAATCTGTTACTTCGATTGAGAGATAAGGCATACCTAAGATTTTTCCGAAAATACCTAGAAGTGTTTTCATAGCCGATCCTTTAATAATAGCTGTTTGACCAGCTTTTACGATCACTTCCTTAGAACGTGTGAAGGCTCCTCTTTGATCTACGTAGACCTTAACCATATCAAGTCCTTCAGGAAGCGGAAGTGTAACGGTTTCGTCTTTGCTTAAGTTGGCAACACATTCTCCATTGATATAAACGTTTACCTTCATTAATACACCTACAAGGCCAGTTTGACGCGAAACTGTAATTTCAGACATTTGATTCTCCTAACTTTATGAATTCCTTACTCAAAAGGAATAGATTTAAAACTATCATAACATAAGTACGAGCTTCATACAAGAACCTGTTTCATTCTAGATTATTTAATATTAATCTAACACCCAAATAGAGTTCACAAGTTCCGCCTACATTTTCTTTTTTTTTTGAATTAGGAAATTTTTGCTCCTTGATATAGACTGCCTGGAACTGGTCTAGAGGTAGAGGTTATTTTGATTATAAACGCTGTCTTACATATATAAAAAAACGCTGAAATCAATAATTTCAAGCGTTATTTTATCAAGTCATTTTATTCCCACTCAACAGTTGCAGGTGGTTTACTTGTGATATCGTAGACGATACGGTTAACGTGGTCAACTTCGTTTACGATACGAACTGAGATTTTTTGAAGGACTTCCCAAGGGATTTTAGCAAAGTCAGCTGTCATTCCGTCGATAGAAGTGATAGCACGGATGGCAATGGTATAGTCGTAAGTACGACCGTCACCCATAACACCTACGGAACGAACGCCAGTGTTAACAGTGAAGTATTGCCAGATATCGCGGTCAAGACCTGCTTGGCAATTTCTTCACGAAGAATCGCATCGGATTCACGAACAGTTTCAAGTTTTTCTTCAGTGATTTCACCCATGACACGGATAGCAAGACCAGGTCCTGGGAATGGTTGGCGCCATACGATGTGGTCTGGCATACCAAGTTCAGTACCAAGTGCACGAACTTCATCCTTGTAAAGAGTGTTAAGGGGTTCGATGAGTTCAAACTGCATGTCTTCTGGAAGACCACCTACGTTGTGGTGAGACTTAATAGTTTGAGCAGTATCCGTACCTGACTCAATGACGTCTGTATAAAGTGTTCCTTGCGCCAAGAATTTCACGTCTTTTAGCTTGCTTGCTTCGTCAGCAAAGACATAGACAAACTCGTTACCGATAATCTTCCGTTTTTGTTCAGGGTCAGATACACCTGCCAATTTATCCAAGAAACGTTTGGCAGCGTCTGCTTTAACGATATTCAAACCAAACTTACCACCAAGCATATCCATCACTTGGTCAGCTTCCCCTTTGCGAAGAAGACCGTGGTCTACAAAGATACAGATCAATTGATCTCCGATCGCTTTTTGGAGAAGAACACCAACTACAGAAGAGTCAACACCTCCAGAAAGTCCAAGGAGAACACGTTTGTCTCCAACTTTTTCACGGATTTGTTTGATTTGCATCTCGATGAAATTATCCATGGTCCAATCGCCTTTGGCACCACAGATATTCAAGGCAAAGTTACGAAGGATATCATAGCCATGAACTGAGTGACGAACCTCTGGGTGGAATTGGATACCATAGATTTTCTTATCTGGGTTTTCAATCGATGCATACGGACAGTCAGCAGAAGTACCTGTACGAACAAAGTCAGCAGGAATTTCTGTAACAGCATCCCCGTGGCTCATCAAGACCAATTGTTTGTCTGGTGTGCCTGCAAAGAGAGCAGAAGACTCCGTCAAGCTAAGCTCAGATTGACCATATTCACGGTTACCAGCATCACCTGCAGGAACAACCTTCCCACCAAGCTTGTGAGTTAATAACTGCATCCCGTAGCAGATTCCCAAAATCGGAATCCCGAGTTCAAAAATTTCAGGATCAATGTCAAAAGATCCTTCTTCATACACTGAGTTTGGTCCGCCTGAAAGAACGATCCCAACTGGATTGATTTCACGCACTTCAGCTGCAGTAATCTTGTGACTCTTCAATTCTGAAAAGACACCAATCTCACGAATACGACGAGAGATGAGCTGATTGTACTGGCTACCGTAGTCAAGCACGATGATTTTTTCAACATCATGCAAATCAGTTGATAGGTTTGTCATCTTTTCCCCTTCTTCTAGAAAATTCTTTTCCTCTATTCTAACACAAAAGCCCCTTCATTACCAATCAAGACTGACTAGGATTGAAGATTTAACAAAATTGCGCTACAATAGGTTATAACACACAGAAAGAGTAGCAAGATGATTCCAGCTTACATACAAATTCACGATCAAATTAAAGCCGAAATTGACCAGAAAATCTGGAAAATTGGACAGCGCCTTCCTAGTGAGCGGGACTTGGCTGAGAAGTTCCAGGTTAGTCGGATGACCCTCCGTCAAGCCATTACCCTCTTGGTAGAAGAAGGAGTACTGGAGCGCCGTGTTGGTAGTGGTACCTTTGTCGCTAGCACGCGCGTCCAGGAAAAGATGCGGGGGACGACTAGTTTTACTGAAATCATGAAGGCCCAAGGAAAGATCCCTTCGACACAGGTTATATCCTACAAACGCACCATTCCTAGCCTTCAAGAAGTAGATAAGCTTGGTATCGATAAGACTGAAACAATTGTTCGAATGGAACGGGTTCGTTATGCGGATGGTGTACCAGTCGTTTATGAAGTTACCTCCATCCCAGAGAAATTTATCAAGAACTTCAAGAAAGAAGAAGTGACCAGTCATTTCTTCCAAACCTTGGAAAAGCACGGCTATCGAATTGGTAAATCTCAACAAACTATCTATGCACGATTGGCCAAAGAAAAGATTGCTGAATATCTGGAAATCCCCAAAGGACAGGCCATCCTTGGATTGACCCAGGTTTCTTATTTTGATAATGGTATCGCTTTTGAGTATGTAAAAAGCCAATATGTTGGAGAGCGGTTTGAATTTTACTTAGAAAATAATTGATTTACATAAATTATATTATGTAAATTCTATAAGAAGTTTTTATGTCTCGAATTAAAATTGATGCTGTTGCAGCACCTCTCAGTGGACACCTTTATCCTGTCCTCTTGCTTTTAGCCCCATTATTGAATGACCTCAACTATGAGATTCGGATTTTTACAGGGCCTCAAAAGCTAAAAGTAGCAGAAGTTATTGGCTTTACTGTTGCTCCTATTATGGAAAACCAGATGGAGCAGGGATTTTCTTTCAATGCATCAAAAATGGGATTCAAGCTTTAATCCTCCAGCATGACTATGACCAATATGATTACGCTATTCGTGGAGTAGAAGTAGGAGTAGCCTTGCAAGCTCCCATGGACAAGAGTCAAAAGATCGCTCAAACCTTTAAGCAATTACTTGAAGAAAAGAAAAGAGCTCCAAAAGAGAGCCCAGATCTATGATGCCACCAGCATTTTAAAGAAAGAAATTCATCGCTTAGTTAAAAAGGAGGCGCTATGAAAGTACTTGTAACAGGAGCAACAGGTTTTCTAGGAAAATATGTGGTAAAAGAGTTAGTAACAGAAGGCTACTTTGTCCGTGCTTTTGGTCGGAATGAAGCAGTAGGACAAAGCTTGGTTTCAGACCAGGTGGAATTTTTCAAAGGAGATCTGAGTTCCAAGCAAGCAGTAGAAGAGGCCTGCAAGGGCGTTGAAATGGTCGTTCATGCTGGAGCTTTATCCACTGTTTGGGGTCCTTGGGAGAGTTTTTTTACCAAGCTAATGTCCTTGGTACCCAGCATGTTCTAGAAGCTTGTCGAACTAATAAAATAAGACGCTTGGTCTATGTTTCTTCACCAAGTATTTACGCTGCTCCAAAAGACCAAATCGACATCAAGGAAGAAGATGCTCCAGCTGAAAATCATTTAAACAACTACATCAAAAGTAAGCTCCTATCAGAGAAGCTCTTTCCTGCTTACCCGGATGTTCCAAGCATCATCCTTCGTCCACGTGGGCTCTTTGGTGTTGGGGATACCAGCATCCTTCCTCGTGTTCTCAAGCTAAGCCAAAAAATTGGAATCCCCTTAATCAAGGAAGGCAAGCAATTGATGGACATGACCTGTGTCGAAAATGTTGCCTTGGCCATCGCTTTGGCTCTGAAAGCAAATCAGGTAGAAGGCCAGGTTTACAATATTACCAACGGCGAGCCGACTCCCTTTAAGGAACTGATCGAAGAAGCCTTGCAGGGCTTGGGACTTCCTATTCGTTATAAAAAGCTACCTGCCTTTCTTCTAGGTGGGTTAGCTTCGATCTTAGAGATTCTTTATCGAATCTTACCTCTAAAAGGAGAGCCTCCATTAACTCGCTATACTTACTACCTGTTGCGTTATAGCCAGACTCTTGATATTTCAAAAGCAAGAGAGGAGTTGGGCTATGAGCCACGCATCAGCATCAAGGAGGGAATTGCCCAGTATGTCCAAGATTATCGAAAGCATTAAGTACTTCCCTGCTGGCTATTGTACTAGTAATCTGGCCTTGCTCTTTAAGGGACAGAAAAGGAAGAAAATGGTCTTTCCAGCCGGCGTCTATCTCCTCAAACACCGAGAACACGGTTATATTCTCTACGATACGGGCTATCATTATGAAATCAAAAGCAAACTCCGTTATCTTTATTACCGCCTCGGCACTCCTATGCAGATGAAAAAGGAAGACCAGATTGATTGCTTGCTTCAAGCGACTGGGATTTCACCAGATGACATTTCTTATGTCATCCTCTCGCATTTTCATCCAGACCATTTAGGAGGAGCGGCTTGCTTCAAACAGGCGCGCTTCTTGGTCACTGAGAGAGCCTATCAGGTCTACCAGAAGCCCAGCTTCAAGGATTTAATTTTTAAAGAGTTTTTACCGGATCAATTTGAAGAATCCGTCAAAATCATGCAACCTCAAGAAACCAACCCTCTTTTTCCTTATACGGCAACAGAGGATATCTTTGGAGACGGTAGTATTCTCCTTAGTTCTCATGATGGGCATGCTAAGGGACAGGGTTGTCTTTACCTTCCAGAGTATCAATTGTTTATCGGAGCTGATCTCTGCTGGGGGATTGACCTTCTCCCCTTGACGGAGCAGATGCGCTGGATTCCTAGTCAAGTTCAGGATAATGTTGAGACCTATTTAGAAAACGTTAATTTCTTGCGGTCCTTGTTAAATCAAGGGATCGATGTTCTTGTCAGCCATGATCCAATAAATCGTGTAGAAAGGATACTAGATGAAAAAATGGACCTTTCTTAAAACCTTTTGTCAGACTCGTTGGGGCCACTGCTTTAAGAACCGAGAGGAACTCGAGCGCTACCAAGAGCAAGAGCTTCAAAAGTACCAGGCCTTCTTACTCCAACATTCGCCCTATTTCGCTCAAGGCGTTCCAAAGGACTTCCGCTATATGGACAAGACCTTTATGATGGAGCATTTCAATGAGTTAAACACCCAAGGAATCGACCGGGACCAGGCTCTTGAAATGGCCATTCGTGGGGAGCAGTCTCGTGATTTTACAGAGATGCAAGGAGAAGTGGCAGTGGGGCTTTCCTCTGGTACCTCCGGCCACCGAGGCATTTATCACAACAGAGACGGAACGTAGTATGTGGGCAGCAGCTATTCTTGCTAAAATGCTCCCAAAAGGGAAGCTCTTTGGCCACCGCATTGCCTTTTTCCTCCGTGCTGATAACGAGCTCTATCAAACCATCAATTCTCCCTTGATTCGCTTAGAATATTTTGATATTTTCAAAGATAGCCAAGAGCATTTAGAACGTTTAAATAACTACCAGCCGACTATCCTTGTGGCTCCAGCCTCTACCTTATTGGATTTAACCAAGTATTTAGAGAATCATGCCCTACAGATTCAACCCCAAAAGGTCGTTTCCGTAGCTGAAATCTTAGAGGATCGGGACCGGGATCTCATCCGTCAGGCGTTTCATCTTTCTAAGGTCGATCAGGTCTATCAAGCAACAGAAGGTTTCTTAGCTTGTACCTGTTCTGAGGGGAACTTGCACCTCAACGAGGACATTTTATCAGTGGAAAAAGACTATTTGGATGACCACCGCTTTTATCCTATCATTACCGATTTTAAACGTAGTAGCCAGCCGATTTTCCGCTACCGGCTCAATGATATTCTGGTAGAGGATCCAGAGCCTTGCCATTGTGGTTCTGTCTTTACAAGGATTGCTAAAATTGAGGGCCGGTCGGACGATATCTTTTATTTCAAAAAAGCAGACGGCGAGCTACAGATGGTTTATCCAGACTTCATTCGACGTTGTATCCTCTTTGTCGAAGGGATTCAAGACTATCAAGTAACTCAAACCAAAGATGGACAAGTCCAGGTTGCACTCAGCAAACGTTCACCTGATATAGAAGTGGCTATCCTCAACCAATTTCAACTCTTAGCAAATCAAAAGGGCTTTATCATGCCCAAACTCACTTTTATTGACTACCAATGGGACACGACACGCAAACTCAAGCGCGTACAACGTCTTCACAAATAGGAGGAAGCATTATGACAAGTGTACAAAGACATGTTCGTATTAAGGGCTATGGAACAGCCTTACCCAAGCATCAAGTTACCTTTAAGGATCAGACACGCTACCGAGTAAAAGAAGATGAAGAATCTCAGATCGACCTTGCCACTCGTGCTATTGAACAGGCCCTAGAGCAGGCAGGATTGACCATGGCAGATATTGACTGCCTAGTTTCAGCCAGCGCCGTAGGGGTTCAGCCGATTCCATGTACAGCAGCTCTAATCCATGAACGGGTTGCCAAGGACTTGACCATTCCCGCTATGGATATCAATACCACTTGTACCAGCTTTATTTCGGCCCTCAGTACCATTTCATATCTGATCGAAGGTGGCGAGTACAAGCGTGTCCTCATTGTGTCCAGTGAAGTAGGAAGTCTCGGTCTCAATCCCAAGCAGAAAGAAAGCTATGAACTTTTTAGTGATGGGGCAGCTGCCTTTATCTTTGAAAGTACCACAGAAGATCTGGGAGTGATGGCAAGCCTTCAACGGACCTGGTCTAAGGGAGCCCATGATACAGAGATTCGTGGTGGTTTAACCGCCTACCACCCAAAACATTATAGTGAATCAACCAAAACCGACTTCATGTTTGATATGAAGGGGAAGAAGATTTTGCTTCTATCTGCGCGTGTTATTCCTGACATGTTCCAAGAATTTCAAGACAAGGTCGGCCTATCGCTTGCTGATGTAGACTATATCATTCCTCACCAGCCAGTCGTGCCCTTCCTTTGGTCATGGAAAAATTAGGGGTACCAGACCATCAGTATCTTAACATTGTTAGCGATTACGGAAACATGGTTTCAGTAGCTGTACCTTTTGGTCTAGCTTACGCCATGGAACATGGCCTTGTCAAAGAAGGAGATACCATCTTCTTAATGGGAACTGCAGCGGGTATGACGGTCAATATGTTGGCTCTGAAAATCTAATTCTTTGCTTAGATAAAAAATAGTGTCTACTCCTAAAAACACAGGCAAAAAGCATGAAGTCCCGCTAGTCTTTGGCGGGCTTTTTTGATATAATGAAAGGTATGGAAATTGAGAAAACCAACCGAATGAATGCGCTCTTTGAGTTTTATGCTGCGCTCTTGACGGACAAGCAAATGAACTACATCGAGCTTTATTACGCAGATGACTACAGCTTAGCTGAGATTGCGGAAGAGTTTGGAGTGAGCCGTCAGGCGGTTTATGACAATATTAAGCGGACAGAGAAGATTCTAGAGGATTATGAGATGAAGTTGCATATGTACTCTGACTACATTGTACGCAGCCAGATTTTTGATCAGATTTTAGAACGCTATCCGGAAGATACTTTTCTACAAGAGCAGGTTGAAATTTTATCAAGCATTGACAATCGGGAGTGATTATGGGCAGTCTGGTCGTTTATCAAGGAATACCTTGCAAACTATTAGTAGCAGAGGAAGTATTTCCTACTCGACTACAGATTATCTCGCCCAATGATATCTCCAAAGCTATGCAAATAGGTTTTAGCTGTTGGGGATATCCAAATGAAATCATGAAAGAAGTCACACCCGAAGAACTAGAATGTTTGCAACATTTCGGACGATATCCACTGAATTGAAAAAATAGGAGAAAATAATGGCATTTGAAAGTTTAACCGAACGTTTACAAAACGTCTTTAAAAATCTTCGTAAGAAAGGGAAAATCTCTGAAGCAGATGTCCAAGAGGCGACCAAAGAGATTCGTCTAGCCCTCTTAGAGGCCGACGTTGCCCTTCCAGTTGTAAAAGACTTCATCAAACGCGTCCGCGAGCGGGCCGTAGGTCATGAGGTCATTGAAACTTTGAACCCTGCCCAACAAATCGTCAAGATTGTTGATGAAGAATTGACAGCGATTTGGGTTCAGAAACAGCAGAAATTATCAAATCTCCAAAGATTCCAACCATTATCATGATGGTCGGTCTTCAAGGGGCTGGTAAAACAACTTTTGCGGGTAAATTGGCCAACAAATTGGTCAAGGAAGAAAATGCGCGTCCTTTGATGATTGCGGCCGATATTTATCGTCCAGCAGCCATTGACCAGTTGAAGACGCTTGGGCAGCAGATCAATGTCCCTGTCTTTTCACTTGGTACAGAAGTCCCTGCAGTGGAGATCGTACGTCAAGGTTTGGAGCAGGCGAGAGCCAATCACAATGACTATGTCTTGATCGATACGGCCGGTCGTCTGCAAATCGATGAAAAACTCATGGGCGAGTTGCGTGACGTCAAAGCCCTTGCCGAGCCAAACGAAATCCTCTTGGTTGTCGATGCCATGATTGGTCAAGAAGCGGCCAATGTGGCGCGTGAGTTCAACGAACAACTCGAAGTGACCGGGGTAATCTTGACCAAGATTGATGGGGATACCCGTGGTGGTGCGGCCCTTTCTGTCCGTCAGATTACTGGGAAGCCAATCAAATTCACTGGTACTGGTGAAAAAATAACCGATATCGAAACCTTCCACCCAGACCGTATGTCTGGTCGGATCCTCGGTATGGGGGATATGCTGACGCTGATCGAGAAGGCTTCTCAAGAATACGATGAAAAACGTTCCCTTGAACTCGCTGAGAAGATGCGAGAAAACACCTTTGACTTCAACGATTTCATCGATCAGTTAGACCAAGTCCAAAACATGGGACCAATGGAAGACCTGCTCAAGATGCTTCCAGGTATGGCCAACAATCCAGCTATGAAGAACCTCAAGGTCGATGAACGAGAAATTGCTCGCAAACGTGCGATCGTATCATCCATGACACCAGCTGAACGCGAAAATCCAGATTTATTAAATCCAAGCCGTCGTCGTCGGATTGCTGCTGGATCAGGGAACACCTTTGTCGAAGTCAACAAATTCATCAAGGACTTTAACCAAGCCAAACAGATGATGCAAGGTGTCCTCTCTGGCGATATGAACAAGATGATGAAACAAATGGGGCTTAATCCAAATAATTTGCCGAAAAACATGCCTGGTGGAATGCCAGATATGTCTGCTCTTGAAGGGATGATGGGACAAGGTGGCATGCCTGACTTGTCAGCTCTTGGTGGAGGCTCTGGAATGCCTGATATGAGCCAAATGTTTGGTGGTGGTCTCAAAGGAAAAGCCGGTGAATTCATGATGAAACGGGCGATGAATAAGATGGCCAAACAAATGCGCAAAAAAATAAGAAAAAAACGGAAATAATCGTTTCTAATAAGGGCCTGGAACACACTGTTCTGGGTTCTTTTTAGAAACTACTACTAGAGGAAACATGTTAAAAAAACTATTTCAACAAGTCATTCGTTTCTTTACAAGATTGTTTTCTTCCCACAGCAAGCCCTTTGAATTTCCTAAAGGGTCGAAGAAACCACCGATCAGACCGATTATCTTTGTACCTGGGAGTTCAGCCAGTATCCAGCGATTCAACGGAACCATCCGCATGCTCCATCGATTTTTCTAGAAAAAAAGCAAAGTCTCTTTAAAAATAAAAGTCAACAAAGATGATTCTATAGAGATGGAGGGAAGACTGAATACGAAAGAGCCGAATCCGATGATTGTGATTGGCTTCGAGAACAATCGAGATGGCTACAGCAATATCAAGCAACAAATCGAATTCCTTAAGATTGCCATCACCTACCTCCTTGATCACTATTATTTTACAGAGTTCAAGGCAGTCGGGCACTCCAATGGTGGACTAGTTTTGACTGGTTTATTGGAAAGTGGCTTTTTAGAAAAGAAAAAGCTGACCGTAAGCAAGCTCGCTATTATTGGTAGTCCTTACCAATTCAATCAAGAAATGTATGACGATTTTCAAAAATGGAAGCATCGTCTGGGAAAAGAAGTAGAGGTCCTTAACTTTGTCGGTAGCTTTGCTGGAAAATCAGACGGAATCGTCCCCCTTTCTAGTGCCCAAGCAGCACAATCTATTTTTGAGAAACAAGCCTATACAGAAGTAAATTTAAAAGGACGCAAGGCTCATCATTCAGCTTTACCCACTAATCCAGATCTAGTGAAACAATTAAGTCTATTTTTTTGAATCTATAAAGTAAAATTACATAATTTCGGTTATGTAATTTTATTTTTGTCTCTTGCAATCCTTAAGTAAATATGGTACATTTTTGGTAGCGATTACACATACTTAAGGAGGATTTTATGAAAGATCCCAAATTATTAGAAACAATGAAAGATTATAAAGGGACGAGATGAGGTTCCCTGCAGATTTTTGATGCTTTTTTTGGGATCAAGCCCTAGCAAAGATTACTGAACTGCCTGAATACAAGCTCGAAGAACGAGATTTCAGCATTCCAAATGTTGCTTGTTATGAATTAACCTTTAAAGGAACACGAGATGGATCTGTTTATGCGAGGGTTGTTTTTCCCAAAAAAACGGATCAAAAAGGTTCCAGTTATTTTTCCATTTTCATGGCTATATGGGCCGTTGTTGGGATTGGTCTGACATGCTGGCTTATACAGTAGCCGGCTATGGTGTTGTAACTATGGATGTAAGAGGTCAGTCAGGCTTTTCAACCGACGGAGATCGTTCACCACTTGGAAATACGGTAAAAGGACAGATTATCCGTGAGCCGTGGAAGGTCCAGATGAGCTCTTTTATAAGGATGTCTACTTTAGATCTTTACCAGTTAATTGAAATTGTAGCCAGCCTTCCTCAAGTAGACGACAGCAAACTTGCCAGCTATGGAGCCTCACAAGGTGGTGCCTTGGCTCTGGTTGCTGCTGGATTGAATCAACGGATTCAACGAACAGTCGTTATTTACCCATTCTTATCAGATTTCAGACGGGTATTAGAGATCGGAAATACCAGTGAGGCCTATGACGAGCTTTTCCGTTATTTCAAGTTCCATGATCCATTCCATGAAACAGAAGATCGTTTGATGCAGACTTTGGCCTATATTGATGTGAAAAATTTTGCCCATCGTATCAAAGGACAGGTTCACATGATTACCGGACTAGATGATGATGTCTGTTATCCTGAAACGCAGTTTGCCATTTATAATCGATTAGAATGTCCAAAAGAGCATTTAATCATGCCAGAATATGCTCACGAGGCCATGAATGTTCAAGTCAATGATCGAGTCTATAATTGGCTCTGTGGTAGCAAGATTCCATTTCGATATGTAGAAAAATAAGTTACAGAAAAAAACAATCAGTAGATCCATGTGATTTGCTGATTTTATTGTGTTTAAAAAGTGATCTAATATAGAAAGAAAAACTAAAAAGTTTATGTACAATTGACCAAACAAGACCTAAAACCATTGATACAACTGAAATTAGAAGCATAAAGTACATTCTTTAAAAAGTGTACTTTATTTTTTTATTTTTGTACATTATTTCTGGAGTGGTATTTTTGTATGTTTTTTATAGTGCATAATATCATCTAATCTAAGAAATTGATTTGTACATTTTTTTACTCTAGTAACGGTAGAAGAAGTGGTGGTTCAATTGTACATTTTTATTTAAAATATTTATAGTTATAAGATTAGTATTTGAAGCATAAATAAAGTAGATACAGTGGTATAATAGTGTCAAAAAGACTTTCAGGAGAAATGACATGAGATCGCACACAGTTATTCTAGGTGCTGGTGCTACTATTGCAGCAATTCCAGATGGTGATAAAAAAACGGCAAAAAGTTCTTCAGTTATGAATGGATTGCTAAAAAAACTAAATTTAGAAGAAATTCTTGCTGGTGTTGAATTACAGACAAAGAGCGAAAATTTAGAAGATATCTATTCAGAATTATTTGAGAGAGAAGAGTGCTCTGAAATAGTTAAAAAAACTAGAAGAAAGACTCTATGATTATTTTTGCTTCGTTGGAGTTACCTGATGAACCAACAATTTATGATCTTTTTAATATTAAGTTTAACTAATAAAGATTGCATAGCTACGTTTAATTGGGACCCTTTACTTATACAAGCTTATGTTCGCTGTTCAAAAAAATTACTCTGAACCTGCCACAAATTCTTTGTTTACATGGGAATGTAGCTGTCGGTTTTTGTGAAGAACATACTGAGTTTGGAACAGTAGATTACTATTGCCCAACATGTTATAAAAAATTAAATCCAACAAAATTATTGTATCCCGTAAAAAACAAAGACTATTCTTCCGATGGATACATAAATTGGTGTTGGAAAGCATTAGATTACTTTGTCGATCATTCATATATGTTAACTATTTTTGGATACAGTGCTCCTAAGAGCGATGTAGATGCTGTTAATTTAATGAAAAAAGCATGGGGAAATATTGAAGACCGACCACTTGAAGAAGTTTCCGTAATAGATATTATAGACGAAGAGACTATGCTAAATACATGGAAAGACTTTATTCATAGCCATCATTATAGGTATTCAAATTCATTTTTTGATTCTTACTTAGCAAAAATTTCCAAGAAGAACTTGTGAAACCGTATTTGCAACATTTTTCATTAAATGTTCCTTCTGATGGTAGTAGAGGATTTAAAGAGAATTTTAATTGGGACATGATAAAAGAGTTTTTATCTGATATGTTAGTTGAAGAACAGGAAAATAAAGGAAAATCAAATTTAAAATCGAAATATTTAGTTTGGGGTGAAGATGTTAACAAATAATCCAATTAATCATAGTGTACTTAAATTGTCAATGGATTTCGATAATGCTTTTAAACATAAAAAAATATAGAGGAAATCTATAGACTAATAGAATTTGGAAAAAAATATGGAAAAACACTATTGATGATATTTCCAAAATTCAATTATTTTTATTCTATTGGGACAGCATACGCTGATATATTTGAACTAAGTGATAACTTAGTTTTCAACATAGATACCGATTTTACAGTTCAACAAATTTATTACTTTAAGAAAAGCTATAGAAATTTCAAATAACGTTGATATAAATTCTGAGAACAGTAGGTTTGTTTTTCCCATTATTATGTTCACTTTACACTAATTACGCAAATTTATTAGATGCTTGTGGTAGAAAGCAGTTAGCTATTAAGATGTATTGTAAATGTATACAAATCAATCCAAGATTCACAATGGCTAGTGGTAACTTGGCTATTTGTCTAGATCATTATCGTAATTTTTTTGAATGATAACGAACACCTCCACTTTATTAAAAAAATTAAAAAAATTTAATAGAAACAAGCATAACTGTTTCAGATCCAAACAGAGTTGATTATGCAGAAAAAGCGATTTATTGAACTTTACGAACAATATCTTAATTATAAAGACTTAGATGAATGCTCTTGTAAAACCATCGATTATAATCCTAATTCACAAAAAGTATCGTGAATGGTGTTGGAACAACGGGCTGTATCTTAATCCACTTAATGACTTACAAGCTGACGATATAAATAGATATGATGATAATCTTTTACTACCAAGTTTATTATTTCAATCGGATAAAGATTTAAACAAATATATTTCTATGTTTAATCAAATTAAGCAAGAATATGTTTATGCGCGTTATCTCTGTTTTTAATAGCATTGAAATTGATTCGGTTCATTATGCTGATGAGAATGTTTATCTTATTGATTGTCTAGACTATGTACAATACTCTATCCGAGTTGAAGGATTAAAAGCATCTTTTAAAAACACTATATTCATTATTAGATAAAGTAGCTATGTTTATAAATGAATATTATTCTTTAAAAATTAAAACTCGACAAGTAAATTTCCATTCAATTTGGAGATCAAATAGTGATTTAAATAAAAATGTTGGATAAGAATATTGGTCTGTCATCTATATTTTTGGATAGAGAAAGATTTTTGATAATGGTGATAATTCTTTAACAGCTAATCCAAACTCAAAGCGATTGAAAATTATTAGAAATTATTTAGAGCATAGATTTACTAATATAACATTGAATATTTTTTTAATGGAAGTGAAGATAATGAAGATAATAATGAAACCAGACTGTATCTAACTGAATTTGAACTTCAAGAGTTTGCATTAGATTTATTAAATCTTGTAAGAGAAGTTATTTTTTTCACTCAAAAATGCCATTCAAATAAGTGAAAATGAAAAACAATCTACTATAAGCAGTGAAGTTGCTTTTAATTCCGATAAATTATGAAGAAGTAGATTTCGGAAGATAAATTATAGCATTGAACATACAATTTATAGTCGTTATAAAAAGCAATAGCCTAAATTCATTTAACTAATCGACTTAACTAGATCTAAACCATTGATAAAACTGAATTAGAAGGATAAAGTACACTCATTAAGCAGTGTACTTTATTTTTGTTTTGTACATTATTTGTTGATTGCTTAATCAATACTACATCGCTATCAGGCAATTCAGTCTCCATTTAGTCCTCTAAAACCCATGTTGAGGCGGTAAGTTTGCTAGTCAAGGAGTAAAACGACGAAGATTAGCATTTACTTCCGCCCATGCGATAGCTGTCCGTGATTGACAAGTGCTAGCACGCAGACAGAACGGAGATAGCGAACCGCTGAGTGTGTCGCTCTGCTCGTAAAAGCTTAGAAACCTTTGAACGAAAGGGATAATGAAAGCCTTGATTGCAAGGCTTTTTGCTTTATGGTGGGTAAGTATCAGAGTGAGAAAATTTTTGGAATGAGTAGAAGTGATAGCTAGAAATTATCAGTTTCTATTTCCATTTACCCTGTGGGTACGTGTTTGTTTCCATTGACAAGGAGTTTGTGGGAATAGAAATGTACCCACCTTGTTTGAATCAAGTGAAGTGTAGTTGAAGGAAATCTGTTGAAAGCAATACTTCATTTTACCGAATAAGTAATAATTTAGGCAACTTCAAATCGATTAAAAAAAACTATTTTAAAGGTTAAGAGTAGACAAAAATTGTCCACTCTTTTTTGCAAACTCAATTTATCAATAAATGAAATGAGGGAATGTAAAATGAAATATTTTGAGGTTGAGTTAGAAAATCCTGATGAATTTTTAAAACTACAAACAGAAGATTTTGTGAAAGCTAATCGCTTGCTACTAAGGAAGATAATCCAGAGCGTTACAGTCTATGAAGAAAACTTCGTCATATCCTTTAAATCTGGCATCGAATTGGAAGTATGAGTCTCATTCCATAACTTTTATATTGAACATATCATCTTGTTGTGTTATACTATAAATTGATATAAACAAAGATGTAGGAGGAACCGAAACTATGACAGCCTCAATGCGTTTAAGATAAGCTGGCAATAAAAAAAGCAGAATCTATACCCGATGATAGGCTTTTTTGTTGTGCTTATTTATACGATATTGAGCATTCATTAGTTACGGTGAGGATATTGGTTATTTAACTATACCTTTATTTAACTATGTCTTTAATATGAATGTTTCCAAATTGTATGTATGCAGACCAAAAGCCACATTGTGGGGTTTGGCCTGCATTTTTTATTGCCTAGAATGCTATTCAAAATAGAAATTCAAGCAAAAATAATATGCAGGAGATAATATAAATGGAAAAAAATACAACAATTGGAAACGAAAAATTTTATGCAATATGGGCAGGGCAAGCAGTATCATTAATCACTAGTGCCATCCTGCAAATGGCGATTATTTTTTTACCTTACAGAAAAAAACAGGATCTGCGATGGTCTTGTCTATGGCTTCATTAGTAGGTTTTTTTACCCTATGCGATTTTTGGGACCCTGCCATTGGTGTGCTAGTGGATCGTCATGATAGGAAGAAGATAATGATTGGTGCCGATTTAATTATCGCAGCAGCTGGTGCAGTGCTTGCTATTGTTGCATTCTGTATGGAGCTACCTGTCTGGATGATTATGATAGTATTGTTTATCCGTAGCATTGGAACAGCTTTTTCATACCCCAGCACTCAATGCGGTTACACCACTTTTTAGTACCAGAAGAACAGCTAACGAAATGCGCAGGCTATAGTCAGTCTTTGCAGTCTATAAGCTATATTGTTAGTCCGGCAGTTGCAGCACTCTTATACTCCGTTTGGGATTTAAATGCTATTATTGCCATCGACGTATTGGGTGCTGTGATTGCATCTATTACGGTAGCAATTGTACGTATACCTAAGCTGGGTAATCAAGTGCAAAGTTTAGAACCAAATTTCATAAGGGAGATGAAAGAAGGAGTTGTGGTTCTGAGACAAAACAAAGGATTGTTTGCCTTATTACTCTTAGGAACACTATATACTTTTTGTTTATATGCCAATCAATGCACTATTTCCTTTAATAAGCATGGAACACTTTAATGGAACGCCTGTGCATATTTCTATTACGGAAATTTCCTTTGCATTTGGGATGCTAGCAGGAGGCTTATTATTAGGAAGATTAGGGGCTTCGAAAAGCATGTATTACTAATAACAAGTTCATTTTTTTATAATGGGGACCAGTTTAGCCGTTTCGGGAATACTTCCTCCAAATGGATTTGTAATATTCGTAGTTTGCTGTGCAATAATGGGGCTTTTCGGTGCCATTTTATAGCGGTGTGCAAACAGCTCTTTTTCAGGAGAAAAATTAAGCCTGAATATTTAGGACGTGTATTTTCTTTGATCGGAAGTATCATGTCACTTGCTATGCCAATTGGGTTAATTCTTTCTGGATTCTTTTGCTGATAAAATCGGTGTAAATCATTGGTTTTTACTATCAGGTATTTTTAATTATTGGCATTGCTATAGTTTGCCAAATGATAACTGAGGTTAGAAAATTAGATTTAAAAATAAAACAATATTGGAGGAATATTTATGTATCTTATTTTCATAACTCTTCCTGCTAAAATCGCAGGGTTTTCCCTGCATACAAGCAAATGAAAGCATGCGATTATAGACAGGAGGAAATGTTATGGAATTAATATTAAAAGCAAAAGACATTCGTGTGGAATTCAAAGGACGCGATGTTTTAGATATAAATGAATTAGAAGTATATGATTATGACCGTATTGGTTTAGTAGGAGCAAATGGTGCTGGAAAAAGCACTTTACTCAGGGTACTTTTAGGAGAATTAACTCCCCCAGGATGTAAAATGAATCGTCTGGGTGAACTTGCCTATATTCCCCAGTTGGACGAAGTAACTCTGCAGGAGGAAAAAGATTTTGCACTTGTAGGCAAGCTAGGTGTTGAGCAATTAAATATACAGACTATGAGCGGTGGTGAAGAAACAAGGCTTAAAATAGCACAGGCCTTATCGGCACAGGTTCATGGTATTTTAGCGGATGAACCTACGAGCCATTTAGACCGTGAAGGAATTGATTTTTCTAATAGGACAGCTAAAATATTTTACAGGTGCACTGTTAGTTATTAGCCATGACCGCTATTTTCTTGATGAAATAGTAGATAAAATATGGGAACTGAAAGATGGCAAAATCACTGAGTATTGGGGAAACTATTCTGATTATCTTCGTCAGAAAGAGGAAGAACGTAAGAGCCAAGCTGCAGAATACGAACAATTTATTGCGGAACGTGCCCGATTGGAAAGGGCTGCGGAGGAAAAGCGAAAACAGGCTCGTAAAAATAGAACAGAAGGCAAAAAGGTTCTTCAAAGAAAAAAAAGTACTGAAGACGGAGGGCGTTTAGCTCATCAAAAAAATCAATAGGAAGTAAGGAAAAAAAGATGTATAATGCTGCTAAAACCCTAGAGCACAGGATTGCGGCCTTAGGAAAAGTAGAAGCTCCGGAAGGCATTCGCAGAATTCGTTTCAGGCAAAGTAAAGCATTGGAGCTCCATAATCCATACCCTATAGTCGGTGCAGAAATTAATAAAGTATTTGGGGATAAGGCTCTGTTTGAAAATGCATCTTTTCAAATTCCGTTAGGAGCAAAAGTGGCGTTAACTGGTGGTAATGGAATCGGAAAAACAACTTTAATCCAAATGATCTTAAACCATGAAGAAGGAATTTCTATTTCGCCTAAGGCAAAAATAGGTTACTTTGCACAGAATGGTTACAAGTACAACAGTAATCAGAATGTTATGGAGTTTATGCAGAAGGATTGTGACTACAATATATCAGAAATTCGTTCAGTGCTAGCATCTATGGGGTTCAAACAGAACGATATTGGAAAAAGTTTATCTGTTTTAAGCGGTGGAGAAATTATAAAATTGTTGCTTGCTAAAATGCTCATGGGTAGATATAACATCCTAATAATGGATGAACCCAGTAACTTCCTTGACATACCAAGTTTAGAGGCTTTGGAAATACTAATGAAGGAGTACACCGGAACTATCGTGTTTATCACCCACGATAAACGATTACTCGAAAATGTAGCAGATGTAGTTTATGAAATTAGAGATAAGAAAATAAATCTGAAACATTAAATTTAAGGTAGTCGCTGGTCAGTATAGTCTGTTCTGGTTGGCGACTCCATTGTTAAAGAGTATAAAGACTTTAGATTTTATGAATATTAAAAAAATAGGAACAGTCAATTGAACTGCTCCTATTTTTTTCTGCTAAATATATTGTAGTTTTTCTTATATGTATAATGATAGATTAGCGGATTCTCATCTACGGTACTTACTTCAAATATGAAGAAGTGATCGCGGTTATCTCTGGACTTTTTCCTTATTGAGGACAAAAGTAATTCTTACGTGAAGTCGCCATTGTTTTTTTAGGATATCATCAGTTAGGAAGGTCAATGGAATATTCATGTTAGAGTAGCGGTAGAAGTCACGTTCAAAAATCTTGGTAGCTCTCGCTATAATAGTCCATTTGTAGGTGATTACGCTGAAACTCAAGTTGATTCATAGAGCACCTCCTCGACAAGTTCAATACTAATAATGTCTTTTAATTTCAAATTGATGTGACCTGTTGTAGTTTTTTTATCAAAATGAAATCTTTGGTCAGACTTGGTATTGTTCCAGTGTAGGAAACACGCTTGTTTTTTTCAATCACTTGAATGCGTGTGCGTAGCTGCCCGGCGTATACTTGACTGAGGAGTAATAATTTCTCTCTAGTGATAAGTCAGACATGTACGTTACTTTGTTTGTATCATCAGAGAGTGCTGATGCATGTTCAGATAGGAAAAAGCCCATCCATTTTTTTGCATCTTTGTATCCTGGTACTCTCTTGCTGATTGAAATGGTAAATATGAACGGTCAATCATATCAAATCCTTTTCTATGCAGAGGCAAGGGTATTTTTTTATCAAATTGAATCGTAAAACCTTGAATTCCCCCACCTGTGTAACATTCTTTAAAGCGATTGATTACCCTCAGTATAGATTATCACAGATGAGCTTTGTTGGCTTAATGCTAAATGTAAATTCCAATGGTAATCGGTTTTCAGATTTAGCATGTACTAGTCGTATCGATATTTCAGTTGTTTTGAGTTTTTCTCTGACGAAGTTTTTGAAGTTGCTGTTTCAACGATTCCATGTAAAAAAATCTTTCAAGCATTTCAATATCATTACATCCTTTGCTACGGATTTCTGAAAATTGTACTGTATTTTTTTCTTGTTTCATTTTAATCCCTCCAATCCACCCGCGGAATGACCACCGATAAGTTTACTGCGTTCAATATTTCTGGAACCTTCAGTTAGGACGGTTCCTTTTTGTATGGCTAAAAAACCAAACTGTTCTCTGACAACATCAATAGCTGTCTGAAGTCTATTATCTTTTTCAATTTGTTCTACATCATCAAAGAGTGATAGTAGAGTATAGCTTTCATCTACGAAGCCACTATAAGATACACCAATTTGTCTCACTGCACCAGAGGTGTATTTTTTCGGAATAATACAAGTACATGACTCACCATTGTTTTGGGGAGATTTGCGGGTTCAATTTTATTCTGAGCATTTATAGATTTTTTCATCTCAGTCCTAGAATAGCCAATATGAATAGAAACGACAGTAGTCAATACTAGGGCTACTGTTCCGTTCCACAGTATCATTTAAAAATCATTTTCACACCCTTTCGTCTATTAGTATAGAAGAAAGCTCTCAGCACACGTTGAGGCAGTATCACTGCTTGTACGAGCTTAGAAAAAAATGTTGACGAAAAAGCCTTGGTGTCAAGGATTTTTTGCTATCCTCAAAAAGATAATTTTATAATTGACAATTTGTCAGTAGAGCAGTATAATTTATAATCAGGAGGAATAAAATGCGAGATGTAAAAGATCCGGAAATTCGACGGGCTGAGATTATGGATGCTTCTATGCTCCTCTTTATGGAGAAAGGATATGCGAACACAACAACTCAGGATATAGTCGATAAGGTAAATATATCACGAGGTTTGTTATACTATCACTTTAAGAACAAAGAAGATATTCTATATTGTCTTGTGGAACGATATTCAGAGAAATTATTGAGAGATATTCATGTGATTGTCAATGATGACGACAAAACTGCTATTGAAAAAATAAGAGCCTTTATAGATGCCACAATAATCTCTACAGATAACGTTTCAGCGGAGGGAACTGAGTTACAAAAGACGGTTGATCTTAAAGAAAATCGTTATATGTTAGATAAGTTATCCCATAAGCTCATTGAAAAACTGACTATATATTTTTGAGAGGATAATAAATCAAGGCATCTCAGAAAAAAGTATTTTCTGTAAAATATCCATCTGAAACAGCAGAATTTCTTATGACAGCCTATGTTTTTTTGTTTCAAATAACATAGGTATAAAAAAACATCAAAGAAAGAACCTGTCAAAGATTACTTGAATGCATTTAAGATAATGCTGGAACAAAACCTAAATACAAAAAGGACTCTTTAGCAATTAAAAAAAGATAGAATGTTTGTAAAGAGAATCTATGTACCGATAGCTGAATCAAAACAAGCTATCGGTATTATTTCAAAAATATGACTGACAAATTGTCAATAGAGGTGAAAATATGTTAGAGATAAAGAATTTTAGTAAAAGTTATGGGGATAAGAAGGTTGTGGATAACCTATCTATTTCAGTACAGCCTGGAGATATTTATGGTTTTATTGGAGCAAATGGTGCGGGAAAAACGACAACGATAAAGGCAGTTGTCGGTATCCATGATTTTGAAGACGGAAGTATAATTATCAACGGTCATTCTATTAAAGAAGAACCTGTTATTTGTAAAAAAATGATGGCGTATATCCCAGATAATCCAGATTTGTATGAACATATGACAGGACTTCAATATATTAATTTCATTGCTGACCTGTTTGAAATTCCTACAAAAATACGCAGGGAGAGAATCCAAAATTACGGTGATTTATTTGATATGACTGAGCATCTTTCGGGGATAATTTCTTCATATTCACATGGTATGAAGCAACGAACAGCCATTATTTCTGCACTTGTACATTCTCCCAAACTATTGATTTTTAGATGAACCTTTTGTTGGGCTAGATCCCAAAGCAACTTTCCTACTAAAGAAAAATTATGCATGAGTGTGTTTCAGATGGAGGTGCTATTTTTCTTTTTCAACCCATGTATTGGATGTTGCGGAAAAAAATTATGTAATAAGATTGCCATTATCAAAAAAATGGAAAGTTAGTTGCAAGTGGTAATACAGTAGATATCAAAGGTAATGAATCATTGGAAGCATTTTTCATGGAGGTGCAGGGCAATGAGTAACATTTGGATACTAATTAGAGCACAATTGATAAATTTTTTTCCCATTAACCAGATTAGAGAGACGGGAAATAAAAAACAAAGTTCAATGGCTATTGCGAGTTTTGGCATAGTAACTCTTGCCTTATTTTGCTTTTTTTATAATATCCTAACAGCTAAAACATTGGTACAAGTTGGACAACAAAACTTGATTCCGGCATATATGGTCTCTGTCTCAAGTTTTTCGATATTATTTTTGACAGTTTTTTATTCGAATGGCATTTTATTTGGCAGTCGAGATATGGAAATTCTCCAATCCTTACCTGTTAAAAGTTCGTATATTATCACCAGCAAGTTCATGTTTATGTACTTATTGAATTTTTAATAGGCTTGATGTTTATGCTTCCGGGTGGAATTGTATGGGGCTTGAACGGAAGTTTAAACCTCCTACAGATTATATTGTATTTTACTTCTATATTTTTTGCCCCTTTGATCCCCATGTGTATAGCGGCATGCATGGGACTCGTTATTGTTGTCGCTTCATCTTTTTTTAAAAGAAAAAATGTTATCTCTCTTATTTTTTCATTTGCGATGCTAGGTATAATTGGATATTTTGCATTATCAGCTTTGCAATCAGGTGATGAAAGTAGTATTGGGGTTACTCTGGCTAAGCAAATTACTGGACTGTATCCAATTTCTAGACTATTTATGTCATACTACAATTTTCCAATGTACTATGGGATGGGATTTTATATAGTTCTTTCAATAGTCGTCTTTTATCTATTTGTCAAAATTGCTTCGTTGAAGTATGGACTACTTAATACACTTGCCAATACAAAATCAAGTTATGCTAATGACAAAGTATCTTATGAAAGAAAATCGGTATTTTTTTCCTTGTATCAAAAAGAGCTTGGACGATTTTTAAGTTCTTATATGGCAGTCTTGAATGCTGGGCTTGGAGTGATTCTTTTATGTGTCTTTAGTATATGTTTCCTGTTTAATTCTGTAGGTCAAATAGGAAATTCTGCAGGAATTGAAAAATATAAATGAGTATCTTTCAAACTTAGCTCCCTGTCTTTATTGCATCTATGCTTTCACTCAGTTGTCCAGCAGCTTCATCTATATCTTTAGAAGGTAAAAAAATATTTGGATTTTTGAAAAGTTCTCCGGTTGAGATAAAAATGATTTTAAATGCTAAGATAGCTGTCAACCTTACACTTCATTTGATTGGATATATGATTTCTGTATCAGTATTTATGCTGAAACTTGATATGAATCCTATTCAAGTTATGAATCTAGTTATTGTTCCTATATGTTACTCCCTTTTTATAACGGTAATCGGAATTTCATTAAATAAAAAAATATCCTAACTATGATTGGGACAGTGAGATGATAGTCGTCAAACAAAAGTCTACCTGTTATTGTGACTGGAATTATTGGTATGATTGTACTTATTACGCCTATTTTTTTCTTAATTGGGTGTTAAATATTCCGATTACATTTGTTTTTGCAGGTAGTATCAGTAGTTTTATTGGTTATTACAATGGGTGTTTATATAACAATGAGCAAGTCGAATTTTATCTAGTTAAAGGAGGAAAATAAGATGAAAAAAACAGACTGACAAAAAGATATTTTTGGTGTTGCTAGGGATGACAGTCATAATAGTTGTTATTTGTAGTTTTTCTCCCAGAGGAAGTTCCTATCCATTTCAATGCAAAAAGGTGTTGCAGATATGTTTGCAAATAAATATTATCTTCTACTGGCTACAGTAATTCCATACTCTGCATATTGGAAGATTGTTAGGGGAAGGAAAATAAAAAGATTAAATGAAACCCCATCTATATTTACAGATTGCATCAAAAATTAAGAACAACTATTTTAAGAGGTGATTATGTGCTTGGACAAAAAATTCCTTCGATAAGGAGTTTAGCAGAAAATGAGAAGTGTAATCCAGCAACAATCCAAAAAGCAATGAAAGTTCTCGAAGAACAGAATTTGGTTATTAGCTGTGGAACATTAGGATATTTTTGTCATAGCAAGCGAGCAAGAAATAAAGGAGTTAAGATATCAAGAATCGAACAAGCTAGTGAAAATTTTGTTTGAAAATCTAGGTGAGCTAGGATTTTCGGAAGATGAGATTGTCAATTTATTTTTTTGAAAAGATGCTTAGATGAAGTTGAATGGAAATTTATTAGGATTATTTTTTTGAAAGTATATAAAAGCCTTGATTATAAGGCTTTTTTTGCATTTTTCCAATAAAGAACTTGACATTATTAGTTACTTCCACTACAATAGAATTACATACCATCGGTATGATAGAAAGGAACAAAAATGGCAAGGAATAGAAACTCACATGAAACTAGAAAAAAATACTAGAGGTCTCTAAAAATCTATTTTTTTAGAAAAAAAGGATTTGATAATACATCAATACAAGATATCATAGATGGATTAGGTGGATTAACAAAAGGTGTTATCTATCATCATTTTGAGTCTAAATATGATATACTGCAAACAATCATTAGCGAAAAATAATCAAGAAATTTTTAAATTATAATTGGAGAGGAAATACTGGATTAGAAAAAGATACAAAAATTCTTTGATGGACTCTTTTCTCTAATTTTTGAACACCAAAGGCTCGTTTACTCTGCCTCAATCATGCTAAGAAGTCCACGCTTATTGGGAGAGCAGTATCTAGGTCTATTTTTCTGATTTTTTTACCCGAAATTAGAGAAAAAGGTTTACGAAGGAGTTGAAGATGGGTCTATTAAAACAGAATATCCAGAAGAGCTAGCAGATTTAATTGTTTTATCTCTAAATATTTGGATTGGTTTTTCAAATTTCCGTTTTTTTCATTAGTAGAATTAAAGCGTAAAATGAATTTCATTAAACTTACTTTTTGAAGGTCTAGGGGTACAGTTAATTTCTGATGAAATGATGGAGGTGATTTTTCAACTTATTTGATCGCTTTAAAAAAATAGTAAATAAGTAGTCGCATGACATTCATGTTAATACTAATTTCTATTTATGTGTTATCAATTCAATAAATTATCTTACATAATTTATAGTTAAAAAAATAACATACTTTAAGTGTGTTATTAAAAATCTATTATACATACCGAGGGTATGTTTGTTTTTAGTATATACATACCGATAGTATGTATGGTGCCATTGTCTGTAAAATAAGCTTTATTTTTTTAAATATTTGTCGAGATTAGTCTGAATAGTTTATTCTTTATTTACGCTTTGGAGGAAATAATCTATGTTGTCGCTTATTAAAATTGAATTAAATAAAGTTTCTAAATCTAAATTATTTTTTTAGCCTGGTTGTGTACTATATTTATAGTGTTAGGTATTACAGCAATCATTATTATGGGTTTAGGTACTGACAATAAACTAGGAGAATTTACTGGACAGGATTCTAATGTTATTAGAATTACTGGTAAATGGGAAGGTTGGGCAATTGTAGCTTCATTGTTTTTCATCTTTATTTACAAAAAGCAGCATTTTTTTGATTTTCGAATCTTATTTATTATCTACGATTATTATTGATGAATTTAAACGAAGAACAATTTTTTTCAGTTGTTTTTCTTACCCTATTTCTAAAATAAAGTTACTTTGGGGAAAAAAATTCTTTCAGTCATTCTAATAGCATTTATTGCCCATTTTTCTGCACATTTAGTGACTCAATTATTCATTAGATTCATGGCTGTTGTAACTGAATCTAGTTATATCCCTCTAGCTAGTCAATTAATTAACTTGGCTGGAATAACGTTTGCAACAGTACTAATAGGGTTACTACCATTTGTTTTTAGGTATGATTAAACATTCAACAGCTATAACAATGCTTTCAGGACTTGGTTTAGCAGCATTACTTTCAAAATGTAAGTCCAGGAAGTTTATCTAATAATATTGCTGATAACTTATTCTTTTTGATATTTGCAAGTTTCATAAGTTTAATGATTACTTCATTTTCAATTTTTAATATTTCAAGACAAGATATTAGTATCAAGTAGCATACCTAAGTTTAATTGAAGGAAAGTGATAATTCCTTAATGATTTCTATAAAAAAAGAGACTGTATAAATTAGTATTTATGCTCTGGGAGAAAAAAATTCTTGCATTTAAAACTGGATATAGAAAGAGAGATAGAAATGAGAAATATTGTTGAAATAAAAGAAGTTTTTTTAAAACAATTGATAAAGAAGAAATTTTTAGTGGTATCAACCTTCAAATTGCTGAAGGAGAAATCTATGGTTTTCTAGGACCGAATGGTGCTGGAAAAACAACGTTAATGAAATGTATGTTATCCTTATCAACAATTACATCAGGTAGTATTGAAATTTTTTTGGGAAAAAAATCTACAAGAACACAGAGAAGAAATCCTAAGTCAGATTGGAAGTATTATTGAATCACCAATTTTTTTATGATAACTGCACTGCAAAAAGAAATTTTTGGAAATTCACGCTCAGTATATGGGGAAAAACTATTACTGAATCAGATATAATAAGAGCCTTAAGAATGGTCGGATTAAAAAAATACGACTAAAAAAAGTAAAAAGATTTTTTTCGTTAGGAATGAGGCAAAGGCTTGGTTTAGCTCGTGCCTTTCTAACAAAAACCTAAATTGTTAATTTTAGATGAGCCAATCAATGGTTTAGATCCAATAGGAATTCAAGAAATTCGAAATCTTTTTGTTGTCGCTTTCTAAGGAGCATGGAATTACAATACTAATATCGAGTCATATATTATCGGAAATTTCACAGATAGCAGATAAAATTGGTTTTTATCAAAAAAATGGAAAAAAATTGTAGAACAGGTCTCTATGAAAGAGATTAGAGAGAGAATATTGACTTAGAAGAATATTTTATGTCACATTTTTCTAAATTAAATTAAGAATTATGAGGTAGATTAAGGATGAAACAATTGATAAAGAACCATCAGAAGGCTTTTTTTATGCTTTCATGATATTTAATATACTGGTCCCTTTAACTAATATTGCTTTTTGCTTATTCTATTAAAGGTATTATTGATAGTGGCATGTCTCAAAAATAAAGAAGCCTTAACTCAAGCGGTACTAGTAGGAGCTATTGTTATTCTCATATATGCAGGGCTCAACTTTATATCTCTTCGATTGAAAAAAATAAACTTGTTAGGCAAATCATGTCAAGATACAAAAAAATAAGGTGTTCCAATCTATTTTAGATAGGGATTATAGAGACTTTTCTAAAGAAAAAAATCAGGGAAATTTATTTCTGTATTAACCGAAAAATATGAAGAAAAATTGAGCAAGATTATCTACACCAGTATTTTTAATATTTCAAAAAAACCTTTCCTTAATGATTTTTTTCGCTCCTAGCTATGTTTATAGGTAATTGGTATTTGACCTTATTGGTTATCATTGCTAGCATTATTCCAATGATGATTTCTGGATTCATTGGACAAAAAAATCAGCTTATCTTCAAAAAGAGTGCCATGATTGCAGATCAGAAGTATTTAGCTAAGGTTAAAGATATTTTTAGCAGGATTTCTTGTTATTAAAAAGTTTTAATGTGAAAGATGCTATCTGTGAGGATTATAGTTATGAAAGTGAAAAAAATTGGATGAGATATATTTTATAAAAGGAAAATTTGATGTTTTAGCAAATGTTATTTCACAGCTTTCAGGGATGATTGTTTTTTTGGTAGCTTTTGGTGGAGGGATGTACCTCGTATTTAATGGTTCTACCACAATTGGGAGTGTGACAGCTATTGTTCAACTAGTCAATTTTGTAGTAATGCCACTAAATGAAATTGGTATGGGAATGAGTAAATTTCGTGAAGGGCAAGCAACACTTAATGCATTTGAGGTAAAAAGATGTAATTGGACTTCAGACTGGTGAAACGAAAGAATATTTCGATGATGTCATTTCTTTTTCAAATATAGACTTTTTCTTACCCTAATGCTGAAGAAAAAAATTTTTTTAATCATTTATCTTTGAAGATTCAAAAAGGGGAAAAAATTGCAATTGTAGGAATGTCAGGGAGTGGAAAAATCAACTTTGCTCAATCTATTGCTGCGTTTTTTTATGATGTAACAAGTGGACATATTTCAATTGATAATCAAGATATACAAGCTATTTCAGCAGAGAGTCTTTATAACTTGATGACGATTGTTCAGCAAGATATTTATATCTTTGATGATACTTTAAGAGCAAATATTACTCTTAATCAATCCTTCACTGATGAGGAAATAAAGAAAGCTGTACAGCAGTCAGGTTTAGAAAGTTATGTTTTTAGAAAATGAATTAGGTCTACAAGCTTTTATGTGGAGAGAATGGATCAAATTTATCTGGCGGACAAAAAAACAAAGAGTTAGTATTGCGCGCGCCTTGATTCGAAAAAAACACCAATCTTATTATTGGATGAGGCTACTTCATCTTTTGGATAATCAAGTAACTACTGAAATTGAAAGTTCAATCTTGGATATTAAAAATTTGACTGCACTTGTAGTAACCCACAAGTTGAATGAGAACATTTTGAAAAAAATACGATAGAATTCTCTTTATGAAAGATGGCGTTATTGTTGAAGATGGTTCTTTCAGTGATTTGATGGATAGGAGAGGTGAGTTTTTATAAGTTGTTTGAGTTGAGTGTGTAATCTCTTTCATTTTATAGTATAATTTTATAAAACGCTCTAAAATCATTAAATTGATATAAAAAGTGTTTTTTTATTGTCAAAATATACAATTGAAAAAAATTTCCAGTTTTTTTAAAATCACTTTCTTAGATGACAATTTAATCAAAAATATGATATAATACAGAAAAAGTAAAAAAATAACAAAAAGTAACTTACAGAAGTAAAAAGAAAAAAAGTAAATAGATAGCCACGGCGGATATTCCTTTCATCGTTTAGAAGGAGTTGCTGTGGTTATCGTTGTTGCTGAGCTAATAAATTGCTCTTATTACTTAGATGAAGTTACTTTTATTATTGAATTAATTTAAATAATAATAACGATCAATGAAAGTACTCATCGATATTCCCTTTATGCAGTTTAGAGCACAAAGGAAAATGGTACTGATTTGATCGTTTTTTTGTGTATTGACATCATAAAACACAGTCAGAACCTTCAGTCATAATAAACAAGGAGATAACATGAGATTTGTTGTATATAAACATTCGCTAATTCTAGGTGATAATAATATCGTTACAAAGCAATTGATTGCACTCAAACATGATGATGGTACATTACAATTCACTGATTTTCATAGATATGTAAAATCTGCCACAAAGATTAAATCTATTTCAGACGATGGAAACAAACGATTTTCATACGTTGTTAAGTTTTTGAATTTTATCTACGGAACAGTTGGGGTTAACAATCTTGATCAACTAACTTTAGAAATGGTCAAGGAGTTTTTTATGCTTTATGGTTTAGGACAACTTCCAGAAGATAGAAAAAATAGAAAGAAAAGTACAGTCGAAAAATGTGTAAATGCAGTTCTTGATTTTTTAACTCTATACTTGAATGAACGAAAAGGAAAGGCTAATTTGAAGCCAGAAGACCTTTATTCTATCAATACATTCACTAATAGACGAGGTAGAGTCATTAAACGGAAAGAACTGAATTTTGAGATATTTGTTGATGATAGCAACGCACAGAAGTCAATTTTTAGAGATATGCCAAACAGCGCCTTTGAAATGCTCTTTGCTCACATTGCTCAATATCACAAGGATTTACTTATGGTTGTTGCTTTGGGAGCATTTGTTGGTTTGAGACCATCAGAAGCATGTAATGTAAGACGTGAAGATAGTCCTTTGGGAGCAGGTATCTTATTTCACCAAAGTGATAATCAAGTATTTAAGATTGAGATTGATCTGCGAAAAGAAATGCCCCTTAGAAGTGATTTAAAGCCAACTGGACGAATTAAAAAGGAAAGACTTCAAGCTGTACCTTATATCTTCTTGGAGGTCTTTTTAGACACTTATAATGACTATATGAGTTATCTAGAGGGTAAAAGGTATGAGAAAGATTTTGGTCCATTAAACCTTAACAAGCAGGGTAAAGCATTATCATACGATGTGTACTATCAACGATTTCGTAAGATTATTCGCGAAGAAATGATCCCAATATTTCTTAAATCTGATGACCCAGAGGTTGTCTTTTTTGGTCAACTCTTGCAAGAAAATAATATTTCACCCCATATCTTTAGGCACTGGTACACCACTCAATTAGTGTTGTCAGGCGTTAATGAAGTTAGTGAGCTGATGTCCGCTAGAGGGGACAATTCACCAGAAAGTGCTTGGGTATATTTACAAAATAAAGGAGAAATTGCAAAACAGTATGGTCAGGTGAACAATGGTGTTTTTGATTATATGAACTGGCAAGCAGAAAAATTATTTGGTGAACACTAGAAGGAGTAGCTGTTGGTAGTAGATTTAAAAAGTTATCTTGAAAGAATATTAGTCGAGTTAGGTGATGCTACAATAAAACACCGTGAGAAAGTCAGTGGATTTTTACTAGACAATGATTGGTTTGGTGTGTCTATAAATCTTGATGATTATACTATTACGGAAAAAGATGCTGAAGTTCTTAAAAATCACATCAAAGACTATCTAACAACACCTCCTGGAATTAAGAGTATGGAAGGAATCTTTTCAAAAAAATTCCCTTCTACAAATGAATTATTCGTTCAATTTGCTGAAGAAGAAAAACTGAGTGAAACAAATCGTTTCTATCTACTTGATTTTTTAGCATACTACTTAACAAAAGATTTGTTTCTATATAGTGATGCTGAAGTGGAGACCTTAGTAGAAGTAGCAACAAAAGTTCTCACAAAAATATCTAGGTGATAATCTCATTCAATTTATTAAATGGCTACTCAATAAAGGTGTTACTCGTTATCGAGTGAGTTTTGAAATGACGAAGCGTTACACGATTGAGAGTGCAAATGGAGCGTATGAATTAGATGAATACCTTGAATTAATGTACTACCTATTCAACGAGGACTACATCATAAAAAATGATATGTTTTGTAAAGCAGCAAATTCAAAAAACTATGCAGATACATGGTTGTATCTAGGGTTACATTTTATTTGCGCACTAAGATCAACAGACTTGGAAAGATTAGGACATCCTAAATTAACAAGAGAACCATTAGAAGTTTTAGAAGCAGTAGTAGATGGAACTTGGAGTAGTAGTGAAGCTAGAAGGACTTTACTAAGTATTACAACAAGATTGACTTATTTAAACTTAACACCTAATAAAACAAAAAACGCTTCTAACGTTACTCAGCTAAAGTTTCACGTCCCAGAAAGTTGTCAGGTTCTTATTGGAACGTTATTGGCTATCTGTGAAGCACATTTTCAACTTCAAATACCATACAATGCAGAAAACCCATTAATCAGACGAATTAAAAACTTATGAAAAGATTACTAGTTATATGGGGAGGAAATCGGAAATTTATTTTTTTAGAGCGTAACTTTAGTAGTCGTTCTGCAAACAAGTCTTACTTACAATCTGTCGCAATGTTAGCAGATGACGTTCTTGAAGAAAAAGTCAGAACTGAATATTAAAGGTTATTTTTTTAGCAGCATTAGCTCGTAGCCATAAAGGTAATTTTTAATGAATTTGCGCAAACTACAACAACGTATCTAAAAAGATGCCCAACTTGGACAACTAAAACCTGAAATGGTTGCAAAAAGAACTATTTGAGCGAGGCGTATTATCCATGATTCCGTCTATGCTCTTGACCATTGTAACTAGAGGAAAGTATAAAGAATTAAGTCCAAGCCAACAAACTCAAATGATTAAAAAGTTTAGATCTAACACCAGTAGAAATTGAGAAAAACGTTAGAATTGAGCATTAGGGCTGATTTGCGTTCTCAACAAGCTTTTAAAAAAACTCTAGTTGAAAACAACGTTGAACCTGAACAATTACTGACAATCTGTCATCGAATTGGCAACGGAGAGGCTTTCTCTAAGCAGGGAGAAAGTATGTGTCTCTTATCTGCGTTAGGGAAACTATGCCCCTATGATGACCGTCAACATTGTGTAGGTTGCCAGTATGAATTGCAGACAAAATCTACTTTGCTTTTGTTAATCGGTGAGTTTAATCGGCTTAACAAGCAATACTCTAAACTAACAAATGACCTTGAGAGAGGTAAAGTTAGAGCAATTTTAGAAAAACAGATTAAACCATGCCTTACAGAAATGTTAGGAGCTTTATCAGAACAATATGGTGAAGCTGTATTGTCTGATTATGAGGATATTATTAAGGAGTTAGTCAGTTGAATAATCAATCAAAAATTATTTCGTAAAAGTAAATGAAATTATCCTGTTTGATGATAATATGATTGAAAGCGCAAAAAGAATGTTTTTCAAGATTATGTTGAAAAAAAGGGATTATATTAACCACCAATTTTGAAGAGAATAAATGGGTTACAACTAATGAATATTCTAATGTAAGCTTCGTTTTTTTAACTTGAATAAATTCCGATATAAAAGATTTTTATGAACAAGTATTTCAATTATCTTTTGATGATTTTTCTTACCTACTTAAAGAGTTTTTTTAGTGCTATCTATGGAGCATCATGTTTTGATTTCACTTCAAACATTTTTTTAAGAGACATAAAGCGCTTGATCAAAAGAAACAAGCTGGGATATAGATTTCAATGTGGAACATATTAAGATTTACAATCCCTCAATATGTATAGACTTTCTTTCTACACTACCATGTTTAGAGGATAATGAATTAACCCAATTGATTGAACAACTAGATGAACTTTTTAACTGTTAGTTATCAACTGAACACTAAAAAAACAACGAAAGTTAGCTCAATTTCAATCCTATTTTTCTATTTAATGATATTTTTAAACGACTATTGGGTTAAACCATTATCAGATGAAGAAAGATTGTTTTACTACCCTCTTTACTTATGGTGGCAAATAACAGCAGTAGTACCACTTAGACCAAGGGAATTTTTTTACTTACTCAAAGAAATTGTCTTACAGAAAAAAAGACGGAAAAGTATTACTTAACTCTCAGACGAAATAACTTAAAAAGGAAAAAGACAAGGGAGTATCCCATAAAATTTCAGAGGATTATTATTTAACGACTTACGAAGTACCATTTAAGCTTGCGAGTGAGATTATAAATTATCTAGAACTAACCAAAGATTTATCATCTACACAGTTAGATACCCTTTTTGTGACAGACTCACATTATCGTAAATGGAAACGTGTTACAGGTACTAAAAATCGCTTTTTGACTTATAGTAACTTAAATACCATTTTAAAATATTTCTTTAATGAGGTCGTATCTCAACAGTATGGATATTTTGTCCATCATATCAACTTCCCAAATAAATTGGATGAACATGAGATTAATTTTATTCATATTGGAGATACTAGACACATTGCAATGATCAATCTGATAGCAGAAGGGGCTAGTCCTGTAACAGCAATGCTCTTAGCTGGACATGATAGTGTCACAACATCCTCACATTATTTTTCAAATCTGAGCCAGTTTATTGAATGTAGGAGCTATCAGCTTTATCGTAAATTAACAAACTCTCAAACGTCTTACGCTATAAGTAAGACTCAACATAAATACACCGTTAATAAAAACTATGTTTCTCTTGATAATAAGGGCAGATGTTATTCACCTCGATTTGCAGAAGGTGATTATTCAGACTGCCTTAAAGTCATTAGCTCACATGCAGAGCTTGGTGCTTGCACTAGTTGTCCATTTTACAGAAAAGCTGGAAAAGATTATTTTTCTATGGATAAATCCTTTAAGAAATCAATTGATGAGGAGGCTTTAATTGTAGATGAGGCTATAAAAAGAGTTCGACGAGGAAAGGGAAATATAGAAGATATTGGTGAGGCGTTATTAAAACTTAAAACCGTTAGTCATTCTTATCAAGAATATCTAACTGAAAAACAATTATCTTTGCAGGAGTTCTCAAATGGCGAGAAAGAAGTATATTGATAATCAAGAATTGCTATCGTTATTTGAACATTATTTACTGGAACATTGTTCGAATAATCCTAGACTATTCAAAATTCCACAGTTTGGAAATTACCTCAGAAGCAACGGATTTCCTCAAGTTGCAGACACAACGATTAGAAGAAACAAAGAATTTAGACAAGCCCTTAATGATAAATTGGAACTATTTGAGGACGACACCTATCAAACAGTTATAACGTATAAAACTCTAGATGTAGAACGTTTCTTAATGACCAATAGAACCCCTAAAGCAATCAAATCAGCATTGATGGAACTTAACAATTATTATAAAAGAGTTGTTGATGCAGCAATAGAATATAAGGAAGAAGCAAATAAGCTTAAAACAAGAGTTTCAGAGTTAAAAAATGAGGTAGCACAGCTTAATGAAAACAATACTGAGATTAAAGAGCAGACAGCGTTAAATAAAGAATTATTAGAAGAAAACAAAAAGTTAAGGAATCTTCTTAAAACTAGTTTGTATCCTGATATTGCAAATGAATTATTAAAAGAAGAAGGCTTATTAAAATCTGATCAGCAACTTGTAACTAAGAAGTATCTAAGTGAAAATATTATCACCTCAGACTCGAAAAATATCTTTTTGAAAAAGCATACTCATACTGAAAAGCAAACAATCAAAAGTAAGATTTTTTGAAATTAAAAGACTTACTGGATAACAAGACTAAGTATTAGGAGGAGAAAATGTCAGACTTAATCACTGATTTTTCCAGCTTTATTGAACTATTGGGACTTTGACAAGAATATCAAAATAGATGTAGAAAAAATAACAGTTACCAGCAAAAAACACATTAACTGGAAATGTCCTACCTGTTCTTATGAATGGAAGGCAAGTGTAACAAAAATCTTATAAAAATATCCAAAATCATTCAAAAATCTGTCCTGTATGTGAGCTTGGAGAAGTGTTCATAAAAGGGGAAAACTCTATATCTGCAAGGATTCCTAACTTTCTAAGGTACATAAACTTTCATTATGAAAATATAGAAACCATTCAGGAAGAGATTGATAATTTATCTTTTTCTTCAAAGAGGTTATTTCACTTCAAATGTCCTACCTGTCATGTTGGTTGGAAAGATGTAGCAAACACTTCTAAATTAATCAATAAACATAATCAAGAGCTTGTTCATGTCGGATGTAATGAAAGTATACATTTTGTACCTTACACTAAAGCATACCCTAATCTTCGGAAAATTTATCTTCCAGGGGAGCAAAACGATGTAGAGTTTAATGATTTGAAGTTAAATGACAATATTACAATCCCTAGAAATTGGAAATGCGACAAATGTGACAATATCTTTAAGTTGTCTATTGATCGGCTAATTTCAAGAATCAAAAGAGATGGTTTCTATTGTAATAACTGTAAAGCAACATTTGATACCGTAATTAAAGTGAAAGCCACCCCCCTATTGCATACAGATAGAAATCTTTTTAAGCAATTTATTCCAACTCTTGTAAAAAGTAATATGATTGATAGTTTATCCGATATCTTAGTAAGATGGCAGTGTTTTAAATGTCATGGTCAATATGAATGTAGTGTTATCAAAAGGCATTTTGAAGGCTGCCCTTATTGTGATAATAAATTGATGTTAAAAAGGGTATAATACTTTACAAGAAACTCATCCATATTTAGAGAAATTTTTGGGATAAAAGTAATGATAAATCTATTTCTGAATACTGGCATAAGTCTTCTGAATGTATAAATTGAAATGTCCTTGTTGCAATGTAAATTTTTCATTGCAGTCCTAATGAAATGATTTCAAGAACCGACTTAGAGAATAGTAATTTTTCAAACTTGTCCTAATCATTGTGATTGGGATACACTTGTTTTTTTAACAATGATATACTCTATAATTTCCCAAAATTACAGGAAGAATGGAGCGAAAAAAATGGATTGCCTGTTCATTTAGCATTGAGCCACATTGAAACAAAAAAATATTGGTGGAAGTGTTCTGTTTGTCAAGGTGAATACCTTTGTTCAATTCCAATAAGAAAAAGAAGTAATAAATAGCTGTCCATATTGTAATGATGAACAAGTATTAAAAGGTTATAATACAATTGCAGATACTTATCCTGAGTTGTGTGACCTTTGGAGTAGCAAGAATTTAGAAAAACCTGATGAGGTGACGAAATCGGCAGAATCCGAGAATAAAATATTTAATTGGATTTGTGATTGTTGTGATTTAGAATTTAAGGAGAGATTAGGGATTGTTCTAGGTGTGTTTACAAACAATAATTCTAATAGTCTCAACTCTATATGTCCTTACTGTAATAAAAAACTTCCTAAACCAAATGAAACACTAAGCTATGTTAAACCGTACTTAAACAATGAATGGGTAAAAGAACTGAATGGTGATATTGATATCTTCTTTTATGATTCAAATGCTTTAACCAATTGGGTTTGTCGAAAATGTCACAGAAGTTTTAAAGCAAAAATTTCTGAACGCCATGAAAATGACCAATGTTGTCCATATTGTTCTTTTAAGAAGACTGCAAAAGGTTATAATGATCTTGAAACAACACATCCTTGGTTAATTAAAGAATGGTCTTCAGTAAATAAACAAGAAATGTCTTCAGTAAGATTTAATTCAACATATACCGTATGGTGGAAATGTCCTGTATGCACTGGAGAATATCAGCAAGTCATAAAAGAAAAATATTACAGAGAAAATTCGTGCCCATATTGTAGGAATCAAAAAGTTTTAAAAGGATTTAATGACTTAGCAACGACACAACAAAGTCTAATGCCTGAGTGGGATTATTTGAATAACCTCCTAATAGCAAGTCCCAACTGAAATTACAGAGTTGAGCAATCTGCCTGTATGGTGGATATGTCAAGAAAATCTTAATCACCGTTACAAAATTCAAGTAAAAGAAAGAATGGCATATAAAAAACGAAAAAAAAGAGCATGTTCCATTTGCAAAGGCCACAGAAGAAAGCAAGAACACTTTGTACAGTTAAAAAAAAATATAGATAAATAAAAAAACACTCTAAATTTCATTAAATTGATATTAGAGTGTTTTTATTTTCAAAATGTACATTTGAAAAAAATTTTTAGTTTTTCACTTAAATAAAGTACATTTTCACCTGAATTGAGAGTAGTAAAAAAATTCCAGTGTTCACTTAAATAAAGTACATAATCGAGTATAATTGGCTTAAAAAAATTTTTTTGGTTATGAAAGGATATATTTTGTCCTATGAAAAGGGTTACCCTATAACATCTTTCCGAAAAAAACTATAATTTTCTTGAAAAAAATATCTGGCTATGCTATACTACTAGTATAGAAAGATTTGGAGAAAAAAACATGAAACGCGAGATCTTATTAGAACGGATTGATAAACTCAAACAAGTCATGCCCTGGTACGTATTGGAATATTACCAATCAAAACTGGCCGTTCCCATACAGTTTTACGACCTTGTACGAATACTTAAAGGAATACGATCGATTTTTTTCACCTGGGTTTTGGAATCTGGTATATCGGATGCTGACACCATGTCCGAGATCCCTTTAGACGTTCTGGAACACATGACCAAGAAAGACATGGAATCCTTTATTCTTTACTTACGTGAACGTCCCTCTGCTCAATGCTAATACAACTAAAAATGGAGTTTCTCAAACGACAATTAAACCGTACCCTTTCGGCACTATCTAGTCTATATAAGTATCTGACCGAGGAAGTTGAAAACGAGCAAGGTGAACCGTATTTCTACCGCAACGTCATGAAGAAGGTTGCTACCAAGAAAAAGAAAGAAACTTTATCTGCACGGGCTGAGAATATCAAGCAAAAGCTCTTTTTAGGTGATGAAACAGAGGGTTTTCTTAACTATATCGACCAGGAGTACCCTCAAACACTCTCAAATCGCGCCTTATCCTCTTTTAATAAGAATAAAGAGCGAGATTTAGCCATTATAGCACTCCTTCTTGCCTCTGGTGTCCGTCTCTCTGAAGCCGTTAACCTAGACCTTCGTGACCTCAATCTTAAGATGATGGTGATTGACGTCACTCGAAAAGGTGGAAAACGAGACTCTGTCAATGTTGCTGCCTTTGCTAAGCCTTATCTAGAGCAATATCTCGCTATTCGAGACAAACGTTACAAGACAGAAAAGACTGATACAGCTCTATTCTTAACCTTGTATCGAGGTGTTCCAAACCGGATTGATGCTTCTAGCGTTGAAAAGATGGTCGCCAAGTATTCAGAAGACTTCAAAGTCCGCGTGACGCCCCATAAACTACGCCATACATTAGCAACGCGTCTCTATGATGCAACCAAATCACAGGTTTTGGTCAGCCACCAGCTGGGACATGCCAGCACACAAGTTACCGACTTGTATACGCATATCGTTAATGATGAACAGAAAAATGCCTTGGATAGTTTATAAAATTACATAACGTAAATTATGTAATATTATTAGTTCAAAAAAAGAGCGTTAGATTTTTTTGAGTATCTAACGCTCTTTTATTCTTTTCTATAAAAATTCGATCCAATAATTACGGTGTGGCTCAATAATGACTGGCTTTTCCCCAAAATGATTTTTAGATAGGCCAAGTTTGCAGGGGTGACAGGTCTTTTTTTCACCATTGATACTTTTCTGCACTCTCCTTTCCGTTAGAAAAGCATTTAACTGCTTCATATGGTGTTCCATCACTCGCTATTCGATCAATTCCTAAATAAGCAATTTCATCACCGGCTTTTTGGAAAATCTGTAAATAGTTTACCAATAAAATAAACCGTCTTATCTTTCATTAATTCATAAGCCTTACTATTTTCCAGTCTGTTATTCGCTGCAGCGTACATAATACAAAAACTATCCACGATATCTTTCAAAGGCATTAATTCTTCTTTGCTGACTATAATTTCGTCGGGAGCAAGTCCACCAATGATTAAATTTTGATAATGAGGTTGCTGAATGATATTATCTAAAGCCATTCCTAATGGTAGTTGGACAGCTTGATAGCCTAATGGTTCTAGCTCTTGCTTTTTCTGGTCAAGGTGTTCTTGTGTAATACTGACATTCAAATCGTAAGGACTGGAAGGTTGTTGCTTGCTAAAAAAAGCCACTACTATACGATCTAACTGTTCAAATAGACCAAGATTTTCCACTGGAATTTTCATCATCGAATATAATCCCCTTTTTTGTTCAGATTTCCTCTATATTGTACACTCATGGTTTTCGAATATCAAGTTTAAGATAAAAGATATCCATGTTAAATGGATATCTTTTACTTTATTCCACCACTGCTTCAGCAATTTCTTCTGCAGTGATACCTGCAAAGTAACGACCTAGGTTAATGGTTTGAAGGGCTTTGAGGACGTCTTCACGTTCGTATTTAACGCCACGAAGAACATCTTCTACTGCTGCAACATCTTCGATACCAAAGAAGTCACCGTAAATCTTGATATCTTGAATTTTTGATTCAATGACATTAGCGAAGATTTCAACCTTACCGCTAGGGAATTTTGTGCCACGACGGACATTGTATTCAGGAGACTTTCCATAGTTCCAATCCCAGGTACCGAACTTGGTTTCCTTGATACGATTGATTTCAGCCAATTCTTCATCCGAGAAGACATATTCTGTCATCTCAGGGTATTCTTTCTTCATGTAGTCCAAAAGCAGGTCACGGAACTCTTCAACCGTGATTTTTTCTGGCAACTCATCGATGATATTGGTCACACGAGCACGGACTGATTTTAACCCCTTTTGGACTCAAACTTGTCTTTAGACACCTTGAGAGCATTGGCAAGGACTGACAAATCAACGTCAAAATAGAAGGCAACCATGGTGCATGATCCGACCATTGATGTAAGCTTGGGCATTTCCACAGAATTTCTTGCCATCAATCTCTAAGTCGTTACGACCCTGTGAATTCAGCCTTCACTCCCAAGTTGAGCCAAGGTGTTGATCACAGGGAGTTGAAAAAGCTCTTGAAGTCAAAGGCCTTTGTTTTCATCTTCTTTTGAAATGATGGTGTAGTTGAGGTTGTTCAAATCGTGATAAACAGCCCCACCACCACTGATCCGGCGAACCACTTCAATCCCATGCTCCCGAACATAGTCACGGTTGATTTCTTCGATGGTATTTTGGTGACGACCAACGATAATCGAAGGTTTGTTAATCCATAGAAGGAAGATTTGGTCCTCATCTAAAAGGTGCTTTAAAAGGCATACTCTTCCAAAAGCAATATTAAAAAGCAGTATCATTTGAATAATTAATAATGTATTTCATAAGATTCCTTTATATACGATAGAGACTGGTCCAGCATTTGCTGTCCAGCCATTCTATCATTTCAAATATTATTTCTTCTTAGGTGAGTGAACTGCCAAGCCAAGTACATCCGCAAAGGCTTCGTACATCACTTCTGAGAAGGTTGGGTGACCATGAATGGTCTTGAGCATTTCTTCCACAGTGATTTCCATCTCAATGATGGTTGAAGCTTCGTTGATCAATTCAGCTGCTGCTGGACCAATGATATGAACCCCAAGAACTTCACCGTATTTCTTGTCTGCAATGACTTTAACAAAATCCTTGAGCCGCATCTGATGCAATGGCACGACCGTTCGCCGCAAAGTTAAACTTTACCGATTTGAACATCGTATTTCTCACGAGCTTGTTCTTCGGTCAAACCAACAGCCGCAACTTCTGGAAGTGTGTAGATGGCTGCAGGAGTCAAGTTCAATTTGGCAACAGCATGATTTCCTTTAAGAGCATTTTTCGGCCGCTACTTCACCCATACGGAAGGCAGCGTGAGCCAACATCTTAGTACCGTTGATGTCACCTGGTGCATAGATACCTGGAACAGACGTTTCCATGTATTCATTAACCTTGATCCGTCCACGATCCAATTCAAACTCAACTTCACCGATTCCTTCAAGATCTGGAACACGACCGATTGAAAGAAGAGCTTTGTTTGCGATGATATCATCTTTTCCTTCAACCTTGATACGGAGTTTGCCATCTTCTTCAATGATTTCTTGCAATTTCGTATCCGTCAAGATTGTCATACCCTTGCGTTCAAGGATCAAGCGAAGGTTCTTAGATACTTCCGCATCCATAGCTGGAACAATACGGTCCATCATTTCGATAACAGTAACTTTTGAACCGAAGGTCATGAAGGCTTGTCCAAGTTCGATTCCGACAACCCCGCCACCAATGATGACAAGGCTTTCTGGAACTTCGTTCATTTCAAGGATATCATCACTAGTCATCACAAGAGATGATTCCATACCAGGAACGTTGATTTTGCTTACTTTTGAACCACCAGCAAGGATGATTTTCTTCGTTTCAAGCAATTCAGAACCGTTAACCAAGACATTCTTATCTTTCGTAATGGTACCGATACCCTTGTGAACAACCACTCCGTAGCTGCGAAGAAGTCCTGCAACACCACCAACCAAAGTATTTACGACCTTGTTCTTGGTTTCAAGAACCTTGTCCATATCTACTGTGAAGCTAGGATTGTCAATGATGATCCCACGGTTTGCCGCATGACCGATATTTTCAATGATTTCAGCGTTGTGTAGGTAAGTCTTAGTTGGGATACATCCGCGGTTCAAGCACGTTCCACCAAGTTCAGATTTCTCAACAAGAGCAACCTTACCACCTAATTGAGCTGCTTTAATAGCAGATACGTAACCAGCAGGACCACCACCAATCACTACGATATCATAAGCGTCATCGCTCTTATTGTCATCGTTTGAAGCACTTGCTGCAGCTGGTGCTGGACTTGCTTCTGGTGCAGCTGCTCCAGCGGTTGGGATGTTTTCCCCTTCTTCACCAAGGTAACCGATCACTTCTGTTACAGGAACAGTTTCTCCGTCCCCTTTTAGGATAGCGATCAAGTAACCGTCTTCTTCCGCTTCCAACTCCATGCTGACTTTGTCTGTCATGATTTCAAGGAGAACTTCTCCTTCTTTTACAAATTCGCCGACTTTTTTATTCCACTGAACGATTTGTCCTTCGGTCATATCTACGCCGGCTTTTGGCATAATTACTTCTAAGGCCATTTTATTTCCCTCTTTTTCTTGTTTCTATTCTCTCGTTGATTAGACCAACATTGAAATCGGGTCTTCAATCAAGGCTTTCAAGTCTTTCATGAATTTGGCACCAGCCATCCCATCGACAACGCGGTGGTCAATGGTCAAGCCCAAGCTCATGATTGGACGAATGACAATTTCACCATTCACAACAACTGGTTTTTCAACCGTTGCACTAACTCCAAGGATGGCAGAGTTTGGTTGGTTGATAATCGGTCCAAATGATTGAACACCAAACATTCCCCAAGTTACTGATGGTAAAGGTTGAGTTTTGCAATTCACTTGGAGCAAGCTTTACCATCCAAGGTACGTCCGATAACATCCTTGAAGGCTACGACCAACTCTGACAAAGGTCATCTTTTTTTCAGCATTATAGACAACTGGAGTCATCAGTCCATTGTCCATCCCAACTGCCATCGCTAAGTTGACATAATTGTGAGTAATGATGGTTTTGCCATCTTCTGTCAATGACGCATTGATGTATGGGTGTTTCATCAAGGTCTTAACCACTGCTAGAGAAAGCAAATCTGTTACAGTGACTTTCTTGCCAGTGGCTTCCATGATTGGATCCAATACCTTCTTACGAAGGGCCAACATTTGAGACATATCAACGTCATAGTTCAAAGTAAAGGTTGGTGCTGTCAAGTAAGATTCCACCATCCGTTGAGCGATCACCTTACGCATTGGTGTCATCGGAATCCGCTCGATCTCACCATAAGGTGTCACATTATCTGGAGCTTCCTCCACCTTTCTCGATTTGAGCAGGTGACTTAATGGTCTCATTCTCAATATTTTCAGGAAGGAAAAGCAAGGACATCCTTCTTCATGATCTTGCCACGATGACCAGTTCCTTGGATTTCTTGCCAAGCAATATTGTGTTCTAAAGCAATTCGTTTTGCAAGTGGTGAAATGCGAACCACATTTGTGTCTTTATATGTTTCCACGTCTTCTTTGTGGACACGACCGTTTGCGCCTGAACCAGAAACATCATAGAGGTTGATCCCAAGATCATCCGCTAATTTTCTAGCCGCAGGAGTCGCTCTTAGCTTATCATCAGCCATGACCTCTCCTATTCTATTTATGATGCAAAGGGCGTTTAAAAGCGACCGAAAAATAGGAAATCAACGCAGACTTCGATGAAGTCAAGGAGATTTATCTTTTTTCCGAGCTTTTAGCCCGTGCTCTAATCTAAGATATTAGGACGCAGAGAACTTTGTACCTAAAAAGATACAAAGTTTCCTCGTCTAATTTAAATGATATTACATAATTTATGTTATGTATTATTCTTTGTTGTATGTTTTACGAATGGCATCTTTGATGCTTTCAACTGTTGGAATCATTGCATTCTCAAGGTTTTGTGCGTAAGGCATTGGCACATCTTCCCCCGCACAACGGCGGATTGGTGCATCCAAGTAATCAAATGCTTCTGATTCAGAAATAATAGCTGAAATTTCACCAATATAGCCACTTGTTTTGTGGGCATCATTGACAAGGACTACTTTTCCTGTTTTCTTGACAGAGTTAATGATGATCTCTTTATCAAGTGGGAACCAAGGTCCGTGGGTCTACTACTTCTACTGAGATGCCTTCTTCTGCCAATTCTTCAGCTGCTTGCATCACGCGACGAAGCATTTTTCCGTAGGTTACGACAGTGACGTCAGTTCCTTCGCGTTTGATTTCTCCGACACCAAGTGGAATCGTGTAGTCTGGATCAACTGGCACTTCCCCTTTTTGGTTGAATTCTGATTTGTACTCAAGAATGATAACGGGGTTGTTATCACGGATAGATGACTTGAGAAGTCCCTTCATATCCGCTGGAGTTCCAGGAGCTACGACTTTTAAACCTGGAATATGAGTAAACCATGATTCCAAAGATTGGGAGTGTTGAGCTGCAGAACCAACTCCATTACCAGCAGCACAGCGAATGGTCATCGGCACTTGCCCTTTTACCACCAAACATGTAGCGAGTTTTAGCAGCTTGGTTGACAATAGCATCCATGGCAATTACTGAGAAATCCATGAAGGTCATATCAACGATTGGGCGAAGTCCGGTCATGGCTGCCCCTGCTGCTGCACCTGAAATCGCAGCCTCAGAAATCGGACAGTCACGGACACGTTCTGGACCGAATTCCTCAAGCATTCCTACTGAAGTTCCGAAGTCTCCACCGAAAACTCCGACATCTTCCCCCATCAACAATACATTTTCGTCGCGACGCATTTCCTCAGACATAGCAAGGATAATGGTATCGCGGAAAGACATTAATTTAGTTTCCATAATTCTCTACTCCCCCTTAGTCTGCGTAAATATCTTCGAAAGCTGATTCGAGTGGAGGGAATGGGCTTTCTTCCGCAAATTTCACTGAAGCTTCCACTGCTTCTTTTACTTCTTCTTGGATCTGATCCAATTCTTCTGCGCTCGCAATCTCATTTTCAAGGAGATACTTGCGAAGGTTTTCGATTGGATCTTTCTTCTTCCACTCTTCGACTTCTTCACGGGTCCGGTATTTACCAGGGTCAGATGAAGAGTGACCAAGCCAACGATAAGTGACACTTTCAATCAAGACAGGCCCTTTACCAGAGCGGACGTGTTCAACAGCTTTTTGGAATCCTTCATAGACATCGATAACGTTGTTTCCATCAGGAATAAACATTCCAGGAATGCCGTAAGCAGCACTACGCTCATGGATATGCTGGATATTGGTCATTTTTTTGATATCAGCAGAGATTCCGTAACCGTTATTGATACAGTAGAAAAATTACTGGGAAGATTCCAGATGGAAGCCATATTGACCGCTTCGTGGAAGACACCTTCGTTGGTTGCGCCATCGCCCAAAGAAGCAGACAACAATCTTACCAGTCTTTTTTTGCATTTGTTGAGTAAGGGCAGCACCTACTGCAATTCCCCATACCACCACCAACGATCCTGTTGGCACCAAGGTTACCTGCATCCAGGTCAGCGATATGCATGGAGCCACCCTTCCCTTTACAAGTACCAGTATACTTGCCAAGGATTTCAGCCATCATTCCATTCAGGTCGATCCCTTTAGCGATCGCTTGTCCGTGACCACGGTGGTTTGAAGTGAGCAGATCATCCTCGTTCAAAGCCAACATTGCTCCAACGTTAGCCGCTTCTTTCCCCAACAGAAAAAGTGCGTCATTCCTGGCACTTTCCCTTTTTTTACTAACTGTGCAATTTTTAAGTCCATGCGACGGATTTCTTCCATTTTACGGAACATTTCCAATAAGAGACTTTTTATCTAATGTTGCCATTATTTCGCCTTTCTAAGCAATTATTCATTCTATTTTCATTCTATCTCACTATGAAAAGCACTGTCAAAAATAAATGCTCATATTTCTTTCACAAACTAATCCGTCTAGAATACTGATAGATATGAATTCTCAAAACTGTTATATAAAAAGATTTTCACAAAGTCTGATTTTTTTTATTATGGATAATCAAAAAAACCGATAGGGATCAGATCCCTATCGGAATATTTTATTGATGGCGTTGGCCGAAGTCATGAATCATTTGTTCTAACTCTTCACGACTTGGCGTTGTTAACATGTAAAGGTAGTCCCCTTGAAGTTCCGCAAAGGCTGCAGGCATATCTTTCTTCACGCGGAATTGATCATGGTATTTGGCCAAAGACTTCTTCCTCTGAAAGGACATAAGCTGCATTGGCACGGCGTGAAGTCGCCAAGCAATAAAGTGGCTCAAATTCAGAAGCTGGGAATGGTTCTCCGGCTACGATGGCTGCATAGCCACGGTACAAATCAATCGAGTGAGCATAGTTGTAGACGTCGATGGTGAAGCCACCTGCAGGACGATTATTGTACTCAATCGCAATATAGTCATCTCCATCACGGAAGAACTCAATGTGGAAGAAACGCTCCTTCATGCCAAAAGCTTTAACAATCGCTTCTCCGTATTGACGCAATTTTGGATCCATCTCTTTTAGGACATAATAAGAATTGTCCATCTTGTAGAGCATCAAGTCAAGTGGCGTATAAGCATAGTCAAAAGTCGTTGAGAAGACAATGTTGCCATCGCGATCGACCAGACCATCAAAGGTACAAATCTCACTAGAAGTGACGAATTTCTCAAAGAAGTACTCGGTATGGCCATCCCATTCTGCCTTGAAATGGTCTACATCTTCTGCAGTTTCAAGCTTGAAGGTTGCTGCTGCTCCTACCCCATTGTCAGGCTTGGCGATTAATGGCAACCCAATCTTCTTCACAGCCTTGTCGATGTCTTTTTCAGCTTTGACCACTGCACCAGGAACGACTGGGACTCCAGCTTTCTTGAAGAGTTTTTTCATTTCTGATTTAAACTTGGTTTTCTTCAAATCTTTTGGCTTTGGCACCGAAGACATTGAATTGTTCACGAAGCGCTGCATCCAATTCCAACCAGTATTCATTGTGGGATTCGATGCGATCGATTGGCCCGTGTTTGTAGAAAAGAAAGGCTACTGCTCGCTTCACTTCGTCCCAGTTTTCCATGTTATCAACTCGGAAATACTCTGTTAAACTATTGCGCAATGGCTCGTCTAACTGTTCATAAGGCTCCTGACCAATCCCTAAGACCGTGATGCCTTTGTTAGCCAGCTCGATGGTAAATTGTTGAAAGTTTTGCGGATAATAAGGTGAAATAACAAGATAATTCATAGAGGTCTCCTCCTTTTTAGCTTATAAATACATCTGACCTAAGAAATAAGGCATTTGCTTGCGCCACCAGTCCCAATCATGGGCGACGTCATGGCCCCACTCAGCAAACCATGCAGGAATATTTTTGTGGTCAAAGGCTTCTTTTAGTTTGTAGAAAGATGGTAGGCCATCTTGTTCCCAAGCTCCAAGACCGGTACAAATGACAATTTCCGCCTGACGGTAACGGTCAATAAACCAGCCGTCATTTTGATGCCAAATATAATCAGATGGCGAGTTTTGATAAATCGCTTCGTCACCACCAAACTCACCAACAAAGAAACGAGCATCATAGACACCACTCAAGGCAATCACCTTGTTGAAGACATCTGGATGTTGCAAGAAGAAATTAAGGGCGTGGTAGGCTCCCATAGAGCAACCAGTTGTCATCATCGGATCAAACCAGCCTGTTTTGTGCTTGATGAAAGGAATGGCTTCTTCAATCACATAGCGCTCGTAAGCACGGTGCATCTCTGCTCGATCATGAGGATTTTTCCAATCACAAAGCCAGCTTTCACTATCGACACTCGAAAGGGTGAAGAATTGAACCCGACCTTCTTCGATAAACTGAGCACAAGCATCAATCATACCAAAGTCATAGTACTCGTTATGGCTCCCACCTGATGAAGCAAAGACCACAACAGGAATCCCTGCATGTCCATAGCGGTTTAGATACATTTCACGGTTGAGTTGGCCACTCCAGTGGCTTAAATGTTCAATATTCATAAGTTCCCTCTTTCTCTTTATTTCTTTATTTACAGTCTATTAATCCCATTTTTCTGCTAAAAAGCGAAGGCATTCTGGTAAATGCTCAGCCCAGGCTTCTTCGTGGTGAATAGCCCCAGATTGAATCCGAATGGCAATATTTTCCAAAGCCACTCCTTGTTGAATGACATCGTGATAGTAACGAAGGGATGAGTCGATATAGGCTTGCTTGATGTTTCCTGCCATCAGCGTTTTATCTGTATCATCCGCCTCTTCAGTCCCCACATAGATGTAGATCCGTTGATCTGCATAAAGTTTCTTCCGCTCGATATAGCGATCAAAGGCCTCTTGGTGCAACCAGTTAGCAGAGGAGAAGACTCCCAGACAACCGATTTGGTCTTGGTATTCCAAGCCCAAAAATTGGGTGATATTCCCACCAAGCGAAGATCCAATCATGGCTGTATGTTCTCTATCAGCAAGGGTTCGATATTCTTGATCGATAAAGGGTTTGACGACATCCATGACAAACTCCCCATACTCGACACCCTTGCCACCAAATTGCATACCAGGGATATTAGACTCCTTGTACTTCCAGGCAGAGTATTCGTTCATCCGTTGCAAACCATCGTTATCAATGGCAACCACAATCATGCGACTAATGTCTGGATTCCGCTTGATGGCTGGAATGACTTTCCAGGAATGACCCGCATAGGCTTCCTTGCTATACAAAACGTTTTGCCCATCGTGGAAATAAACCACAGGGTAGCGACGATCTGTATCTGTTTCATAATTCTTAGGTAATAAGACTCGCACACGACGGAGTTTTCCGGTATAAGGCACTTTCAACTCGTGTGTCTTCATCTCTAAATAAAAAGTAGGATTTATTCATTGTCAGAAAACTCTCTATATTCTAAATTTTTTTATTTATTATACCATTTTTTTATAAGAAAAAGTCTGGATTTCTCCAAACTTTTTCATTGATTGACTTTATTTTTCCAACATAAATGTAGCCAGATCTTGTAAAGAACGTTCGGCAATTTTTCTCATACCGTTCCTTCTTATCCCGAATGCGTGGGCCTTCCAGCTCCTTGATAATTCCCAAAGTTGACATTCATGGGTTGGAAATGCTTGCTGTCGGCATGGGTAATATAGTGAGCCAGACTTCCGATGGCTGTTGTTTCTGGGAAAATCGCTGCTTCTTCTCCTTTGAAAAAGACGTGCCGCATTGATCCCAGCCACCAAACCTGAAGCCGCTGACTCGACATAGCCCTCTACTCCTGTCATTTGCCCCGCAAAGAAGAGGTTGGCTTGCTTCTTAGAACGGTAGGTTTGTTCAAGGAGATTTGGAGAGTCCATGTAAGAATTGCGGTGCATGACGCCATATCTCACAAACTCCGCATTTTCCAAACCAGGAATCATTTGAAAGACCCGCTTTTGCTCGCCCCATTTAAGGTGAGTTTGGAAGCCAACGATATTGTAGAGGCTAGCAGCTGCATTGTCTTGGCGCAATTGGACTACCGCATAAGGGGTCTTAAACTCCCCGTCACGAGGTCCTTTGTAGTCATCTGGATATTCGAGACCAACTGGTTTCATAGGACCATAGAGCATGGTTTTGATGCCTCGTTTGGCCATGACTTCAATTGGCATACAACCTTCGAAATACTTTTCTTTTTCAAAAGAGTTGAGCGGGGCTTCTTCCGCATTCACCAAAGCCTCATGGAAGTCCATAAACTCTTGTTTGGTCATGGGACAGTTGAGATAAGCCGCTTCTCCTTTGTCATAACGAGACTTGAGGTAAACCTTGTTCATATCGACGGTATTGACATCGATGATTGGAGCTGCTGCATCATAGAAATAGAAGCCATCGCCACCATTGAGCTCGTGGATCTTTTCCGCCAAGGCATCGCTGGTTAGAGGGCCCGTTGCGACGACTGTGATAGCATCAGTCGGCAATTCTGTAATTTCATCGCGAATCACTTCGATGAGCGGGTGTTGGGACACCTTTTCCGTCACTCGACTAGCAAAGCCTTCCCGGTCCACTGCCAGTGCTCCACCAGCTGGTACACGAGTCGCTTCAGCCGCTTCAAGGATGACAGACCCCAGACGACGCATTTCTTCTTTGAGGAGCCCGACAGCATTGGTTAGAGAATCCCCTCGGAGAGAGTTGGAACAGACTAACTCAGCAAAGTTGTCTGTTTTGTGTTGCGGAGTGGATTTGACCCCACGCATTTCGTAAAGCTTGACCGGAATTCCCTGTTGGGCAATCTGATAAGCTGCTTCCGAGCCAGCAAGGCCCGCACCGATGACATTGATATAAGATTGAGACATGACACTAATACCTCTTGGGTATCCAAACACCCCACTGGACTGTTAGACACCCACAAATCTTTCTAATTTTCTACTTGGTCCATTATACCAGAAAGCCAAGTAAAAAGACAGGGAGGGTTTTCCTTCCTGTCTTAGACCTAAGTCTGTTATTTGTTTTCTTATAGACACAACCAAGCAGCAAAGAGGGCTGATAGGATACTGAATAAGGACCCGATTAAATAATACTCTGCGAAGGCTGGATTCTCCGAAATTTTATTGTAGCGGGCGATGGATTTGGCCGTAAAGACCAGACCGATAGAAGCAAATTGGCCGTAGACAAGACAGGCACCGATAATCAACCGCTCTAAGAAGCCAATCATGGAACCAGCCCCAGTGATGGTATCCATTTTCTCCTCCATCGTCGGCTGGTACTTAGCAAAAAGAATTTTAAAGACGATATTGGTCGGTTTTCCCACTAAGAGGACATAAAAGATTAGCTTTAAACTGTCAATAGGCAAATAAGTCGTGCCATTTTTAGCTCCCCAAAGGACTAGGAAACTAATGATACCGACATGCAAGACTTGATCCAAGGCAAAAGTCCAGGTGGTTGGTAGTTTCAATTGTTGCTGCACGATCGGTTTCAAGAAATCTATTCCCGCATGAGTCAACAAAATGATCAAGCAAATCCACCACAAATCCAGATGGCAGAGGGAAACGACGAATAGAGGCAGAGCTACATACAGAATGTGAAGGCCAAGCACCTTCTTATCATGATCCTTGTGGTCCGCCATCTTTTGACTTTGAAAATAATAATCCGACAACAAATGACAACTTAACAAGAGAAGCAAGTATGGATTTGTTACGATACTAGATAATCCTGTCATAAGCCTCTCCTTTCGCTAAACTTTGAATACTCGCTAGTGCTGCTGCTCGCCCCCGTAAGTAAACACGGATACTACTACTTTTCAGCCGTTTAGAGAGAGCACTCGGGTTGATGGCTAGCGATTGGGCCAAATCCTGCTGGCTAAAATTCTCACTATATACACATCTCTTAAGAAGATCTAGCAGGATTTCTTCCTGACTGCCACGCCAACCCGAACGAATAGCTTCCCCGGAAGCGATGAGGGCGTTCACAAAGAAGTCTTGCTTTTCCTTCCCGCATGAAAAATAAATCTGGGTATTGCCGTAGTCATTTTTCTGATGGACCAGATTGATGGCGGCGCGTGCATTCCAATAGGCTGGCCCATCCGCACCGATACTTTGTAAGGGATCAATATCCGTTACAATCTCCCCGAGACCAATCCCGAAACGAAGTTGAGTCGGGGTTAGTTCAGAACGCAGGGTATCGATGATTTGAAAAACCGGAGCATCCACCTTTAAGAGCGCCTGAAACTCATCACCCAGGGTCAAGGTAAAACTAGATGCTAAGAATTCTCCAAATAGTTCATTCATCGTTTGAAGCGTTTTTTCTAACTGTTTTTTTGCAGGTCAAAAACGTTCTTGAACCATTTTTGGAATCAATGACATCTGCAATCAAAGCAAGATACATAAGCCCACCTCCTTGTGTCTATTATAACGAAAAAAAACTAAAATGTCTATTATAACAGACATTTATTAAAATTGCCGTTATAATAGACATCGCATGATCCTAAAATCTTATTTTACTTTTTCTTCTTCGTAGTCGCCGTTGCTACATACGACTTGCTTACCGCCACCACGAACTTTTTTCTCAACTAGGTAGTGACCACATTTTGGACAATCACGGCCAATTGGCTTGTCCCAAGAGGTGAATTCGCAGTCTGGGTAGCGATTGCAGCCATAGAAGAGACGGTTCCTTTTGGTTTTACGCTCGATGATTTGCCCTTGGTGACAGTCTGGACATTCCACACCAATCTCCTTGACGATGGCTTGCGTATGACGGCAATCAGGGAAATTACTACAAGCGAAGAACTTACCGAATCGACCCAACTTGATAACCATCGGACTTCCACAAACCTCACAGTCAAATCCAGCAGCCTCATCCTTGATTTGGATTTTCTCCATTTCCTCTTCAGCTTTGGCTACTTCTTTTTTAAAGGGTTGGTAGAAGGAATCAATGACCTTTTGCCACTGCTCTTTTCCGAGTTCGACATCATCGAGCTTCCCTTCCATCTCTGCGGTAAAGGTTACATTGACGATATCTGGGAAGAATTCAACGATCAGTTTATTGACGATTTCTCCTAATTCGGTTGGCTCGAAGCGTTTTGGCTACAAGCTTCACGTAATAGCGTTTTTGAATGGTCTCAATGGTCGGTGCATAGGTTGAAGGACGACCAACATCCATTTTCTTCTAAAGTCTTAATCAAGGTCGCTTCAGAGTAACGAGCTGGTGGTTGGGTAAAGTGCTGTTCAGGTTTGCTGTTGACCTGAGTGACGGTGTCCCCTTCTTCCATGTCCGGTAGCATCTTATTTTTGTCCGAATCATTATAGATCGCCAAATAGCCGTCAAACTTTCACCTGACTTCCATTTGCTGTATATTGAACCCCATTTTGCCCTCAAACGGACATTCATGGTATCAAAAACAGCTGCTGTCATCTGACTAGCCACAAAACGATTCCAGATCAAGGTGTAGAGCTTGAGCTGGTCCTTGTCCAAATACTTGGCAATTTTCTCAGGCGTATTGTAGACGCTAGAAGGACGAATGGCTTCGTGGGCATCTTGAGCACCAGAAGCATTCTTAACCCGGCTACCATGCTTAGAATACTTGTCTCCAAATCGATCAACGATAAAGCTAGCTGCTTCATTTTGAGCGACTGGACTAATCCGAGTCGAATCCGTACGCATATAAGTGATCAAACCTTGAACACCAGATCCAATATTGATTCCTTCGTACAATTGCTGGGCCACCATCATGGTCTTACGTGTACGGAAGTTAATCTTATTGGCTGCGTCCATCTGCATGGAAGAAGTTGTGTAAGGAAGCGGCGCATTGCGTTTGCGCTCTTCTTCTCAACCTTTTCAACGATATACTCTTTCCTATCGAGATGCGAAAGTACAGCTTTTACATCCTCCTGGTTTTGAAGTTTTATCTTCTTGCCATTCATTCCATAGAAATTGGCTTGGAATTGCTTAGTCCCCTTTTTAAAGGTTCCATCAATTGTCCAATATTCTTCTGGTTGGAAGGCATTGATTTCCTCTTCCCGGTCAATAATCAATTTAAGCGCAACGGATTGCACCCGACCAGCCGAAAGTCCCTTCTTCACCTTTTTCCATAGAATTGGTGAGATGGAGTACCCAACAATCCGGTCCAAGACACGGCGAGCTTGTTGAGCATCTACCAGATCCATATCAATCTTACGAGGTTCTTGAAAGGCATTTTTTACCGCATCCTTGGTAATTTCATTGAAAACGACGCGGTTCTTATCTTCCTTATCCAACTGAAGAATATGCGCCAAATGCCAAGAAATAGCTTCTCCTTCACGGTCCGGGTCACTTGCGAGAAAGACTTGTTTGGCTTTTTTAGCCTCTTTTTTCAAATCATTAATCAAAGGACCTTTTCCGCGAATATTGATGTACTCTGGTTCGTAATTGTTCTCAAAATCAATAGACATGGTAGATTTTTTCAAGTCACGAATATGACCCACGCTGGCCATGACCTTATAATTTCTACCAAGATACTTTTCAATCGTCTTCGCTTTCGCAGGAGACTCCACGATGACTAAATTCTTTTTAGTTGTTGTGGTTTTCTTTTTTGTTTTAGTAGCCACTTTTTTACCTCTATTTTGTAATAAACCTCATAGAGTGTAAACTATTTTTTTCGGGATGTCAACCGTGAAGTTCTCCCTATAGGAAAACTCATTTTAAAATTCAAACTCATCTAGGACATCTTTTCCACTGGTGACCAGCTTTGCACCTTCTTGAATGAGGTGGTGACAGCCATCTGAACGTCCATCCAAGATCGAACCAGGAATAGCAAAGACATCTCGCCCTTCTTCCATAGCACGCTCGCAGGTGATCAGACTTCCAGACCGCATCCGCGCTTCCGCCACAATCACTGCTCTAGAAAGCCCAGCAATAATCCGATTGCGTTCTGGAAAATGATGTTTTTGGGGACCTTGGCCTGGACCGTATTCTGTTAAACACTAAATGGCTCCCACTCATGTACTTCTGCAATTGTTTATTGGATCTAGGATAGAAGACATCTAAGCCAGTACCAATCACTCCAATTGTCTTTCCTCCATTTCGAATAGCAGCATAATGGGCTGCAGCATCAATTCCCTTGGCTAATCCGCTCACCACAATCAATTCATTATTTAACTCGTTAATGATTTTCTCGACGGATTGAATCCCTGTACGACTACAGGATCGACTTCCTACGACCGCAATCTTTGGCTGTTTAAGAAGATCAATATTGCCTGAGTAAAACAACAAAACAGGTGGGTTATGCATCCAGAGAAGTTCTTCAGGATATTCCGGATCCATAATGGAAATCGAATCAAACTCCTTAAACTCTTCTCTCAAGACCTTGTCATCAATCCGGATATACCGTTCCATAAATAGTGTTTGATTGCGACAACCTGCAATTTTTGCCATTAATTCTAAAGAGGGCCACTCCCCATTCATTTCCCAGTAATTGACAATGTTAAAAACCTGTAGATTTGACAGGCCAGCAACCTTTAATTTATAAAGTTCATATTTGTTCATTCGTAAACCTCATTTTCTACTATCTATTTATAATATTCGTAAAAGAAAACAAAAAAAGCTCTAAAAAAATAGAACTTTTTAATGATTTTTCTAAGATGTTAAAATGACAAACTGCCCCTCAAAAAGATTACTTGAGTTGTGGTAACGAGTCGCTTGAATCTCCACTAAAGAAAAATCGTTGCTCCCCACTTTCCTCCATCAGGCTTTTTATACTGATGGTTAATCTCTTCTAAAAAGAAGGGTTGACTACTAATTCCCCCACCAATCGTCACTTTTTCAAGCCGAACCAAAGACTGAAGGTTATAGATTAGGATCGCAATTTCCCGACAATAAGAAGCAAATAAGTCTTGCAATTCCTCATGATAACCAGCTTCAAGGACTTCAAAAACTTGAACTCCATCTTCTTCAGGCAATTCTAGAGCTCGACTAGCATTAGCCACAAAATTGACTGCAGAGCCTAAATTTTGAACCAAACTGGAAATCCCATGTCTCAAAATCTCGGTCTGATATTGCTTTTGTTCAGGAGTCACTTGCTTCTCCCCTAAGCTTGGCCAACGAAGATAATCCTTGAGATTCCAGGTGGAAATTAAGGAACCGTTGGAAGTCAAGGCTAAGCCTACCCCAGTTCCTAACACAAAGGTTGCGCCACAATCACAATCCTGGAGGTTTCCAATTCGTGCTTCTGCCAAGCCTGCAGCATCCCCATCGTTGAGGACGGTCACAGGGACTTGAAAAGTCTTATTTAAACGAGAAGCTAAAGGAATATTCCTTAAATAAGGAACGAGGCCACCTTTAAAGACAAATCCCAGTCGACTATTGATTTCACCCGGACAAGAGATGGCGATCCCAGTGATTCGATTCTGGAACAAGCAAATCACGCGCTCAAGAGCTTCCCAGAATTCCTCAATAGTAGCTGGTGTCGGAACTTTAGAGGAATCACTCACCTGATAGGCTTCATCCACTAAGGCATATTTAATAAAGGTTCCTCCAATATCAAAGGCTAATAGCATTTCCTTCCCTCCTAGTCAAGATCCGTCATGGACTTAATGGGTTCGAAGCTTCGACGATGGATAGGCGTGACCCCATGTCTTTCCAAGCCCTCAAGATGATTGCTTGTCCCATACCCCGCATTCTGAGCAAAATCATAACCTGGATACTTTTGGTCATAGGCTGCCATCATCTGATCTCGTGTCACCTTCGCCACAATAGAAGCAGCTGCGATAGACAGAGAATTAGCATCTCCTTTGATGATGGATGTCTGAGAAATAGGGAGGTCCAATTTCATAGCATCAATCAAGAGGTGTTGAGGTTGAGGGTCCAATTCTTGAATAGCCTCAAGCATGGCTAATTTGGTTGCTTCATAAATATTAACCTGATCAATGACCCGATTATCTTTTATCCCAATCCCGACAGAGAGAGCCTGATCTAAAACCGCTTGGTAAATAGCATGGTGCTTCGATTTTGGAATTCTCTTACTATCGTTTAAACCTGGAATCTTACAATTTTCAGGCAGAATGACGGCTGCTGCGACGACAGGGCCAGCCAAAGGGCCTCGCCCTACTTCATCAACACCTGCAATAAGATGAATCCCTTGAGCATAAAGTTCTTTCTCATAGGCTAGCATTTTTTCCAAACGCAAATCTTCGTCTACTTGTTTTTGGAGTTCGCGTTTTCGTTTGCTGATAGCCGCTTGAACGCCCGCTCGACCATCAAGGATCAACTCTTCAAATAAGGGATGATCTAGCCTATCAATCGTTGACAAACACTCTTTGATTTCTTTAATCGTTGGCATCTACTTCACCTACACGATCAAGGGTATAGCGACCCAAACGACCATCACGTACATCCTTGACAAACAAACTGTAGAAGCGATCGTAATCATCTCGGAAAGCCTAAGCGTTGAGTCATCTCCATAATGATTTCAGGCGCTTCCTGCTCAAATTTCATTTGCTTATAGCGTTCTTGTAACTCTTTTGGGTAGTGCGATTTAAAATACTCGAGACCAAAAATAGTCACCTCATCCATTGGCAACAACTGGTCCTTAATGGCACCCGTTAAAGCGAATTTTAGAGCCACATCTTCATCTTCAAATTTTGGCCAAAGAATCCCTGGGGTATCCAAGATTTCGAGGTCCTTATTGGTTTTCAACCACTGTTGCCCCTTGGTCACCCCTGGTTTATTTCCAACAACAGCAATCTTTTTCCCTGCTAAGCGGTTCATCAGCGTTGATTTACCAGCGTTGGGAATCCCAATAATCATGGTCCGAAGGGTTTCAATTTGAATCCCTCGTTCCTTCTGACGGGCAATTTTATCGGCCATCAAAGACTTAGCAGCATCTGTAACCTTTTTAACCGTAGATTGCTCTTTAGAGTTAATAGCCAAAGTTTTGATCCCTTGTGACTCAAAATACTCCTGCCATTCTTTTGTAGCGACAGGATCTGCCAAGTCTACCTTGTTCAGAATCATCAACTTAGGCTTATCACCAACAATTTTTGTTAACATAGGATTTTGACTTGATAGAGGCAAACGAGCGTCCACCAAAATTGTCACGAAATCCACAAATTTAATATTTTCTTGTACTTGTCTTCTAGCTTTGGACATATGTCCAGGAAACCATTGAATAATCGCCATGAAATGAAATCCTTTCAACATTCAATCTTATCTATTATACCATGAAATACAGTATTTTCTTTTAAAACTGCTCCCCATTTTTTCTTAAAAAAACGAAGCTACACCCGTAACTTCGTTTCTTATTTTAGCGAATTTGCTCAAAGTGCAAGTGAACAGCGATGTGGTCTCCATAGCCACTTCGTTTCCAAATCGCGTTGCAAACGATAAGAAATATAGTGTTCAGCAATGGTAATATAACCAGCACCAAGTAAACGGTGCTCAACCATTGATTGGATCATGCTGATCGTGGCACGTTCCACTTTCGCTTCTTCCAAATCCATCACAACTTTTCTTGGTCACTTGCGCCAAGTTTTGGCGAAGATCATCCGTCAAGACATAGACTGTTTGTGCTGCCTTCAAAACAGCTTGATAGATTTTATCTGGGATCAAATTCTACAACTTCACCACTACGTTTAATGACTTCCATCTTATTCTCCTTGATCGTCAATATACTTCTATTATCTAAATAAATAGGGGATTTGTCAAGAATCTAAAACGTCAATAATCCGGACGAAGAACTCCCAGTAATGATTTCTTTGGTCGCGTGGTAATCCCCATCCACTACAACCTTGATGATGCGCTTCGCTTCCTCAGCAGGAGCTGGCACTAATGGCAAACGAGTTGGACCAGCTTCAAAGCCCATATAGTTCAAGACTGCTTTAACTGGAGCTGGGACTTGGATAAGAGAAAGAGCATTGACTTTCGGGATAAATTGGCGCTGAATGGCCGCCGCTTTTTTTAATATCATTATTTTTCAATGGCTAGGAACATTTCGTGCATTTCATCCCCATTGGTATGAGATGCTACTGAAATCACCCCATCTGCCCCAAGGTTCATGGCATGGAAAGCATCTCCATCCTCTCCCGTATAAATGAGGAACTCCTCTGGCTTGTGCTCAATTAAATAAGCCATATTGGCAAGGGTTGTACACTCTTTTACCCCGATGATATTTGGATGTTCTGCCAAACGAAGCATGGTTTCTGGTGTCATTTCGACAACCACGCGCCCAGGAATGTTATAGATTATGATTGGCAAGTTAGAAGCGTCTGCAATAGCCTTAAAATGCTGGTACATACCTTCTTGAGAAGGTTTGTTGTAATAAGGGACAATCGCTAATCCGGCAGCAAAACCACCAAATTGGTCCACTTCTTTTACAAACTCAATCGAGTCGCGAGTTTCATTGGTCCCGACACCAGCAATCAAAGGAACCCGTCCGTTGACTACCTTTTGGACCGCTGCAAAAAGTTCTAATTCTTCATCGTGCGTTAGAGTTGGACTTTCCGCTGTGGTACCAGCTAAAAGAATCCCATCTGTGTGATGAGCCAAGAGATGTTCGATGAGTGGAGGAATGGCCTCAAAGTTTATCGAACCATCTTCATGGAAGGGAGTGATAAAGGCAGTGATCATTCTACAATTTTTTAAATCTTGATAAGACATACATACTCCTTCTTGAGACAACCATAGGGAAGAGGGACAGCACCAAAAGTTGATAGCTGTCCCCTATTACACTTTATTTAGTTAATGAATCATTTCAACTCAAACTTCAACTCAGCTGTTGGGCGCACGAGTCCACGTTCATGAAGGGTTTCTGCAATCTGAACTGAGTTCCAAGCAGCTCCTTTAAGAAGGTTATCAGAAACCACCCACATATGAATACCCTTTTTCAGCATCCAAGTCTTTACGGATACGACCAACAAAGGTATCACGAGAACCAACCGCATTGATAGCTTGTGGGTATACTTGATGAGCCACATCATCTTCCAACACTGCTCCTGGGAAGGCAGCAATAGCAGCTTTTACTTCTTCGATTGGTGCTACTTCTTTGGTCTCAATGTAAACAGACTCTGAGTGAGCTGACAAGACTGGAATACGTACACATGTTGCTGATACAGCGATGCTATCGTCTTCCATGATTTTCTTAGTTTCGTTCGTCATCTTCATTTCTTCATATGTGTAGTCATTATCGGTGAAGACGTCGATTTGAGGAAGGGCGTTAAAGGCGATTGGGATAATGTTTCTTATCGCCACCTGATGGCAAGATTTCCGCATGCAAATCACGTGGATCCACTCCATCATTCAATACTTCACGCAATTCACGTTGGGTTTCAAGAATGGCTCCCATACCAGCACCAGAAACAGCTTGGTAAGTTGACACGATGATACGGTCCAAGCCCCATTTTCTGACGAACTGGTTCAAGAGCTACCATCATTTGAATCGTTGAACAGTTAGGGACAGGCGATGATTCCGTTATGGGCATCAAGCGCATGAGCATTTACTTCAGGAACAACCAATGGTACATCTGGATTTTGACGGAAGTAAGAAGTGTTATCTACTACGACCGCACCAGCTTTAACAGCATATGGTGCGTATTTTGCTGAAGTTGATCCTCCAGCTGAGAAAGAGAGCGATATCTACTCCCTTCAAAAAGCATCTTTCAGTTGTTTCTTCAATGGTCACGTCTTGCCCTTTGAATTGCAAGACCTTCCCTGCTGAACGCGCAGATGCAAGGTAGCGAATCTTATCAATTGGAAGACTTGATTCTTCCAGCATTTTGATCATTTGTGCACCAACGGCACCTGTAGCACCGACAACAGCAACTGTATATCCCATAATAAAACCTCTTTCGGAATTTTCTAAAAATTTGTGAATTTTATCTATTATACTATTTTTCCCTACAAATGAAAAGTGTATTTTACACTTATAAAAACAAAATAATCCCGATCTAAGACCGGGATAGTTTCTAGATATCGAATAGCTTTTATTGAAATTAATGGATTTCATAATCCAAATCATTCAAATTCTTCTTGCCTTGAGTATCTTCCAATAAAAATGGCACCTGTTGCATCCCTTTGATACCCGCCACTAGTGAAGTTGGGAAGGTTACTATGGCTTGGTTGATTTGGCTAATATTACTATTAACAATGCGTTTAGAAGCTGCCAAATCTTCATTTTCATCTGCAATTTCTTTTTGCAAGGCCAAGAATTGGTTAGAAGATAAGAGATCTGGATAATTCTCACCTACTGCTCGGATTTGTGCCAAGACATCATTTTGATTGGCAATAACTTGGTTGGATTCTTGGATAGAGGCACCTTGACGAAGGGCTACTAATTCGGTAAAGACTTTCTCTTCATGTTTGGCATAGGCCTTAGCCACCTTCAACATTTCAGAAATGGTATCGTAGCGTTTGACAAGAATTATATCAACCGTTCTCTTTGCTTCTTCAATCATGACCTGATAACGATTCAAGCGATTGCTTTCACCGATAAACCACATAACAATGACAAGAGCAAAAACGACAATGGCAATAAATAATCCTAACATAGTTATTCTCCTTTAAATATATTGGTTAATTCATCAATGAGATCAATCTCCCTACAAAGTTTTTGATACTCTGCAGCAATCGAAAGACTTTCGATTGCATCTTTTCTATTCGGTGTTGGGAAAAGGTAGCGGTTAGTATATAAGGAAATATAGAGTGTATCTTGTACTAAATAAACACACATAGCATTTTGAGAAATTTGCTGATCAAACCATTCTAGTATCTTGGGTTTTAAGAATTTTCGAGCAGCCAGTTCATCTGTACAATAGATATTGTAATTTTCATTGTTTCGGATATCTTCTGTTTCAATTTGAACTTCATTAGGTCCAGCACCCGGATAGGCACCTTTTAGTTCTCTTTTTAAAAACAAAGATTTCTTGGTTGGAACAACTCTCAAGTGCCCTGGAAATGAGATAGGAGCTTTTAAAGAAAAAATCTGACCAGCAAAATCTTTCAACTTCTTCTCTGACCGTATGAGTTTCCCCACTAGAGTCTCTCTTTGTTCGCGTCTCAATATGATAAGCATAGAGATTGGCTACTACGAGATTCTTTTCATCATGGAAAGACAATTGATGAAAGAGATCAAACTTAGTCGATCTCGGACTAATGACCTGCAGGACATTCATTGGGTAGTCAGCTGTCAGAGTTAGCTCCGCTTGAGGAAAAACTTCTTTCAGGATGGGACAAAGAAAATCTGTAATATAAATCTCTTCATTGGATCGAACCTGATCTCCGAATAAGGCTTTTCGTTTTTTGTATGCTGGTAAATAATAAAACACCACTACAAGAAGAATGATAACAATCGCTGCTCGCCATCTAACAAGTTGGAAGGAGAGAAAAGCTAGAATACCACCAAGAATAGTGGCGTTTCTCCAATGAATATTATTCTTCATTTGTTCCTTCATAATGAGCAACTTAGCCTGATATTGTTCTAATTTTTCCAGTTCACTGATACGTTGAAACGTTTCTTGTGACCACTTGTTGTTTGGACTGTTTTGATCATACACTATAACCATCTCCTTTCAAACACAAATGAATCCATTTATTTACATCATTATATCACCGGTAGTCATAAGAGGCAAACAAATTTATGTATTTGCTTACAATGAATTTTTATAAAAAAAATCCCCTACCAAACGGTAAGGGATCGAGGCATCTTTCGATGAGAACAGCCGGTTCACACAACTGTTCAAGGTCCGCTCCTGCGTTACAATTGAATGTAGACCTCCTCAGCGCAAAAGGCTCCTAAGAGCCAATCGACTCATCGCATGAAGCTAGTCTACCATGAAATCACATGAACTGTCAAGAGGGTCGTTCTAGACTTCCTTTAAATAACTTAAAAGAAATTGAGCAAAGCTAAGCTCCTTCTATTTTTTACATTAGGGAGCTTCACAGGCCCTTCGATGGTCTTTTGCATCCAGACAATATCATGCCATTGATCAAATTTATAGCCAATTTTAGGAAAATGAGCAACTTTCACATAGCCTCGTTTCTCATGGAGGGCGATACTAGCTGGATTTGGCAGGGCAATGCAAGCTAAGAAACCGCAAATAACCACGCGCCTCTAACTCCGATCTCTAATGCCTCATACAAACGAGAACCCAGTCCTTGCCCACGATGATCTTGATCCACATAGACGGATACTTCTACCGCCCAATCATATGCTGATCGATCATAATAGCTTGAGGCATAGGCATAAGCAAGGACTTGACCGTCTACTTCAGCTACTAAATAGGGAAAACGTTGAAGGATCTTTTCGATACGCCCTTCAAATTCCTCAATCGTCGGAACCTGGTATTCAAAAGTGATGGCTGTTTTCTCAACATAAGGGGCATAAATCCTGACAAGTTCAGGAGCATCTTCAAGGGTGACTGGGTCGTATCTTCAGCATGGTCTTCTCGCTTTCTATTTCTCTATTATACCCCAAAAAGCACACAAAAATAGAGGTTGTCCACCAACCTCTATATATTTTATTAGAACAATCCTAAAGCAGTACCCATCTTCTGCTACATCCATGTTCAAAGCAGCAGGACGTTTTGGTAATCCAGGCATAGTCATCACTTCACCTGTCAAAGCAACAATGAAGCCTGCACCAGTCTTAGGTACCAATTCGCGAATGGTAATGTCAAAACCAGACGGCGCCCCGAGGAGACTTGGATCATCTGAGAAACTATATTGGGTCTTAGCCATACAAACTGGCAACTTGTCCCAGCCATTTTTCACGATTTGAGCAATCTGAGTTTTGGCTTTCTTCTCAAAGACAACATTGTCGGCCCGGTAAATTTCTTGGGCAATCTTAGTGATCTTTTTCTTCAACAGAAAGGTCATTATCATAAAGACGACTGTAATTGGCTGGATTTGTTTCAATTGTCTCCACTACTGTTTCTGCTAGGGCCAATCCCTCCATCAGCACCATCAGCCCAAACGCTCGCCAATTCAACAGGAACTTGAATAGAAGCACAGAGTTCTTTCAGAGCTGCAATTTCAGCTTCTGTATCTGTGACAAATTCATTAATAGCCACTACTACAGGAACTCCAAATTTACGCATATTTTCTACGTGGCGCTCCAAGTTCGCAAAACCTGAACGAACAGCTTCTACATTTTTCTTCAGAAAAGAGCATCTTTGGCAACTCCACCATTCATCTTCAAAGCACGAATCGTTGCGACAATCACCACTGCAGATGGGACTAACAGGAAGATTTGGTGTTTTGATATCCAAGAATTTTTCGGCTCCCAAATCCGCGCCCCAAAACCTGCTTCTGTCACTACGTAATCGGCTAAACGAAGAGCGGTTGAGGTAGCTAAAACAGAATTACATCCATGGGCAATATTAGCAAAAGGTCCACCATGAACAAAGGCTGGCGTTCCATAGATGGTTTGGACCAAGTTTGGCTTGATCGCATCTTTCAGAATCAAGGCAAGCGCCCTTCCACTTCAAATCACGGACATAAACTGGACTACGATCATAGCGGTAACCGATGACAATATTAGCTAAACGGCGTTTCAAGTCTTTCAATATCTGTCGCCAAGCAAAGGATGGCCATAATCTCAGAAGCAACGGTGATATCAAACCCGTCTTCACGAGGAATCCCATTTAAAGGACCACCAAGACCGACAGAGACATGACGAAGGGCGCGGTCATTCAAGTCCACTACCCGTTTCCAGATAATCCGACGTTGGTCAATGCCTAGCTCATTTCCTTGATGCAAATGATTGTCGATCAAAGCTGAAAGTGCATTATTTGCTGTTGTAATGGCATGCATATCACCCGTGAAATGAAGGTTGATATCCTCCATTGGAGTACTTGAGCATAGCCTCCCCCAGCTGCACCACCTTTAATCCCCATAACAGGACCTAAAGAAGGTTCGCGAATGGCAATCATGGTTTGTTTTCCAATTTTATTTAATGCATCTGCCAAACCAATGGTGATGGTAGACTTCCCTTCTCCAGCTGGAGTCGGGTTAATCGCTGTTACCAAGATGAGTTTTCCTGGTTCTTCCTTCTGAACGGCTTGGATCTTGTCAAAGGTTAATTTTGCCTTGTACTTTCCATAGAGTTCTAGGTCATCGAAGTGAATACCCAATTTCTCTACCACATCTGTGATTGGTTTCAATTCAATACTTTGTGCAATCTCGATATCTGTCTTCATCTGAATCTCCTCACTATTTAATAATCCTATTATACAGAAATTTCACAAGGATATATATTTTAAATCTCAAACTTTTCCCGTTCGTTCGGTTTTTGCTTAGTAATTCTGCTTTTTCAGCCTTTATTCCAATTTCTTATACCCCTCTATATGAAATAACTATGAGTCCCTTCGTCGTCTACTCTACCGCCTTTGTATCCCCTTGACCAACAATCGCAAGAGCCGTGTTCTTGGCTTTACTAAAATATAAAATTCTTGTAAAATAAGCCTATGAATATTTTGATTACTTCCGGTGGGACGAGTGAAAAGATCGATCAGGTTCGTTCGATTACCAACCATTCCACTGGTCAACTTGGAAAAATCATTTCCGAACGTTTTTTAGAGGCAGGTTTTTCTGTGACTCTGGTGACAACTCCAACTGCGGTTCAGCCTAAAGAACATCCTCATTTAAGAAAGATATTTATCAAAAATGTCGCTGAACTTCAAACAGTCCTTGAAAAAGAAACTCCAACTCACCAGGTGCTCATCCATGCTATGGCTGTCTCTGACTACAGTCCTGTCTATATGTCAGGTTTTCAGGCTGTCAAAGAAGCTAGCAATTTAGAGCATTTTCTTCATCAAACCAACCAGGAATCGAAAATTTCTTCAGAGGAAGATTACCAAGTTCTCTTTTTGAAGAAAAATCCTAAGTTGATTTCCTTAGTAAAAACGTGGAATCCAGATATTCGCTTGATTGGCTTTAAACTGCTGGTTGATGTAGCACAGGATCAACTCCTAGCCGTTGCTCGTGCTAGTCTCGAAAAAAATCAGGCAGAAATGATTGTTGCCAATGACTTAAGCGAAATTCAAGACGGAAAACATCGAGCTTACTTAGTTACGAAAGATGCTACTCAAATAGCCGAAACGAAATTGGATATTGCTCAAAAAATTTATCATCACATTAGGAAACAAAGGATAAAACCTATGGCGAATATACTACTGGCTGTAACTGGGAGCATTTCTGCCTACAAGGCAGCAGACCTCACCAGTCAATTGACCAAGCTCGGTCACCAGGTAAAGGTTCTGATGACTCCTGCAGCTACAGCTTTTATTACCCCTCTAACCCTTCAGGTCCTCTCCAAACAAGCTGTCCTGGTAGAGGTCATGACAGAAGACGATCCAAAACAAATCCAACATATTGACTTGGGGAAAGAGGCCGATCTCTTTCTAGTCGCACCTGCTAGTGCCAATACCATTGCAAAATTAGCCCACGGCTTTGCAGATAATATCGTAACAAGCACTGCTTTGGCCCTCCCGTCTGAGGTGAAGAAATTCCTAGCACCCGCTATGAATACGAAAGATGTTGGAACACCCCGCTACACAAAGAAATCTGAAAACTCTTACAAAGACTACGGCTATCAGATCATCCCAACCTCGCGATGCTTTACTGGCTTGTGGCGATCAGGGATCTGGAGCTTTAGCTTCCATCGAAACCATTCTAACTACTATACAGGAGTCGCTCTCATGAGAAAAAAATCTTCATCCATTTGCACGAAATTTCTATCTTCTTCGCTATCATGATGACCATCCATTTTACATCAACCATGATCTTCCAATTCTGTACCATCTAGGTATTCCAGCCAACCTTTCGTTCATATTCCAGTGGTGATTGCGTCCATTCATTTACGGGACCACGAATCGGAGGTACCTTAGGGACTCTTGATGGGACTCTTTAGCTTTAACGATCAATACCCATCGTTTCAGCTACCTAGTAGTTATCTATTCAGTCCCTTTGTTGACAAAAACGGAAACTTTACTCTCTGATCATTGTACTGGTTCCCACGTATCCTCATCGGGATCACACCTTACTATATCTATCAAGTTGATCCATAATCAGTACCGGGACTAGTAACAGCCGGCATTGTTGGATCCTTTCACCAATACTTTCTTTGTGCTTTCAGGTATTTTCATCTTCTTTTTTTGCTAGTCAAATTATCAGGTGGTATCAACGCTTCCTCAGCGCTGATTGTGTACCACCAAACTCATTGATCGAGGTCCTTGCGACAGTCATTCTGATCACTAGTGCCGATCGTCCCAGCCCTCTCAAAAAGTTAAAAAGTCAGTGTATAAAGCTCATGATATCGTGTTATCCCACTGAAAACTCGTCTTCTCGACAATCAAAGACATTGAGTGCTGGATTTTTGTCCCAGACTCTCATCATATCACTTTATTTTTGAAAACAATTGCTATTGAATCTAGATTTTTCAGAAAAAAATTTGCTATAATGTAAGCGATTAATTTATAGAAATAAGGAGTTGCACTATGACTTATCAAGAAAACTTCCAAAAATGGGCTGATTTCGCGGACCTACCAGATTACCTTCGTCGTGATTTGGAAAGCATGGATGAAAAAACGAAGGAAGATGCCTTCTACACAAACCTTGAATTCGGTACTGCTGGTATGCGCGGATTGATTGGTGCTGGGACTAACCGCATTAATATCTACGTTGTTCGTCAAGCAACTGAAGGTTTGGCGCGTTTGATCGAATCTAAAGGTGGAAATGAAAAAGAACGTGGTGTAGCCATCGCCTACGATAGCCGTCACTTCTCTCCAGAATTTGCCTTTGAATCAGCAGACCGTTCTTGCAAAACACGGTATTAAATCCTATGTCTTTGAAAGTCTCCGTCCAACTCCAGAACTTTCATTTGCTGTTCGTCACCTCAAACTGTTTTCGCAGGGATCATGATTACTGCTAGCCACAACCCTGCTCCGTTTAACGGATACAAGGTTTACGGTGAAGATGGTGGTCAAATGCCTCCACACGACGCGGACGCATTTGACAACCTACATCCGTGCTATCGACAATCCATTTGCTGTAGAAGTTGCTGATGTTGAAGCTGAAAAAAAGCATCTGGTTTGATTGAAGTCATCGGTGAAGCTATCGATGCTGAATACCTCAAAGAAGTCAAAAGATGTTAACATCAACCCTGCCTTGATTGAAGAGTTTGGCAAAGACATGAAGATTGTCTACACTCCACTTCACGGTACTGGTGAAATGTTGGCTCGTCGTGCTCTTGCTCAGGCAGGATTTGACTCTGTACAAGTCGTGGAAGCTCAGGCAACTCCAGACCCAGACTTCTCAACTGTAAAATCTCCAAACCCAGAAAGTCAAGCAGCCTTTGCACTTGCTGAGGAACTTGGTCGTCAAGTTGGTGCTGATGTTCTTGTTGCAACAGACCCTGACGCTGACCGTGTCGGTGTTGAAGTCCTTCAAAAAGATGGTAGCTACCTCAACCTTTCAGGGAACCAAATCGGGGCTATCATGGCTAAATACATCTTGGAAGCCCACAAAAATGCTGGTACCCTTCCAGAAAATGCAGCCCTATGCAAATCTATCGTATCAACTGACTTGGTAACGAAGATTGCTGAAAGCTACGGCGCAACTATGTTCAACGTCTTAACTGGTTTCAAATTTATTGCTGAAAAGATTCAAGAATTCGAAGAAAAACACAATCACACTTACATGATGGGATTTGAAGAAAGCTTCGGTTACTTGATTAAACCATTCGTACGTGATAAAGATGCGATTCAAGCTGTCCTTGTCGTTGCTGAGCTTGCTGCTTACTACCGCTCTCGTGGTTTGACACTTGCTGACGGTATCGAGGAAATCTACAAAGAGTACGGCTACTATGCTGAAAAGACAATCTCTGTTACACTTTCTGGTGTTGACGGTGCTGAGCAAATCAAGGCGATTATGGCAAAATTCCGTGAAAACGGTCCAAAAGAATTCAATGCAACAGCAGTTTCAATCACTGAAGACTTTAAAGCACAAACATCTACTGCTGCTGATGGCACTGTAACAGCCTTGACAACTCCTCCAAGTGATGTATTGAAATACACACTTGCGGATGGTTCTTGGATTGCCGTTCGCCCTTCAGGTACAGAACCAAAAATTAAGTTCTACATTGCCGTTGTTGGTGAAAGCAACGAAGATTCTCAAGCTAAAATTGCTAACATCGAAGCTGAAATCAATGCCTTTGTAAAATAATCAACCACAAAAGATGAGATCAACCAATCTCATCTTTTTTTCGTATCAAAATACAGCATTTTTTCGCCCTTTATGGCATACTAGATTTATAAGAAAGCGAGGTAATCTCATGGAACAATTTTTAGAAGATATTAAAGATCTTGAAGTAACCACTGTTGCGCGTGCGCAAGAAGCCATCGACCAAAAAGAAACAGCAACCTTCTTTATTGGACGCAAGACTTGCCCATATTGCCGTAAGTTCGCTGCTAAATTAGCAACTGTAGTAGCCGAAACTAAAGCCCATATCTACTTCATTAATAGTGAAGAACCAAATCAACTGGATGCTTTGCAAGCCTTCCGCTCTACCTATGGCATTCCAACTGTTCCAGGATTTTTACATGTCGAAGCTGGTGAAGTTACCGTTCGCTGCGACTCATCCATGTCAGAAGAAGAAATCAAAGCATTCGCTCATCTATAAAAAAAAATAGCTAGAGATTATTCTCTAGCTATTTTTCATTTTCTGTAAAAGTCGTCCAAATCTTCTGCTGGGGTTTGGCAAAAGGATAGGCCGAAAATTCTTCTGGTTGCAACCAAATAGTTGATTCACTGGTTGCTTGTTCTCCTTCTTTTACCAATCCATACCGGATTTGAACCTGCCACTTGCGGTGCGAAAAGACATGCTGGACCAAGGGATAAGTTCTCTCTTGCCAATCAATGACTAAGTCATAGTCCTGTTCAAAGGAGAGAATCTCTAGATTGCCCTCTGCTTGTTCTTTCTCGTCTAGCAGAGACAATTGGCCCAGGTTCTCAGATAGACTATCCACTTCAATCAAGGGAAAATGCCAGAAGCCTGACAAGAGTCCTTCTCGCTCATTTTTCTCCAGCAAGTAGCGCCCTTGACTATCCTTGATAATAAAGGCTGTAAGATAGACTGGTACTGGTTTCTTCTTAGGAGCCTTGATGGGATAGCGATCCATGGTCCCATGTTGGTAGGCCGCACTAAACTCCTTGACAGGACTCTCTTCCGGCCGTGGGTTGACTGGGGACTCGATATCTGAGCCCAAATCCATCAAAGCCTGATTGAAATCACCCGGACGCTCTGGATCAATCAAGACTTCCATCATGGCTTGAAAAATCTTACGATTAGTCGGAACTCCGATATCGTAGTCCACCTCAAACAAACGAGCTAAAACCCGCATGACATTGCCATCCACTGCTGGCTCTGGCAAGCCAAAAGCAATACTGGCAATGGCACCAGCTGTATAAGGTCCAATTCCCTTGAGTTTAGAGATAGCCTCATAGCTTGATGGGAAAACACCCCCATGGTCCTCCATGATTTGCTGGGCAGCTTTCTGCATGTTGCGGACCCTCGAGTAATAGCCCAAGCCCTCCCAAGCTTTTAATAGTTTTTCTTCAGGGGCTTGAGCCAGATCCGCAAGCGTCGGAAACCAATCTAAAAAACGTTCATAATAAGGAATAACCGTATCGACTCGTGTCTGCTGGAGCATAATCTCTGAGATCCATATTTTATAAGGATCCTGTGTCCGTCTCCAGGGGAGATCCCGTTTATTGGCATCATACCAGGCTAATAACTTTTCTCGGAAAGAGGCAATTTTTTCCTCCTCCCACATGATAATCCCGTAATCTTTTAAATCCATCATATTCCTAGTATACCATAGAATGACTTCTACTTTAGAGATTCTGACTCTACCATAAAAAGGCCTAGGAAATCCCTAAGCCTTTCAATCATTCTTATTGTTCCACAGCTTGAGCTGCTGTGATCAAGGTCAATTTGTAAACGTCATCTGCATTACATCCGCGAGAAAGGTCGTTAACTGGTTTGTTCAACCCTTGCAAAACTGGTCCTACTGCAGCAAAGCCACCGAGACGTTCTGCCATCTTGTACCCAATGTTACCAGCCTCAATACCTGGGAAGATAAAGACATTAGCTTGTCCTGCCACCTTGCTTCCTGGAGCTTTCAATGCTGCTGTTTCTGGTACAAAGGCAGCGTCAAATTGCAATTCCCCATCAATTTCAAGGTCTGGACGAAGTTCATGAGCGATTTTTGTTGCTTCCACAACTTTATCAACACTTTCACCGAAACCAGAACCTTTGGTTGAATAGCTCAACATGGCGATTTTCGGATCGATGCCAAACATCTTGGCTGTGATAGCAGAGTTGATGGCAATTTCAGCCAAACCTTCAGCATCTGGATTGATGTTAATCGCACAGTCTCCAAACAAGTAACGTTCAGAACCACGAACCATGAGGAAGGCACCTGAAGTGCGTTTGACATTTGGACGAGTTTTGATAATTTGAAGGGCTGGACGAACAGTTGCAGCTGTTGAGTGAATCGCACCTGAAACCATACCATCAACGATTCCCAGATGTACCAACATAACACCAAAGTAGTTGACATCGTCTTGCAAAATTTGACGTGCTTCTTCTTCTGTCATTTTACCCTTCCGACGTTCTACCAAGGAAGCTACCATCTCATCAAAGCCTGCGTAAGAATGCGGGTCGATAACTTCGTATCCTTCCAAACTCCTTCAATTTCAAGGTAAATACGAATCTTATCTGGATTACCAAGCAAGACAGGTGTAACGTCTGTTTCTTTTACAATCCGTTTTGCTGCTTGCAGAATACGAGGCTCTTCCCCTTCTGGTAACACAATACGAGCATTCTTACCAACGAGGTTGGTTTTGAGGCTTTCAAAAACTTCCATGAGTTTCTCCTTTGAAAAAAATTAAATATTTGATAACTGTTTTAAGACTCGGCTAAAATCATCTGGCAGAGAGCTTTCAATTCGGAGCTCCTCTTCCAAAAAAGGATGATAAAAAGCCAAGGAATGGCAATGCAAGGCTTGTCGAAGAATCCCATCTTCTAACGAACCTCCATAGAGATCATCTCCCAAAAGTGGAAAACCAATATGAGAAAAATGAACGCGAATCTGATGGGTCCGGCCTGTATGCAACTGGATATCCACCAGATGAATATCACCAAAAGACTGGACAACTTGGTAGCTGGTATGAGCATACTTGCCACCTTTTGCTACCTTTCGGGTAATAATGGAGTCTTCATCACGCGCAATGGGGGCTATGATATCCCCCTTGCTTTCCAACTTACCCTTGCCCTTTACCAATGCAAAGTAACGTTTTTGAATCGTCTTAGCCTGAAGTTGCTTATCCAAGCGAGCATGGGCATAGCCATGTTTGGCAAAAAGCATGATCCCACTGGTATCCTTGTCTAAACGGGTGACAATATGAACGAGCTGATTTTCATACTGATTGCGAACATAGTAACCCTTGACAAAGTTCGCAATGGTGTTGGAATGAAGGGAGCTAGGAATGGATGCCACTCCTGCTGGTTTGTTGATAACCAAGAAATGATCGTCTTCGTACAAGATTTCCAAATCACGATCAATGGCCTCCAAAGCTTCATAACCTTCCTCAGAGGGAATATCAATCGTTACCTTATCTCCGATATCCAGAAGATAAATGGCATTTTGTTCAACGCCATTGACTAAAATCTGGCCTCCAGAAAACTTGATCTTGGCCAATAAGCCTTTTGAAACCTGATGTTTCTTCAGAAAGGTTTTAACCTTGACATGTTCATCTGCAATAAACTCGAACCTCATTCGTCAATATCTCCGATAAAGGCATCCTTGACCCGATTCCAGAAACTGGTATGGCTTGGGCTCGCTACGAAATTGATCTTGTGGTTATCAATCTGGTACTCGATATGGGCGATATTTCGATAGGAATAGGTTGAATTATCAACAGAGAGAATGTGAAAACCTGGCCGGCTAGAGTGATTTCAATCTTATCTTTTTTGGGAACAATAATCGATGACCCCAAAGTTCGATAGACACGATTATTCAGACTAGCGATTTCAGCAATCTGAAGCGCTTCGATCGTCGGGTGAAGAACAGCTCCTCCCAAAGATTTGTTATAAGCTGTGCTACCTGTAGGGGTCGAAACCGTAATGCCATCCCCTCTGAATCGCTCAAAATGAACGCCATTGATGGTTAAATCAGCCACCATGGTTCGATCGCTGCGTTTGATTGTCGCTTCGTTAAGAGCTCGCATAATCTTCGTATCCCCATTATCAAAGGTCACTTTGACATTAAGGATTGGGTAAGATACCTTGGCACCTGTATCGAACTTGAGATTTTCTACCAACTTGTCAATCTCATCATCTAAATAGTCCGTATAAAATCCAAGATGACCCGTATGCACTCCAACAAAACGAACCCGATCTAATTGACTCTCGTACTTATGAAAAGCCGAGAGCAACATACCATCCCCACCGATAGAGATCACGATATCCGGATGCTTCTCAGTTAAGATAAAATTATTCTTTTTTAATTTATAACGAAGTTGTTGAAAAACCTCTTCGCTCTGGCGTTTTCGATTCCGAATAATCGAAACCTTTTTACCTGTAGTCCTCATCTGTATCATCACTATTTCCGACGCCATCGTTTAATTTACGATGCATTGGATCAAAAAGAGCTTGCGCCTCCTGAATGGCATCACGAATGGCACCCATTTCCTCATCGAGTTGATAAGCCAAATTCGCGGTGACTTCAAGACGCTTCTTAATCTCGTCCGGAAAATCTCCTTTATATTTGTAATTTAATGAGTGTTCAATGGTGGCCCAGAAATTCATAGACAAAGTACGAATCTGAATCTCTGCCAAATCGTTTCATAGCCATTAATGGTATCTACTGGATACTCTACCACTACATGATAGCTTCGATACCCACTTGATTTCTTGTGACGAATATAGTCTCGTTCTTGAACCACGCGCATATCCTGACGCTTCCGCAAGACTTCTAGGACTTCGTCTACGTCATCTACAAATTGAACCATGATCCTCAGACCAGCAATATCTTGCATATCTTGAGCCAGGTTCTCTTCAGATATACTTCTGCGTTCCATCTTTTCGAGAATACTCTCAATCGGCTTCACACGACCGGTCACAAACTCGATTGGGGAATGCTTTTGTTGTTTGCGATACTGCTTTCTTATCCCACGAAGTTTAATCTTCAACTCCCCAACTGCTTGGATATAGGGATCTAAAAAATTTTCCCAATCAATCGCCATTGAATCACCTTGTCATCTCAAAGTTTTTTGTATAAAATAAACACATCTATTATTATATCATAAAGAGCTTGCAAACGAAAGAAAAGGACGTAGCTATGAATCATTTAGAAATTGAATTTAAAACCTTACTAACCAAAGAAGAGTACCATTCTCTAGAAGACTTTTTCAAGGACCAACCTCCTATCCGACAAACCAATCACTATATTGACACGCCCGACCAAGCTATCCGGAATCATCGGATGGCCTTGCGAATTCGTACCTTAGCTGATCGAGCTGAGCTAACCCTTAAAGTACCGCAAGATGCGGGACATTTTGAATACAATCAAGCCCTTACTTTTGAACAAGTAGAAGCCTTTCTCTCCAAGAAGAAACTCCCTCAAGGTGATATTGCCAGCTTTCTCACTGATTTAGACATTCCTCTAACTTCCTTAGATGTCTGGGGAAGTCTAGAAACAGAGAGACGGGAGAAAAGAATCCCTAAAGGATTATTAGCTTTTGACCGTAGTCGCTATAACTCTATCGAGGACTATGAGTTGGAGATGGAGGTAGATGACGCCTCAGATGAAACTTATTTTCACGAATTTCTCAAGGAAAAACAAATTGAATACAAGCCAGCAAAAAGTAAAGTAGCAAGATTGGCTCAAAGTTTGCTAAATAGCTGAAATTACTGAATTTTTTTGCTAAAATAAGTCTAGACAAAAATATCTAAATGAGGATCAAACACATGTCAGAAAAAAACAATATGAAGCTCTTCGCACTCAACTCCAACCAAGAAATTGCACAAAAAATTTCAGAAGTTGCTGGCATCCCACTCGGAAAGCTTTCTTCACGTCAATTCTCAGATGGTGAAATCCAAATTAATATCGAAGAAAGTGTGCGTGGATATGATATTTACATCATCCAATCTACTAGCTACCCTGTTAACAATCACTTGATGGAATTGTTAATCATGGTAGATGCTTGCCAACGAGCAAGTGCCCATACCGTTAACGTGGTCCTTCCATACTTTGGGTATGCTCGTCAAGACCGCACTGCTGCTCCTCGCGAACCAATTACAGCAAAATTGGTTGCCAACATGCTTGTCAAGGCAGGGGTAGACCGTGTTGTAACCCTTGATCTTCATGCGGTTCAAGTACAAGGCTTCTTCGATATCCCAGTAGACAACTTGTTCACGATTCCTCTATTTGCTGATCACTATATCAAACAAGGTTTAACCGGTTCAGATGTAGTGGTTGTCAGCCCTAAAAATTCTGGAGTGAAACGCGCCCGCAATCTTGCAGAATATCTAGATGCTCCAATTGCTATCATCGATTACGCCCAAGACGATTCCAGCCGTGACGAGGGCTACATCATCGGGGATGTTAAAGGTAAAAAAGCAATCCTAATCGATGATATTTTGAATACAGGAAAAACCTTCTCTGAGGCTGCAAAAATTGTCCAACGCGACGGCGCTACTGAGATTTATGCTGTTTCTAGTCACGGACTTTTCGTTAAGGGAGCTGCGGAATTACTAGACCAAGCACCGATTAAAGAAATTTTAGTTACAGACTCTGTAGCAACCAAAGAGCAAAAACCCCAAAATGTAAAATACATTACTGCAAGCGAATTGATTGGAGATGCCCTTGTACGTATCCAAGAGCGTAAACCAGTTAGTCCACTCTTTGCATACCACAAGAAATAAGGTGATGTCGTGATTTATTTTGACAATGCGGCAACCACTCCCCTAAGCCCAGGAGTAATCAAGGTGATGACAGAAACGATGGAAACCAGTTTCGGAAATCCCTCTAGTCTCCACTCCCACGGTCGCCAAGCGAAAAAGATTCTTAGAGACGCTAGGGAATGCGTTGCAACTTGTTTAAAGACCTCTAGTCAACAGATTATCTTCACATCTGGCGGGACCGAAAGCAATAACACTGTTATAAAGGGCTACTGTCTCAAACATAGACAGCAAGGGAAGCATATTATTACCACGGCTATTGAGCACCATGCCGTTCTAGAACCGATTGAGTACCTGGTTCAAGAATATGGATTTGAAGTAACCATCATTCAACCGGTCGATCAAAAATTCGACCTGAAGATATTCGAGCTGCACTTCGTCCCGATACTATTTTAGTATCCACCATGTATGCCAACAACGAAACAGGCGATCTCTTACCCATCAAGGACATTTCTGACCTTTTAAAAGACCATCCTGCTGCTTTTCATGTCGATGCCGTTCAAGCCGTTGGTAAACTTGCTGTAGCCCCTGAAGAGCTGGGAATTGACTTTTTAACCGCATCCGCTCATAAATTTCATGGGCCTAAAGGCGTCGGCATCCTCTATGCTAGAAAGCCTGACTTTTTCAATCTCTTACACGGGGGTGACCAAGAAGACAAGCGTCGAGCTAGTACAGAGAACTTGATTTCAATTGCTGGAATGGCTCAAGCCCTCAAAGAAGCAACTGATCAGCTAGACGCAAATTATCAGTACATTCAGAGCTTATCTGAACGTATCCTAACAGGCCTAGAAGATTTAGATTTCTATCTGAATAGCACAGACTCCAAACTTCCTCATGTCTTAAACATCGGCTTCCCCGGTATCAGCAATGATATCTTACTGCTTCGTTTAGATATGGCGGGAATTTCAGTCTCAACTGGCTCTGCTTGTACTGCGGGGACTGTTCAGCCAAGTCATGTCCTTGCAGCTTATTATGGCGAAGATTCACCTCGCATGAAGGAATCTATTCGCATTAGTTTATCCGAATTCAATACGACTGCTGAAGTCGATACTTTTATAACAACTATTCACAAAATTTTAGGAGAATTACATGGCATTTGAAACATCTGTCTCATTACCAAACTGCGATTACACATACGCAATCCATCCAAATATTAAAAAATATACCCTACGCGACAATACCTTTGCACAAACAAAGGTTGGAAACTACGAATTAAATCGTTTGTTAGAAGCTATTCCAAATAGTGGAGATGGCTTTAAGTTAAAAATTATCATCAATAAGGATTTAACAGGATTTAAAATTAACATTACTGACAAGTCAGGCCTTCGTTTGGTAAATATTTTTAAAAACCCAGAAAACAAGATTATCCAACAAAAATTCTACTTCCTCATGGACAGTTTAGTTGAACGTGAAATCTTTGAAAGGATTGAAAACTAATGACCAATGGTCCTGTAGTCCTCACCTATTTGGATGCATACCAAAAAGAACGTCAGGTTAGCTACGATAACATCGATCACTGTCTATTAGCCTTCTCAGGCTGTGTGACCATTCCAGATTCCTATCAGGTTGTTTCTGTTACCTACAAGGAGCATACCTTACCTTTCACTGGAAAAATCGGTGACTTTTATCGCTATCTGATTCAGTTCGATCAGAGTTTAAGAAATTCCAATTAACAAAGAAAACACCATTTTGGTGTTTTTTTAGTAGAAGATAGTTGCTTTTTTCACAAACTTTTTATAAAATAGATTTGAAAGGTTGTGATATTGTGAAACAAGATAAGACTAATCCAATTCCTCGTGCTACTGCCAAACGACTCTCCTTGTATTACCGCATTTTTAAACGCTTTAATGCAGAGAAAATCGAGCGAGCAAATTCAAAACAGATTGCTGAAGCCATCGGGATTGATTCCGCAACTGTTCGTCGAGACTTCTCCTACTTTGGAGAGCTTGGACGACGTGGTTTTGGTTATGATGTCAAAAAGTTAATGAACTTCTTTGCCGATCTCTTGAATGATAACTCCATCACCAATGTTGCTATCGTCGGGATTGGAAATATGGGGAGTGCCCTTCTTCACTATCGCTTCCATGAGCGAAATAAAATGAAAATTGTCATGGCATTTGATACGGATGATCATGAGTTAGTCGGCACTAAAAGTAAAGATGGTATTCCGATTCACGGCATCTCCTCACTAAAAGAAAAACTTGAGGGAAAAGAGATTCAAACAGCTATTTTAACCGTTCCAAGTGTAAAATCTCAAGAAGTTGCAGATTTACTAGTTGAAGCTGGTATCAAGGGAATCCTTAGCTTTTCTCCAGTACACCTAACAGTTCCAAAAGATGTGGTAGTCCAATATGTCGATTTAACCAGTGAACTGCAAACCCTTCTCTACTTTATGCGCAAAAATTCATGATAAGCAAAGAGGCTGGGACAAAAGTCCTAGCCTCTCAATTGTCTTTGGATTATCGAGCAAGACGCAGTGGTTGAGTGGGCTCTACTACGCTGATTTCATCAGCTTTTACAGCCCTACTCAACTGTGCGGAGTGGGACGACGAAATCGAATTCTAACGAATTACCGATTTCTGTCCCACTCTCTTTTTCTATACCAATAAATCTGTTTCTTCTCGGTAGCTATAATAATCATCAGTTGAGACAATCAGATGGTCCAGGAAAAACAATTCCTAGACAATTGCAGGCTTCAATCATTTGTTGGGTGACACCATCATCATTCTTGCTAGGATGAATGATTCCGGACGGGTGGTTGTGAACCAAGATTAAGGATGTCGCCATATGCTTGATGGCATAGTGCAAGATTTCTCTTGGTTCTGCAATGCTACGATTGACTGTTCCGATAAAAATCACTTGCTGATGGATAATTTGATTTTGGGTATTCAGATACAGGGCCAGTAAATGCTCCTGTTTCTCATGGCCTATTTTTTGTTGCATCATTTTTGCCAGCTTCTGACTACTCATGATTTGTTCCGTTTCAATCACTTCAGAAGTCTGTATTCGTTTCCCTAGTTCAATAGCAGCTAACAGCTCAATAGCCTTTACTTTCCCAATTCCTGGAACTTCCTGTAACTCCTGAAAACTCATACTAGCCAGTTCTTTTAAACTCTTTAGTGAGGCCAACAGGTCTTGAGCGATCTCGTAGACTGGTTTATTTTTGTTCCCCGTCCGTAATAAGATGGACAGCAATTCTTGATGACTGAGCTTATCGGGTCCTTCTGTTAGCAAGCGTTCTCTAGGTAAGAGACCTGATTCTTGAAATACAATATGATACATAAAAAACCTCCTCAATTAATAATTCGCAATTGAGGAGGAAAAAGGACGATTCTATAAAAATTAAATTGGACAAACTACTTCTCTTACGTTTTCAAGAATTCGAGTTTCTTCATTTGAGAAGTTAATTCTATAGCATTCTTGGACTTGTTCCAAAGACGCAAGAAATTGACGAATTTCGTATCGAATTAAGTGTTCTTGATCATCAGGAAGGTTTTCAATGGTTTTCGAAAGACCTGTTCAACTTCGTAGATTCCCCTTGGTAATGAGTCCTGTTTTTTTGGGGAAATCATTGAGCAGTAAGCCATAGAAAGTTTCTTAACAAAGTATAGATATCTTCTGTGGCATTCAGTTCCTCCAAGTTTCTTTCTATCACTCCTCTATTATAAAATAGAAAGCATGCAAAAAAATATGTCAGTCAGGTAACATTTTTATGACTATCCTCTTACAAAGTTGGCAGAAAATTAACAGAAAAAAAGAGGTCAAGGACCTCTTTTTAGTTGATTATAATTGCATTTGATTATAAGATTTTGTGAAAGCTTCCAGTATATCTTTTGGTGCTTTTGAGTAATCTACTGAAGTTTCCAAAGTACCTTTTACAATCGTACGATAAGTTGCTGCAGCATCCTCACAGGTCACCAAGGTGATTTCATTAACCCCTTCACGATCTGCAATGACATCGACCCGATCTGGTGTCACTGTCTCAACAGAATTGATGACATAGGTATACACCTTTTCCTTATCAGTGATATAGATTTTCATTCCAGCTTTGGCATGTTCTAATGGGGAAAAGAGCATTTCATTTGCCCCAGTCAAACCAAAGACATGGTGACTAGCTAAGGAGTAATTCCTTTGCCCCATAACCTGGTCCTCTTTCATGGTACCTGCTCCATAATAAAGCCCCACATTATCTAAGCCTTTAAAAATCGGAAGGTTCATCTTCAATTCTGGAATTGCAATTCCTCCAATAACAGGTAACTTTTGTGCCTGCCATTGGGCATTGATGACAGATTCTGTAGACAGCGATTTGACTTCTTTAAAATCAAAGCTAGTCTTAGCCTCTTTATTCTTATCGATGGTCTTTTTCGATACCTTGTTGACCTGGTACTGATTGGTATGCCAAACCATGATCATGTTCCGAATCGGAGCATTAAAAATCAGAGCGATAGACAAAAGGATCAGCAAGGTAGCAAAGATATTAATCAAGCGATTGCGTAAGCTTGTTTTCTTCTTTTTTCTTCTTGAAGCCATTGTTCACCCTACCCTTCACTTTCCGTTTCAGTTTCTGACTCATCTTTTTCGTCAGCTTGAACCGTTGTAAAGGTTACGATTTGGGCATCTTGATCCAGACGCATGACTTTCACACCCATAGTCGAACGTCCAGTTTGAGAAATATTCGCAACGCTTGTACGAATCATGACGCCTGTATTGGTGATAATCATCAAATCCTCATCTCCTTTGACAGTCATGAGACCGGCAAGAGGACCATTTTTCTCAGCCACATTCGCAGTTTTAATCCCTTTACCACCACGTCCTTTGGTTGGATACTCATCAGCACGCGTCCGTTTACCATATCCCTTTTCAGTGATAATCAATACTTCATCTTGATCTGTAATCACGCTTGCACCGACCACTTGATCCCCCGGACGAAGGTTGACACCTCGGACACCAGTTGCTGAACGTCCCATATTCCGAACAACAGACTCTTTGAAACGAACAGAATACCCAAATTTAGTCCCAATGATAACGTCAGCATTCCCATCAGTAAGGAAGACGTTGATTAGCTCATCCTCATCTTTGAGGTTAAGAGCTTTCAAGCCATTTTGACGGATGTTGGCAAACTCGGCCACACTGGTCCGTTTAACTAGTCCAGAACGCGTTGTAAAGAAGAGATAGGAGTCTTCACTACGATCCTGAGCGACGTTAATAATTGTCTGGATGGATTCTCCATCATCTAACTTCAGCAAGTTAACAATCGGGAAGTCCTTTGGCTGTACGGCCGTATTCAGGGATTTCATAGCCTTTGAGACGATATACCCGTCCCTTATTGGTAAAGAAGAGCAAACGATCATGGGTGCTAGTAGAAACCAATTCACGGACAAAGTCATCATCCTTGACCCCTGTACCTTGAACACCACGCCCCCCACGTTTCTGAGCGGTAAATTCAGCTTGATCCAAGCGTTTAATATAGCCTTTGTTGGACAGGGTAATCAAAACGTCTGTTTCTTCAATTAAGTCCTCATCTTCAAGAGAAAGAACTTCTCCGACCATCAACTCAGTACGACGAGCATCGCCGAATTTACGTTTAACTTCATCCAATTCTTCCTTGATGATCGTAGCTACACGCTCAGGCTTAGCTAAAATGTCTGCAAGATCAGCAATCAAAGCAATGAGGTCATCGTATTCGCTTTGGATCTTGTCGCGTTCCAAACCAGTCAAACGACGAAGACGCATATCCAAGATAGCTTGGCTTTGACGCTCAGAAAGCTTAAACTTACTCATCAATTCAGCTTGAGCTTCTGCATCTGTCTGGCTATTCCGGATGATTTTAATCACTTCATCGATGTGATCAAGAGCGATTAAGAGTCCTTCCAAGATATGGGCACGAGCTTCCGCCTTCTCTTTATCAAAGATGGTCCGACGAGTCACTACTTCTTTTTGGTGCTCAATATATGATCCTAAAAATCTCACGAAGGAGAGAATTTTAGGGACACCATTTTGGATGGCCAACATGTTGAAACCAAAGTTGGTTTGCATTTGGGTCATCTTGAAGAGATTGTTTAAGATGACATTAGCTGAAGCATCGCGACGGACTTCAATGACGAAACGAACCCCTTCACGGTTTGATTCATCCCGAACAGCAGTAATGCCCATCAATCCGTTTTCTCTTGGACCAAACGTACAATATGTTCATGCACTTTGGTCTTGTTGACCATATAAGGAAATTCTGTCACAACAATGCGTTCACGACCAGTCTTGGTCTCTTCAATTTCCGTGCGAGAACGCAAAACAATCGAGCCCTTCCTGTTTCATAGGCCTTATGAATACCTGATTTGCCCATGACCAAGGCTCCAGTTGGAAAGTCAGGTCCAGGGAGCACTTCCATCAACTCACGCGTTGTCACATCAGGATTGTCCATCATTAACTTGACAGCATCAATAGACTCACCGAGGTTGTGCGGTGGGATATTTGTCGCCATCCCTACCGCAATCCCTGTCGCCCCATTGACTAACAAGTTAGGGAAGCGAGCTGGAAGGACGTTTGGTTCCCGTTCGCTGGCATCATAGTTATCTGTGAAATCAACTGTATTCTTGTTGATATCTCGAAGCATTTCAAGAGCAATCTTGCTCATACGAGCTTCCGTATACCGTTGGGCAGCGGCGCCATCACCGTCCATGGAACCAAAGTTTCCATGACCGTCTACAAGCATGTAGCGATAACTCCACCATTGCGCCATACGAACCATAGCTTCATAGATTGATAAGTCTCCGTGTGGGTGATATTTACCCATAACATCCCCTGTAATACGGGCAGATTTCTTATGAGGTTTATCTGGCGTAACCCCAAGTTCATTCATTCCGTATAAGATCCGACGATGAACTGGCTTCAAACCATCTCGTACGTCAGGAAGAGCCCGAGACACGATAACACTCATAGCGTAATCGATAAAACTGGTCTTCATTTCCGATGTTAAATTAACATCAACTAAGTTATTATCCTGCATTAAAACAATGCCTCTCTTTAATTAATTCACCATACTATTATAACACATTTAGTACTTTTTTTCTCCTTCGGAACACAAATGTAAAAACGTTTACATCGTCCAAATTAAACGTAAAACCGTGACAAAGAATAGTAAAAGTGGTAGAATAAATGCGAATGGGGAAACCCAAAAAAATAGAAGGAGACGTTTAGAATAATGACTTTAACTAAACAACATAAAAAAGTTATCCTTGTCGGTGACGGCGCTGTAGGTTCATCTTACGCTTTTGCACTTGTTACTCAAGGTATCGCACAAGAATTAGGTATCATCGAAATCCCTCAATTGTTTGAAAAAGCGGTTGGTGATGCTGAAGACCTTAGCCACGCTCTTGCCTTCACTTCTCCTAAGAAAATTTATGCTGCTAAGTACGAAGACTGTGCGGATGCTGACCTCGTTGTTATTACTGCAGGTGCTCCTCAAAAACCAGGTGAAACTCGTCTTGACCTCGTCGGAAAAAACCTTGCTATCAATAAATCAATCGTTGAGCAAGTTGTTGCTTCAGGATTTAACGGTATCTTCCTTGTAGCTGCAAACCCAGTTGACGTCTTGACATACTCTACTTGGAAATTCTCAGGTTTCCCTAAAGAACGCGTTATCGGGTCTGGTACTTCTCTTGACTCAGCTCGTTTCCGTCAAGCTCTTGCTGAAACCATTGGTGTTGATGCACGTTCAGTCCACGCCTACATCATGGGTGAACACGGTGACTCAGAATTCGCTGTTTGGTCACATGCTAACGTTGCCGGTGTAAAATTGGAACAATGGTTGCAAGCAAACCGTGACTTGAATGAAGCTGACCTTGTAGATCTCTTCATCTCTGTACGTGATGCTGCTTACTCAATCATCAACAAGAAAGGGGCTACTTACTACGGTATCGCCGTTGCCCTTGCTCGTATCACTCGTGCCATCCTTGATGACGAGAATGCCGTACTTCCACTTTCAGTCTTCCAAGAAGGCCAATACGGAGTCGAAAACGTCTTTATCGGTCAACCAGCTATCGTTGGTGCCCACGGTATCGTTCGTCCAGTAAATATTCCATTGAACGACGCTGAAACACAAAAAATGCAAGCATCTGCAAAAGAATTGCAAGCTATTATTGATGAAGCATGGAAGAATCCAGAATTCCAAGCAGCTTCTAAAAACTAAGCAAATAATCAAACACCATGTCTAGGACATGGTGTTTTTTTATCTTATGAACATTAAAAAGGAGACCCGAAGGCCTACTCCTACTTTTTAAAATGCTTCTTGCCTAGAAACAAAAAAGAGAGCCTCTCAGCTCTCCTATCGTCATCCACCCTGAGAGAATCGAACTCCCATCTCAAGAACCGGAATCTTACGTGATATCCATTACACTAAGGGTGGCAACTATGATAGTATATCAAAAAATCGATCATTTTACAAGTAAAAAAAGCTTGCCTAAGCAAGCTTTTTAGTATGATTACAATTCAATGTCACCAAACAAGTCAGCCATTGAGAATCCAGTTTGAGTTTCTGGAAGTTCAAAGTCACGTTTTTCTTGTTTTGGACGACGTGGACGTTGTTGACGTTTTTCTTGTTTTTCGCCTTCTTCTTGAGCTGGACGTTCTTCAAGAGCTTTGATAGAAAGTGATACACGTTCATCAGCAGCATTTACTTCAAGAACTTTAACAGTTACTTCTTGTCCAACTTTAAGCACATCTTTTGGATTTTCAACACGTTTGTGTGAAATTTGTGAGATATGAACAAGTCCATCGATACCTGGCAATACTTCAACGAATGCACCAAAGTCAGTCAAACGTTTAACTGTACCTTCAATTACATCACCAGCAGCCAATTTTTGTTCAACGCCATCCCATGGTCCAGGTGTTGTAGCTTTCAATGAAAGTGATACACGACCTTCTTCTTCGTTCAAGTCAAGAACTTTCACTTCGATTTCTTCACCAACAGTTACAACTGATTTAGGTGAAACGTTGCGTTCGTGTGACAATTCAGTCAAGTGAACCAATCCATCAACACCACCAAGGTCGATGAAAGCACCGAAGCTAGTGATACGAGCAACTTTACCAGTTACAACATCACCAACGTTCAATTTACCAAATACTTCAGCGCGCGCTGCAGCTGATGCAGCTTCAACAACTTCACGACGAGAAAGGATGAAGCGGTTTTCTTTTGCGTCAACTTCTTTGATTTTAGCATCAAATTCTTGACCTACGAAACGTTCAGTGTTACGTACAAAACGAGTATCAAGCATTGAAGCTGGAATAAATCCACGAAGTCCTTCAAATTCTACTGAAAGTCCGCCCTTAACAGCGCGAGTTCCTTTAACAGTAACAACTTCTTCTTCACGTCCGACCAATTTGTCCCATGCTTTGCGAGCTTCCAAACGTTTTTTAGATACAAGGTAAGTTACTGTATCAGTATCTTTACCAACTACTTGACGAAGAACAAGCAATTCAAGTGTTTCACCTGGTTTAACCAAGTCATTGATGTCAGCATCACGATCGTTTGTCAATTCGCGAAGAGTCAAGACACCTTCGACACCAGTTCCAGAGATTGCAACGTTAGCTTGTGTAGCGTCAACTGTCAAAACTTCAGCAGTAACAACATCACCTGGCTCAACTTGGCTAACACTGTTTAGCAAATCTTCAAATTCATTCATCTAAAAAATCCTCCAACAATCAAGTTTTCTAAACTTGACATACTTATAATTATTTTTCCTAAGCAAGCACTCGCAACGAAATCAAAATGATCTACAACGACTTCTTCATATAAAGAAATAAAAATACCTGAGTAGATATTTTACCACCTTATCTGATATTACCTAGAACTGGGGTAGCTGGATTCGAACCAACGCATGAGGGAGTCAAAGTCCCTTGCCTTACCGCTTGGCTATACCCCAAAACAGTGAGAATGGAGAGAGGGATTCGAACCCCCGAACCCGAAGGAGCGGATTTACAGTCCGCCGCGTTTAGCCTCTTCGCTATCTCTCCAAGCAAATCAACAGACACAATTATACCATTGATTAAATGAAAATGCAACCCCTTATTTGTTCAAATTATAATTTTTCGATGGCACTTTTCCACTGCTTTTTTTCAAGGGATTTAAAAAGACTATCTACGGATCCGTTTTTTTCACAAGAGCAAACTGAGCACCCATATCAGCAATCTCAGCAATAGCCTTTTTTTCCAATCGTTAATTGGTAGCCATCAAAGGTTTCTTTACCTACAAGCACTTTACTATCTGCAATTTGAATTTCGATTTTTTTATCTTTCTTACTCATTCTTCCACCTCATTTCAACCCCTTTATTTTACAAAATTTTTCACATGCTTGCAAGCCGAAAATGTTTAATGATTAAATTATTTCATTTCGCAGCTATCTGCTTCTGGCAAAAAAAGAGAGAGTGGGACAGAAATAGGTAATTCGTTAGAATTCGATTTCGTCGTCCAACCTCCGCACAGTTGAGAAGGGCTGTAAAAGCTGATGGAATCAGCGTAGTAGAGCCCACTCAACCACTGAGTCTTGCTCGACAATCAAAAGACAATTGAGAGGCTAGGACTTTTGTCCCAGCCTCTCTCATACTTGGTTTATTCAGTTACCTTGAAAATCCATCCTTCTGGCGCTTCAATATCACCAAACTGGATGCCCGTTAATTCATCATACAGCTTGCGGGTAACCGGCCCTACTTCCGTTTCTGAATAGAAGACATGGAAGTCATCTCCATGTTGAACTCCACCAATAGGAGAAATGACTGCTGCTGTTCCACAAGCACCTGCTTCAACAAAGCGGTCTAGATGATCAATTGGCACATCCCCTTCGATTGGTGTCAAACCAAGACGATGCTCAGCTAGGTAGAGCAAGGAATATTTGGTAATTGATGGCAAGATCGAAGGACTCAGTGGAGTGACAAACTCATTATCAGCTGTAATTCCAAAGAAGTTTGCTGACCCTACTTCTTCAATCTTGGTGTGGGTCGCTGGATCCAAGTAAATCACGTCGGAGAAGTTCCGAGACTTAGCTAATTTACCAGGTAAGAGGCTAGCAGCATAGTTTCCACCAACTTTCGCTGCACCTGTCCCATGAGGTGCTGCCCGGTCGTACTCATCTTGAATCAGGAAGTTGGTTGGGACCAAGCCACCCTTGAAGTAGTTTCCTACTGGCATTGCAAAGATGGTAAAGATGTATTCCTCTGCTGGTTTCACACCGATAATATCTCCAACCCCAATCAACAAGGGGCGAAGATAGAGAGTTCCACCAGTCCCATACGGTGGGACATATTCTTCGTTGGCACGCACTACTGCTTTACAAGCTTCCACAAACATATCCGTTGGAACTTGAGGCATCAAAAGACGATCAGCCGTCCGTTGTAAGCGTTTAGCATTTTCATCCGGACGGAATAATTGAATACTGCCATCCTTTGTCCGATAAGCCTTCAATCCTTCAAAGGCTTGCTGTCCATAGTGCAAACTTGGAGAAGATTCTGAAATATGAAGAGTGGAATCTTCAGATAACTCTCCCTTCTCCCAGGCTCCATTTCGGTAATAAGAAATGTATCGATAGGGTAATTTCATATAAGAAAATCCAAGATTTTCCCAATCAAGTGATACTGTCATATTTATTTTCCTTCTTCCATTCAAGACTTGCTAAATAGCAAGAGCCACCTTTGAAGATGACTTATTCATGTACTCTATTTTACACCATTCCATGAGAATTTCAAGTGGAGTTTGCAATTTTCTGAAAATTTATCAATCAAGAAAGCCAGCTACAAAAAGAGCTGACTTTTTATCTTATTTAATTCTAGCAGTAAAGACTTCTTGATCAGAAATTTGATCATTGACAAAGGAACCATTGCTGGTTCGTTCTGACAAACTGAGTTGGGTAACATCCACTTCTGTCACCTGTCCTGTTGTCGAGGTGATTTGAAGGATTTGATCCTGCTCTCCTACTTCCTCCTGGCTCGTAAAGAGATCAAAATCTCCTTGGTCCGTGAAGACTGGACCTGCCTTGAAGACGCGGTGTGGTTTAGACTTCAGCTCACGTAAGACTTGTAGTCCACGTTTAGCCCGGCTGGTCACAGGAATATCGTCTTGCGACATCCGTTTGAGACTACCTCGTTGGGTCAGAATGTACATACTTGGTGTTGTCGATTTAAAGACGGCTACCACCTGATCCCCGTCTTTGAGGTTAATGGCTTTAACTCCTGCTGCTTTAGCCCCGACCACTGGGACTTCCTCAATATTGAAGCGTAAGCCATAACCATTTTTGGTAATGACCATGATGTCCTCGAGGACAACTGGTGCAACCGCTACGATACGGTCCTCTTGGTCCTTCAACTTAGCATACTTGGTTGATTTGGAGCGATAGGTCCGCCATGGGCTCAATTCCTTGCGTTCAAAGCGCTTGATTTGTCCCTGTTGGGTAGCTGCGAAGTAGGTCACGCCCTCAAACTGATCCACAATCTCTGCAAAAATAATTTCTTCTTCCTGCTCGAAATTGGTCAAGGTCTGACTGAGGTGTTCTCCGATATCCTTCCACTTGGTATCTGCCAATTCATGAACAGGTCGATAAATGGCATTTCCCTAAAGTTGGTAAAGAGCAAGAGATGCTGGGTAGTCTTAGCAGGCTCTACAAAAATCAATTCATCGTCGTCTCGCTTACCGACTTCTTCCACTGTAGATGCATTGAAAGAACGAGGAGAGGTTCGTTTGATATAACCAGCACGGGTCACGCTGACGAATGTCTCCTCTTCGACAATCAGACTAGCTGTATCAATCTCGATCGTCTTAGCGGTGTCTTGCAACTCACTGCGACGCGGATTGCCAAAGAGTTTCTTAACTTCACGCAATTCCTTCTTCATGAGATTGAACATGGTCCGTTCATCCCCAATGATGGCTGCCAAAGTCGCAATTTGCTCCTTGAGGTTAGCATGCTCTTCTTCCAAGGTTACGATATCCGTATTGGTCAAGCGGTACAATTGCAAGGTAACAATGGCTTCTGCTTGTTCTTCCGTGAAATCGTAGCTGATCTTGAGGTTTTCCTTGGCATCTGCCTTGTTATCAGAAGCACGGATCAAAGCGATGACTTCATCAAGGATAGAAATGACGCGGATCAAGCCCTCTACGATGTGGAGGCGTCGTTCCGCCTTTTCCTTGTCAAAGCGAGAGCGAGCGACAATGATATCCCGACGGTGAGCAATGTAGCTAGACAAAATCGGCACAATTCCCACTTGACGCGGGGTATAGTTGTCAATGGCCACCATATTGAAGTTGTAGTTGACCTGCAAATCTGTGTACTTGAACAAGTAGTTCAAGATCAAGTCTGCATTGGCATCTTTCTTCAGCTCAATGGCAATACGAAGACCATCTCGGTCAGACTCATCCCGAACCTCAGCAATACCGGCCACCTTGTTGTTGACACGGACATCGTCAATTTTCTTAACCAAGACAGCCTTGTTGATCTCATAAGGGAATCTCGGTAACGATGATTTGTTGCTTACCGCCTTTGAGTTGCTCGATCTCTGTCTTTAGAGCGGACAACCACCCGTCCCTTACCTGTTTCATAGGCTTTCTTGATCTCATCCCGTCCCTGGATAATGGCACCAGTCGGAAAGTCAGGTCCCAGGTAAAAACTCCATGAGCTTTGTCTACCTTAGCAGATGGATGGTCAATCATATAGACCACAGCATCGATGACTTCAGCAAGGTTATGAGGCGGAATATCTGTCGCGTAACCAGCTGAAATCCCTGTAGCCCCATTGACCAAAAGGTTTGGAAAGGCTGCAGGCAAAACAGTTGGCTCTTTTTCTGTATCATCAAAGTTCCAGGCAAATGGCACTGTGTTCTTTTCGATATCTTGCAAAAGGAGATAACCAGCAATTTCAGATAGACGGGCTTCGGTATAACGCATGGCAGCTGGTGGATCCCCATCCATGGAACCATTATTTCCGTGCATTTCGACTAGAATTTCACGGTTTTTCCAGTCTTGAGACATACGGACCATGGCATCATAGATGGAAATATCCCCGTGAGGGTGGAAATTCCCCATGATATTTCCGACAGACTTGGCAGACTTGCGGTAGCCCTTGTCATGGGTATTCCCGTCCTTATTCATAGAATAAAGAATCCGCCGTTGAACAGGTTTCAAGCCATCCCGAATATCAGGAAGAGCCCGTTCTTGAATAATGTATTTGGAGTAGCGACCAAAGCGCTCTCCCATGATGTCCTCCAGGGACATGATTTGAATATTACTCATATAAGATACAAAGGGACGTTTCGGCTTGCCGAAAATTTCTGTAGAAAAATAGGAAATCGATGCAGGGTTCCATGAACCCAAAGCGATTTATCTTTTTTCCTAGGAAATTAGTCCCGTGTTCAGTTACTACAAATAACTAAACGATCCTTTCTGTAGTTTTAAATACGTTGTTAAATGATTGAATCAAGAGCTTCACACACCTTTAGGGCGTGTTCAACTCCTTTCAAAGAATGTAGAGTAGTTTTTATCGAAATGTTGTTCAATTGCCTTCAACAACCAAACGACCCTTTCTGTAGGTTAAAGTTTTAATTTGTGTTCTTTATTTACTTAGTGTTTTGAAGTTTTTCCTCAGCATACTCAATCATCTTCTCCGCCACTTCTTTATCATAGTCAAAGCCCATCTTTTGGGCTAGACTTTGAGCTTCCCGATGAAAGACATTCATGGTAGAAAACAAAGACTGAGTGACCTTCTCAAAACTAGATAGATCAAGCAGATTAGAGAACTTCTTCTCCTTCTTTGTAGGCAAATAGTGAAAGAGATACTTGTAGTTTTTCCCGATGTCCACGGTTCCCCGATTACTTGCTACCTGCCAAGCCAAGACCTTCAAGAGTTCTTGCTGGCAAATGCCATAGAGGTGATCGATCGCATAGATCAGCTGATTTCTTCGAATCCCTTTGACGACATAAGTCGATACCCACCAAAATTCATTGCAGGATGCTGCAAATTCCTCTTCGGTAGGCGGACAAATCCAGTAGCGCTTCGGATTAGGTAGATAAGCTTCAAACAAGCCTTTGTCGTCTTTTAAGACTCTGAAGCCTGCCTCACTGTCCACCCACTCTTGAATGTGCTCCTTGGGACAGAGAGTCAAATCGATGCGGTTCCCATCTTCAAAGAGCATGAGATAAAGATGACGATGTTCTAGAACATTGTGCTGTTCAATCAGACGGTTACCAAACTGGTCTAGCCAAGATAAATCTGAAATCAGCTCTTCCAGATTCTCAACTATATAGACCACGTCATAATCTTGAAACTCATCTTTTTGGGTCTGTGGATTGATCCGCGATCCGGATAAAGCCACTGCTTCACTTTCAGAGTTATCAGCTATCTGCAAAATCAGAGTCATCATTTCTGTATCAGTTCTCATTTTAATACCTTTTTATAGTTGAACCTACATTTTAAATTAAAAAAATCTATTTAGATTATTTTTTTATGATTGTATTTTTTTAGAAACTTAGACAGCTGAATAAAGTGAATTATAATCTCCACTCTTATCACTTGTCATTTGATTGACGCCATTCTTTATAGGACTCTATGTCTTTTTTTACCATAGACAAACAAAACGAAACAACTGCCATGTCATCTACATATCCAACACCTGGAATAAAGTCAGGAATAAGATCAATTGGAGACGCAAAATAAATAAGCGCACTAGTAACAGCTAAAATGGTTCCATAGGGGACAGAAGTATATTTTCCTTCTGCAAAATTTTTTACTAAAGATATCATGACTGGAATAATAGACAACTCCTTTCCAATCATTGGAATTTCTTCAATCTTTGTCTCTAACCCGCGCAAAAATTTATCTAATTTATCTTTATCATTTAATAAGGCTTTAGACCTTCCGTACCCACTCTCAAGAGCTTGCTTTACCTGCTCTTTATTCATACTATTTGCCATAGGATATTTCTCCACTAATTTATTAACAAATCAATTAAATAAAAATAGAATCTTTAAAACGCTGTCGTTTCTTCCAAGGTAAACTTAACGTTATCTTCGATCCATTGGCGACGAGGGTGCGCTTTATCCCCCATTAGGACCGAAACCCGACGTTCTGCACGCGCTAAGTCATCAATGGTGACACGAATCAAGGTGCGGGTTTCTGGGTTCATGGTGGTTTCCCAAAGTTGGTCCGCATTCATTTCCCCCAATCCTTTGTAACGTTGGAGGGTTGCCCCACGGCCAAAGGTCCGACGCAGGTCTTCCAATTCACTATCTGTCCAAGCATAAGCCACTTCTTCTTTCTTCCCTTTGCCTTTAGACATCTTATAAAGAGGAGGCATGGCAATATAAACACGTCCTGCTTCAACCAAGGGACGCATATAGCGATAGAAGAAAGTGAGGAGCAAGGTCTGAATGTGTGCCCCATCCGTATCCGCATCGGTCATGATGATGATCTTGTCATAGTTGGCATCTTCAATCGTAAAGTCAGCCCCTACTCCAGCACCGATGGTATAGATCATGGTATTGATTTCTTCGTTTTTGAGGATATCGCTCATATTGGCCTTCTCAGTATTCAGAACCTTCCCTCGAAGTGGAAGGATGGCCTGGAACTTACGGTCTCGACCTTGCTTGGCCGATCCACCGGCTGAGTCTCCTTCGACTAGATAGAGTTCATTCTTGGAGGCATTCTTGGACTGAGCCGGGGTCAATTTCCCAGATAAGAGTCCCTTGTCCTTCTTGTTCTTCTTGCCATTTCGACTCTCATCACGCGCCTTCCGAGCTGCTTCACGCGCATCCCGGGCCTTGATAGCCTTGCGAATCAGATTAGAAGCTAGTTCCCCATTTTCCATGAGGAAGAAGGTCAATTTGTCTGCGACAATCCCGTCAACGACTGGCCGTGCAAGTGGACTTCCTAGTTTGTCCTTGGTTTGCCCTTCAAACTGCAAATGGGCTTCTGGAACCAAGATCGAAAGAACAGCTGAAAGACCTTCACGATAGTCTGATGCCTTCTAGGTTCTTGTCTTTTTCTTTGAGAAGTCCTGTCTTTTCTTGCATAGTCGTTCATAGCCTTGGTAATGGCTGTCTTGAGTCCTGTCTCGTGGGTTCCCCCATCCTTAGTGCGGACATTATTAACGAAAGGACAAGATATTGTCGGAATAGCCATCATTGTATTGGAGAGCGACTTCTACTTGGAAGCCTTCTGATTCTCCATTAAAGTAAAGAACCGGCGTCAAGGTTTCCTTATCTTCATTTAAGTACTCAACGAAATCCTGAACACCCATTCTCGTAATGGAAGGCCACATAGTTGTCTTCTTCCTTACGTAGGTCTGTCAGCGTCAGAGTCACGTCCTTTAAGCAAGAAGGCTGATTCTTTGATCCGTTCTGCAATGGTATTAAACTTGAAATCCGTCGTTGAGAAAGATAGTTGGATCCGGCATGAAAGGTAACCTTAGTCCCAGTCTTCGACTTAGGGGCCGTTCCCAATCTTCTCGAGAGTGGTAACAGGCTTACCCGCCATCTTTCCAAAGCGTTGCTTTGTAGACCGCTCCATCACGAGTGATCTCAACCTCAAGCCAGCTAGAGAGGGCATTCACGACGGAAGACCCCACCCCGTGGAGACCACCAGAGGTCTTATAGCCACCTTGACCAAACTTCCCTCCAGCGTGGAGAACCGTAAAGATAACCTCAACGGTTGGTTTGCCCATGGCATGCATCCCTGTCGGCATCCCCCGACCTTGGTCAGCTACAGATAGAGACCCGTCCTTATTAATGGTAACGTCAATTTGAGAACCAAAACCTGATAGAGCTTCATCGACGGCATTGTCGACAATTTCCCAGACCAAATGGTGGAGACCATTTCCATCTGTCGATCCGATATACATCCCTGGACGTTTACGGACCGCATCCAACCCTTCTAGTACCTGAATGGCATCGTCATTGTAATTATTAATGTTGATTTCCTTTTTAGACACAAGGAACCTCCTGTTTGTTCATCTTTTCTATATTACAGCTTTTTAGGAAATTTTGCAAAATTTTTCTTTCTTCTCCCCCTTTCAGTAGCCCATTTAAGTGCGATTAGCTTTAACCGACTATCCGATGTGACAGTTATGGACAAAAATTTCTTTTTCATTCAAAGTAATTTTGATATAATGAAACTATGATGAAAACAATTCTTTTACTCGTATTAGCCTACTTATTAGGCTCTATCCCTTCTGGTTTGTGGATTGGGAAAGCCTTCTTTAACATCAATCTACGGGAACACGGTTCTGGAAATACAGGGACCACCAATACCTTCCGCATTTTAGGGACGAAGGCAGGTCTGGTCGTCTTTGCTGTTGATTTCCTCAAGGGAACCTTGGCTGTTTTATTGCCGACTATTTTTGGACTTGCGGATATTTCTCCTATGGTCTTTGGTCTTCTAGCAGTCCTTGGTCACACCTTCCCAATTTTTGCAGGCTTTAAAGGGGGCAAGGCAGTAGCGACCAGTGCAGGGGTCCTCTTCGGTTTCTCACCTCTCTTTCTAGTTATCTTAGCTATTTATTTCTTTAGTAGCCTCTATTTGACCAGTATGATTTCCTTTTCAAGTGTGACGGTCGCAGTCCTGGCTAGTATCGGAGTCCTGATCCTGCCTCTGACTGGTTGGATCCTCCCAAGCTACGACCTGATCTTTACCATTATCGTCCTCGCTTTGGCAGCCTTAATTATCATCCGCCACAAGGACAACATCGAGCGCATCCTCAACAAGAATGAAAATATTATCTCCTGGGGGAAAAATATCACTCATCAAAAACCAAAAAACTAGAGTTCTAGCTCTAGTTTTTTTACTTTCTATCACTTTATAAGCGCTCATCCTATAAACGCAATTTTTTTCTTTAAAAAAATGTTCATGAAGATTTTTTTCATTCGTTTTTTTCTAATTGAAGATATGGAGAAATTAGTTTATAATAACTTGAATACAAAATAAGTAAAGGATGTTTTATGAAATTCTATTCTTACGACTATGTACTTAGTCAAATTAGCCAGCAAAATTGGGTCATTGTTATTATGTCCATTCTATTAGTCTTGGTTACGGCTTTGTTCGCCTTTAAAGCTTATAAGGATAAACGTGGAAGTAAGTTCCGTGAATTGTCTATCATTTCTGTGTTAAGTTTGCTAGCCTTTGTTTGATTAGTATTTCAAACTTCCAAAACAAAGAGTCCAATGACAATCAGTTCCGTACGTCCTTGCACTTTATCGAGGTTGTTTCAAAGGAATTGGGTGTTGATAAAGAAGAGGTCTATGTTAATACTTCAGCTGCAACTGATGGAGCCATTATTAAGGTAGGTGACCGATTCTACCGCGCTATTAGTGGAACAGATCCAGATAGTTATTTACTTGAAAAAATGGACTTATATAAAACAGATGTCGAACTGGTGGAGGTTGAAAAATGATAAGCTTTTTTGCTACAATTGCGATTAAATTGGCCTTGGGGCTTCTGTCTCTTGTTTTTGTTATCAATGTAACAGGTAAAGGAAATCTAGCACCAAGTTCTGCAGTAGACCAAATACAGAACTTTGTGCTTGGGGGTATTATTGGTGGGGTTATCTACAATAGTTCGATTACCATCCTTCAATATGCCATCATCCTCATCATCTGGACGATTTTGATTCTGTCACTCAAATGGCTTAATACCAATGTTTACTTTATCAAACATCTGATTGATGGAAAACCAACCATTATCATTAAAAACGGAAAATTAGATCCAGAAGCATGTCGCTCAAAAGGCCTTTCTGCTTCTGAAGTCGCTCTTAAATTGCGCTCTCAAGGGGTCTTCCAATTAAAAGAAGTCAAAAGAGCCGTCATCGAGCAAAATGGCCAACTCATTATCGTCCGAATGGGAGATGAAAATCCCAAATACCCAATCATTACAGATGGTGTGGTCCAGCTAGAGATCTTAGAGACCATCGGTAAAACCGAAGAATGGCTCACGGCTGAACTGAATAAAGAAGGATTCGAAAACGTAGATGACATCTTTATCGCAGAATACGATAAGGGTAAGATTAATGTCGTGACTTATTAAGGCTGGAAATCAGCTATTCGAAAAAATGGACAACTAAAAGAGGCTGGGACAAAAGTCCTAGCCTCTCAATTTTCTTTGGATTGTCGAGAAAGACGCAGTGGTTGAGTGGGCTCTACTACGCTGATTTCATCAGCTTTTACAGCCCTACTCAACTGTGCGGAGGTGGGACGACGAAATCGAATTCTAACGAATGACCGATTTCTGTCCCACTCTCTTTTTTAGATTCTATCTTTTAATAGTACTCCCCTTGGCGGTAGTTCCAAGAATTAAAATGATCAGATAAGTGCATCATGATCTTATCGATATCCAATCCTTTACGGATCACGACTGGACAAGTATTGACAGAACGACTTCCTGCTCCTTGTTCTGGGATGAGTTTTCCTTCCGCATCCACCATAGAAACCATCACTCCTTGTTCATAGCGCGTTTCAATGGTCTTGTCTGGTTGGATGGAAGCCACATAATCGTCGGCTTCGATGACCAAGTCAACGGCACCTTCGATTCGCTCACCAATTCCTTGGACCTTCCCACGGTTTCCTTTGCCTGAAGGGTTAGCTGAAGAGGCGTAAACCATCTTGCCTTCTTTTTCCCACATTTCTTTGGCGATTTGCTCACCAGCTTTACCGAATTTGATGACAAAACAGCTAGTTCCACGAACGTCTGTCATGAGTTCTTCGCGTCCATCTCCGAAGTCTTGTAATTTTGCATAGGCATCTTCACGCCATGGAAGGATACAACCAAGCAAGATATCTTCATCCCAATGTTTTTGATAGAAGGCATCGATTTCAGGATTCAATTGAGCAAGGGCGCGCAGTTCATCCATGCTTCCACAAAGAACCACACCAGGTTTGTTGCGATTACGTTCTTTAGCTTCGAATTTCCGTTCCAAGCCAGCCTTGTCACTGGTCATGATGATGTAGCCGACTTTTGTAGGGCAGACGATACAGCCACCCTCACCTTTCAAAATCTCAAATCCTTCTTGTGAAAGTTGTCCGTCCCATTGAATGTGTTTTTGTCATAAATTTCGTCCTCTTCTATTCTTTTTTTCTATTCTATCAAAAATCCCAAAAAGCTTCAATATATTTTCTGAAAATTCTTAATTAACTATACAATTTTATTGCCAATAGGCGGGCCGATTCTTCTCATAAGCGACAATCAAGTCCTCGTATTGGAGAGTAATCCCGATGTCATCTAAACCGTTAAGCAATTTGTGCTTCCAATCTTGATCGATCTCGAAGCGAAACTCTCCTACAGGCGAGATAATCTTCTGCTCTTCCAAATCAACGGTGATGGTATCCGTTGGTGCTAACTGAGCTAACTGTTGTCGAACCTCTAAGGGCTGCACAATCGGGAGCATTCCATTATTGAGTTCATTATTGTAATGGATATCTCCAAATGAACCAGCGATGACGACTTTAAAGCCATAATCAGCCAAGGCCCAGGCTGCATGTTCCCGAGAGGAACCTGCCCCAAAATTGTCACCAGTGATCAAAATAGTTGCCTGCCGGTATTCCGGCTTATTAAAGATAAATGTTGGATCCTCGGTATACCGATCGTCCAAATAACGCCAAGCATACATGAGGTATTTGCCAAAGCCTTTTTTATCAATCAGCTTTAAGAATTGCTTGGGGAGGATTTGGTCGGTATCAATATTATCGTTCATCAAGGGAACGGTTGTCCCCGTATAAATGGTAAATTTGTCCATGATTCCTCCTTTACTGGACTTCAGGCATTTGGCGCACATCAACAAAGCGACCAGCTATTGCCGCTGCAGCTGCCATAGCGGGGCTACAGAGATGAGTCTTGGCCCCAAATCCTTGGCGATCTTCAAAATTTCGGTTGCTGGTAGAGGCACAGTGGACCCCATCTGGAACCTTATCTGGATTCATTCCTAGACACATAGAGCATCCTGGGTCCCGCCATTCAAAACCTGCATCCATAAAGATTTTATCCAAGCCCAACTTTCAGCGGCTTGCTTAACCGGACGAGAACCAGGTACGACAATGGCTGTTAAGTTGGGCGCGATCTTTTTGCCTTTCACAAACTTGGCTGCCAACTCCAAATCGCTGAGACGCGCATTGGTACAAGATCCGATAAAGATATAGCCTAATTCAATGTCTGCAGGTTTTTGGCCTGGTTCTAGATCCATATAATGATAGGCACGTTCATCGTTCATGTCCCGAATCTCTGGAAAGGGAGTTTCAAAGTCCACTCCCATAGAAGGATTGGTCCCCCAAGTTACCATCGGAGCCAAGTCAGATACATCCATACGGATGACCTTGTCATATACGGCATCGTCATCACTGACCAGAGTCTTCCAATCCGCTACTGCGGCCTCAAAATCATTTGGCACACATTCGCGTCCCCGAAGGTAGTCAAAGGTCTTTTGGTCTGGATTCATGATTCCCATCTTAGAGCCAAACTCAATAGACATGTTACAGATGGTCATCCGCTCTTCCATGGTTAAGCGATCAATCGCTTCTCCCCGATACTCTACGACGTAGCCAACTCCACAGGCAACACCGTAGCGCGCTATCAAAGCTAGGATGTAATCCTTTGAATAAATCCCTTTTTGTGGGGTTCCGGTAAATTCGACCAACATCTTCTTGGGTTTGACCTGCCAGATGGTTTGGGTGGCAAAGACATGCTCGACTTCACTGGTTCCGATCCCAAAGGCTATAGCACCGAAAGCTCCATGGGTTGCGGTATGGCTGTCTCCACAGACAATGAACTTCCAGGCTGAGTCCGTCCTGTTTCAGGGCCCACCATATGAACAATTCCTTGCTTAGCAGAACCATGGGCAGCATGATCAATTCCAAAGTCTTTGACGTTCTCAGCTAATTTATCAATCTGGGCCTTAGAAATCACATCGCGGATATCATAAATGTTAACAGTTGGTACATTGTGATCAAAGGTTCCAAAGGTTAAATCTGTCCGTCGAACCTTGCGTCCTGCATCCCGTAATCCTTGAAAGGCTTGGGGGCTGGTGACCTCGTGGATATAGTGTTGATCCACATACATGAGTTGGGGCTGGCCTTGCTCACCGGTCACTACATGCCGTTCCCAGATTTTATCAAAAATTGATTTTCCCGCCATCCTTACCTCCATAAAGCGTAGAGTGTGTATAGGGTGAGAAGCGTTCCTAAGAGCCAGGTAACTTTAAAATACCACTTCTGTGTTTTGTGATGAAAGAGGAGTCCTCCAGTCCAAGCTCCTAGCCCTCCAACTGCAAAAGCATAAAAGAGCAAGGTCTTTTCTGGTATCCGCCAGTCATTTCGTTTAGCCTTTTCCTTATCCACTCCGTAGAGGACCCCTACGAAGAGATTCCATAGAAGGATCAAGCCAGTAATCATTCCTTTTACACTCATAATCGTTTTATAATTTCTTCTGTCATTTCTTTTGTCGAAGCACTGCCTCCTAGGTCTCTAGTAAAGATCCCTGCAGCAAGAGTCGCCTCTACGGCTTCTTCAATTCGTCTAGCGTCTTCTTCTCGATCAAAACTTTCTCGCATCATCATGGCAACTGAGAGGATCATCGAGACTGGATTCGCCACGCCCTGACCCGCAATATCTGGAGCTGATCCATGAATAGGCTCATACATGCTTGGTCCTGACTCTGAATGACTAGCCGATGGCATGACGCCAAGAGTTCCAGACAAGACACTGGACTCATCTGAAAGGATATCTCCAAAGAGATTTTCCGTCACGATAACATCAAAGCGTGAAGGATTGGTAATCATGAGCATGGCTGCTGAGTCTACCAACTGGTGCTCCAAGGTCACATCCGGGAAGTCTTGAGCCACTAGATCTGCCACTCTTCTCCAAAGTTTAGAGGTTGCGAGGACATTTTGTTTATCAATGCTGGTGACTTTCTTGCGACGTCCACGCGCAATCTCAAAAGCCTTACGTACGATACGCTCCACTTCTTCAAGAGAGTAGTCATTGATATCCCGTGCTTGATCTTCTTCTAAGATATGATCTCCAAAGTAAATCCCGCCTGTAAGCTCACGAACCACTACGAAATCCACACCTTGAATGCGATCCTCCTTCAAAGGTGACAAGTGCTTTAGGGCATCATAGATTTTAACCGGACGAATGTTGGCATAAAGGTTGAGCTCCTTACGAAGGGCCAACAAACCTTGCTCTGGACGAATCGGTGCTTGGTCATACTGGGGACTTCCGATAGCCGCTAGGAGAATAGCATCAGCTTCCTTGCTAGCTTCTAGAGTAGATGCTGGTAGAGGGTGACCAGCCGCATCAATCCCTGCTCCACCAAATGGATGCGCTTGTACTGAAAAGTCAAAATTGGTTTTTTCTGCCACTGCTTTCAGTACGGACAGACCAGCCTCCATAATCTCTGGTCCAATCCCGTCTCCAGCAAGGGCGACAATCTTTTTCGTCATAGTGTTCTCCTTTAGGCATCGGGCAGATCACGATAGGATACAATGTGGCCGATCTCTCCAGCATTCTCTTTTTGCACCAAGGTATTGGCATTGATATAGGCAATTGCTGAGGCCTTCAATACGTCAAAGTCTAAACCAGAAGCGTTAAAGATGGTATCTGTCGCTTCATTCTCAACAGTAACCAGTACACGCGCTTGGGCATCAATCCCATCTGTCACCGCATCAATGCTATAAGAAGTCAGACGAACTTCTTGGTGGAAGAATTGATCAATAGCGTTAAAGATTGCTTCCACTGAACCTTGACCTTTGGCAAGGTATTCAAGAATTTCACCATCTTCATTTCAGGCTGACTGTTGCAGTGATGCTTTCATCTTCGTTCGTTGTGAGGCGAAGATCATCAAAATGGAAGCCTTCTGGATTTTCCACTGCTGTACCGGCAACAAGGGCGCGGATATCAGCGTCTGTAATCTCATGTTTCTTGTCTGCTAGAGATTTGAACTTCTCAAACAATGGTTGGATGTCTTCTTCTGTGAATTCCAGTCCTAACTCATGCAGTTTTTCGACAAAGGCATGGCGACCAGACAATTTCCCAAGAGGAAGGCTATTGCTCTTGACACCCACCAACTCAGGCGTGATGATTTCATAGGTAAGGGGATTTTTAAGAACACCGTCTTGGTGAATCCCAGACTCGTGTGAGAAAGCATTGCCACCAACAACTGCCTTGTTTTTAGGAATTGGAATACCAGAGTAACGAGAGACCAACTCAGAAGTGTTGATGGTTTCATTGAGCACAATCGGACTTTCAACCTGGTAATAGTCTTCCCGGATATTGAGGGCAACCGCCACTTCTTCAAGCGCAGCATTTCCAGCCCGTTCACCGATCCCATTGATGGTCCCCTCTACACGACAAGCTCCATTTTTGACAGCAGCGAGGCTATTCGCAACTGCCATACCTAGATCATCATGGCAATGAGGAGAATAGATAATCTCGCGGTCTGTTTTGACATGATCAATCAAGTATTTGAAAATCGCGCCATATTCTGCTGGAGTTGTGAAACCGACTGTATCAGGAATATTGATGTAGCTAGCCCCTGCATCGACTGCAGTCTGAACAACTTGCAAGAGGAAATCCAATTCTGTCCGGGTCGCATCTTCCGGTGAAAACTCCACAATCTCAAACTTAGAGCGTGCGTATGAAACATGCTCTTTGATGGCCTCAAGAATTTCTTCCTTGGTCTTGTTGAGTTTAAACTCTCGGTGAATGGGGCTGGTTGCGATAAAGACGTGAACTTGCGGATACTTCGCATCTTTCAAGGCTTCATAGCAGGCATCAATATCCGATTTGACCGAGCGAGCCAAACCTGTCACAGCTGTCTTGGTCAAGACCTTTGCAATTTCCTGCACAGCGGTGAAAGAGTCCGGACTGGCCGCTGGAAAACCAGCTTCAATAGCAGAAATTCCCCATTTTTCTAATTGCTTGGCAATGGCAATCTTTTCTTTGATGGAGAAATTGACTCCAGGAGTCTGTTCGCCATCCCGAAGACTGGTATCTAAAAATTCAACTTTACGCATAGGGTCTCCTCTTTTCTAAACATAGTGAATAAAATAAAAACATCTCGCTAGTTACCTAAGCGAGATGTTTTGTTACTCCCGCTTGGTAAGCCAAACAGGACTAATGCTTTTGCACTAGCCCGAGTACCTCAACAACAAAGCAAATTGAATAAACTTAGCTGTTTTCATGTTTGACTTTCTCCTTTGTCTGATGTCTTGTTTAGTATTTTAGCACAGGGAAAATTGAATGTCAAGAATTTTCTATAATATTCTGAATTTTTTGAATAGAAGCAAAATAAAGGCGAAAGCCTCTTTTTGCTTTCGCCTCTTATTCTTATTTTTTTCTGTAGAGATCAAAGATGATTTGATCATTGTATAGATCAATGGTATTTGCTTTGACATAAAAATTCATCTCATTTTTGATCTTGGCAAGCTCGATCTTTATCGTCGCCTCTTTGCTATCAATGCTTACAAAGTCAGGTAAATCCTTGTTTGTAGATAGCATCTGCATCACGGTCTTCTTAGGAAGTTTCAAGGTCCCAACTGAAAAATCCTTGAGAGTCAAGAGGATGCTCCCATCCTCTAGCTTACTCGGCTGGAAATAGATATAGAGGGGGTACTCCTTTCCTAAAAAGTTCAGTTTCCCCTCCAGTAACATCTGTTGATTGTCTGCATAAAGTTGATAATCACTCAAATGATAACTTTTCAGCATGACCTTGATGGTTTCATTAAGTTGAGCTCTTGTCGTTGTCATACTGCCAATCTTAACATCTCCTTTTTGGTTAGGAGTCTGTAGTTGACGGACATCCTCTCGAACCGTTGAGAAGCGAGTCCATACGACTAGACTGGTTGCTAATAAGAAACTGACCAAGCTAAGAAAGAGCCATTTCCAGATATTTATCGGGGTTTTCTCTCGTCTCTCCTTAAAATGAGGCCCTGTGGTTGGTGGCTTGACCTTCTTTTCACTCAAACCATTTTTTCTTAGTTGCATGTATTTTCTCCAGTACGGCTTCTTTCATAATTTCATATCCTGTATTATTGGGATGAAAACTATCCTCGTCATACAAGGCATCGTTGGTCACAGTTTCTTTTCCTAATTCGTTCTCTGTCACCCCACTCTTACCATCAATGCCCTTATAGAGAAGGTCGTTGATCGGAACAAAATAGACGCCCTGATAAGCAGAGAGGGTCTCCTCCGTTCTTTGGTTCCATTGATCCACAAGCGTCTGCAATTCCGTTAGATCGGGGAAATTGAGATACAAGGGATTATAGATCCCCACCACGTAAATAGGCAGATCAGGGTTGTCCTTGCGGGCCAATTCGATAATCTGTTTGAGATTTTTCTCATAGGTCTTCGATGCTTTTTCGAAGCGGTCCAGATCTAAGTTACTGGTATCCTCAAGAATGGCCTTTCGCAGGTCATTGCCCCCGACAGTAATGGTCAGTAACTGAGCCTTCTTCAGGTCCTTTCGAATCTCCTTTTTCTCCTGCATACGTGACAAAATTTGACCGCTCGTGTTACCAGAAACACCATAGTTGATCGCTTTGAATTCAAGACCTGATTCATTGGTCAAACTCTGAGCGAGCAGAGGGACAAAACCTCCTTGATTGGTGCTATCTCCTACGCCTTTCGTCAAAGAATCCCCAATCGCTACATAGGTGACTGTCTTTTTTGGGGCGCTTGCTGATGGTTTGGTCATCACTGGTTCTGCTGAAGGAAGGAGCCAATTGACCAGGAAAAAGCAGACCAGAAAAGTGACCAAACAATACAAGATCATTTCTAGTATTTTTCTACTATTCATATACTCCTCATTCGTCCAGCCTTTAATTTAGATTTCTTGATTGTCTTTTAGTTCCGTTCAGGCTTGGTAGACAATGTTCCCTTGGCAGATGGTATAAGCTACCTGTCCCATGAGGGATTCTCCAACAAATGGGGAATTAGCTGCCTTGGAGGCAAAATGATCAGACACCAAACGGTCAGCCTCGGGATCAAAGATCACAATGTCTGCTGGTCCACCAACTTCTATATAGCCTGCTTCAAAGTGATAGAGTTTGCAGGATTATAGGTCATTTTTTCTAAGAGCTCCATTAAACTAAGCTCTCCAGCGTGAACCAAATAGGTCAAACCAAGCGATAGAGAGGTTTCTAATCCTGTCATGCCGGAAGGAGCTTTGGTGATATCGGCCACGTTCTTTTCATCCGCATGATGAGGCGCGTGGTCCGTTGCAATCACAGAAATAACTCCTGACTTCAATCCTTTGATCACTGCACGGCGATCCTCTTCCCGACGAAGGGGAGGATTCATCTTGGCATTGCTACCCTTAGAAATCAAAAGATCTTCTGTCTTAGACAAATGCTGAGGAGCGACTTCTGCTGTTACAGGAGCGCCAATTGCTTGAGCAAACTCAACTACCTTAACACTTTCAGCTTTAGAAAGGTGCTGGATATGGAGGTGTCCACCTGTCGCGTGAGCAATCATGGCATCACGCGCAGCCATAGAGTATTCAGCTACACCTGTCGCTCCACAAACCTTGAAGTGTTCTCGGGCAATGTGCTCATTGAGTCCCAGGATGCCATTCAATTCTGGATCTTCTTCATGCAGACTAATAAAGGTACCTAGACGTTTGGCTTCTTCCAAAGCTTGACGAACTATTTTGGTACTTTGCAAAGGTATCCCATCATCAGAGAAACCGACAGCCCCAGCTTGTAACAAGCCTTCAAAGTCGGTCAAATGTTGGCCATCAAAGTTCTTGGTAACGGTCGCAACTGTCTTGACATGAATGGCTTCCTTGGCAGCAGAATCCAAGACTTCATTTAAGGTCTCAACATCCGAAATAGTTGGAGTGGTATTGGCCATCATGACGACTGTCGTAAAACCACCCGCCGCGGCTGCCAGAGCTCCAGTGTGAATATCTTCCTTGTGGGTCTGACCAGGTTCACGGAAGTGAACATGAATATCCACTAAACCTGGCGCTACCACCTTGCCACTTGCATCAATGACTTGGGCTTGCTCGTGAGAAAGAGATGGGCCTATTTCAACAATTTTGCCCTGATCTACCAAGAGATCACATACTTGATCCAAACCAGTTTTCGGATCCATGACACGACCATTTTTAATGACTAACATCTTCTACTCCTTTATTCATAGAAATCGACATGGGTCTCTAGTAAGCGATCCCCGTCATAGCGAAACATTGCTGAAAAGAAGGGTTTATCTTCCAAGAGCCACTCAACAAAAGTGTGGTCCCCCTCCCAAGTTGGTTTACTTAAGACTTGATCATAAGGCACCCACTCTAATGTCCCTTCGTTACACTCGATGAGCTCCCCTTCAAACTCGGTCACCTTAAAGACATAGGTGTACCAGTCCAGATCTGGAGTAAATTCAGGGAAGGTGATAATCCCTTTTAGAACCGGCTTAGCTTTCAGGCCCGTCTCTTCAAGGATTTCTCTAGCTGCACACTCTTGAGGAGTTTCTCCGCGTTCTAATTTTCCGCCAACTCCGATCCACTTGCCTTCATGGACATCGTTGGGCTTTTTATTGCGATGCAACATGAGAAATTCTTTCCCATTGTCGATATAACAAATCGTTGCTAATTGTGGCATCAGTTCTTCCTTCTATTTTCTAACTTCGCAACCAATCAATTGGCTCGCGTCCCACTTTTTCCAAAAACTGATTGGTTTTTGAAAAGGGTTGGGAACCAAAGAAACCGCGATAGGCCGACAAGGGGCTTGGGTGAGCTGATTCAAGGACCAAATGTCGATCGTGAATAATCAGAGGCTTTTTCTTACGAGCGTAAGATCCCCAAAGGATAAAGACGACTGGCTCTTCCAACTCATTAACCACCTTGATCACAGCATCTGTGAACGGCTCCCAAATTTGACCTGCATGGCCATTGGCCTGACCAGCAGGGACCGTCAAGCAAGCATTGAGCAAGAGGACCCCTTGCTCTGCCCATGGTGTCAAATCATGCGACCGCTTCTCACCAATGTCTGAGCGCAATTCTTTGAGAATATTCTGCAAAGAAGGCGGCGCTGGTACATAATCCGGGACAGAAAAACTTAAGCCTTGCGCTTGATCCGGTCCATGGTAGGGATCTTGACCTAAGATCAAGACCTTGACCTGATCCATCTCCGTTGTCTGCAAGGCCTTAAAGACCTTATCACGCGGTGGATAGACCACTCCTTGGCTATAGACCTTATTCATAAAGTTATTAATCTGATGAAAATACCCTTCCGGAAGATGGGATTTGATGGCTTCATGCCAGGGGGAATGTTGCATGGAAACTCTCCGCTATCCAATAAATTCTTACCTTTCATTATACCACATTTGACAGAGATCCACTGGATAAAAAGAGGCTGGACAAGTTTATCCAACCTCTGTTTCTGCTTGTTAAATAAGCGAGAGCTTTTAGGTGTTTTCTTTCTTGGGATATCCTGCCAGACCAATCGAAGCCACTAGCAAAATTTGCGGTAAGAATTGGATGAGGTAGCGGGTCTTCCCACCTTCAAAGATGGTTAAGAAGAGCAAACCACCAAAAACCGCTAAGGAAAGGAAATTAAAGTCATCCGTATCTCGTCGCTTGAGATAAGCCCCAAGCAAGCCAGCCGACAGGACGATCCAGATCAACTGCTTGATAAATTCATAATACTTGTACTGTGGACTATCCGTGCTGAGGAAATAGGTCCGCACCCATTTAGCCAGACCAATATTTTTGGTGAGTGATGTATAGAGAGGATTAATATAAGGCGTCTTCTCATACTTTACATCTCGGTAAAGCCAACCCAGGGTACCTTCTGCTACCGTCAAGGATTGCTTGTAATAGATGTGCCCGATCAAACCTAAAGGTCCATATTCAACAAGACGACGCTTGATTTCTTTAATGACATTTTCCTTCTTAAAAAGACCATTGTTGTAGTCTGAGCGCTTGTCCTCATCGATATAAACCAGCAACCCCTCTTTCATATCTTCTTGGTTATGACCCATATCCGTCAAGCCCAGATTGATAAACAATAGTGGTCCTTTAGCCAGCCCTTCTTCTTTCAGAATCGGCACGACCCTCTGATAATTGACCGCTGTATTCAAGCCTGCAAAGACAAATCCCATCGTCATCACTGTCACCGTAGTAATCTTGCCAAAAGCCTTCCAGTTTCCTCTGAAGAAGAGGACAGCCCAAAAGGCGATCATGACAATAATCGTCGTTGGACGAATCAACATAGTTACGCCAGATAAAATCCCTAAACCAAACATCTTCTTCCAGGAGATCCCTGCTTGGTTTTCCTTCAAGAGATCCAAGGCCCACCATAATTGCAGAGCAATTAAAGGAAGTGGCGGAATGTCCGTATACATGGAATAGAAATAAGGCGAGTAACAGATCAAGCTCACATAAAAGAGATAGACTAGATCAGCCGTTTTTTGATTGAAATGCTTCTGGGACAGTTTGTACAAGAGGACGGCACCCAAATTGACATAGAGCATATTGAGAATCTGCATGACCCACAGACCACTAGAGCCAAACAACACATAGAAAAACTTTTCATAGAGAAAGAGCGGAATGTTATTCGGATTGCGGCTGAGATAGTTGGTGATGGAAGATTGCTTCAGAAGCTCAAAAGCCCCCTTAAAAACCACCGCAGCATCCCGACGGATCAAAAGCTCCGCACAAACCATGACAATCAGCTGAAAGACGATTGCACCAAGCAGGAAGCCTTTCTTATGTCGGGTCAACCAAGCAATGGCTCTCTTTACCCCCTCGTGTTTCAACCAGCCTAGCAGAAATAGCAATCCAGCACCTAAAATGGCTAGCCATGAAATCTCTCTCAGATAGGTCACACTGATCAAGAACCAGTGGACCATCACTAGCAACATGATCCCATGAAGCATCCCAAATAGAATACGTTTACTTTCGATAACATAGGTCCATTATATCAAAAAAACAGCATTTCTGCTGTTTGTGACTGATACGAAATCATTTAGGTCAAGGAATGATCTTCACTATTTGCAATCTTCCTTGAAATCAAGCTTGACTTCTCGCAACTCTGTGAATGAAAGTCCTCTGTAAAATAGGATCACAATTAGAAATAAATTCAATGCCAAAAACAAGCCAAAATGTTGTTCCTGTCATTTGCGTTTTTATACCCTTCCACATAGACTAGCTACTTCCAAATTACCTAAAAAGAGTTCTTACTCTTCTCTTTTCAACCAATTTTCACGCTGTGCTTTTTCTGCTAAATCTTTTGCTTTATCGATATCCAATGAATTTGAATTCGAGGGGGTGTTGGATTCAATATCTTCTTGCAATTCTTGTAAGATTCGAGCATTCTTAGGGGTCAAATTCGAAACGGTAGGGTCTGCTTTTGGCAGAGGACGATAGAACATAAAGAAACCTACAATGACAATCAGAAGAGCGGTAACCGATATGAGAAACCCTTTCTGGAAATCTTCAACAGGTATTTTAGTACCTTTCGTGGACAAGTCCTTCCACTCTGGGTGTTGCTCCTCAGCCGCTTTTTTAGCATTAAAAGCAGGTGTAATCAAGACTCGATTCATCAAGGTGATTGCACCCAGGGACATCAGCAAAAACGGAATATGGCGTGATTGACTGATGATCACTAAACTTCCACCTGTAATAGCAATCAAGCTGATGAGGATATTAACGGTAAACCAAACTCTCGCCTGCTTTTTCGTTTCCAAATACTTTTCTTTTGTCATGTGCTTCTCCCTTAAGATCGCTTATATCTTAAAACAATTACCATTATCATACAGGATTTTCTATGTATTTCAAGTTAGCTAACAACTAGTGAAAAGGGGATAAAAATGAAGAGAGTGGGACAGAAATCGGCAATTCGTTAGAATTCGATTTCGTCGTCCCACCTCCGCACAGTTGAGTAGGGCTATAAAAGCTGATGAAATCAGCGTAATAGAGCCCACTCAACCACTGCGTCTGGCTCGACAATCCAAAGACAATTGAGAGGCTAGGACTTTTGTTCCAGCCTCTTCAGTAATATTATTTGTCTTGCCAAGTTTCTTGGTTTTCCTTGAAACGGCGCAACATTTCCAAACCTTCAGAGGTAATATAACCTTGTTCTTCTGCCAAATGGATCAATTCTGTATAGTTAGACAAGGTTTCGAGTTGAACACCAGCTTCTGCAAATTTCTTATCTGCCTTCTCCAATTGGTAGGTGAAGATAGCCACCACACCAAGGACATCTGCTCCTTCACGTTTCGCAGCGGCAACAGCATCCAAGACAGATCCACCAGTAGAAATCAAATCTTCAACCACCACCATCTTTTGACCTTGCGGTACACGGCCTTCGATTTGGTTACCAGCACCATGATCTTTTGGTTTGCTACGAATGTAGGCAAAAGGCAAGTTCATCTTGTCGGCAATAATAGCCCCATGAGGAATCCCCGCAGTTGCTGTTCCTGCGATCACTTCTACTTCAGGAAAAGCTTCTTTGATTTTGTCCACAAATCCATTCTCAATCAAGGTACGAGTTTCAGGATAAGCGAGGGTCACACGGTTGTCTGTATAAATAGGGGACTTGATCCCAGAAGCCCAAGTAAAAGGCTCTTCCGGTTTCAAATAAACAGCTTCAATTTTTAGAAGATGGCTGGCAATATCTTTAGCTAATGACATAATAACTCCTTTTTACGATTTTAATCGAATACGAATTAAATCAGAAATAGTTTCAAACAATAACAGTATAAGTTAGTGAATGCGTTAGGGGAGGTCCCATCGGACTTTTCAGAGTTCCGACACTTCATTGGAAGAAACAATAATTATCTCTTCTGAAATTTGGTTAACTCGTTAGGGAAGATCCTATCGGACTTTTTAGAATTCCGACACTTCGTTGAAAGAAACGATAATTTCTTTCAACGAAGTTAGTGAATAGTTTAGGGAAGGCCCTATAGGGCTTCCCGTAGAAGGTCTTAGAAGCACAGCTTCTTAGACCTTCTTAACTATTCCACTGTCTCTTAATCTCATGGTAAGCATCCCATGGATTTTCTGCTTGGATGATCGGACGTCCAACCACGATGTAGTCTGAACCGATGGCATGGGCTTCTTGTGGGGTCATGACCCGTTTTTGGTCACCAATTTCTGCTCCTGCAGGACGGATCCCTGGGGTTACACAGACAAACTCTTCTGATGTAGCCTTCTTGATCAAATCAACTTCATGAGCTGAACAAACAACGCCGTCCAAACCAGCTTCTTGCGCCTTACGAGCATAATTGACTACAGATTCTTGGACAGTGGTTTGGATGTTTTGGCAATCCCGCATGTCTTCTTCACTGGTAGAAGTCAACTGAGTCACCGCCACCAATTTGGCTCCTGGCCCAAGTGCTCTTTTAGCTTCGCGCATCATCTCTACACCACCGGCCGCATGAACTGTCACCATATCCACACCAAAGGTGCCAAGGACAGACATAGCTGACTTAACCGTATTTGGGATGTCGTGCAATTTTAAATCCAAGAAAATACTGTGGCCACGACCTTTCAGATAGTGGACAATTTCTGGTCCGACTGCATAGAAATTCCATTCCGATTTTTACAAAAAGTTTTTCATCTTCTGGGAAATGTTCTAAAAAGTTTTTGACATCTTCAAAAGCCGGAAAGTCAAGGGCGATGATGGGACGTTCTTCACGCATGGGTTTCTCCTTTTAATGGGTGACATTTTTTCCACAAAAAAACCTTGCCCGAGGCAAGGTTACACGAAAATTAGGTAGTATCTACCCTGATTCACCGTCTAGACCTTAGGAGCCTCTCTGGACTGCTTTAAAGGTTTTTCTACATTGTAGTACGATATGAAAGAAAAGTCAAGGAATAATCATAAAACGTTCGGATTCAGTCTGTCTTTTTTCTATTTCAACTTGGTACCTTCTGGAACATGTTAAATTCTTGACAAATAATCAATTTTCCTGTAAGATATTAGCTATGCTGAGTAAGGGGTTGTTAAAGTTGTTACTTACTCAGTAGCCTGTTGGGGTTGTAGCCAACAGGCATTTTTTGTTATCTGATGATCCTTATATTAGATTGTCCCGGACATGTTTTCGTAAATTCTCCAAACTATCAACACCATATTTATCCATAACTTGTGGCAGGTCTTCGATGATCGTTGGACAAGCATAAGGATCGGTGAAATTGGCAGTGCCGACACCAATCGCAGAAGCACCAGCAATCATCATTTCAATCGCTGCTTCTGCTGAGTCCACGCCACCCATTCCAATGATTGGCAGGTTAGTGGATTGGGCTACTTGGCGGATGAGTTTCAAGGCCACTGGGAAGATAGCTGGTCCTGACATACCTCCCGTACCATTGGCAATAATGGGCTTACCAGTCTTGAGGTCGAAGCGCATCCCGACCAAGGTATTGATCATGGTTAAGCCACTTGCTCCCGCATCTTCCGCGGCCTTGGCTACTTGAGTGATGTCTGCTACACTAGGGGTCAATTTAACGTAGACAGGGACTGAGGATGCTTCTACCGCTGCTTTCACGGCTGCATAGGCCAACTCAGGAACCTGACCGATTAAGAGGCCATTATTTCCATGATCCACATTGGGACAAGAGATATTAAGCTCGATGGCCTTGACATTTGGTGCCTGGGAAATCTTCCGCGATACTGTCGCATACTCTTCGTTGGAGAAGCCAGCTACGTTGGCGATAATCGGTAGCTCTGGATAATGCTGGGCCAACCAAGGGAGTTTCTCTGCTAGGACCACATCTACACCTGGATTTTGGAGACCGATGGCATTGAGCATCCCTGCAGGTGTTTCGGCAACACGTGGTGTCGGATTTCCAAAGCGAGCCTCAGCTGTCGTTGCCTTGATCATAATGGATCCTAATAAGTCCAAGTCATAGTATTTGGCATATTCTTGGCCAAACCCAAAACAACCGGAAGCAGGAATAATGGGATTTTTTAAGTCTAATCCTGGTAAGGATATAGCTAATCGATTACTAGTCATACTTTCCCTCCTACATCACAATCGTACCAGTTTCAAAGACTGGACCATCTTCACACACGCGTTTATTGGCTGCTTGGCCTGCATTTTCCAGATGAACAACACAGGCATAGCAAGCCCCCATCCCACAGGCCATACGAGACTCCATAGAAATATAGGCACGAGGGTGATTATGGAATTTGGTATTCACATATTTGAGCATGCCAGGCGCCCCACAAGAATAGATGGCATCAAACTCCTGGTCCATCTGATCAACGATGGTTGAAACATACCCCTTGATACCATAAGTTCCATCGTCAGTTGTAATAGCGACTTGCCCATACTGCTTCAACTCTTCTTCGAGGATAACTGCTTCTTTATTTGCAAATCCAAGGACAGAATGGACTTCTACTCCTTGCTCATGCAGCTGTTTAGCCACTTGGACCAAGGGAGGGACTCCAATCCCGCCACCGATGATCAAGGCACGCGCCCCTTGACCAAGATCTTTTAGATCAAAGCCATTCCCTTGAGGACCCATGACACTTAGGAAACTACCAATAGGCAACTGAGAAAATATAGCCGTTCCTCCCCCTTCTACCCGATAGATCAGGCGACAAGTATGGCTTTCTGGATCAATCTCGGAGATCGAAATAGGACGACGAAGGAGCTTGGAGTCATCTGGTACACGGATATGGAGAAACTGCCCTGGCAGCATCTGCTCCACCATTTCCCCCTTCAAGACCATTGAAAAAATCCGTGGCGCAATTTCTTCTTGAGCGATTAACTCCATGTATTCCATCATGATTTTTCCAAACCGTTTCTTACAGCTGTCACTGACCATTGGTTTCCTCTTCTTTCTTCCAGCAAAAAAGACCTCGCAAAAGCAAGGTCCTACAAATGATCAGCTAGACTCGGTCCGCTGATTTTTTTTCTGTCTTTCCTTGCAGGCCTCTCTGGACCCCTTAAAGGTTAAATTTGTCTCATTATATCGCTCTCCTTGTCTCTTGTCAAGTAGAAGCCCGATGGGTCCGCTCATTTCCCATCTGTCTCAGGAGAAAACCCTTCTGGTAGCGGTGGGATATACTGTAAAGCGATGCGATTTTCTGGCTTGCGATCGACCAAGTAGAGAACCAACAAAAAGATCCATTCCAGGGGCTTCATCAGATAGTAAATGACATCCATGGCCCATTTCTTCTTGATATGTTTGGCAAAGGGGTAGCCATAGCGGTCATAATTACGACGCAGAAATCGATGAAATCGTGGCGTCTTTTCTTCTAAGACTTGCTCAAAGGCATTGGCAATACAGAGCTGGCGATTAACCACAACAGGATGACCATGCCGGACTCCCATCCGCTGAGGCTTAACCACCTTTTCATGACCACCAGCCGCAACCGTACAGAGATAATGCTCATCTATGATGAGATTCTGAGGAGGGATCTTTTCCGAGAAGGTCCAATCTGCCGTATTGGTCCAGGCCTTGACCAAGCTATCAGGACGTTGACCAAAGAGCATGAGGACCATGACCAATACCGCTAACAAGGGGAGGGCAAAGATGACTGCCATCCAAGGCCAGTGTTTGGATTGGTGGAGGATCAGGTGAAAGCGCTGGAGAATCGGATTGTCATAGCCCCTTTCGAGATCAGACTCCCCCTCCCACTCCTTTATCCTGGTCCGCAGGAGACTAATAGAATAAACCAACAAGAAGACCGTGTGACAACCGATGACTTGCACCTGGATGTCAAACACCGCTAACAATACCAATCCCATCAATATCCCACTTATACAAAAGATATTTAAAAGTGGAGACAAGGAATTGGCATCCCTATAAGAATAAATGACAAGAGCTAGGAAGGAAATCAGTGCCAAAGTAAGAATCGTCGGGAGAGCCTCCGACCAAATCATGGTATGCTTCTGCTCATTGATGAGCTGTTTCGTCCAATCATAATTTGTCAAATCCTTTACTAAATAGATAACAAAGGATTCCAGAATACAGCCAAAGACTCCTATCCAAAGGATCACAAAGTACTTGCGATTATTGACCCTTCGTTTAATTTTTTCTTCTTCTTTCTCTTCATAGACACCGACCAGTTCCTTTTCCAAGGTCTGGGCCTGAATCGTAGACCAGCGAGAAATAACATACAAAATCACAAAGATATTGGGAACAAAATAACTAACCCCTAGGGCATGAACAAGAATTGTAACACTGTATATTGCGACTCCAAAAATAGCATTCCAGAAACCCAAAGATTGGATATTTCCTGGCAAGCTCCCGATAATTAGAAAGACAGACAAACTAAGAAAGATCAGTAAATTGGTCATAAAGTTTATCTTTACTAAACTGGCTAAAAATTTGGTCTCCAGTTCCTTGTTCCATTTTTTGTACCAGAAAACGATTTTCTTCATCACATCTCCTCCATCATTTCCCTCATTTTATCAAGCTACAATCAATCCTTCAATTCTAAACCTGTTTTATAGGGAAAAATCCTTCTAGAGACTGATACTAGCTGGGATTTTCTGTCAAAAGTATGTTAAAATATAAGCATGAGAATCCAACAATTACATTACATTATCAAAATCGTCGAAACAGGCTCTATGAATGAGGCGTCCAAGCAACTCTTCATCACCCAGCCAAGTTTGTCCAATGCTGTGCGGGACTTGGAAAAAGAAATGGGAATTGATATCTTCATCCGTAATCCCAAAGGAATCACTTTGACCAAGGATGGGATGGAGTTCCTTTCTTACGCCCGTCAAGTCGTCGAGCAGACCCAACTCCTAGAAGAACGCTATAAAAATCCAGTAGCCAATCGGGAGCTCTTTAGCGTATCCTCCCAGCACTATGCCTTCGTAGTCGAAGCCTTCGTCTCTCTGCTCAAGAAAAGTGACATGGAGAAATATGAACTCTTCCTACGGGAGACCAGAACCTGGGAAATCATCGATGACGTAAAAAACTTCCGTAGTGAGATCGGTGTCCTCTTCCTCAATGGATATAACCGGGATGTCCTCTCCAAAATGCTGGATGATAGCCACCTCAAGGCAACCCATCTCTTCACTGCCCAACCTCATATCTTCGTCAGCAAGACCAATCCGTTGGCTAACAAAGAAGTGGTCAAGCTAGAAGATCTAGAAGACTTCCCTTATCTCAGCTACGACCAAGGGACCCACAACTCCTTCTACTTCTCAGAAGAGATCCTTTCCCAAGAGCATCACAAAAAGTCCATCGTCGTCAGTGACCGTGCCACCCTCTTCAATCTCTTGATTGGTCTGGATGGCTACACCATTGCGACCGGTATCCTTAATAGCAACCTCAACGGAGATAATATCGTCTCCATCCCGCTAGATATCGATGACCCAATCGAGCTGGTCTACATCCAACACGAAAAAGCTAGCCTCTCTAAGATGGGTGAGAAATTTATCGAATACTTACTTGAGGAAGTCCAATTTGATAAATAAGAACTAACTAGCTACACAAGCACAATAAAAACACCTGAAACAAGTGGATTTCCACTTCTCTCAGGTGTTCTTTTATTGTCTTAATTTCGAAAATACTTGGCCAATCTTCCCTTCGATGACCAGGTCTGCCTGCTTGTCCTGTGGGATACTGGTCTTATTGATGACGACCAGCTTCTTCCCTTGGAAATACTGGATCAGGCTGGCTGCTGGGTAGACGACGAGGGAGGTACCACCGATAATCAGGAGATCAGCTTCTTGGATGGCTTGGGCTGCTTGGCTAAAGACGTCCATATCGAGGGGTTCCTCGTAGAGGGTTACATCCGGCTTGACGACATTACCACAGTCCAGACAGTGTGGAACAGTCCCTTCCAAAGCTAGAAAGGACTCTAAATCATAAAATCGCTGGCAACTCGTACAGTAATTACGGTCGGCACTACCATGGAGTTTCAAGACTTTTTTAGACCCTGCCATTTCATGGAGACTATCAATATTTTGCGTCACCACTGCCTTGAGCTTACCGGTCTCTTCCAGCCAAGCCAGATAGCGATGGGCTGCATTGGGCTTGGCATCTGGATAGAGCAAGTATTTATTATAGAAGTCGAAAAAGTCTTCTGGATAGCGCTCAAACATGGTATGAGAGACCAGTTGCTCTGCTGTAAAATGGCGCCCTAAGGTGACGCTATAAACACCATCAGAGCTCCGAAAATCAGGGATATTGGACTCTGTTGAGACGCCTGCCCCACCGAAAAAGACGATCCGTTGACTCTGATCAATGATTTCTTGCAACTCTTTCAGTTTATCCATGTCTTCCTCCTTACAAGAGTGCCTCGATAACAGCATTGGCCTGGTCGAAGTAAAAAGGTTCTCGCTGGTAAACAATCCCCGTCTCCTGAGCCAAGCTCACCAGGAGCTCCATAAAATGCTGGGAAGAGAATCCAGTCGTCCGGTGGAGTTCCTCTTCATCAAAGGGTTTGATCAAGTGAGCTAGAGGATTGCGGACAGATTTCTCCAACTCCCGCAGTTGCTTGGCCGCATCCTTAGTGGAATCCGGCAAGTCCAAGTGTAAGATCAACTCCGTCAAACTGGACGAATTGACCGCACTCTCACTATGGAATTGTTGCAAGGCTGGATTGTCAGAGGCCCGGATCTTGTCAAACTTCCAATGGTCATAGCTGGACTCTTTAGAGTTGTGAATGTAGTCCGCAATATCAGGGATCTGCAACTTAATCAAGCGCATAAAGATTCGATAGATACCAGGACTCACCGCCCGAATGAAGTCGATGATCTGCTCATTGCGAAGCTTGGCCTCTAAATCATACAGATAGTTAGCCAACTGTTCCTCTTCTGGGTCCTCATGCCAAAAAAGCTGAAAACCAGTCACTTCTAGCAACTCGGTTCTCAACTTTTGATTCATGATTGGTTGGATATTGAGCTCTCGACGCTCGGTCATTAACTGCAATAAGGTCAAGACCAGCTCTGGCAAGCTCTTCTGCTTCTTAGCAGAACGAAGGGCCCGACTATACTGGTAGGTCTGAAGGTCGTAGAGCCACTCATCATGAAGGTATTCTGTCATTAGTCTGCGATCAAGGTTTCAAGACCAACTTTCATCATGTCTGTGAAAGTATTTGACGTTCTTCTGCAGTAGTGTCCTCATCTGGATTGACCAAGCTATCAGAAATGGTCATGATAGCAAGGGCATCCACATGGTGTTGAGCAGCAAGATAGTAAAGAGCCGCCGCTTCCATTTCCACAGCTTTCACGCCCCATTTACCAAGCTCCAAGTTCTTTTCAAAGTAGTTTGAATAGAAGACATCAGAAGACAAGACATTACCAACGTGAGTGGTCATACCAAGGTCCTTGGCAATGTGGTAGGCCTTATCAAGCAAATCAAAGCTTGCGATTTGTGGGAAATCGTATTGAGGCCAGTCGTTACGGATGATGTTTGAGTTGGTTGCGGCAGCTTGCGCCAAGACCAATTCACGGACGTGGACATCGCCATTTAAAGAACCAGCTGTACCCACACGGATTAATTTTTTCACGCCGTAGTCCACGATCAACTCACGCGCATAGATCGAGATGGATGGCATCCCCATTCCAGTACCCATGACAGATACACGGTGCCCCTTGTAAGTACCCGTGTAACCAAACATGTTCCGAACTTCGTTGAAGCAAACAGCGTCTTCTAAAAAGTTCTCAGCGATAAATTTCGCACGAAGAGGATCTCCAGGAAGAAGAATTTTATCAGCAATTTCACCTTGCTTAGCAGCAATATGGATAGACATAATTAAGATACCAAGGGCGTTAAAGAGGCAAAGTAAAAATAGGAAATCCGACAAAGATGCATTGCATCTATGAGGATTTATCTTTTTTACACAGCCTCTAGCCCGGGTTCAATTCAAACCCGAACTACCCTTCCTTTCATTTTTTGTTTTGAAAAGCTTTCCGCTCGTGTTCAAATCAGAACACATGCTCTACCTTTCTGTGTGTATTTTTTAGAAAGCTTTCTGCTCATGTTCAAATCGCAACACAAACTCTAGCTTTCTGGATTCATCATAGAGGCCAGGCATCAAAAGTGAGGTTTATTCCAGCCCCAACAAGCCTGGTTCCTTATATGCTTAGTTAAATTATACCATAAGAAGATAGGTTTCATCTAGCTTGTAGGGTAAATCCCCTATATAAAAACTACTGAATCTTATCTACTGGAGACTCCTTGATTTTTCGCCCTATGAGACGATCCAATCCTTTGGAGAAACCAACAGTTAGAAAAGCTGTCAGCAAGAGATAGGGTAGAGCTGTTAACCCTTGTCCCGTAAACCCAAGGACCAAGCCAGTTGCAGATAAGGGAGCTTTTAAGGTCACTGTCAAAAAGCAAACCGAACCTAGGAGAAAGAAAGCTGGAGTATTTCCAACACCAAGTACCAAAGAGATGAGGGCTGCTCCTGCCATTCCCAGTGCAAAGGAAGGCGTCAGAGTCCCTCCATAGGCACCTGCCCAAAAGGTAAGCAGAACGACTAGAGCTTTTAGGGTAAACAGGAGTAGAATCGTCTGCCATGTGGCCCCATTGAGAATCTCCTGAGCCATCATCCGCCCATTTCCAAGCAGGTGGGGCTGAAAGCTTGCTAGACCAGCTAGGAAAACAAATGCTAATGGCAAAGTGATGAGCATTCGTTTGTCCTTAATTCGATAAATGGATGCCTTCTTTGTGAAACGGGAAAAGAGCCAGGCGACTGGAGTAAGGATGACTATTCCAATAACCATCTGCCATAAGACTGTAGGTGACCAAATTATTTCGGGCACTTGATAGAGGGCTCTGTCTGAAATGACCCAACCTGCCGTATAAGCAGCCACATAAGTGGTAATCACAGCCAAGACAAAGCGTTTCATCGAAAATGCCAGCCCCAAGGTTTCAAAGGTAAAAAAGACACTGGTTAGTGGTACTTGGTAGACCGCTGCCAAGCCAGCACCAGCCCCACAAGCAATCAGAAAGATGCGGTCCTTAAACGATAAGTCTAGTACTCGTCCAAGCGGAGTTGCCAATAAGGCCCCAATCTCTCGGGGGGCTCCTTCTTTTCCTACTGGTGCACCAGCTCCTACGGCAATGATTTGCCAGGTGGAATGGAGCATCTGCTTCAAGAAATGAAGGCGAGTACGTGAAGGTTCCTCCTTCATCTGGCCCTTGATAGAAAGAATGTTTCCCTTTCGCTGTAGGAGATACCAGACCAAGGCTGAGCTGGCACCAACAAGAAACAGGCTGAGCCAAATCCGTGAAGACGTCACTGCATCCGTCAAGAAGCTAGACTGGTGCTCTGAACGACCAAAAGCCAATCCTTCCACTAACTCTAAAAGGTAATGAAGAAAGATACCCGCTAAACCCGAAACGAGTCCTAGCAGACAAGCTGCTAGGACTAGTCTTCGTTTATAGGGAATTGTTTGAAGAGATCTCACAATTCTTTCCAAGGTTCTTACAATTCAGCAAGAATCGCTTTTAGCAATCCTTTGAAGTCGCCTTTGACACGTTCTGTCACTTCCACTACTTCTTCGTGGTTGAGCTCTTCTTGGAAACCAGCTGCAAAGTTAGTAATGCATGAAATACCAAGAACTTTCAAACCAGAGTGAGCAGCAACGATAACCTCAGGAACAGTTGACATACCGACAGCGTCTGCACCAAGAGTCTTATATGCACGGATTTCAGCTGGAGTTTCATAAGTTGGACCTGTCACACCGATATAAACCCCATCATCCAATTTGATACCCAATTTGTCTGCTACTTGATGAGCAGTCTCACGGTATTCTGGAGTGTAAGCTTTCGACATATCAGGGAAACGTGGACCAAAGTCATCCAAGTTTTCACCGATCAATGGGTTTTGACCTGTCATGTTGATGTGGTCAGTGATAGCCATCAAGGTACCTGGTCCATATCCGATACCACCAGCAGCATTGGTGACAAGAACCCCTTCACAGCCCAACACTTTCATGACACGAACTGGGAAAGTCACCACTTCCAATGGGTTTCCTTCGTAGAAGTGGAAACGACCTTGAAGTGCCAATACCTTACGTCCAGCAAGATCACCATAAACCAATTTACCAGCATGTCCGACTACTGTTGATTGACCCCAGTTTGGAATGTTAGAGTAGTCTACTACGACTGCATTTCGATTTCCTCAGCCAATTCTCCAAGACCTGATCCAAGGATCAAACCAAACTCAGGAGCTTCGATTCCTTTGCCCTTCAAAAATGCTGCTGTTTCATTGATTTTTGCTAATAATGTCATTGTGTTCCTCCTATTATTTCTTAAGTAATGTACCGATTTTGTCAAAGGTGTTGGCGTTGCGAATAGTCATCTGGCGATAGAACGGCATCTTCATCAGATGTTTGTGGTAGGCTGTTTTAGCATAGCTTGCTTCTGAGAATTTCCCCCAGAAAACCGCTAGCTTGCCAAAGTGGAGCACTTCTTCTCCCAAATCTAAAGCCAGCAGCTTCTCTTCTACGGATTCCCTATCCAAGCCCTCGGTGTAAAAGAGGACATCCTTGCGAGCCATCTCTTCTATCCACCAGTTCGGCAAGTTCGCACATTCTGCTTCATAGTCTTCTCGACTCAGCAGAGAAAAACGCTCAATAAAGGGATAATGGTTCTCAAAGAAGGTCGACAGACCCTCCACTAATTGAGTCCGCGAAAGATCCGTCGTAAAGAAGATATTGCCACTATTGATGTAGGTTTCCACTTGGCCGAGGCCTAGATCCGTCAATTGTTGACGCAGATCCCCCATGGCTACCTTATTCTTGCCGCCAACATTGATTCCTCTTACGAGTAAGGCAAATCGCGTCATCTTAGACCAATTTATCTAAGAAGCTTTCACCGATCATAGCTTTCTCCACACCGAAGTTGTCCGCCACTGTAGCTGAGATATCCGCAAAGTGTCCAACTGGGATCAAGCCACTACCTTTGAAGGATGGGCTGTAAGCCAAGAACGGGATGTACTCACGTGTATGGTCAGTACCAGCATAAGTTGGGTCGTTTCCGTGGTCAGCCGTGATCATCAAGAGATCATCTTCTTTCATGGCAGCGATAATTTCAGGTAAGCGCTCGTCAAACTCACGCAAGCAATCACGGTAACCATGTGGATCACGACGGTGTCCATAAAGGGCATCGAAGTCTACCAAGTTAGTGAACGAGAAGCCATGTTTAAAGTCTTCTGATTTCATAGCCTTGATCAAGTTGTCAATACCGTGGCTGTTTGATTTGTTGTGACCCATATCGTGGTTGATACCAGCGCCGTTGAAGATATCGCTGATCTTACCAACTGAGTAAGTATCGATACCAGCTTCGTTCAATTTGTCTAAAACAGTTGGAGCAAATGGTGAAACAGCCAAGTCACGACGGTTGGCCGTACGTGTGAAGTTTCCTGGCTCCCCTACATAAGGGCGAGCAATGATACGTCCAAGAAGAGCCGGACGTTCCAACGTAATAGAACGAGCGTATTCACAGATACGGTAGAGTTCATCCAAAGGAATGATGTCTTCGTGAGCTGCGATTTGAAGAACTGGGTCAGCTGATGTATAGATGATCAACTCGCCAGTTTCCATTTGGCGTGGTCCGAAGTCATCGATGACCGCTGTACCAGAATAAGGTTTGTTAGCTTCGCGGATGACCTTACGACCTGAGAATTCTTCAATCTTAGTAATAATTTCTTCTGGGAATCCATTCCAGAAAGTATCAAATGGTTCTGTAATATTAAGGCCCATGATTTCCCAGTGACCTGTCATGGTATCTTTTCCAAGAGAGACTTCTTCTAACTTCGTTGCGTAACCAGTTGGATTGCTCTCAGCTGGAACAGTCTTCAAGGCTTGTTCACGCGGAATATTTCCAAGACCAAGCTTTGCCATGTTTGGTACATTCAACCCAACTGCTTTTGAGATGTGTCCAAGTGTGTCAGATGCGCCATCAGGTACACCGGCATTGACAAAGTTATTAGCATCTGGAGCTGCTCCGATCCCTACTGAATCCAATACAACTAAATGCATACGATTAAATTTTGGCATTTTGAATGTCTCCTTTATAATTTAAACTGAATACAGTATAACACAAATTTTTGAAAATGTAACGCTTTCATATAAAATTTTATAAATAAGTTTCATATCCGTAGAAAAAAGGACAAAATGCCCTTTTTAAAGTGATTTGCTTATGATTTTTGGACCTTCTGGTTTCCCTACGATGACTTTAGAAACCATTCCTAAGAAGAGACCATGGTCGACAACACCGACAGTCCGGTCCAACTCTTCTGCTAAGGCTTCAGCGTCTGGGATCACTTTCAAATCCAAATCAATGATAAAGTTGCCTTGGTCGGTCACAAAGCGCTGGCCATCTTTCTCACGATAAGCTGGTGAATAACTCTTCTTCTCAAAATGACGGAAAAGATTCTCTGCTCCGTATTGAACCACTTCTACTGGTAGTTTAAAGGCACCAAGCGTCTCCACTTGTTTAGACTCATCAACAATCCAGATGCAGTCTTTTGAGTTGGTCGCAACGATTTTCTCCATCAAGAGGGCACCGCCTCCACCTTTGATCCCGTTCAAAGCAGGGTCTACTTCATCCGCACCATCTACGGTCAAGTCCACCACTTCGACATCGTCAATGGCTTTGAGAGGAATTCCCAAGCCTTCTGCCTGTTCATAGGTCACGCTTGAGGTCGTTACAGCAGTAATCTTCAAGCCTTCTTCCTTGATACGACGCCCCAATTCAGCCACAAAATAATAAGCAGTTGACCCTGTACCAAGACCGACAATCATGCCGTCAGTAACAAACTCAGCCGCCTTAATCCCTACCTGTTCTTTTAGGTTTACCATCATAGACCTCCATTTCTATTCATATTTAGTATAGCATATTGGCCGACAGATTTCACTAGTTAACTGAAAACCTTTTCAACTCCTCCTTCTAAAAGCAATATCTTGCCCCTCTTGCTAGTTTACGATAGAATAGAAGGGAATACACAGGAAAAGAGAAGATACATGATTACTAGAGAATTTGATACTATCGCTGCGATCTCGACTCCGCTCGGTGAGGGGGCTATTGGGATCGTCCGCTTGAGCGGAACGGATAGCTTTAAAATCGCACAAAAAATCTTCAAGGGTAAAGACTTGAATAGCGTGGCTAGCCATACCCTCAACTACGGCCATATCGTGGATCCAGATAAGGATGAGATCCTCGACGAAGTTATGATAGGAGCCATGCGCTCTCCTAAGACCTTCACTCGCGAAGATATCATCGAGATCAACACTCACGGTGGGATTGCGGTGACCAATGAAATCCTACAATTGGTAATCCGCGAAGGGGCACGTCTTGCTGAGCCAGGGGAATTTACCAAGCGGGCCTTCCTCAATGGTCGTGTCGATTTGACCCAGGCTGAGGCGGTCATGGATATTATTCGAGCTAAGACTGACAAAGCTATGAACATCGCTGTTAAACAGTTGGACGGATCCCTCTCTGATCTGATCAACAATACCCGCCAAGAGATCCTCAATACTCTGGCTCAGGTCGAAGTCAACATCGACTATCCTGAGTACGACGATGTCGAGGAAGCAACGACCGAGATCATCCGTGAGAAGACCACTGAGTTTGAAGCCCTCTTGACCAATCTCCTCAAGACAGCTCGTCGTGGAAAGATCCTCCGCGAAGGAATCTCTACTGCTATTATCGGGCGACCAAATGTCGGTAAGTCTAGCCTTCTCAACAACCTCCTGCGCGAGGAAAAAGCCATCGTGACCGATATCGAAGGGACCACCCGGGACGTCATCGAGGAATACGTCAACATCAACGGTGTTCCTCTCAAGCTGGTCGACACAGCTGGGATCCGGGAGACCGAGGACATCGTCGAACGCATCGGTGTGGAGCGCTCTCGCAAAGCCCTTAAAGAAGCCGACCTGGTCCTTCTTGTCCTCAATGCCAGTGAACCTTTGACCGATCAAGATCGCCAGTTGCTGGAAATCTCTCAAGATAGCAACCGCATCATCCTCCTCAACAAGGTCGATCTCCCGCAGACAAATCGAGTTGGACAAGATTCCTGCTGATCATATCAAAAATTTCTGTCCTTAAAAAAATCAAAAATATCAACCAGATCGAAGACCGGATCAATGCCCTCTTCTTCGAAAAATGCTGGCCTGGTCGAGCAAGATGCTACTTACCTCTCCAATGCCCGTCACATCTCTCTCATTGAGAAAGCCGTTGAAAGCCTCCAAGCAGTCAACGAAGGCCTGGCCATGGGTATGCCAGTGGACCTGCTTCAAGTCGATCTAACCCGCACTTGGGAAATCCTCGGAGAAATCACAGGGGATGCTGCACCAGACGAGCTCATCACTCAACTCTTCAGCCAGTTCTGTCTTGGAAAATAACCATCAAAAAAAATCGTATGTTGCAAACATACGATTTTTCTATTCTTAATTTCCTTGGTCCAGACTTTGGACAGTGAGGTAGGCTTGGTAGATCAAGAAGAGTCCTACTGCTGTCAAGAATGGAATAGCGAGAGGGAGTTCTGTCTCGATTTGACCAAATGGTGAATTGCCGAGAAAGTGAAGGCCAAAACCAGATACAAAATAGAACCAACCCGTCAGCATCAACTCCTTGCGACCTTTTGTCGCTTGGAAGATCAAGAAGAGACCCACCATGAATAGGGCTGTGTAGACCCAGTGTGATACGACTCCATTCATGATCCGACCTAGGATACCAGATACTGCGTAAGAGAAGCCTTCTGGCATGTCTTGACGGATATAGGCAAAGTCCTCCACAATCTGGAAACCAAGACCAGATGCAATCGCTAAAAGGAAGATAGATTTGATCCGACGCACATTGAACAAGTAGAGGACAAAGAAGATCGGAATCAACTTGAAGGGTTCCTCAAAGAGGGGTCCTGCGATGGCACTCTCATACTGGTTCCAAAAATCGCTATTTGGCGCTACCGTTTGAATCATCTCGTGGAAATAGGTATTTGCAAAACTAGATAACCAACCTGCGATAAATCCCCCACCTAGGAGAGGAAAAAAGAACCGGAATCCAGGACAACTTCCACTTCTTGGCGAAATGAAAGAGAGCCCAAACAGCAGGAATCGCATATACTAGGAGCAAGAGGACAGAGATACCAATGATCCCATACTGGTTTCCTGTCATCCAACCAGCTGTGATAGACTGGGTCTCATAGGCCAGACCGATCGAGAGCAAGAATAAAAATAGAAACAAAATCGATTTGCGTTTCATAAAAAAACCTTTCTTAAAAACAATTAAAAAGGCTGGAAGACCAGTCTTTTTGTCTATATGGATATTGTAACAATAAAAGCTTAAAAAAACAATAAATGGCTACGGGTAATAGAGACTGCTAGTGACTGCAAATTATTGAAGGCATTTTGGGACCATTCAAAACAACAGAGCTCTAGAACTAGGAAACATTAATCCTATCACTCCACACATCCCACGTAGACAAATTCCCTTATGTTTTTTTAATATTCTTAAAAAAACTATATCTTGTACAAATTATTTAATCTTTCTAACTCTAATACATTCATACATACTTCTACTCCAGTAACTACCCCCTCACTATAAATAATTCCACAAGAAAACACAATCCTATCCGTACTCAAAATATTTGACAATATTACAAATGATTCCAAAACATAATCCTCTATAGTAATAAAACAATTATTTTCATCTTTAAAAAAAACTTTACAAATCCAATATCCTTACACCTATCACGTAAATGAAACCTAAGTGATTTTTAAAAAAATAATCAAAAAAACACATCATTTTTCCATAGAAAGCCCTTTCGTTTTTTTAAAAACATTCTGATATAATCATACAAAAAAATACGTTTTGTGACCATTCGAAACAACACAGCAAGTTAAAAATAAGGCTTTGTCCGTATCCAACTTGAAAAAAAGTGTGCACCGATTCGGTGCCTTTTTTTGTGCCTTGTTTTATTTATCCCTAACCAGTCATTATATTAACTAAATTTTTACTCCTTCCTTCTTCAAAAAAATCAATTCATTATGTGGAGACATTCCATCTATTTTTTTAACTTTAAATTCACAAATTAACTCACATTCACGAGCTTCTTTAGAAGGTGGATAAGCTCCTTTTTATAAAACATTTCTAATTTATTTTCTGTAGAGACTTTCCGCTGTGAAAAAAAAGTGCCTTAGGCTCAAGAATTAGTCACGGAACTTCTACGATTTCTAGTAACCAAAAAAATGTTTTTTTAGCTAATCATTGTCAATTATGTACTTTATTTAAGGAAAACTAAAAATTTTTTTCAATTGTACATTCATACAAAAACACGGCTCATTAATCGTGGCCGTGTTATATTTTACTAAGCTAGTTAGCTAGTTCTCTTAGTTAATTTTTTTACTTACATTTTATTTGCTTTTAAGTCATTTATCTCTTTTAGAATACTAAAAAAATATAGACACTAAATAAAACTACACCTAAACAAGATAAAACAAAGAAACCTAACGTAAGTATTTCGCCTCTAACAGCTAGTACTCCAAGGGAAAAAAATACCGATAGCCATTATGGAAATTATGAGGATAAACCACAAGTAAATCATGTAAAACTTATAAAGATAGCAAAAAGGACTTATTTTTTTGTTTAGGCTTATCCTTCCAATTTAAATAAAAAGAAATAAGGTATATAAATAATTAAAATAAATAGAAATTCCATTTCTAGCACAACCTCTCATCTTATCTCCCTTAATCAAATACATGATTTATAGCATATTAAAAACTTTTTTTATTTAAGCAAACTAATGACAAAAATCTAAATGCAAAATCATCGATTAATCAATTCCTCAATTTCCTTTATCCCTTCAAACTCTCCAACACTTTCGAAAAGTTCTATAGCTCGTTTGAAATGTCTATTGGATAATTCCATATCTTCCAAGGCTAAATAAATTTCCCCTAACCCTCTATAGCTACAAGCTTGAGAAATCACATCATCAGTCTCTAAAGATTGTTCCAGTGACAGATTCATGAATGTAAGAGCTTCATCAAGATTGTTTAATTTCAATCTCACATAGCCTTGTTCGTAGTTATTTATAGCTTTCTTTAGATTATCATTGGGAAAAATGCTCTTCAATTATCTTCTCTTCATCTTCAATGAGCTTTAAAGCCTTATGAAAAATCACCCCCGATCTCTGTAGATCATAGCTAATTGATGTAATCCAATGTGTTCATGTTCTTTATCTTCATTTGGTTGAGCTAATAAAATGTATTTCTCAAATATACGGGTACACGAGGCATAGTCTTTTTCTGCCAATAATAAATACCCCATCAGATTTAAAAGGCTAAAATCTGTACAGGCATCAATAGAAAAATCTTGTTCAACCAATTTTTTAGCTTCTAATATTTTTCCTTCCAGAAACAAGTTCCAAGCTGTATCAATTTCAGAGACCATCTATTTCCCCTTTCAACTATAAAAAACGTTCATTAAATAAAATCACTCTACAAGAAGATGCTAAACACTAGTTTTATAGATTTAATCCACTAGGCTAAAGTATAACAAAAAGCCCAAATAACTACTATTTGGGCAAAATGTTACTTAGTTTCTTTTTAAATGAGCAATGAGTAACTTAATAAGATAAGCTAGAACTACAAGTGACAATAGAAAGAAAAATAGAATAAATAAAATAGATTTGCATATCTGACACCTCCTAAATAAAAAGAGATAAGCCATCTTTTTCCTCAATATTATTGTACTCCCGTTAGAAAGCGGTGTCAAGTGTTATGATAAATAGTATCAACATCTGGAATAAATTTAAAGACTATAAAAAGCAAAAATAAATCAATCTGTTCCATTTTGAAATCCTTTAACGATTGTAAAATATATCCTATTTTTAGAAGAGGTACGTAAGAAGTTATCAATTTAGATAATGTCAAAGCAAGAGAGAAATATAATGAGTAAACATAAATACAATATTTTTTTACATTTTTTTATTATACTTTTTGTTAGTATAATTGATAAAATCTTAATTAACAAAAAAATTATGTTTTATCTACTATCCCAATTACCTTACAACACAGGTTCATTGAATAGGATTAGATAACCAAAAGCAATGTTGAAACGAATGGAGGGGGTTAATATTAAGAATTTAATAAGTGATAAAATGTCTAATAGACAAATCATCAAAGACTTTATTAGTAGTTTTATTAGTTCTTTAAGTGGAAAAGCTTTTAATTTCGCTTTAGGATTAATGTTACTGGACCAAACAAAATCGGCAATGAGTTTTGGAATCAACATGATCATCTATCCTTTAGTCAGTTTGATTTTCTTGGTTCCAATCGGTAATTTAGTAGACCGATACCGTCATAAAAAAATCTTAATTTATAATTTTATCTTTAGGCTTATAATCTTTCTTCTGTTTTATGCTTTTTATTTTTTTACGAATTCATCTACTATCTTATACCTCGTAATCCCGTTTGTCATACTCCACTCTATTACAGTTAACATCAATGATACTTGTTATTCAGCCTCTATCCACGAGTTAGTAAATGATACAAAAATTCAACGATTAAGCTCTGTTACACAAACTGCCATTGCTATCGCAACCATGCTTTCCCCAGCAATTGGAGTCATTCTTTATAATTGGTTAGGCTTCTCAGGCTTTATTCTCATAGAAATCATTGCAAATATCCTTTCTTTAGGTGTCTTACTTACCATGAAATTCTTCTATGAACATGAAGAGCAAGAAGCTAAGATTAAACAGAATGAAAAGCATCAACACGGGGTTAAAGAAATTATCCAATTCTTAAAAGAAAATCAGATTGTCAAATATATTATTCTTGTTAGTGTTGTACTGAATTTTTCTATACTTCCATTAGCATTGGAGTACCATTTGTAGTCAAAGAGCAACTCTTATTAGATAATGCAACAGTAGGTATCCTAGAAACTATGTCTGCGGTTGGAATGTTATTAGCCAGTGTGTCAATGTCGCTACTGCCAGACAAAAAAGAAAATAACACACTTCTCTCTAATAAAATTCGCATTCCACTTTTTCTTCTAACCATCGCTATCGTTGGTTTGGGTATTACATTTGCAACTACTGACACCCAAGTGATTATTTCTTCCGTTGGCGGTTTATTTATGGGAATTATCGCATTCACTCTTGTTATTCTAAATATTGTCGTCATGACCTATCTTCAAAGTAGTATTGAAACAAATTATTTAGGAAGAGTAATGAGTACTTTGTTCACACTAAATACGTCTATCATGCCAATAGGTACTATTGTATTTACTTATCTATTTCAAAAGGACATAAACGGAGGTCTGATATTCATATTTGGAGGTGTTTCTCTCCTGATCTATACCATGATAATGTTACCTCGAATATATAGAATACTCCAAAAAGAACACATTTATTGACATTGAAACAAAAGCAGTACTAAAACGTAAAATGAAAAAAAGACAAGGATAAAACACCTTGTCTTTTTTTAAATACTAACAATGGGACTTTTTTTCATAATTTAGCACCTTTTTAGTAACCTGTTCAAGATACGGATGTATAGTCCAGATAAAGACAATTCAAATTAGATTACGTCTATCTATTTACTTACCTTTTATTTGCTTTAATTCCTTTATCTCTTTTAGAATACTAAAAATATAGAAACTAAATAGAACTACACCTAAGGAAAGTCTCGAAAGAGAAATTTCTATTCAATCAGAAAAATCCGAAGGATAAAAAGTTCATGTCCCCTGCCGGAATCGAACCAGCAACTACTCCTTAGGAGGGAGTTGTTATATCCATTGAACTAAGGGGACCCTATAAAAAAAGAAGCGAGATCACTCCCGCCTCCTTGTTCGTCTTAACGACGGATTTCTTTAATACGAGCTGCTTTACCTTGCAATGCACGAAGGTAGTACAATTTCGCACGACGTACTTTACCGTAACGTACAACTTCAATCTTTTCTACACGTGGAGTGTGTACTGGGAATGTACGTTCAACACCGACACCGTTAGAGATTTACGAACAGTGTACATTTCAGTGTGTCCTTGACCTTTACGAGCGATAACAACGCCTTCAAAGATCTGGATACGTTCACGAGATCCTTCAACAACTTTCGCGTGTACACGAACAGTGTCACCAGGACGGAATGCAGGGATATCAGTACGAAGTTGACCTTCAGTCAAGCTTTGGATTAATGGATTCATTTTATTCTCCTATCTTCGTCAATCTTGAGGGCTACTCCCCCAGCGGATAAACTGTATTTTTGTGCTTCCATTACGCACAAAGTTTATAATACCAAAAGAATGTCCGTTTGTAAAGGATTATTGCAACTTTTTCGCAACTTTTTGTCCACCATAGATAGACAGGGCTGGAAAGAGACGAGTAGCGACCAGACAGACCAAGAGAAAGGCTGACCAATGCTGAAAACCAAAGACCTCACACCCGATCAAAATTGGACCAATGGTCGTTGAGGTTGCCCCAGCAAAGACTGCAGCATAGCCCAAGGCGGCTACCAGATAAACCGGAAGTCCAAGGAAAGGAGCTAGCCAGACACCTAGACTTGCCCCGATAGAAAAGAGCGGGGTCACTTCTCCTCCCTTATAGCCTGTAGCAATGGTCGTTACCGTAAAGAGGAGCTTGAGGATCCAGTCTGCTCCAGTGATCAAGCTCTTCCCATCAGCTCCCGCAAAACTTTGGGAGATCAGATTGGTCCCCAGTCCTGTATAGCGACCTGTCCCAATCAGATACAAGAGGACACTTAGACCGAGGCCGACCACTCCAATCCGCACATAGGGATTGGCAAAGGTCTTGGCAAAGCTAGTTTTTAACCGCCCCAAAAGATAGGCAAAGAGCTTACCTGTCAGACCAAAGATCACTCCTAAGATCAGCAACTGCAAGACTACTAGAGGAGATAGGGAAAGCTTATCTGAAATGACCTGGGTGAACTTCTCTAGCCCCAAGGTATGAGAGGTCCAACTAGCGACAAAGGCTGCAATGGTCGCAGGATAGAGAGCCCGCCACTCCAGTCTTCCAACCACTAGGACCTCCATAGCAAAGAAGATGGCGGCTAAAGGCGTCTGAAAGAGTCCACCAAAGCCAGCTGCCATCCCAGTGACCAAATAGATCCGTGAAGCGTCTGGGCCAAGTTCCTCTCTTCGTAGAGCATGGGCCACCGTCCCACCAAGCTGGACCGCTACTCCTTCGCGACCAGCGGATCCACCAAAGAGATGCGTCATCCAGGTAGAAAGAATAGTCAAAGGGATCAAGCGCTTGGGAATGTCTTTCTCCCTTCCCTCACCCACTTCAAAGAGGAGCTCCATCCCTTTTTGACTCTTGCCCCCATAGGTGCGATTGAGATAGGTGATCAAGATACCTGCTAGAGCCAGAAAGGGCAAGAGATAGAGGAGATAATCTGTACGAACTTCTCCAATCCCGATCAAGACACGGCCAAAGAGGGTATCAATCACTCCAACGATCACCCCGATTATGAGGGCATCTAGGGTATAAACTAAGGTTCTTTTACTCATCGTCATCTCAGCACCCTAGTCCGCATCTAACTGATCGGCTTGGTAGCCTCTGGAGCGCTTCATCAAATCCCGATAAGTAGCAAGGATGGTCTCTTCATAGCGTTTTTCCTGGACCAAGCTGGCTACATTGGCTAAGACCTCATCTTCTCTAGCCCGGTCCAAGACAGGGTTTTGATGGGTTTCTTTGTAGCGAATGACATCTTCCACACAGTGCATCCGGCGTTCTAACAGACGGACCAATTCTTTATCAATACTGTCAATCTCTTGGCGAATCTTCTCTAGTTCCATACACTGGCCTCCTTACTTTTTGCTACCCATTTTATCAAAAATCGGGCAATCTTACTAGCCCTATCCAGCTATTGAAGGTTTTCATCCATAAAAAAAGTGCTTGCCACATGCAAACACCTTTCTTAGCTATGGATTAGCCTACTTTTGCTACGACTTCTTCTGCAAAAGCTTCTAATTTTTCAATATCTTCATCTTCAGCTGACAAGTCTACCTTGACGCACTCAGAACCTTTAACTGCACCAGTCGCTGCAAAGACACGATCAAAGTCATCGACTGCCTTACAGAACTCGTCGTAGAAGGTATCACCGGATCCAACAACACCGTAGATCTTACCATTCAAGTCAAGACCAGCTAAGTCTTCATAAAAGTCTACGATTTCATCAGGAAGCTCACCATCACCGTAGGTATAGGTCGCTACGACTGCAATATCAGCTTCAAGAAAGTCCTCTGCGTCTACTGTTGTACATTCGTCGACTTCTACCTCGACACCAAGATCACGAAACTTATCTGCAACGATATCAGCAATCTCTTCTGTATTTCCTGTCATACTTGCAAAAACAATCTTTGCTAATGTCATAATTCCCTCCAAATAATAATCTTATGACATTATACCACTTTCGCGCGCATTTTGCATAGTCAAGTACTGGGAGTCTAGCATTGTTCGGAAATTGTCCACCTGAGGCTAGACAACCTTTTTCTTTTCCAAATGCCCGCCTTATGCTAAAATTGAATGAGAATTAAATGAGGTACTATATGCAGATTACACAGGACATTTTAGAGAAAATCAACCACTACGATACCATTATCCTTCACCGTCATATGAATCCTGATCCTGACGCGATTGGAAGCCAGGTCGGTCTGAAAGAAATCATCCAGACCAACTTTCCAGACAAAAGAGTCCTAGCTACCGGCTATAACGAGCCGACACTTGCTTGGATGGCTAGCATGGATACTGTCACGGATGAGGACTATGCGGGTGCCTTGGTCATTGTCTGCGATACTGCCAACACCCCTCGCATCGATGACAAACGCTACACAAGTGGCGATTTTCTAATCAAGATCGACCACCATCCCAACGATGATGCCTACGGAGATCTCCTCTGGGTAGACACAGATTCAAGCTCTACGAGCGAGCTCATCACCCTCTTCGCTCTTGAACAACAGCTTGAGATCAGTCCAGAAGCAGCCCGTCTCCTCTATGCTGGTATTGTCGGAGACACTGGACGCTTCCTCTACCCTTCGACGACTAGCCGGACTTTCGAGATGGTTGCCCACCTTCGTAGTTTTGACTTTGACTTTGCTGGTCTTTCTCGTCAGATGGACAGCATGAGCTCTAAGATTGCCAAGCTTCAAGGCTATGTCTATGATCATCTCGAAATCGATGAAAATGGAGCTAGTCGCGTAACCCTGACCCAAGAACTTCTCAAACACTACCAGATTACTGATGCCGAGACCGCTGCAATCGTCTCAGCACCTGGTCGGATCGAAGACGTCAGCGTCTGGGCTATCTTTGTCGAGCAAGCTGATGGCCACTACCGCGTCCGTATGAGAAGTAAGGCTCTGGTGATCAATGAGATTGCAAACGCCACGATGGTGGAGGCCACCCCCTCGCTAGTGGAGCCAATTCTTATTCTTTAGAAGAAAACGAGCAAATCTATCGAGAACTACAGGAAGTTGCCAAGGCCAAATAGATAGTGAAAATCAAGCAATCAGGTCAGTCGTTTCTAGTGGAGACGATGGACCTTTTTTCATTTTCACAAAAACGAATGAATTTTAATAACATTTAGAAAAATGTGAACGATTTCTTACATTTCCATTCCAGTTTGAGCTTATTTATGCTATAATAATCACAAAAAAAGGAGACGTTTTATGCATAAACATCGTATTTTTATCATCGTCGCAGCAGCTCTTACTGCCATTTCTACCTTTTTGCCATGGAGTACATTAAATGGTGGATCCTTCGGAAGTTATTCTTTCAGTGGAATTCAAGGTGAATTTGGATGGGTCATCGTTGTCCTAGCTATTGGTGCCATCGTTCTAGCTTGTCTTCCAAACATTGCTCCACCAATGAACAAGAATTTTTCCATTGGTGTCATTGCTATCGGTATTCTTGAAAGCTTAATTACGATCATCACTATGTTTAGAGTCTTTGGTGCTTCATCTCAATTCGGTGATGGCTTTTCTATTGGTTTTGGTTTGATTATTGCTGTAATTGCAAGTATTGCTATTGTGGTCACAGGACTCCTTGCTATGTCTGGTGGTAAAATCACTAAAGGGACATTCCAAGAACTTGCATCAACAAGTAGAGGATTCGCACAGTCTGTTGCATCATCTGTCCAATCACCACAACAACCGGGTCAACCTGGACAACAACAATGGCAACAACCGCAACAAGGGTTTGGTCAGCCTGCCCCAGGACAAGGATTCCAACAAGCGCCTCAACAAGGCTTTGGTCAACCTGCTCCAGGACAAGGATTCCAACAAGCTCCTCAACAAGGGTTTGGTCAACCTAATCAACAACAATGGCAACAACCGCAACAAGGCTTTGGTCAACCTGCTCCAGGACAAGGGTTCCAACAAGCGCCTCAACAGCCTCAACAAGGCTTCCAACAAGCGCCTCAACAAGCTTGGCAACCACAAGAGCAACAGCAACCTCAACAACCAGAACAGCCAACTACTGAACCTGGTCAAGAATAAAATGATTTCTATTGATCTTGCATGTCTAACATTTCCTTTCTAGGACTGATAGACAGAGTGGGAAAAGCTTACCTAACAGGATGAGCTTCTCCCACTTTTTTCTTTATAAAATGCGAAAAATTTGGTAAAAATCCTTGCCAAACTCTTTTGTTTTTGATAAACTAACTTAGTAACAATCTATGGCTCGGAAAGAGACCATGGCAGAAAGGAATTATTGCAAAATGAAAAAAGATATCCATCCAGAATATCGCCCTGTTGTCTTCATGGACACTACTACTGGTTATAAGTTCCTTAGTGGTTCAACTAAGTACTCTAATGAGACTGTTGAATTCGAAGGTGAAACTTACCCATTGATCCGTGTTGAAATTTCATCAGACTCACACCCATTCTACACTGGACGTCAAAAGTTCACTCAAGCAGATGGACGTGTGGATCGTTTCAACAAAAAATACGGTCTCAAATAAGAAACCCATCAAAACCACTTCCACTTGGCAGTGGTTTTTTCTTGTCCTGACCAGCACAAAAACACCGCTCCTTCAGGTTCCTGAAAGAGCGGTTTTCTTGTTATTCGTAGTCGCCACCAGTAAAGTTGAAGTATTCTTCTAAGCTTTTTCCTGATGCTGCGACATCTTTTGCATCTTCTCCAATATAGCGAAGGTGCCAACTTTCAGGCATATAGCCTGTGCTCGCTTCTTTTCCTTCTTGATAACGGACGATAAAGCCATACTTGGCAGCGTTCTTGAGCAACCATTTGCTTGCGCCTGCTTCTTGGACCAGATTGCCACTAGTATCGATGAGGTCAAATGCTAAACCAGTCTGGTGCTCACTATAGCCAGGACGAGCTGAATAGCGATCTGCTGCAGTTGCTCCGTCTTGATTGACATAGCTTTGGTAGAGATCAACCTGGGTCTCATAACTGCGGAAACCACTGTATTGATCGCTGATAGCATAGCCTTCTGCCTGCATAGCTGCGATCAACTCGTGCAAGGCCGCAACAGCTGTCGGATCCTCACCTGGATTGTAGTCTGCAGCTAAAGGATAGTGCTTGTTGGCGATGACGATATCCCCAGACTTCCCTTGGACACTGTAGTAAGAACCATTGAAGGAAACACCTTGGTCTACTGTGACTTCGCCAGCCTTCTTCGTTGACTTTTTGCTATCATCAGACGAAGTTGCTTCAGAAGCACTTGTTTCTTTGCTGGCTGACGACTGAGCGACTTGCTTAGTGGAAGCAGGCTCTTTTTGAGATGAGCTCTTTGATTCCTTTTGTTGGCCACAAGCGCCCAGGCTCAAAAGAACAAGGCCTGCAAGCGTCCATTTTGTCATGCTTAATTTCATCATTAAACTCCTAATTATCAGCTGTGACCGCGATAGCCGTAATCACGTAGGTATCCCCTAATGGTTTTAGAGTATAGGTCTTGTCCTTGCTACTCTGGCTATCTTTTCTGCTGGTCACATAGTGTACAGTATATTCTTCATGGGTTTTCACGATCACCATTCCATTCTCTTCGGTAACGCTAAGAACGTTGAAAACACCTGGTGTATAGTAGTCGATTTCAGCCTTCTTGACGCCTCCACCTGTCGTCCACTCCACCATTTCCTTGTAGGCATCACTTGAAGTGTCATAGTACTTGGAGTAGGTGTTGGATCTACTTGAGACAGATGAGAAGATTTCTGTCCGGTAGTCTTGGAGGAAGGAGGTGATAGAAGTTTTCTTTCTCTTCTGCCTTCTTGGCTTCTTCTTCCTTGGCTTTACGAGCTGTTTCTGCATCTTTTAATCGTTTGGCTACATCCTTAGAAAGCTTCAAAGTGATGACTTCATCATCATCCGGAGTTTCACCAATCGTAACCTTGACCTTTTCAGTTGTATAGCTCTCATTGTTGAGACTAAAGACTGCATGGACCTCGATTTCTTGATGGGCTACGACATCGACTTCAAATAAGGTACTTGTGCCGACTTCCTTGCCATTCACGGCTACCTTGATATCCGTTGGATTGCTGACTTCATCTGGGAATTCAATCTCCAGAAGTCGTTTCTCAGAATTGAAGGTCAAGTCCAGCTTATTCTTCGAAGCTTGAGCTGGATCTAGCTTGACCTCACTAGAGATCTTTCCAACTTCGGTCTTACCGTCTAGTTGCATGTCTCGAGGTGCAAAGTGAACCTTTCCAAGTTTGGTTGTTTGGTTTTTCTTGAGCACAGTCGACTCTTTTTCACTGGTCTTAAGCTTGGCATCATCCAGATTCGTAGTTGCTGTGACTTCAAGTGGATAGGTCGCGATGCGGTATTCTTGGAAGATACCGAATTTCTTATCCGCCTTCTCAATCCCGATTAGCAGATTCTGTTTTTTGTCTTTGACAATACCTGTTTTTGAAGACTGGGCGATATGATCTAATTCGTAAATGACATCGATCTTCTGAGCAGTCATGTAGTCAAGCAAGCCTTGAGCTTCTTCCTTGGTCCACTTGTCCTTGTCACTAGAAAGGATGCTAGCCACTTCCCGGTAATCCTTTTGTTCAATGGCTGTGACCAATTTGTCTACTGTCACCTGTGGGCCCGTAGTTGTCGAGAAGTAATAGCCTAGTCCAGACAAGGCCAAGACCAACAAAGCCAAAATACTGAAGAAGAAAACTTTCTTTTTCTTGCCCTTTTTCTCTTTTTTGACTTTCTTTTCTTTCTTTTTCTTGCCTTTCTTGACAGTTTCTTCTTGCTCTAGCGCTTCTGCTGGCGCTAGGCCTTCAACTGGCTGGGACAGACTTTCTGGAGCCTCTGACGGGCTCTCCACTGGCGCGAAGACCTGTGTTGTTTGATTGGTCTCATCCAAGTGAATCGTTGGAGCAGGTCCTTCTACGATTTCAAAGTTCTGGCTACTAGCTGATTCAATCTCTTCTGGAAGTGGCGCACGTCCATAGAGGGCGAAGAAACGCTCTTCCCAGGCCTGTTGGAGTGGATTTACAACTGCTTCTACCGCTTCCTGCTCTCCTAGTCCTGGCACTTCTGATGCCACTTGGTCAGTAGCTACTCCAGCAATCGATTTGATTGCCTAAAATCAAAGCCGGAATCTCTTCCGGCAATGAATTCTTCAGGAGTAGGTTTGCGACCGATTACTTTTTCAAATAATTCTACCCATTTTTTGTTCATCGGTATGTTCTCCTAAAACCTAAATTATTTTTATCCGATAGTTGTTGAACAAGATATTATGACCAATTCCCTATCTAATTAGAAGAAGGAAGCGATATAGAAGGATACTTGTTCTAAAATGCGTCTGTCAATGATGCCAACAATGGTGAAGATGACAAGAATGACTGCTGTAGAAGCAAGGAGCAACAAGAATTTGTCTGCCTTGAATTTTGTTCTGTTCAAGCCTTGGTAAACAGTGTAGAGCAAGCCTAAGAAGTAAAGAACAAAGATCAAAGATAGAAGGAAGCTAAATCCTTCAAAGTACTTGACTAGAGAAAGGATCAAGACAATGAGGGATGCAGGCAAGGCATAGATAGACAAGCGGCCAAACTCATCGAATGAACGTTTGTAGGTGTACTCTTTGTCTTGCAAGACAAGGTGACGAACCAAGAAACCAGTCAATTGAGTAGCGTAAAGTGTAAAGAAAGTTACAATGACAATCAATAAGTAAGCAGTAAATCCTACTTGAGAGTATGGGAAGGCACTCGCCACAAAGAATAGTGAGAGGCTAAGGATAAATGCTGTTAACACATAATGAAGGATACCATTCAAGATTTGGTTGATTTTCTACTGTTGGGCGAGCCAAAGCAGAAACGATCCATGACCAGAATCCTTTCATGGCTTGACCAAAGGCGTTTGGTTGAGCAGGTTGTGCATAATAGGCTTGACCTGGTTGAGGTTGCCCTGGATAAGGTGCTTGTTGGAAACCTTGACCTGGAGCTTGCCCTGGAGCTGGTTGACCAAATCCTGGTTGTGGCTGTTGCTGAGGCGCTTGTTGGAAGCCGTTTGGTTGAGCACCAAAGGCTGGCGCTTCTGGAGCAGCATTGAATTGTGGCGCTTCTTGAACTGGTGCTTCTGGCGCAGCAGTATATTGTGGCGCTTCTTGAACTGGTGCCTCTGGCGCAGCAGTGAATTGTGGCGCTTCTTGAACTGGTGCCTCTGGTGCAGCAGCGAATTGTGGTGCTTCTTGTACTGGTTCTTCTGGTGCTGCAGCGAATTGTGGTGCTTCTTGTACTGGTGCTTCTGGTGCTGCAACGTACTGTGAAGTCACTTCTTCTGGTGCAGCTGGAGCAGCAACAAAGCCAGCGTTTACTTGGTCTGGAGCTACTGGAGCACCTACAAATTGTGAAGCTTCTTGGGCTACCTGTTCTTCTTGGAACTCACCTGCAGCCAACGCTTGAGCGATCTCTGCTTCAGTTGCTGAACGACCGTTCACAGCTTCAAAGTAATCAAGCCAATCCTGTTTGATCATAAAATAATCTCCTTATAAAACAAATACAGATATATTATATAAAAATTTCCACTAGAATTCAATGTTCTACCGGAATTCACAAGCTGGGCCATCCCAACTACTCAAATGCATCCATGCCACCTTGGACGTTGGTTACATCATAACCCGCTTCTTCCAAAAATTGACAGGCACGGGCTGAGCGCCGACCAGACTTGCAAATGACATAATAGGCTTGGTCTTTGTTCAGCTCTGAATAGCGTTCTGCCAACACTGATAAGGGAAGTAAGGTCACTCCGTCCAGATGAAGGGCATCATATTCCTCCTGTTCACGGACATCAACAACTTGGATTTCTCCTGCTTGGTACTTTTCTAAAAACTCATTAAATGGAATTTCTTTCATCATTTCTCCTTTTTGATGCCACTATGGCAAGGTTAGTATTTCATAGTTAAAGTCAATGGACTCTAAAAAGCGGAATAGGTCTTGGGTTTTGATAAAGATGGTCTTTTCATTGGTGTTCGGATGGAAGGTCATGATCTCCTCTGACACAATGTCCTGATCGAAATAGACGAGAATATCTTTTTCTTCATTATTTAACAAGCCAAATGGAGATACCGTCCCTGCTGGTAATTGCATTTTTTCAGCTAGCGATTCAGCTGAAGCCATGCGGATCCGATTGGCTCCTACTTGCTCTTTGAAGTCATCCATGTCCAAGGGTTTCTGGTCATCCATGATGAGCAGATAGTATTGAGTTTTCTTCTTGTTGGTCAAAAACATGGACTTGGTCCGGACACCTTCTAAGCCTTCAATATAGGAATCGGCCTGCTCGGTAGTCAATGCTGGAGGATGTTCCACCACATGAAATTCAATCCCGAGTTCTTCTAGTTTGTCTTTGACTTTTTGATATGCATCCATGGCAATACCTCCCTTTGTTGATATCACTAACTATTATTTCTTGTATTCTGTAATAATCTGCTGGACTCTAACCTGAAGAGCTGGCACCACTTCTGCCTCAAACCAAGGGTTCTTGGCCATCCAGATCTGATTGCGGGGCGAAGGATGGACCAGAGGGAAATAGTCGGGCAGATAGTCCTTGTACCGACGTACCCGCTCTGTCACCTTGCCACTGACCTTCTCATGGAGATAGTAGGCTTGGGCGTACTGGCCGATCAAGAGGGTCAACTTTATATCCGGACACTCCTTGAGGAGTTGAGGATGCCACTTTTCCGCAAAGCCCTTGCGAGGTGGCAGGTCCCCTGACTTGCCATGCCCTGGGAAATAAAGTCCATGGGAATGACCGCAAATAGGCCCGAATGGTAGAAGGTTTCTTCATCGACTCCCAACCACTCCCTTAGACGGTCTCCACTCTTGTCCTTCCAATAAAGGCCTGCTTCTTGGGTCTTGAGGCCAGGCGCTTGGCCAATAATATTGATCCGAGCAGTCTTTGGTGCCGCAAATAAGGGTTCGATTCCTTTATCCGTATAGTCTTTGTTTTGTGGATCGGCCATGATGGCCTCTTTGATCCGCTCTAGTTGCTCCATTTCTCCTCCTCTAAGCAAAAACTCAGCCAGCAAGTGCCGACTGAGTAGCGTCTTATTTGATGAGTTCGTAGATGGCTTCTGCGTAGATTGCAGCTGCACGGTAGAGATCTTCTACATCCGCAAATTCATTGGCTTGGTGCATGGTGTTCACATAGTCTGGGAACATGGCACCGAAGGCAACCCCACGTTTCAATAGACGACCAAAGGTTCCGCCACCGATTACTTGCTCATGACCTTTCAGTCCGGTTTGTTTTTCATAGACACGCAAAAGCGTTGAGACCAATTCATCTTCCATTGGAACATAGTGAGGGGTGTGGCCGTGGGCAGACAAGCTAACGGACGCCACTCCTTCTACTTTTTCAAGTCCAGCTTTGATGGTTTCTGGATCTGTTCCTTTAGGGTAACGAATGTTCAAGGCAATAGTGTTATCTGAGCTGTTTTCGTCGAAGTTGAAGACACCCGCATTCATGCTGAGAGCCCCCATCTTCTCATCTGTATGGGCAATGCCAAGCTTCTCACCAGCAAAGTCTTCATGAAGAAGAGATGCTGACACTTGCAAGTATGCTTTGGCATCTCCACCGAAGTCAAACTGGTTCAAGAAGAGAGCCAAATAAGTTGCTCCATTGATTCCAGCTTCTGGAGTAGAGCCATGGGCAGATTTCCCGATAATAGTGACTTTAAATTTACCGTCATCCTCTGTTGCCACTTCATAACGAAGTTGGTGTTCATTGGCAAAGGCCTCCAAGAGACCAGCTAAATCTGGTAATTGCCCAGAAACGACTGCTGTCGCTGACTCTGGTACCATGTTTTCACGAAGGCCACCTGTGAAGCTATGAAGATGCGCTTGACCTGTGTTTTGACCACCGATGTGAAGGTACTCAGTAATGTTTCCTTTTTCTCCGTTGATGATTGGGAATTCTGCATCTGGAGAGAAGCCAAAGTCTGGATCGGGAAGACCGACATGTTTGAAATAGTAGTCCATATCGCCCCAGCCAGATTCTTCATCTGTACCGACCACAAAGCGCACGCGCTTAGAAACTGGCAATCCCAGATCCTTGATGATCTTCAAGCCGTAGTAACAAGCTACTGTAGGCCCCTTGTCATCTGATGAACCACGCGCATAGAGTTTGCCATCGATAATCTCAGGTTTATAAGGGTCTGTATCCCAGCCACTACCTGCAGGTACCACGTCCATGTGGGCAAAGATTCCGAGCTCTTCTTCCCCTTGTCCAAAGGTGAAGTGTCCAGCATAGTTGTCCACATTGGTTGTTTCGTAGCCATCACGCTCAGCAATTTCCAAGAATTTCTCAAGAGCCTTGACGGGTCCAGGTCCATAAGGGTGAGTCGCATCCGCCTGGCTGTCATCCCGTTCTGAGTTGATTTCCAAGAGGCTGAAAAGATCAGCCATCATTTCTTCGCAACGTTTTTCTACTTCTGCTTTAAAGTCAATTGTTGTCATGCATTCCTCCGTTATTTCGATTTAAATTGAATCCTCTAGAATCCCTTCAGCGACTGTCTATCAGCCTGCCAAAGGATTCTAGAAAACCGGACTTGTATCGTACGAGACGAGGACCATCCGGTTCTTTCTGTTGTTATTAGCGTTTTTCGATGATTTCGTCTACTGGCAAGCGGTAGCTAGGTTCTACCTTCTCTCTGCGTAACCAACCGTGATCAAGAGTTCTGGACGGAAACGCTCTTCGATTTCCAAGACTTCGTTGACTTTTTGATTTGTCAAAGCCAAGGATGATGTTTGAGCCGATCCCTTGGTCCGTCAAGGCCAATACCAGGTTCATTGCGACCAATCCAGCATTCAATGCCAAGTAATCGCTAATCTGTTGTTCATTGTAGCGAGCATATTCTGCAGGTAGGTTTTGCATGAAGTATTGCAACTGCTCCTCTGTGAAGTTCTGGACCCCACCGACACGTGCAATCTTCCGAGCCCGACGTTGCAAATCGGTATCCGTAAAGAGAGCGATGGTCACAGGTGCTTCCATGACTTGGTCATAGTTCCCACCATAGGCTAGTTTAGCCAATTCCGCATTTTTCTGACGAACGACCACGAATTTCCATGGTTGGCTATTGTGCGCACTTGGTGCCAAGGTCGCAATTTCAATAGCTGTCCGCACATCCTTTGGATCGACCGGTTGGTCTGTGAAATGCTTGATCGCATGACGTTTTTTGTTGAGTTCTAGGAATTTCATAGTCAACTTCCTTTTCTAATTCTATTACCTCTATTTTAACACAAAATGAAAGAGCTTGCAGAGTTTTTTCATTGAGGACCCTGTTTCCTTTTCAACTAGGCTACTCGCCCTTCTATGGAATCAGATTATTCCGACGCAGGACTTTCTTTTTCAAAGAACTGGCCACTAGAGTCTTGGATTTTGTTGATGATGTCGTCGTAGTGAGAATTTCTTTCTTCCTCATAGAGATTGTTGATTTCTCGATAGTTCAACGGATTTTCAACCTTTGGTTCCGGCTTGCGACTGAGGAAATCAATAGCCCCCAGAAGAACCAAGATCAGAATCACTAAAGAGGTCCAGCCAGTTTCCTTCTTAGGTAGCCAAACTCCCTTGGTCGAAAGAGATTTCCAACTAGGGTTTTGAGGCAAGAGCTCATAGATTCTCTTTTGAGTCGGAAAGAGGGTCAACAATGCATACAAGGTCAGAAAAAGAAATGAAAAACTATGGACAGAAATCCAACTATACTTAATTTTCATCTTAAAGGCCTTATAACCAGCTCCCCCCATATACACTTCTAGGACGAAGACGGCGATCATCAAAAGACAGAAAATCAGGAATTGGACTTTCCATAGCTTTCTCAATCCTAAATATTTTTTTTTGAGCGCCTCTTCTTTCTCCTTAGCTTGGTCCACTCCTACTGGAGCTTGGGTGCTTGGGTTTACTTCACTATTGCTTTCAGTTGACCCTACTTTCGCTTCAACTGCTTCTACCTGTCTTGCAAAATAGGCTTCCGCTTCCCTGATGACTTTGCTAAGATTTTCCTCCGTCAGCAGATAAGGAAAGCCATCGATCACCCAATTGTCTTTCTTTTCTGGTTTATCTGGCTTCATAACATGAAGAGCAAAGTGTCGTCCAACCAAGCTAATTGAAAATATAGCATCATAATATTCAGATCGAACTGAAAAATCAATGCCATAAAAACAATTAGACTTAACCAGTTTGTTCGCTTCCATAAAAGAAATATCCTTTGTAAACGTCGATCGGATTATCTCTTGTGCTTGGGAAACTTTTTCTTCAATGGTAGCAGAATCAAGGGGGAGTGTTAAAGCAGAAAACGTATCGGTGGAAGCATTCCCTTCTAGACTATCTTTAAACCAATCCAAGAAAGAAGTCATATTGGATACGGTTAGATCAATAGGCTGTTGAAGTGGAAAGGCTTGGCTTTCTATGCTAGAAGGCATGGGGTCTATCTCTAAGAAGACAAACTGCTGCCCCGCTATCTCAAGGCTAAAAAAAGCTGGATAATGAGGCAAAAGACAAGTAATAAGGAACCTACATGGTTCATTCTTTTCGAAGGGCCTTTTCCTGTAGTCTATTTTTGCTATTCCTTCGAAGGTCGATTCTATCATTCTTTCAAGGACTTTCACCTTTAGATAGATGTTTTGAGGAGTTACAGGTTCATTGAAATTAATTCCGGTTGATCTAGGTAAGCTTTGATTCGTCGTAAACCTTCGTTAAGGTGATCGCAGTCATACTCATATCCAAGCGCATACCTTTCTTCACCCCAGTATAGTTTTAAATCTCTACCATCAATTAAAATATCTATTTTATTCTTGTAATCTTTAAGTTCAATATCAAAATTAAAGGTCGGACAATAAGCATTGAACACAATATTCTGAATGTCTATAATTTCAAAATGCTCACCAAAAACATGTTGAAGGGCTTCTCGGATATCCTTCTCCAAATGCTCTCTATGTTTATCGAAATTTAATCCCATTTCTTTGTCATTTTCCCTTATGAGTTTTTATAGGCTGAAGGAAGGCATTAGCCTCCTTAAGATAGTCGTGTTGTTCAATCAAGGAAGTTAGGAGCTCATTGTTATGGCCCCGATAGTTATCCTCACGTCTCAATTCTTCGTACATCTCAATAAAGGGAAGTTCCTTGTCCTTGGCGTCTTGGAGCTCTGCTTCATAGTCATAAGCCACCTTACGAAATTGCAGGTTGGTCACCCCATCTTCTTCGACATCGATCAGAGCATACTGAGCTCTGTGGTTTTGAATTGGTTCCCAGTCAAAATAAGGCATGCCAATAGTCCCCGGATTGAGGATCTGTTGGCCCTGGCTGCCGTAGCGAAGCAACTGCTTGTGGACATGCCCGTAGATCGCCATATCCGTCTGATCATCCAGCAATTGGTCAAAGTTCTCCGTCGCATTTGCTGGACGCAAGTCCCCACCGTAATTCTTTTCTGGCAAGTTGTGGCTTAGTGAAAAGCGAATACCATTGACCTCCTTCTTCTCTACCAAAGGAAGGGATCGAAGCCAATCGATCCGTTTAGGATCCAGGCCTTCCATGAGGTACTGAGTAAGTCGGAGGAGCTGGATCTCCTGCGGATCCTCAAGCCCGTACTCGCCATCCAAAGCCTCTAGGACACAATCGTCCCAATTTCCACGAACAGCTGCTGTAATGGGAATCGCATCCAGCAACTCAAAAAGGTCCTCTCTTCCAGGCCCCGGTAGCAAAATGTCTCCTAAAATCCAGTATTCCGTCGCGCCTAGAGCACGCGCATCCGCAATCACTGCCTCCAGGGCTGTTGTATCTCCGTGGATATCAGATAAAATGGCGATTCTATGGTTCATTATTACACCTCATTTGAAATCTAATTAGATTTGAATCTAGTATAACAAAATTAGGAGTAAAACGTAAAAACCATCCATGAAAATGGATGGTACAATTACTCAAATCCTTGGAAGGGCTCCGCCACTTCCATCAAGGGACTTGCTTCTTCCTGCTTTCCTTGATGGAGCTTGGCTTGCACTGCCTCCGCGACTGCTCGTGGGATGCCAACCGTGACGATTTCATCTACAGTAGCTTCTTTGATCTTGGTCAGTGACTTGAAGTGCTTCATCAGCAACTGCTTGCGTTTGGTCCCAAGCCTTCGATGCCATCCAACTGAGAAGAGAAGGAATTCTTGGACCGTAGCTGGCGGTGAAAGGTGATGGCGAAACGGTGAACTTCATCCTGGATCCGCTGGAGGAGGAAAAATTCCTGCGAGGTCCGAGAGAGTTCGATAACTTGAAGAGGATCGCCGAAGAGCAATTCGTGAGTCTGGTGCTTGTCATTCTTTTGCAGGCCTGCGATGGGAATGTCCAGCCCCAACTCTTCTTGGATGACTTGCTTAGCGATATTGACCTGGCCCTGACCCCCATCAATGACGATCAAATCTGGTGGTGTCAGGCCATCCCGCATGACACGACTGTAACGTCTGCGAATGACTTCCTGCATGCTGGCATAGTCATCTGGCCCGACGACAGTCTTTATCTTGTACTTTCGGTAATCCTTTTTGCTTGGCTTCCCATTGACAAAGACAACCATGGCTGAGACCGGACTGGTCCCCATGATGTTGGAGTTATCAAAAGACTCGATCCGCACAGGGGTTGGAATTTGCAGGAGTTTTCCAAGGTTTTCAATGGCACCTTGGGTCTTTTCCATCGATTTTTCAAGGAGATTGAACTTCTGCTCCAGACTGACCCGCGCATTCTTGATGGCCAGATTGACCAACTGCTTCTTCTCCCCACGCTGGGGCTTGAGTACCTTAGTATCCACAAGGGCTTTGACCGCTTCCTCATCGATATCTTGAGGAATCAATATTTCATTGGGGATCAGATGAGATTTCTCCTGGTAAAATTGCCCCACATAGGTCAAGAAATCCTCGTCCGGATCATTGTAGTAAGGGAAGAGATTGACATCCCGCTCGATTAGCTTACCCTGACGGACAAAGAAGACCTGCACACACATCCAGCCCTTGTCCACGTAGTAGCCAAAGACATCCCGGTTCTGCAAATCCTTGGCCATGACCCGCTGTTTGGTCCGCAGGGTCCCGATAGCCTGGATCAGATCCCGATACTCAGTCGCCCTGCTCAAATTCCATGTTTTGCGCAGCGGTAGTCATCTTGACCTTGAGCTCATCGATGATCTTGTCATCCTGTCCTTTTAGGAAATCAGAAACCTCCTGGGCCATGCCCTTGAAATAGGCCTCGTCCTTGTGGCAGACCGTGTGGGCCATACACTGCCCTAAATGGTAGTAAAAGCAGACCTTGGAAGGAGGATTGGTACACTTGCGGAAAGGAAAAAAATCCTATCCAAGAGTCGCTTGATCTCATTAGCGACCCTCACATCTGGATAGGGACCAAAATAGAGACCACCGTCCTTTTTGACCTGGCGCGTGATGATGAGGCGCGGATAGCGCTCATTGGTAATCTTGATGAAGGGATAGGACTTGTCGTCCTTTAGCATGATATTGTACTTGGGCTTGTTCTCCTTGATGAGGTTGATCTCTAGAAGCAAGGCCTCAATATTGGACTCAGTGACGATAAACTCAAAATCCACAATCTCAGATACCAGCGCTTCCGTCTTGGTATCGTGGCTCCCTCTAAAATAGGACCGCACCCGATTGCGAAGATTCTTGGCCTTCCCCACATAGATGATGGTACCGTTCTTGTCTTTGTGAATGTAACAGCCCGGACTCGTCGGCAGAAGCTCGAGCTTGGATTTAATCAAGTTATTCATACTCTCTATTATAGCAAAAAAGGGAGGCTATGCTCCTCTTATAATGTTATATCATATCATTCGTTTTAAATCGTCGTTTCATAAACTGTTAAAGGGTTTCGAAATTTCTAATGGAGATTTATAATTCGTTATCTAAAGTCTTTGACTTGCTTGTATAAATGCTCAAAACAATTACAAATGACAACAACTGCCACAGAAGGATTCTTACTATCTGCAAACTATCTGCTTCAGAATTTGAAACCACATGAACTAGATTTGAAGCAAGATTGTTGAAAAAATGATCTCCTAACCCAAACCATAAGGAACCTGTCATTTTGTAGAGTAAGGACCATTTGATACTCATCATTCCCGCTAAGATAACATAGCCAATGCCCATGACGATGAGATTTACGAGTGACGACTCTCCTTGAAGATAATCTCTTAAGGGCATTACCAAGTGCCATATTCCAAATAGGAAGGCTATAAAGAATAGACTCTTGCGGTAAGAAAGCCCTTCAAGAATTTTTGTGAAAAGGCCACGAAATATTCCTTCTTCCATCCAGACATTTATCAGGTTAAACAACACACTTGAGAGAATAAGTAAGATTCCTGCTTGAGATACTTTTTTTCGTTTGTTAAGGAAAAAAACCACTGGCGTAAAAACGATAAGTGAACATTACCATGAAGAAACAAAGAGAACAATGCACTCAACTGTATATGCAAAGACGGAACAAACTAAACCAAAGAGCAGGCCCTTCCCTATACCACTCACGGTTCCGTCAGAACTGAAACCAATATCTTTCCATCTTAATTTACAAATTGAAAGGATTCCCCACAGTAGAAGAATTCCAAAAAGCTTATGTAGAAAATTCTCAGATAAGAAGGTTTCATCCGTCCTAATATAGAAGTATTCAATTAGCCTTGCTACTGAGCAGATAACAAATATAATTGAACAACTTAAAAATAGGTTTCTTTATTAGTTGATTTAGCATATCTTCCTTTCAAAAAGTCTTTTATAAAAGTTAATTTCAATATCTCACTCAGTCCAATTATCTATTTTTCAAATTTCGATAGGACGAACTTAACCAGTCTTGTGACGACTTCTACTACGACTAAAACCATCGCATACAATAAAAATGGCGGAATTAAAAGAAGGGCGATTTTCCAGCCTCTGAAAAAAGCAAGCCCTTTATTAGATTTAGCTGCTGTATCTCGTTCGACTGTTTTCACTTCTATTAGCTTCATTCGCAATAGTTTCACAGTGACTTCTTCTTGCCCAGCATCAAGCGAAACACTTTTCTCCTCTGAACTTGAACTAGCTAGATAGGCCTGAGCCATTCTGACCAGATAAAGTCTCTCATCTTCTTTCACAATGGTACGAAAGAACTCCATTGCCTCATTTCTATTCCCTTTAAGGTATACATTAACTGCCTTCAGATACATAGATTCCAATTGTGAGAACTTGTTGTTTGTCACTTCCTTTAGAACGGCATCATTGGGCTCTTTTTTGACCAGTAGATCATAGCGAGCTCTGTATGCCATCTTGAGTGGTTCATAATCTGCTAAAAAGTTAGAGAGCAATTCCTCGAACTCATCTTCCTTCAAATCAGGTCTAGAAAACAAGTTTGCATTCAATAGAATTTCGTTTAATTTTACTTGTTCAACATCTGTAAACTTTTTGAATCTTTTTTTGAGTTCGTCTACAACTGCTTCAATGGATCCAAAGTCACCAATCCTATAGAAATAGAAAATAGTGGCAACCTGTACACGCGCTTTAATCGTTTTGATACTCTTTCTTTTTTGGTTCAGAATATAGCTTGCCATCAAGTCAAGATTTATGTCCTTATAGATAAGACTATTCAACTTCTTAATTAAAAGAGTATCTTTAATGATAACTAGAACCAGCTCAAATGGTAAGTAAATCAAAAAACAAATGAGAGCAATTTTTTTACTTTGAGTCACTTGCACTGCATATAAAAATGGTAGAGCTAGAATTACCAGTAGGACTATCAATGGAATATTGTAGCGTCTTCTTAGTTCTTTATAATCTTTAACCATAAATCTCCTTATTTCATTGACAATTTCTTTCGTGTCCTTGTTGCTAGATCTAGACCAAGGGATGATGCAGCAAGCAATTTCCTATCAACCCGATCGCTTACCATCATTTCTACTCTCTCTATTATAGCAAAAAAGAGGGGTATTAGCCTCTATGCATTATGTCTGTATTTTTTATATTCACCTTGACCAAGTTAAAAATAATGTTTAAAAGATAGATCAGACATCCAATCTCAATCCTTTATTTCAACTTGACCTTTTTTTCATATCCCGAATACCAACTGCTATTAGGGCTGACATATTCAGGCAATTCACCTTGTGGCTGATCTCCTGAAAGTGTTAAAATTCCATCATATATCAAACAAGAATACTTCACAGAATCTCTAACAAATTCATCATTTTCAGTATCATAAGAGTAGGTACGTTCTGAACTACCTTCCTTTAGAGTGATCTGCTCTCCTTCTATTTTTTTATCCATGATGTTTTATCTAGTGAGGCTGTTTTAGTAGATTCATTTTTTTACTGTCAGATAATAAATTCCATCTTTTGATTTCATATCATCAAGAGTATTCGTGATAATCCCTAAAATCATAAGTGCAGGAATAATCAACAAAAACCATTTCCATTTTTTTAGATTTATTTTTTTCATCAGTAGACTTTGTTCCAATTTTTTTTAATATTTTTAAAATTCGTTCATTCCAATTTTTTTAATTTTTCCACTTCCACTTTCTTTTATTTCAGTGGAAACAAACTATTGTTTTTAAATAAAATAGTTAGATGTTTATAAAAAAATGACTATTTTAGTTATTTAAGAAGATAAAAAAACTTTCCGCTGTGAGAAAAGTGCCTGAAATAATTCGAATTTCAGGCACTCGGGAGTTTTTGAGACCTTAGACTCAAAAACTAAGTCATGGAACTTCGTAGAAGTTCGCTGACGTCCGTACTCACCTAAGGAAAATTTTTTAGAAGACTTTATCTTCAATCTGTTAGGGATCTAAAACGCCCCCTCTTTGATATTAATATCCTCTTAAATATGGAAGTAAGGACATAAGAGTTGTCCCAAGGACCAAGACCCAAAACCAGAAGGAATACATGCTTCTTTGGAAGACGCCTGGTGCTGGTCGGTTTTCTTGTATGTAGTGAAAAATAGCTTTTCTTTTTAAAATCAAGACGATGGTAAAGGCGATGGTTCCACCTAAAAAGACTAGAATTTGAACCCACTCGGCCACATTCATATTGACATGCGTGCCGAGGTAATGAAGCCCTTGAGAGAGGACCAGGTTGTTAAAGATATGGTAGAAAATAGCCCACCAGATCGAATACTCGAAAGTCAAGTAGCCAAAGCCAAAGCCGATAATTGTCGCAAAGAACAACTGATCAAAATTGGCATGGAACATTCCAAAGCCAAGGCTGTCATGACGATCGCAAAGACTTTTCCATACTTTTCTAAGGCTCTCAGTCCAGCGGCCCGGAATACCAATTCCTCTGTGATAGGACCTATTAGGGTCGCATAGAGCAAGAGGCTCCAAGATTGGCTGAGTTGCTCAGACATGTCCTCTTGAGGCTTGAAAAAGCCCAAGGTTTCCATCATGTGGTCCAATAGCTGAGATAAGGCACTAGAAGCCAATTGGGCAAACCCCAAGAAGGCAATGAACACTAAGAAAGTCTGCCAGGTCATCTTGCGTCCCTTTTGTCTCACATCTCCTTTGAAGAGGGATCCTTGCCGATAAAGGGCAAATAGGAGGACACCTATACTGACAGATATCAAGTAGCTAATCCCATTTCCATTGATGATTTTTTCTACATACTCCTGCTTCTCTGCCATCTCCAATCCATACCGTCCAAACATAAAGAGGGTAACGGCAAAGGTCGAAATGATGCTGACAAAGACCATGACCAAGAGATAGAGGCAAACCATCCCTGAAAAGCTTCCCAAATCCTTTTTGGGGTCTATAAATCGATTGAACTGTTTCATCCATTCACTCCACTAATCTACTGTTTTTCTTTTCCGACTCCACCCGTAGCACCATCCAAAAGCCCCTTCATACAATACAAAGAAAATCAGAAAGGCATGTAGGAAATAGTCCTCCGGTAAAGCTAGAATAATCGGATCCCGATAAGGATCAAAGAGCCAGGTAGCATCTCCGACAAAAAGGACTTGGTGAAAGAGGGTAAAGAATTGATCAAAACCAATAAAGAGGGTCACTCCTCCTATGATAATCGGTAAGAGAACCATCCCACCAAATAAAGGGCGATAGAGGCCTGCGTAGCCCTTACGCATCACTGTTCGAATAAATCGTATAGCTACTGGCAACAAGACCAAGAACAGGGCCTGGGTAAGGTGAAAGAGGTACTTGACTGCTTGGAAATGATGGAGGCCATCTGGAGAGGATGGAAAATCCGGCATGTCCAGCTTCCAGGTAAAGGACTGGTCAAATACCGCATAAGGATCTGAAAATTCTTCTGAATGACTGTTGGAGCCAAACCGGTCCGATTCTGAATTCGTAACCAGCTAATCTCCATGGGATAGATCAACCAGGCTAGTAGAATGGTTCCCAAAATCACCGTTGCTAAGAGCCAGAGGACAAAGCCCGTTACTTTCAACCGATCACGCATCGAAATCCCACTCCGCTAAGCTCGATAGGACGTGCGTTGGTGGCAAGGGCAGGTCTGGTACTTCTTCTGGCTTGGTAAAGCCAGTGGTCACCAGCAAAGTAGGGATGCCATTGTCAATCCCTGCTCGAATGTCGGTCAGGTAATTGTCTCCTACCATGACCACTTCTTCGCGCTCTAGTCCAAGGTAAGCGATGGCCTTATCCATGATGATGGCATTGGGCTTCCCGATAAAGGTTGGCTTCACGCGCGTCGCCGCTTCGATCAGGGAATTAAGAGATCCTGCCCCTGGCATCATTCCCCGTTCTGTCGGGATATTGAGATCTGGGTTGGTCCCGATGAAATGGGCTCCCTTTTGAATAGCCAAGGTAGCGATAGAGAATTTCTCATAGTCCACTTCCCAATCAAGACCCACCACGACATAGGCTGGATTCACAGTATCTTCGATGAAGCCTGCTTCAGCAATGGCTTGTTTCAATCCCACATCTCCAATGACATAGGCGGTTTCCAAGATTCATATCCACCATATAATCAATGGTTGCTAGCGTCGCTGTATAAATGGTATCCAGTGGCGTTTCGATGTTGAACTGGCCTGCCAGCATCTCTTGGACCATTTCCGGCGTCCGGGTAGTATTGTTGGTCACAAAGAGATAGGGGATCTGACGCTCTTGCAATTCGTGGACAAAGGCTTCCCCAGCTGGGATCCGCTCCTTGCCCTTGTAGATGGTTCCGTCTAAGTCAATTAAATAACCCTTATAAGTCATGGGATTCTTGGTCTCCTTTTTCACTTTCTTCCTCTGCTACTTTCTCCTGATTATGAAACCGGCCACCTGCTCCATACAAAAGCAAGCAAGCCCCATATAAGGCAAATTGAAGGACCAGACCGAAGAAATTGATACTTGCTTTTCCAGCCTGAGTAAAGAGGAAGGATGAAATCATCAAGATGACGATGGTCACCATCAAGCCACCGATCTTAGCCTGATCAATGGTAATGGTATAGACACCGGTTTCTTTTTTTTTCATTGGCCTCTTTGCCAGCCTGGATAGGCTTCATGGTCTCAATGAAATCTGTCATTAAGGTCGCTGCGAGGCTGACAGTCGTACTAAAGAGGACACCTTGAGAGAGTTTATCATAGAAGTTACTCCAGAAGCTACCTGATTGGCTGGTAATACTCAAAGAAAGACGACAACAGGCAGGATAAAAGCCAAAATCAAATGAATCCAGACACGATACCAGCGTACATCTTCCTTGAGAAAACGAAGAAAGGCTTCGAAACTCAATCGATAGCGTACAAATTGAATCGCTTCCTCAATAAAGATATAAAAGGCTGCAACTAAGGTTAAGAAACCATCTCCCAATACATAGAGAGGATTTTTCTTACGACGAGCATAAGCAACAACCCGCCGTTGAACCTCCATCAAGTCTTCTTTTTTCTGTTTTAATCTTCGTTTTTCCATAATGTCTCCTTATCTATTTCTTCCCAAGTGATGAGGGCTTGGGCGTGGATTTGGCCTTCTGATGAGATGACATGATTGCTGATCATCCCTTCCCGCTCGACGCTAGAGGTGATCATCCCTCCAGGCAAGACTTCCTTGACATACTTGAGATGGACCCGTTTGGGGATATGCTGGGTTAGGAATTCCGCTCCCATGACTTCAAAGACCCAGTCCAAGTACTTGCTGTTGTTGACATGGCCGTTCATATCTAAATCATAGAAACGTACATGGTAGTCCTGCTCCATGGCTCCATTCAGTTCTGGATAGCGTGGACCACGGCGGATCTTCTTCTCAAATGGTGACTCATATGGCTCTGTGATCTCCTCTGGTACAGATTGGACCTTGCGGCTGTCCCGGTCCATCAAGACGAAGGTAGCCACCATCTCGACGATGGCTTCCCCCTTCTGGTCTCTAACGACAAAGGAACGATAGCAAAAGAGACGATTGTGGGCGAGTGCTTGAGTCTCAATGGTAATCAGTTCATCAAAGACCGGTAGGCGATGAACCCTGATGTCATAGTCAGTGATAATCCAGACTAGATTGTACTGTTCGAGCAGGTCCTTGTCACTGACACCGATCTCCATGGACTGCATGCCTGAGACCTGCAAGGACAGGAGGATGAGCTGGGGCATCTTGATAAAGCCATTCACATCGCTCATATCAAAAGGAACTTTCATGTCATACTGATAAATTTTAGCCATCTTTTACTCCAATATAAATTTCTCTGCTACGGTATCACCAAGGAACAAACCTCTCTTGGTCATCCGAATTTGCTTGTCATCTGGAACCAAAAGTCCCTGCTCCGTCAGACTGGCCACCACTTGTCCATAGCGTTGGTCAAAGGACACACCGAATTTCTCTTCAAAACGTGCCTTGGGACACACCTGTCTTTTTCCGTAGACCGAGGAACAACTCCTCTTCCATCTTCTCTTCCAGTGTCAGGTGTTCCTCTGTGATTCGAGCCTTACCTGCCTCAACAGCCTCCAGATAATGCCGGATAGGCCCGTGATTCTTGTAGCGAATCCCATCCACATAGCCAGAAGCTCCTGCTCCTAGACCATAGTATTCTGCATTATCCCAGTAGACCAGATTGTGGCGACTTTCAAAGCCAGGCTTGGAGAAATTGGAAATCTCATAATGCTCAAAGCCCGCTTTTTCCAACTCTTCAATGATGTACTCAAACATCTCTGCTTCCAGCTCCTCTTTCGGTAGAGGAAGCTTGCCTCGTCGCATGCGATTCATAAAGACTGTGTGGTTCTCTAAAATCAAGCTATAGAGACTCATATGAGGGATGTCCAAGTTGATCGCCTTGGCGACATTTTCCTTGACCTGGTCCATGGTCTGACCGGGCAGAGCATAGATCAAGTCGATGGAAATATTGTCAAAGCCAGCCTGCTTGAGGTGGCAGATATTGTCATAGATATCCTGCTCCTGGTGGCTCCGCCCAATCTTCTTCAACATCTTATTATCAAAGGTTTGAACCCCCAGAGAGACCCGATTGACCTGAGAGTCCTTGAGGACTGCGATCTTATCCGGATCCAAATCTCCAGGATTGGCCTCGATGGTAAACTCCTCTACCTCCGATAGGTCCATGACCTTGGGCAATTCTGTCAAGAGATAGGCCAGTTGCTGGGCAGATAGAGCTGTCGGCGTCCCTCCACCGATGTATAGGGTCCGGAGTTTGCCAATCTCATATGACCGAGTCTCCTGGATCAGGTGTTCCAGATAGGCATCGACCGGTTGATTCTTGATAAAAACCTTCGAAAAGTCACAATAATAACAAATCTGGGTACAAAATGGAATATGCACATAGGCAGAGGACGGTTTAGCTTGCATAACCTTTATTATACCACATTTCGCACCAAAGCCCGAGTAGAAAAGAGAGGGTAAAGCAAGGATTTCCTTGACAAGAAGGAATGAAAGGAATAGAATAAAGCTAATCACATTCGGAGGTAAGGAGATATGAACAACTAAGTTTCGTTAAATAAGATACTTTATTTAGTGGACTGCTTGTTCTATCTCTTTTTGTGTACCCTCTTGCCTATTGTCCAACTTCTTGTTGGCTATATTAGGTCTTTTTCTGCTTGGGTTCCACTTGAATACAGCTCTACTAAATAAGTAGAGCTGTTTTTTGTCCCAGTAGAAAGGAATCTTATGCTTAAAACTATCCCACCTTACCATCCGCCATACAAAAGATTTACGAGATTTGGTTCGCGATCTGTCCCTAACTATTCATGAAGGAGAAAAAGTTGCCATTATTGGCGAAGAAGGAAATGGAAAATCTTCCTTGCTTCACGTCCTTATGTCCCCAAAATCCCTACCAGATTATCTGACCATAGAAGGCGAAATCACCACTTCCTTTCACTCCTATGCCTATATTCCCCAAACTTTACCGGAAGCTTTGAAGGGAAAAACCTTGGAAGAATATTTTTTTGGAGAGGACGAGCTAGACTATGCCACCCTCTACAGACTGGCTGATCAATTGAATTTTAATAGCGAGCGCTTTGCAAGCGACCAAGCTATTGGAAGTCTATCTGGAGGAGAAGCCCTCAAAGTCCAACTGCTACACGAACTTTGTCGTCCTCATGAAATACTATTTTTAGATGAACCTTCAAACGATTTGGATTTGGAAACCCTAGACTGGCTCCAGCAGATGATCCAAACGAGCCCCCAAACCATTTTATTTATTTCCCATCATGAGGATTTTTTGACCCAGACAGCGGATACGATCATCCATCTAAGACAGATCAAACACCGCAAGGAGGCTGAAACCATTGTAGAGCACCTCGGCTATCAAGACTACAGTAGCCAGAGGGAGCAACAATTCAAGCAGCAGTCCCAGCAAGCTGCCAACGATCAACGAACCTACCGAAAAACAATGGAGAAGCATCGCCGCGTCCGTCAGCAAGTCGAAACTTCTTTACGAAACACCAAGGATAGCACAGCCGGACGTCTCCTGGCAAAGAAAATGAAGTCCCTCCTCTCACAAGAAAAGCGCTACGAACGAGAATTCCAATCCATGACTTCCCAACCCTATGATGAGGAAATCATTAATCTGCATTTTCCTTCCCTCACTCCCTTGTCTCCTCAAAAACGAGTCCTTCTCTTAGATCAGGAAGAGCTCGTAATTGGTGATCGGGTCCTGGTCAAGAACCTCTCCCTCACTCTTCAAGGGCAGGACAAGATAGGGATTATCGGTTCAAATGGTGTAGGGAAATCCACTTTCTTAAAATGATATGGAAAAGTCTACAGAAGAATGAAAGTATCCGTACTGCCTATATGCCTCAAGATTACACTGAACTTCTCCCTTTAGCTCAAACACCCGTTCAATTTCTACAGCATTCAGGCGACCGCGAAGAAATCAACACCATTCAATTGCATTTAGCCTCCCTCAACTTTACCTATTCTGAAATGCATCATCCTATCTCTGAGCTTTCTGGTGGCCAGCAAGGAAAACTCTTTCTCCTACGACTGGTACTCACAAGTCCCCAATTTCTACTCTTGGACGAGCCTACTCGCAATTTTTCCCCCACTTCCCAACCAGAAATTCGACGCCTATTCGCAGACTACCCAGGTGGACTAGTTACAGTGTCCCACGATTGTTCCTTCCTCAAAGAAGTCTGCCAAAAAATCTATCGTCTGACTGAAAATGGTTTGGTAGAAATTGAGGCTCTCTAACGTAAAAAAGATTGGCCAAAACCAATCTTGGAGAACAAAGAAAAAATGTTCTATTATACAAATCTAACAAATCAAGAATTATCCAATCCTCTATTGAAACTTTTCCGCCGTGAGAAAAGTGCCTGAAACGTAATAGTTTCAGGCACTCGGGAATTATTGAGACCTTAGGCTCAATAATTAGTCATGGAACTTCGAGGAAGTTCGCTGACGTCCAATCTCACCTAAGGAAAGTTTCTAAGAGGACATTATTTTCAATTTGAAAGATTGGCCAAAACCAATCTTTTTTCTATTTCTTCGCTGCCTCTTGTCCCATTTCTTGGGTGCGTTTGTAGGCTGCTTCCACTCCTGCAATAATGTCGCCCCGTAAGCCAACTTGTTCCAGACGATTGACTCCTGCGATAGTAGAGCCACCTGGGCTACAAACTGCATCTCGCAAGCAGGCTGGATGCTCGCCTGTCTCTAGGACCATTTGACTAGCTCCTTGGAAGGTCTGGGCCGCCATCTGCAAGGCTTGCTCTCGTGAAAGTCCCAAGCCTACTCCTGCATCTGCCATGGCTTCAATCATCTGATAGACAAAGGCTGGACCACAGCCTGCAACAGCCGTTGCAGGATCCATTAATGTTTCCTCGATTTCGTAGAGTGCCCCTGCTCCTGCTAAGAGCTGGTTGACTTGGGCTACTTGCTGGTCTGTCACTGCTTGGGAGCGAGCCAGACTGATAACCCCTTGACCAATGGCTACGGGCGTATTGGGCATGATGCGGATGAGACCCACCTGGTCATTCTGGATCACATCAGCCATTTTTTCTAGCTCCAGGCCTGCAGCCATGGAAACCAGTAAGAGATTGGAACGTTCGGCCAAAATGTTCTGATACTCTTCTAGGAGAGGGAAGATTTGATAGGGTTTGACCCCTAAGAAGATGACCTCCGCCTCTTCAAAGGCCTGTTGAACATGAGACGCTGTGCCGCCATACTGGCTGATAAACTCTTCCACCTTTTGAGGGGAACGGTTGATTAAGAGCAGATCTTTCGCAGCCACTTCTTTTGCGACCGCTTTGGCCAGACTGGCTCCCATATTTCCAAGACCGATAAATGCTACTTTCATGACTTACCTCACTTGACCATTTCCAGTGACCAGATACTTATAACTGGTCAGCTCACACAAGCCCATGGGACCACGCGCATGCAACTTCTGGGTCGAGATGCCCATCTCACAACCTAGGCCAAACTCTCCGCCATCTGTGAAGCGGGTCGATGCATTGACATAGACGGCCGCCGAGTCTACCTGGTTACTGAAGAGTTCAATGGCTGTCGCATCTTCAGAGACAATGGCATCTGAATGGTGGGTACTGTGGGCTCCGATATGAACGATGGCTTCTTCTACAGAAGGGACGACCTTCACGGCCATGACATAATCTAAGAATTCCGTATCAAAGTCAGTCTCAGAAGCTGGTGAACCGTCAATGATTTGCTGAGCTTGAGCATCCAAACGCATTTCCACTGGTACCGGAGCCTCGTCTACCAAGACTTTCTTCACTAGTGGCAGAAAGTCACCAGCAATAGCTTCATGCACCAAGAGGACTTCCATAGCATTGCAGACGGATGGTCGGCTGGTCTTGGCATTCTGGATGATACTGAGAGCCTTGTCTAAATCTGCCGTTTGATCGACATAGACGTGAACAATCCCAGTCCCTGTCTCAATCACAGGGACAATTGCTTGCTCTACGACTGCCTGGATCAAGCCAGCTCCCCCACGTGGAATAAGAAGGTCTAAATCCCCCTTGGCCTTCATCATGACCAGACTGCTCTCCCGACTGGTATCTTCGACCAACTGGAGGACAGCAGGATCAATAGTGGTCGCTTGCAAGCCTGTTTTTAAGGCGTTAACGATGGCATGGGCTGTCTGATAGGCATCCTTGCCACTGCGAAGGACAACCGCACTCCCGCTTTCAGGGCCAAGGCTGCTGCATCAGAGGTCACGTTGGGACGACTTTCATAGATAATCCCAATGACCCCCATGGCCACGCGTTTCTTCTGAATGACCAAACCGTTCTCCAGGGTCCGCTCCTCTAAGAGTTCTCCCACTGGATCGGGTAGGGCAGCCACTTGGAGAATTCCATTAGCCATGGCTTGAATGCGCTCTTCTGTCAAGAGCAGGCGATCCAGCATTACCTCCGAAATCCGGCCCCGAGCATCTTCCATATCCAATTGATTAGCAGCCAAAATGTCAGCTGTGGCGTCAACCAAGGCGGTGGCCATCGCTCTTAAGGCTTTATTTTTCTCATCACTTGTTGCAGTATTAATACTTTTTTTGGCCTGTTTAGCCAGGCGAATCTTATCGATCGTCTCCATCTAATCCCTCCTTTAAAATTCTGTAAATAAGAGTTCTACTTCAGGTGTGATGGTAATCCAATCATCCCGGTGAATGACGATGCCCTTTGGCTTTTGACCATGGAGCAAATCTTTAATGGCAGCAGCCCCTAAGCGGGTACGCCCTTTCCCAATGACCTGTCCAGTCTCTGCAGCATGAACCGTGATAATATCGGAGAAAGAGAAGGCTCCCTCAACCTTTACCACACCAGACACAAGGATACTCTTGCCCTCTTCTTTAACAGCCTTAACCGCTCCTTGGTCCAGCAATACAGACCCTTGACTAGGCGCATAGAAGGCCAGCCATTGTTTCTGATTGCGCAAAAACTTATCCTGAGCTGTAAAATAGCTACCATCCTGAGTTTTCTCTGACGCTTCAAGAAGAGCATCTTCTTTCAGGGACGAGCAAATGTAAACAGGAACACCTGATTCTGTAGCGATGGTGGGTCGCTTTGATTTTTGTCAGCATGCCTCCTGTCCCATTACTTGAGCCTGCTCCACCGGCCATCTCGATAATGTCCTTGCTGATTGAATTGATCCGTTCCAAACGTTTGGCAGTCGGGTCCTTTTGAGGATGTCCTGTATAAAGACCATCCACATCCGTCAGCAAGACCAAGAGATCCGCCTGGACCATGGCTGCCACTTGGGCACTCAGGGTATCGTTATCCCCGACCTTAAGCTCCTCAATCGAGACTGTATCGTTCTCATTGATAATCGGAATAGCCCCCCTTTGCAAGAGGACAGAGAGAGCCTGGTGGGCATTTTTATAGCGGCGTTGATCGACAAAGTCATCCTGGGTCAAGAGGACCTGGGCAGAAACGATGTCGCGTAACAGTAGATTAGAGGTATATTCTTCTAACAGCAGACCTTGGCCAACTGTCGCAGAAGCCTGCTTATCCGCAATCTTGGTCGGGCGTTTCTTAAAGCCCAGTGCACCAAATCCAGCCGCAATCGCACCCGAAGAGACCAAAAATCAATTCATGTCCTTGCTCGTGTAAGAGAGCCAGTTGCTGGGTGATGGCCTTGACCTTGCTCCGAGACAAGCTCCCATCTTGATTGGTTAGGGAAGAGGTTCCTACTTTAAACACAATTCGCTTATTCTTCATCCATTCATTCTCCAAAGTATTCGATTGTAACATTATACCATGAAAGCCTTAAAAATTACTAAGAGGAGACCAGGAGCGCTGTTTCCCCACAAAAAAAACGAGTTTGAACCACAAGAGGTAAACTCGTTTTGATGATTGAATGCTTATCCTTGACGGAGCTCGCTCCAAGGTTTCTTGGAAAATCTCCGGTACCTCCACTGAAAAACTCCATGACTTCTCCCGTCCGTGGATGGGTAAACCCCAGTGTCTTGGCATGGAGGAACTGGCCATGGCCTTTCAAAGTCTTGCGAGGGCCATAGACTTCATCACCAGCGACCGGATGGCCAATGTAGGCCATGTGAACCCGTATCTGGTGGGTCCGTCCTGTCTCCAATTGCAACTCGACCAAGCTATAATCCCCGAAACGCTCCAAGACATGGAAACGGGTCAGAGCTGGTTTTCCTTTGGCTGTCACAGCCTGCTTCTTGCGGTCCTTGTCACTCCGTCCAATCGGCGCCTCAATGACACCCCCGATCGTTGGGAAGATTGCCGTGGACAATAGCCCAATACTTGCGCAGGGACTTCTTAGCCTTGAGCTCATCTGCCAAGGCTACATGAGTCGCATCATTCTTAGCCACCATGAGAAGGCCAGAGGTGTCCTTGTCAATCCGATGGACGATTCCTGGACGAAGCTCCCCATTGATCCCCTGACAAGTCCTTGATGTGATACATGAGGGCATTGACCAGGGTCCCACTAGTATGCCCGGCACTCGGATGGACCACCATGCCCTGGGGTTTATTGACCACTGCAACATCCGCATCCTGATAGACAATCTCTAAGGGGATATCTTCTGCCTCGTAGGTCACTTCTTCCACTTGAGGAACTTCGTAGCTGATAACATCCTCTTCTTTTACAGTATACTTAGCCTTTTTGACTTGACCGTTGACGAGGATTTCCTTCCTTGATCTGCTCATTGGCCAAGCCACGTGAGAGTTCAGTCAACTCTGAGACGGCCTTATCCAGTCGCGCTCCAGCGACTTCTACTCTAACTTCCATGGCTCTCCTCTCTCAATATATAAATCAGTAGCAGTCCCACACCGATGGTTAAATAGATATCTGCTACATTGAAGATGGCAAAATTCATAAAATCCAAGTGGAACATATCGACGACAAAGCCCTGACGGAGTCGGTCAATAAAGTTGCCAATACCACCAGAAATAATCAAGGCCAATCCCAACAAGAGCCAAATGGAACCTTTGATATGACGATAGAGATAGACAAAGGCTGCCCCCATCGCAATCAAAGTAATGATGGTAAAGAACCACTGTTGGTTTTCTAACATGGAGAAAGCCGCTCCAGAGTTCTTGAGGTAGGTCAGACTAACCACTTTGGGAATGAAGCGACGCATACCCCCTAGCGGGATCTCCTTGACGACATACCCCTTCACCGCTTGATCCAGAAGGATCAAGAGGAGGATACTGATAAAAATACTTACTTTTCTCTTCATTGCCTACCTCTTCTCATCAAAGTAGGCTTCCATAACTTGGACAAACTTCTCAGCCACTGGTGAGAGATCTACCTCTTCCCGTTTGACATAGACCATTTTATTATTGAGATCATCGATCAAGGGGATAACCGTAATGCCATTCACCGACTGGCTATCCAAGAAGCCAGAACCAGTCGCATAGGCATCGGTTCGCTCTAAGATCCCATTCAGGGTTGCCCGGTCCGTCACATTGAAGAGCTGGGAACTGCTACTCGTATCGACAAAGTTCTCCGAATAGTAGAGATATTCATCCTTTTCCTGGGTAAAGCGAACAGTCGGTAAGTGTGCCAAGTCCTCCATCACTAAGGATTCTTTCTTAGCTAATGGATGGCCCTTGCGCAAATAGATATGGGTCTGGAAAGGAATCAGGTCAACGACTTCAAGCCCAGTTTATCCACCCGTTGCATGATCCCTTTTGTATTTTGCTTATTGAGGTAGATAATCCCCAGTTCACTATGACCCTGAGCCACTTCATCCAGGATTTGAACCGTTGTCGATTCAAAGATTCGGAAGTCTTTATTCTCCGGATAAAGGACTGAGAATTGGGTAATCAAAGGAGGAAGGAAATCATAGTGCTGACTCGAGATCGAGAATTCCTTCTTTTTCTTCCTCAGGATTGGCATACTGGTTTTGAAAAACATCAAATCCCTTGACCAATTCTTGGGCCTTTTTCATAAAAATTCCATCCCTGCATGGGTCAAGAAAGTCCCTGAACTAGTCCGACGGAAAATCTTAAAGCCCAGTTCCTTCTCCAAGTCTCTCACAGAGATGGACAGACTCGGCTGACTGACGTACATTTTTTCAGCTGCTTCACGAAAAGTACCACTATTGGCAATCGCAACAACATAGCGTAATTGTTGAATATTCATGTCTTCTTCCTTCTAACAATATCACTCCATTATACCATAATCTAGAGGATGAAAAAAGATAGGGACATCAATCGAGAGAGATCAAAAAAACTCCCTGATGAATCAGAGAGTTTTTGAATACAAATTATTTTGCGATTGGGTAAACAGAAACTTGTTTCTTATCGCGACCTTTGCGTTCGAAGCGTACTACGCCTTCAACTTTAGCGAACAAAGTATCGTCTCCACCACGTCCAACGTTCACACCTGGGTAGATGTGAGTACCGCGTTGACGGTAAAGGATAGATCCACCTGTTACAGTTTGTCCATCAGCTGCTTTAGCTCCAAGACGTTTAGCTTGTGAATCACGTCCGTTTGATGTAGAACCTCCACCTTTTTTGTGGGCGAAAAGTTGCAAGTTAGCAAGATTCAATTTCAACATAATTGTTTTTCCTCCATGTTAGTTTTTCTGTGATAACTCTTGTTTGGACGAACTCGGATGAGTTCTCCGATAAGTTTGCCATCCCTAAGAAAAATGATTCAAAGAATAGTTGGGTCATTTCTCTTTGATGAGGTGGAATGTCTGTCGGGATTGTGACCCGCATGAAGCCACCCTCTTCTTCGTTTAATTCTAGTTCCGGTTCATAGCCTGCAAATTTCTCAACTGAGTTGACAAAGTTAATGGCAAGCGTAGAAACCGATGCACACACGACATCTAAGCCGTATTCGCCACTTTCGGCGTGACCAGTAATTTCTGCACTCCTCAGCTCGCCATCTTCGGCTCGTTCAAAGACTGCTTGTATCATGTGTTCTCCTAAAAATTAAGCGTTGATTGCGTTGATGACAACTTTAGTGTAAGGTTGACGGTGACCTTGTTTACGGTGGCTACCTTTTTTAGGTTTGTACTTGTAAGTAACAACTTTCTTTTGTTTTCCTTGTTTTTCAACAGTTCCAACAACAGTAGCTCCTGAAACAAGTGGAGTTCCGACAACAGTGTTTTCACCACCAACAAGAACAACTTCGTTAAATGTAACTTCTTGACCAGCTTCAACGTTCAATTTTTTTCAACGTAGACTGCTTGACCAACTTCAACTTTAACTTGTTTTTCCGCCAGTTTTAATGATTGCGTATGTGCTCATTATGCACCTCCTATGTATTTTTGGGTTTCCCCGTATTTTGTGAAGACTCGCCTAGCATCGTGGGACGAACCACTTAAGCTCAAAGGATGAGCAACGATGATCGAGCGGTTGCACAGGCATGTGCATAGTCAACTCTCTAAGTATATCACTTCTATCAGACAAAGACAAGTATTTTTGTCCCTTGAAAACGGATTTTCTTTAAAAATTTCTTTTAAGTGTTTACAAGAATTAAACGGCTTCTATAAATCTCAGTTATCTTTATAAAGAAGCTATTTATGATTTAGTTGTTTCCTTTGATGAATGATCTCACCCATCATAAAATTCATGGAGCAATTGGATCAGTTCTTGCTGTTGTTCTAGTAAGTTCTGACCGATAGTGGTGGATTGGATGAGGGTACGGTCCTCCAGGTCTTCAATTACCCTCTTCAAGGAAGTTTGCTCAAATGGCGAATCTACTACCTTTTGAATGTCTTGGAAGGGCTGGTGGGTTACCAGTTGAAAACCATAGGAATTATTAAGGAGTGAATAGCCTGCTGTACCTGTCTTCTTTTGATATGCTTCGCAAAGACCCCCGTCAATGACAAAGAGCAGGCCTTCACCTCGAATAGGCGATTCCCCTTTACCTGTCTTCACTGGTGTATGTCCATTCACAATGCGAGATACCTTGGCTTCAAGACCAAATTCTTCTAAAATTAATTGGCAAATCTTTTTTGAATTGCGATAGCTAAAATACTCATTTTCTATTTCCTTATGCGTTTCTGCCTCCTCAATAAAAATACCGTTCAAAGGTCGTCATCTTATTCTTCCCAAAGAGAGGAGATAATTGCCCTCGCCAGCAATACCATACTATATCGGTTGAAAGGTCGTCCCCAATTTCTTTGTTTTTTTGCCGCAAGTCGAATATGGTATTCGAAAAAAAGTCTAGTAATTCTTTCCCAGCATACTGGGCTTGATGAAGAACCAGAGGTTGAAATTCCCCAGAAGGTTTCAAGGGAATACAGCCATGAAAAAAAGCAAGTGATGATTGTAAACTTTATACATGGAACCTTTCTTCATTAACAGCTCCATATGTTTGGCCATTTTGGGAGATCCTTGGAAGGAAGCCAGCATGCTGTCTACTATTTGTTTTTCCTCTAAGGATAATTCAGAAGGATTTTCCCAATCTATGGTTTGGAAGCAGGTATTTTTCAAGGAATAGCTGATCCCGTCAATGCTGATTGTATTCTTCCAATAATCAATGTGATACAGCAAGATTTGATTGTCCATCTGAAATTCCGGCCGTCTCTTCATCAATTGAGTTTCTATCTTAAATTGGAGAATGGCCAGCGCTTGATGGACTTTTTCCAGCTGCAATATTTCTTCAGCTGTAAATTCCTCCGCTCTTGTCCCCAGGATGGGCCTAAACTTAGGATTGGCTTTGTAGGTTTTATCCGCAAACAGGGTTAAGGATCGAATGTTTAAGCCGTAGGCTTTTTCGATATCCCACAAGTAACCGTAACGAGCTGCAATGCGCAATACATTCAATAAACAGGCCTTGGATCCAAAGAAAGCTCCCATCCAAATGATATCGTGATTGCCCCATTGAATATCTAAGGAATGAAACTGAAGGAGCACATCCATTACCTGGGCACTTCCAGCCCCTCTATCAAAAATATCTCCTACCACATGCAGGTGATCTATCAATAAGCGACGAATACTGCCGGCAATTCCCAAGATAAAAGGATCCGCTTCTCTTAGTTCAATAACATAACTTAGGATAGTCTGGTAATAAGAATGTTTATCGGCTAGCGTAAGATCACTATAGATCAATTCTTCAATGATATAGGCATATTCCTGGGGCAAGGCCTTCCTAAGTTTGGAACGGCTATATTTAGCTGCTACAAAACTCAATAGTGTTAAGAGTTGAGAAATCGTAGATTTATACCACTCTTTCTCCTTATTCACTTGTTCCAAAACCCTCTCTGGATAGGATACCAGAGCTGACAGTGTATTCTTTTCCTCTTGTGACAAGGAAGCTGCAAAGCAATCATTAATTTTCTCATTTAAAATTCCAGCGCAACTCCTCAAAATATAATCAAAAGCCGCAAATTCTCCATGAATATCACTTATGTAGAGCTCTGTCCCTTTTGGTAGGTTTAAAATGGCCTCAAGATTAGTGAGTTCAGTAATGACTTTTTGACGAGAATCAAATTTTTCTAGTAAAATACGCTTATATTGCTCCATATCATTTCTCCAAGGAATCTGCAGTTACAACCCAATCTAGAATGATTCAAGAATCAGTTCATCTTCTTTAATTGCTCCTCAATTAGGAAAGCTGTCTCTTCAATCGATTTATCCGTCATATTGATGACTTGAGCGCCATATTGTTTAAAGACCTTCTTGGAATAATCCAATTCTTGATAGATTTTTTCTAAATCCGTATAGCTTGTTTCTTGTGTTAATCCTAAAGAATCCAAGCGATGACTTCGAACTTTCATTAATTTCGGGCTCACAGATCAGACCAATTAAACGACGAGAGTCAACCTTATCTAAGACCTGAGGTAAAGGAACTTCTGGGATCAAAGGTAGATTTGCAACCTTGTAGCCCTTATTGGCCAGGTAAATACTCAGGGGTGTTTTTGAGGTACGGGAAACACCAAGCAGGACCAAATCGGCTTCTAAAAACCCCTGGGGTGCCTTACCGTCATCATATTTCACAGCGAATTCGATTGCTGAAATCTTTTTAAAATAATCACTGTCCAGGCGGTGCAAGGTTCCTGGAACTTCGATTGGTCTGGTTCCGGTCTTTTCTTGGATGATTTCAAAGAATGGATGCATGAGATCTAAATAAGCCAGACCATTTTTTTGGCTAAATTCTCTAGCTACTGATGCTAACTGACTATTGACCAAGGTGCTGATGACAAGTGCATTATCCTTCAAGGCATCATATAAGATATCCAAGAGTTCCTCTTCTTGATTGATAAAAGGGAAACGGTAACTATTATTAAAAATGATATCTGGATACTGTGCGGTAACTGCTGACAATAATTTTTGGGAAGTCCCTCCCAAAGAATCTGAAATACTATATACAATGATCTCTTTTTTCATATTTATTCCTCTTCACTCTTCAGTTCAGCATTTCTTGCTTGTAAGATAATGTAATCGAGCAAGACTGATTTGGTCACCGTTCCCACAATTTTTCGGTCATTTTCCTCATCGACTACCGGTAAGGAATCGATGGCATGATCCTGCAAGAGGGCAGCCGCTTCTAGGATGTTCATGTCTTTTGTACAGGTAATGATATGTGGCATTCGAGTCATACAAACTGCTACAGGGGTAGTCTGGATACTCGAATTAAGAGATGCCCTCAATAAATCTTTACGGGACATAATACCCAGTAAGAGCTTGTCTTCATCGATAACATAAAGGACATCGGCATCATACATAAATAGGGTGATAATGGCATCCTGAATATAGGAATCATGGGTGACTAATACAGGAGAGGTCATGATCTCTGCCACTTCTTTTTGAAAAGTATCAAAAAAGAAAAGTGTTTCGAGATCTAATCCAGAATAAGTATAGCCAATTTTGGGAGTCGCTTTCAATATACCAACCAAGGTCAAAAAGGACAAATCTGGTCGCAGGGTCGCTCTTGAAATATCCAATAAATCAGAAATCTTCTCTCCACTTAAGGGCTGATGCATTTTTACAATTTCAACTATTTTCTTTTGTCGTTCACTTAATTTCAAAATTTCCTAGCCTTTCTATTTCTAGCTCCATGATGATGATATCAGGCATCTCTAAAGCAATATTTGTCATATTTCCATCATTTACTTTTTAAATAATCATCATTTTTTAATAAACATTATAGCAGAATAATCCAATTAGTCAACATAAAAAGATGTATGTTTTGTTTGACAAATATATGTGATGTATAATACAATGATTTTGTCTTAAATATGACACATATTTAGTTTTTTGGAGGCTTATATGACAAAATGGATTTACTCCTTCGAAGAAGGAAGTGCGAAGGCCAATGATCTACTGGGTGGGAAAGGCGCTAATTTAGCTGAGATGAGCCATCTGGGACTACCGGTTCCTCCTGGATTTACCATCACCACAAAAAGTTGTATCCACTATCTCGATAATCCCGACTTCTTTGAGTCCTCTTTGAAAGAGGAAGTTTTGAAAGCGGTTGCTAAGCTTGAAGAAAAAACGGGTAAGTCTTTTAGCGGAGAAGATCCTCACTTACTCTTAGTGTCTGTCAGAAGCGGGGCTAAATTTTCTATGCCTGGGATGATGGATACCATTCTCAATCTTGGTCTCAATGATCAGCGGACTCAATTACTGGCCAAAGAAACCAATCTAGATTTTGCCTACAACTGCTATCGCCGTCTACTCCAGATGTTTGCTGATGTAGTCTATGGCATCGATAAGGGACTTTTTGATGATCAACTAGCACTTTTTGAACAAAAAAACAGAATAAAAAGGTCCATGATTTTTGACCTAGCCCAGCAACAGGAATTGATCCAGCACTATAAAGATCTCTACTCCAAACACAAGCAAGAATTTCCTGAGAACCCTCATGAACAACTCTTCGTCGCCATCCAAGCTGTCTTCAAATCCTGGAACAACAATCGGGCTAGAATTTATCGGGAGCTTCATCAGATCCCTCATGATTTAGGAACAGCTGTCAATGTCCAGGCCATGGTCTTTGGAAATAGTGACCAAGCCAGTGGTACAGGGGTTTGCTTCACTAGAAACCCTGCAACTGGTGAGGCAGAACTGTTTGGTGAATTTTTGCTCAATGCTCAAAGGGGAAGATGTGGTCGCTGGGATCCGCACTCCTGAGCCGATTGCGACCTTTAAAAGAAATCCAACCTGAAACCTATCAGGCTTTCAGAGACTACGCCAAGATCCTTGAAAACCACTATAAGGATATGCAGGATATTGAATTTACCATTGAGAAAGGCAAGCTCTACATCCTCCAAACCCGAAATGGTAAACGAACATCCAAAGCTTCTTTAAAGATTGCTCTAGATATGGTGGACCAAGGTCTAATTCGTAAGGAAGAAGCTCTCCTGAGAGTCACTCCTACTTCCATCAGTCAACTGATTCATCCAGTCTTTGAAGAAACTGCTTTAGAGAAAGCACCCTTCTTAGCTCAAGGCCTACCAGCCAGCCCAGGTGCAGCTACTGGACAAATCGTCTTTACCGCCGACCGAGCTAAAGAAATCGATCAAGAAGGTAAAAAAGTCATCCTGGTTCGGCAAGAAACTTCCCCAGAAGATATTGAAGGCATGATTGTCAGCCAAGCTATTGTTACCAGCCAAGGGGGAATGACCTCCCACGCTGCTGTTGTAGCTCGTGGCATGGGAACTTGCTGTGTCGCAGGTTGCGGAGAATTGACTATCAGTGAAGAAAATAAAACCCTTTCCTGTGGCAATCTGGTCCTAAGGGAGGGAGATCTCATCTCCGTCGATGGTTATTCTGGTCGCATTTATCGTGGCGAACTTCCTACTGTCCTAGTTGAGAACAACCAAGACCTCCAGCGCTTGCTTGTTTGGGCAGATGAAGTCGCCATCCTCCAAGTTCGAGCCAATGCAGAAACCGTCAAAGACTTGACGACCGCTATGAACTTTGGGGCCAAAGGGGTCGGGTTGGCCCGGACGGAACACATGTTCTTTGGACAAGAACGGATTCTTGAAATGCGTCGCCTCATCTTAGCGGATACCGAAAAAGAAACAAAAGAAGCCCTCAATAAGCTCCTAGAATTCCAAGAAAAAGATTTCTACCAAATGTTCCAAACCGTCCAAGATAAACCGATGATTGTCCGCCTGCTCGATCCACCTATGCATGAGTTTCTACCTAAGGATTCCCAAGAAATTGCATTATTAGCAAGCAAACTAAAAAAATCTCCTGATAAACTTGCCGACCGTATTGAAAGTCTGCAGGAAAGCAATCCGATGTTGGGACACTGGGGTTGCTGTCTCGGCATAACCAAGCCGAATATCTACAAGATGCAGACAGAAGCTATTTTTAGAAGTGCTATCAAATTGCATCAAGAAGGTCAAAAGATTAAGCCGGAAATCATGGTTCCTTTAATTGCTGATCAAAAAGAATTAGCATGCATCAAAGAGTATCTTGTTCAGCATATTGAACAGCTTTTCAAACAGTATGGTCAGGAGCCATTCCCTTATGAAATTGGTACCATGATTGAACTGCCCCTGCGCCTGCCTCACTGCTGATAAACTGGCTCAAGAAGCAGATTTCTTCAGCTTTGGCACCAATGACTTGACCCAAATGACCTATGGCTTCTCTCGGGATGATATTGGCAAGTTCATCAGCCACTACAAGGACAAGGATATTCTTTCTTTTGACCCCTTCCAAAAAAATCGATAGGGAGGGAGTCGGTGAATTAATGAGAATTGCTATCAGTAAGGCCCGTCAAGTAAAACCAAACCTCACTATCGGTATCTGTGGCGAAGTTGGCGGAGATCCTTCTTCAATCTCCTTCTTCCAAGACATACAAGTCACCTACGTTTCCTGCTCTCCTTACCGGGTTCCTGCAGCTAGACTAGCCGTCGCTCAAGCAGCACTCAAAGAAGGACAGAATTAAGTCCCCCTTACATTAGAAAAGCACCCTTGAAGCTAGAAGCATCGCATCTACATTCAAGGGTGCTATTTTTCTTTATCAAACTCACGCCAGTGGTCAGGGCTCTTAGTGAGATCTGATCACCTTCATCTCTTACAACAAATCCTCAATCAGCTCATCGACTTCATCTGCTTCCGCTTGAGGAGTAATCTCCGTCACAATAATACCTGCCACAGCTCGCTCCACCAAAGCTTCCACGTCCATGCGTTGCTCATACTGCTCTGCATTTTTGAGTTTTGGATTAGTCTTTGGACGATCCGGTGCAAAAATGGTACAGCAATCTTCGAAAGGCTGGATGGAGATTTCAAAGGTATCAATGGCTTGGGCGATATCGATAATCTCCAACTTGTCCATAGTCACCACTGGACGAATGACGGGCGTATTGGTCACGGCATTGATAGCCTGCATGCTCTCCAGTGTTTGGCTGGCAACCTGACCAAGACTTTCCCCATTGATGATGACTAGGCCACCACGAATTTGACGGATACGGTCTGTAATGCGCATCATAAAGCGACGGGTCAGAGTCATGAGATAAGCTTCCGGCGCCTTGGCTTTAATCTCTTCTTGAATCTCAGTAAAAGGTACCTCGATAAACTGGATATTGCCCCCAAACTTGGTCAATTTACGAGTTAAATCGTGGGCTTTTTTCAGCGCACCCGGGCTGGTATAAGGCGGGCTCGCAAAGTGAACCGCTTCGATATCCACACCCCGCTTCAAGGCTAGATAACCCGCTACTGGAGAGTCAATCCCACCAGATAGCATGAGCATGCCTTTTCCAGAAGTTCCAACCGGCAGACCACCTGCTCCCTTAATGGTTTCGTAAGAGATATAGGCTGCTTCTTCCCGGATTTCCACTTGGAGGTTGATATCCGGTTTTTTCATTTGGGCTTGGATACTTGGGATCGCTTCAAAGACAGCGCCACCCAAGGTTTGGTTGAGCTCGCGACTATCAAGTTCAAAGGTATGGTCACTGCGCTTACTGGAAATCTTGAAAGTCATCCCTTCCTGGTAAATGTCCTGCATGATTTCTTGAACAGCTGAGATCAAGGCTGGGACTGATTTTTCAATTTTGTAAACGGGTGAAAAATTTTGAATCCCGAAGACCTGTTTGAGAGATTCAGCCACCGGTTCATAATCCGTTCCATTTAGATAAGCATGAGCGCGGTCCCGATCGGCTGTCACTTTGACAGCTGGATAAATGGACAAGACATCTGAGATATTATTGCGCAATTTATTAATAAAGCGCATCCGGTTCTTTCCTTTAGTAGAAAGCTCCCCATAGCGGATCATAATTTCTGAATAAGTTAATGGCATAGTTACTTCCTTTTCTTTTCCTTAACGCACCTTTCGCGTCTTTTCATAGATCAGTTTGAACTTGGTCAAAAATTGCTCGACCTGACTCATGTCATTTTCGAGATCGAGACTAAGACGGACAGCTGTTTGCGCCAGAGGCTTATCGACTCCCATAGCGATCAGGGTTCCAGCTGGTTTCCCAGCCTTGGAAGAGCAGGCAGAGGTTGTCGAGATATAAATCTCATACTCTTCGAAAGCGTGGACGATGACTTCTCCTCGCACTCCCTTGATACCAAAAGTTAAGATATGGGGTGCAAAGCCCTCATCTCCTGAGAAGACAGTCACATCTGGATAGTGGGCTAATTCTTCACGAATAACTTCCTTCAACTGATGGCACTTGCGTTCAAAGTCCTCTTGACGCTCCATCGCCAAGCGCAAGGCCTTGGCAGTCGCTGCAATTCCAGCTAAGTTCTCAGTCGTCGAACGAAGGTCCTTTTCTTGTCCGCCACCTGTTAAGAGGGGACTGATCTTCTTTCCTTCTTTGAGATAGAGGAAACCAACCCCACGAAGTCCATGGAACTTGTGACTGGAGAAGGTCGCTAGATCCACCCGTTCTGGTAGGTAGAGAGCGGTTGAAACCTTAGCCAGTGCCTGAACCCCATCGACATGGAAGGTGATGGTCGGACGATCAGCTAATAGGTCCGCAATAGCTTGAATAGGCTGAATAGAGCCCACCTCATTGTTGACGGCCATGATCGAAACGAGGGTTGTATCCGGACGCAAGAGTTTTTTCAACTCTTCTACTTGGACAAAGCCACGCGCATCAACTGGAGCAATATCCACCTCAAACCCCTGACCTTGCAGCCAGAGAGCCGATTCCTTCACAGCCGGATGCTCAATAGCTGAGACAATGATATGCTTGCCATAAGGAGCTTTTTCAAAAGCAACTCCCTTGATCGCCCAGTTGTCCCCTTCTGTTCCACCTGAGGTGAAAAAGATTTCTTCTGCTTTCTTGCCTAGGAGGGAAGCAATCTGCTTGCGGGATGCCTCCAAGATCCGGGTCGCTTGACTTCCCAGGTTGTGCAAGCTAGATGGATTGCCCCAAATTTTGCTTGCGACTTCCGTGTAGGTAGCCAAGGCCTCGGGATAAGGTTTGGTTGTTGCTGAATTATCAAAGTAAATCATCTTCCACTCTCTCCTAGTCAATTTTCAATCATCTTATTGTAACATTTATAGGTTGGAGGGACAAGGATTTGGCAGACTTCATTTTGTTCCTAGTTTCAGACAGAAAACTTGTAAATTTCTCAAAATAGCTTATGATGAAGATGGAGAGTTTTGTAAAACGCTTACAAGATCCCCTGTTGTTTTTTATGACCTACTCAAGTCCAGAACTGGAACTGATTGAAGTTACAAGGAGACAAGTATGAAACGACCGATCTATTTCCATTGCCCTAGCTGGAATTCTTGCTCTTGGAGGACTACTCACTGTCCTACCACCACTTCCATTTGCCCTCCCTTCTACCCAACTAGCCTGTCACGGTAAAGGACAGTGTGACCTACAGCAGCCCTTGGAGAAGCCACCATACTTTAGGGAAGATGAAGGCAGCCTCCGCGAAATGAGCCTTATCCAACCAATCCCTGGTGAATCCGATAGCCACATCGAATTCAATTGCTTGGTCGAATACAATGGCTGGTTCCGTCGTATCATCCGCGTCAAAGATGTAAAAGTGATTTCAAAAACCAAGGAATTCAAGGGAAAGATTGACTACTCTATCCCGGATCCAAACAAGATAGAGGTTCAGGCGAATGGCCAGTTTATCTCTCCTAATGACTCCTCTAGTTTTAGTAACCATGAAATCATCAGCAAGCCTAGTCAAACAAACCAAGCAATTTCCGTCTCTGAAAAAGGACAGGCAAACTTTGAAACGTCCTCTGAGGCAAGCGAGACTCAAAGTGTCCAGTTTGAAAGCAATCTGAAATTTTAAAAACCTCTTCCATTTCTTCTTAGACATTTTCATAAAAATAACGTATAATGACTAAAGTGTTCACATAAAAGAACCAAATATGAAATGAAGAGGAAACAGATTATGTCACAATACTCACGGAAAGAAAAACACCAAGACAGCAACAGACCATCAAGAAGCGAAAAAGTGAAACAGAGCCTTTCTTTATTCCAGATGATTGTCGCAACGATTGCTAGTCTTCTCGGTATTATCGTTACTTCCTTTACTATTTACAGTATCATGAAACCGACGACTAAGACAGAGGAGAAAAAAGATGGCTCCACTAGCGTTGTGGTTGTCCATGAAAAGGATGGATCTGCTACTGATTCAAGTGCTACGGGAACAGATACCAGTGCTAGCAGTAGCCAAGCATCCGAAGCAAGCTCTGAACAAACTGACTCGTCACAGGTAGAAACCAGTGCCAGTGAAGCTCCTGCAGACACAACACCGTCTGCTACGGATACCGAATCATCTGTTAATTAATAAAAAGACCAGTTGGTCTTTTTATTATAGAAAAGAGTATTTTTTAAAAAAACTTTCCTTAGGTGAGTACGGATGTCAGCGAACTTCGAAGAAGTTCCATGACTTAGTTTTTGGACCCTAAGGTTCCAAAACTTCCCGAGTGCTTGAAACACTATTGTTTCAAGCACTTTTTCTCACAGCGGAAAGTTTTTATAACTACATAAATGAATCGAACCATTAGACATCACTTTTTTTAAAAAAATTAACTAGTTATTTTATGCAAAAAAAGTTTGTATGCATTCTAAAAAAACAGTATAGTCTATTTTTAAAAATATAGAAAAGCCTCTGTCTGCCAGAAATCCTGACTGATAGAGGCTTGATTTTATTTGATCACTTCTTGTGTCTTCGCATAGTTGGCTTCGACAGCTTCTTTTTTTCGGCTTTCCACCAGTCTTGGTTGTCTGTGTACCACTTGATGGTTTCTTCCAAACCTGCTTCGAAGTTTGTGAATTGTGGTTCTCAACCCTAATTCTTCACGCAATTTTGTTGAATCAATAGCGTAACGCAAATCGTGACCAGCACGGTCTGTTACACGGTCGTAAGCATCTTTTGGTTGTCCCATTTTTTTCAAGGATGAGCTCAAGCACTTCTTTTGTTGTTCTTTTTCACCATCGGCACCGATCAGGTAAGTTTCACCGATACGGCCTTTAGTGAGGATAGCCCAAACACCAGTTGAGTGGTCGTTAGTGTGGATCCAGTCACGGACGTTCTTCCCTTCACCATAAAGTTTTGGCTTGATGCCAGACAAGATATTGGTGATTTGACGTGGGATGAATTTTTCGATGTGTTGGTATGGTCCGTAGTTGTTTGAACAGTTAGAAATCGTTGCTTTGACACCAAATGAACGTACCCTAAGCTTTTCACAATCAAGTCTGAAGCGACCTTTGGTTGATGAATAAGGTGATGATGGGTTGTATTTGGTTTCAGCAGTGAATTTTTCACCAGGACCTTCCCCATGTCCAGGGAGATCTTCACGCAATGGAAGGTCTCCATACACTTCGTCTGTTGACACGTGGTGGAAACGAATATCGTATTTACGAGCAGCTTCCAAGAGTGTGTAGGTACCAATGAAGTTTGTATGGATAAATGGTGATGGGTCATTCAATGAATTGTCATTGTGGCTTTCAGCTGCATAGTGAACGATCGCATCAGCCTTAGCAACCAGTTGGTCAACCAATGCTGCGTCAGCAATGTCACCCACAACCAATTCAACACGGTCCCCAAGGATTTCTTCGATGTTGGCACGGTTACCTGCGTAAGTGAGTTTGTCAAGGACAGTCACATGCACGTCTGGATGGTTGTTGTAGACATAGTGTACGAAGTTTGAACCGATGAAACCAGCGCCACCGGTTACGATGATGTTTTTGTATTCAGTCATTTTTTCTCCAAATAGTTTTTAGTTTTGATTGTTCCTTTGGCTAGTGAGGGACGCCAGCAACCCTTCGGTTTCATGGCTAAATCCGGAGCCCATGTCTCCGGATTTCCCTACAAGATTCCCTACGGCAATCTTGTTTCCACTAGGGCAGGAACAATCCTACCAAGCTCCTTGCAGTCGCAAAAATACTGTGCAAGGTTTATTTTTACAAATCTTCTGCTTTTAGGGGTTTGACGTCTTTGAGCAATGGGTGGTTCTTATCTGCTTCTGAGACTTCTGCTTCTTCCAAGTTTTCCCATTGGATGTCTAGGCTTGGGTCTGCATAGTTGACAAAAGCATATTTTGGCTTGAGCTCCAATGCCCAGTAGTCATTGACCAAATAGCTGTAGGCTACTTTGTCAGACAAAACTTGGAAACCATTGGCTACGCCACGAGGAACAAAAATCCCTTTAGAGGCATCGATCACAGTTTGATAGGTGTTCCCAAATGTTTCACCTTCACGAAGGTCTACCCAAGTGCCAAGAACCTTTCCTTCATCTGCCACAGAAATGTACTTTGTCCCAAGGTTCTGCATGCAGACCACGTAAGACATGCTTGCGCGAGAAAGAAACGTTATTTTTGCAACTTGCCTTCGGCAAAAGAAGCTTTCAGGAAGCCAAGAGGAAGCATTTTTTTCCTTTTTGGAAGTTTTTCCTTGAACCAACCACTGGTTGTCCCCATGAACTGGAATATCAAACTCCATCAAACCTGGGATGGCTTCAATCTTGCGGGTCGCTAATTCTTTTTCCGAAAAAAATTGTTCTGTCATTAAACTTCTCCAATCAAACGGAGCAAGTATTGTCCGTATTCATTTTTTTCTTCAGAGGTTGCGCCAATTCATGGACTTGTTCTTTGGTGATATAACCCATGCGATAGGCGATTTCTTCAAGGTTGGCAACTTGGACATTTTGCAAGCGTTGAACAGTCTCGATATATTGAGAAGCCTGCAAGAGACTTTTCGTGAGTTCCTGTATCCAACCAAGCAAAGCCACGACCCATGAGCTCAACAGAGAGATCTCCACGCTCCAAATAAGCCTTGTTGACATCGGTGATTTCAAGCTCCACGAGGACTTGGTTTGATATTTTTGGCAATCTCTACGACATCATTATCATAGAAGTAAAGACCTGTCACCGCAAAGTTGGATTTTTGGATGTTCTGGTTTTTTTCTTCGATAGAGATAGCATTCATATCTGCATCAAACTCTACCACACCAAAAACGTTCTGGATCTTTAACTTGGTAACCAAAGACAGTTGCCCCTTTTTTTCTTTTGCTTCAGCCCGTTGCAACATCTTGGTTAAGCTCATTTCCATGGAAGATATTATCTCCAAGAACGAGGGCAACATGATCATCACCAATGAACTCTTCACCAATGATAAAGGCTTGTGCTAAGCCGTCTGGACTTGGTTGTTCTGCATAAGAGAGAGAAATACCAAGTTCAGAACCATCTCCAAGAAGCTCTTCAAAACGTGGAAGATCTTGAGGAGTTGAGATGATCAAGATTTCTTTGATTCCTGCCAACATAAGAGTTGACAATGGGTAGTAAATCATTGGCTTATCGTAAATGGGCATCAACTGTTTGGAAGCAGACGAGTCAAAGGATACAAACGAGTCCCCGAACCACCAGCTAAAATAATACCTTTCATAATGTTAGGCCTTTCTACGTATTCATTACCCCTATTTTTATCATGTTTATATAAAAAAGTCACCTTGCATTTGTGTTGCAAGATGATGACCGGAGATGAGAGTTGTAGAATTGTTAGCATTGGTCTTACTCATGATTCAAATAGATTACTGCTCCTTGACTGAGCCGTCTGAAAACCTTACCTTGTAGTAGAGCCCACTCAACCACTGCGTCTTGCTCGACAATCCAAAGAAAATTGAGAGGCTAGACTTTTGTCCCAGCCTACTTCTTCACATACTGATCAACTGGATAATCTGCTGGATCCAAGCGCACCTTTCCTCCTGCCACTAGTTGGGCTAGATGCCAACCAATGAGGGGACCTGTTGTGAGGCCGGACGAACCTAGTCCACTAGCGACATAGAGGCCTGCTTGATCAGGAACAGCTCCCCAAAATGGTGAAAAGTCACTGGTGTAGGCCCGAGTACCCACGCGCACGCCGACAACTGTCGCTTGAGCTAGTTCTGGATAGTAGGCCAAGGCTTCTGTTTCCATCTGATTTAGCAGAACTTGATCAACCGTCAGGTCAAAGCCCATCTCATTCTCATGGGTAGCGCCCATACTGATTTTGCCATTTTGGAAGGGAATGATATCCAACTCTCCTTCAGGCATGACCACGGGATAATCATCAGTAACTAAGTCTAGCTGATAATCCCGCAATTGCCCCTTTTGCGGACGGACATCGACTTGGTAGCCAAGTGGCTCGAGCATTTGCCCCAACCAGGCTCCTGTTGCTAGGATGACTTGGTCATAGCTTTCTCCTGCTATCTGAAAACCATCCTCTGTAATAGCCAAAGCAGCCTCTTTCTTGATCACTTTTGCCCCACTTGCCTGAAGAAGGGTTTCTGTCAGAAGAGCTCCTTCTACATGGGCTCCACCTGATGCATAAAGGAGCTGTTCAAAACCATTTAGCCCTGGGAATTGCTGGGCCACTTCTTCTTTGTTTAAAATCGCCAAGTCCCCAATCAAGGGAGATTCTTCCCGACGACTCAGTGCCAACTGATAAAGTTCGTCTAATTTGTCCTCATTTCTTGAGGAGATAGACACCGGTCTGCTGGTAAAAATCTGTTTTGATTCCGTCCTTGGCCAGGTCCTCTACCAATTCTTGGTAAAAATCAGCTCCCAGACGAGCGAGGCGATACCAGGCCTTATTCCGCCGCTTGGAAAACCAAGGGCTGATAATGCCTGCCGCTGCCTTAGTTGCTTGGCCGACTCCATGGTCATAGACGGTCAGATCCACTTGTGCTTCTTTGGATAAATAATAGGAGGCAGTAGACCCTACGATCCCTGCACCGATAATGGCAACTTTCATGATGGCCCCTTAGATATGGTAAAAAGGATTGGTACTGGCTTGACTGCCAATCACTTCAATCTCCCACGCTTCTTCAGCTTTCCACTGATTGAGCTTTTCTACTAGTTTCGAGACAAAGAGAACCTCGATATGGTGCCCTGGATCCAAGGCCAAGAGCCCATCGCTCAGCATGTCCTGAGCTGTGTGGTAGTAGATATCTCCTGTGATATAGACCTCAGCCCCCTTAGCAAGAGCATCCTTGTAAAAGGACTGGCCACTTCCTCCACAGATAGCGACGCGCTCAATGACCCGTTCCAGGTCAGTCTGATCATAACCGACCAAGCGCAAAGCATCTAAGCCAAAGGTTTCTTTGACCTTTTGAGCCAACTGGCCAAAGGTTTGGGTAGCTATCCGACCAATCCGGCCGATTCCGAGTCCTTCCCCTGTCATGCTGAGGGGCTCTGTATCTTCAATGTCCAAAAGCTGGCAGAACCAATCGTTGAGCCCATCTGGGACAATATCAATATTGGTATGGCTGACGTAGACTGCGATATCATGCTTGATCAAATCGATATAGATCTGATTTTGAGCCCGATCAGCTACCAAATCCTTAATCGGACGGAAAATGGGCGCGTGCTTGACGATGATCAAGTCCACCCCATGGGCGATAGCTTCAGCCACCGTCTGCTCGCGAATATCCAGGGCCACCATGACCTTATGGATGTCTTTTTTTGTAGCGTACCGACCTGTAGGCCACGGACATCTCCCTCCATGGAAAGCTCCTGAGGACAATAGGCTTCATAGCGTTTGATAACTTCACTTGCTAACATGTAGGACCTCCTTGATTTGTGCGATGCGCTCTTCTAACGATGCTCTGGCAGATTGATTCTCAACTGGGACCTGCTCCAAGGCAAAGGCTAATTTCTCCACTTCCTTGGACCACTTCTGGACAAATGCTGGAGCTTGTTCCCGCATCAAATGGGGACCAAAGCGTAGTTCCTTGGCTGTCAACTCTTGAGAACCGTGTTCGACCACGAGGATCTCATAGAACTTCTCATTTTCTTCCAAGATGGCTTCATCGACGATACGGAAATCATGGTCGACTAACCAAGCCCGTAGTTCATCTTCCCGATTATTGGGCTGTAGGACCAAGCGAAAGACATTGTCTAATTTGTTAAAACCTGTCGCTAGGATATCTGCAATCAAGCGTCCTCCCATGCCTGCAATAGTAATACAGGAAATGCCATCTGTTGGTTCAAAGGCAAACCAATCCATTGGCTAGGCGGACTTCAATCTTGTCCTCTAAGCCATTATCGGCGACATTTTGGAGGGCAGACTGATAAGGTCCTTCAACCACTTCCCCAGCAATAGCGACCTCAATCTTACCTTCTTGTAAGAGGGCGATTGGCAGATAAGCATGGTCACTCCCCACGTCCAACAGACGCGCTCCAGCTGGGACGAAGCTAGCCACCAAGTCCAAGCGATTTGATAATTTTGTAAATTCCATGTGCTACTTTCTAAACTTTTTATTCCATCCTTTAGTATACCATGTTTGCACCATTAAAAAAAGGCAACGGCGCCCCTTCAAATTGCTTCTAAATTGTTTAGCTAGATATATTTTTGAGAAATCTCTTATTTTTTTGGAGCTTCAAAAAAATACGTATTGAGTTTTTTCTGTAGTGAGAAAAGTGCATGAAACTTTTTGTTTCATGCACTCGGGAGTTTTTGAAAGTAAAAACAGTTCGGGGAACTGTTTTAGCATGAGCCTAAAAATTGAAAAAGCGAAGGAGTTCAAAACGAATTGAACACGGGTCGTGACTCGTGTCAAAAAGATAAGTTTTCCTAGAATCCAGAAATTCTTCGTCAAACTTCCTATTTTTGACTTTATCCGCAGACGCCCTTTGTATCTTGATTTAGTCATGGAACTTCTATGAAGTTCGCTGACGTCCGAACTCACCTAAGGAAAAATCTCAACACAATTGAATTATCTAATCTTAGACTTTAGTCAATTTCCTTATAGTCCACTTCCAAGCCACGTTTTACAGCTGGGCGATTAGCAATTTTCTCTGTCCAAGCTTGCAAATGCTTGTATTCCTTCACATCTAAGAAAATTCCTGCACGGTCCCAGACCTTGTCTTGGGCTAGACGGCCATACCAAGACCAGATGGCGATATCTGCAATGGTATAGTCATCTCCTGCGATATAAGGTTTAGTAGCCAGTTCCTTGTCCAGTAGGTCCAATTGGCGTTTGGCTTCCATGGCAAAACGGTTGATGGCATACTCGATTTTTTCAGGAGCATAGTGGAAGAAATGACCAAAGCCTCCACCTAAGAATGGTGCCGCACCCGTCTGCCAGAAGAGCCAGTTGAGCACTTCTGTCCGCTTAGCAGGATCTGTCGGGATTAATTGGCCAAATTTCTCTGCTAGATACAAGAGAATATTAGCTGATTCAAAGACCCGAATCGCTTCCTCTCCTGATTGATCCAACATAGCTGGAATTTTCGAGTTTGGATTGATGGCTACAAAGTCACTGCCAAATTGATCTCCCTCACCAATCTTGATGCGATAAGCGTCGTAGCCTGCATCCACTCCCAACTCTTTCAATTCCTCCAGCATAATGGTTACCTTAATCCCATTTGGAGTTGGAAGGGTATAGAGTTGGAAAGGCTGATCCCCTTTTGGAAGAGTTTGTTCAAAGCGGGCACCTGCTGTTGGTTGGTTCAGGCCACCCCAGGCTCCTCCCATCTGGCTCGGTGCTTCCCATACTTCTGGTAATTGATAGTCTGACATCTCTTTTCTCCTTTGTCTATGTTACTACTAGCATATCAAATCCTGCCTCTAGTTTCAAAAATCTGCTACACTAGCTTTACTTGACTTTTCTTGGCAAAATGATAGTATAGAAAAAATACATTTTGAAGGAGAAAAAACATGTCCACGATCGACTTTCATAGTTTGGCAAAGACAGAACTACACTGCCACTTAGACGGTTCCTTGTCTCTTCCGACCATTCGCCAATTGGCGACCCATGGCAAATATTGACCTTCCTGCTAGTGATGAAGAGCTCAAGCACCATGTTACTGCACCTGCCCACTGTGAGAATCTTTTTGGACTATTTGGAGGCCTTTGACTACATTCGCCCTCTTCTTCAGACCAAGGAAGCCTTGACCCTTGTCGCTTATGATGTGGCCAAGCAAGTCGCTTTGGAAAAATGTCGTCTACATTGAGGTTCGTTTTTGCCCCAGAATTGTCCATGGACCAAGGGCTCACTGTCCCAGAAACTATCGATGCTGTCTGTGAAGGACTGCGCCAAGCCCAGGATGAATTTGGCATTGTCTCAAAAGCCCTCGTCTGTGGTATGCGCCAGTCGGATCAAGAACTCACCTCTCGCATCTTGGCAGAAGCCAACCAAGTCACAGATCAGGATTTTGTCGGCTTTGACTTCGCTGGGGATGAGCATCACTACCCTCCACAAGCCATTGATGCCCTCATCCAACAGGTCAAAAGTTACAACCGACCCATGACCCTGCATGCTGGCGAGTGCCACTGCCCAGCCAATGTTGCTCAATCCATGGCCTACGGCATCAAACGAAAATGGTCATGTGACCTTGCTAGCAGATGAACCAGAGCTTCTAAAAAGAGTTTGTGAAAAATGGAGTCACCGGTGAACTCTGCTTGACCAGTAACCTTCAAACCAAGGTCGCCGCCACTGTGGCGGACTTCCCTTACCTCAAGATGAAGGAAGCTCAAGCTCATATCAGTATCAACACCGATAACCGGACCGTCTCTGATACGGATTTGACCAAGGAATATGCCCTCTACCATCGCCACTTCCAAACGACCCCAGCTGACTTTTACCAGCACAATGTCGATGCCATCCAGGCTTCCTTTGCTAGTGAGAAGGAAAAGCAAGAACTCCTGACCAAACTAGAAGAAGCCTATGCAGACTATTTATAACGAAAAAAACTAGCACTTTATAAGTGCTAGTTTTTTAATCTTTCCACAAATCCATCGCCTGTAAGAAATCATCTGAAACTGTGACATTTTCAGGCTGAAGGGCCTCCCGCTCTTGTTGTTTGATTTTTAATTGTGTCAAACTGGTAATGCCCTCCCGTCGCCAATTGCGCAGGATGGCCTGAATGTATTTCCAGTGAGGCTTGCCGTTAAAGACTGCTTCTCTCAAGGCAGCCTTCACAATATCAGGGTCTGTTTGGTCCTGTTTGACTGTCTGTGTCAAATCTTCAATTTCAAAGGGAGTCAATAGACGGCCCAACTCTTGCTCAAATGTTTTGACCAAATCAGCCAGCTCATTTTCTGCTGACTTGTCTTGCCCACGCTGTGCTACTTCTGTCTTACTTTGAAGCAGGTCATCCAAGCGTTCGAGGGCAATCGTCGCATCAAAAAGAACTTCAATCTCTCCATCTAGCTCAATAGTCCGATATTGGAGCAAACCTTGGTTGGTCAGGCGAGACATGGACTGGTTGACTTCTGTGACAGACTTGCCAATCGCATCTGCAATTTGATTTGGCGTGAGGCTGGATTGGTTGGTCGTATTTTGTAAATAAAAGAACTGCCAAACCAGAAAATCCTCTGCGTCTTTAAATAAGTGTTGATAATGGAAAAGCAAGGCACTTGGTAAGACCAAATTGCCTGACTTAAAAGCTTGTGAATATGTCATACTACCCCTTTATAGGTAACCATAAAATGAAATATCTTTTTCCAACTCCTCCAAACGATAAGGAGTTTCTTGGTAAACTGCATAATTGATCCAATTACTAAAGAAGTTGGCTGCCGCTAAGTTCCACCGCATCCGAGGGTCACGACTGCTGTCATCCTGATCAAAATAATTCTTGGGAAGATCTGGATTCAAGCCTGCTTTCACATCCCGCTGGTATTCCTTGGCCAAGGTATCACGGTCATACTCCAAATGGCCAAAACTATAAACCTCTCTAAGGTCTGGACTAGCCAGGATCGATAGTCCTACTTCACTGCCTTGAGCTAAGACTTGCAAGTTACTCTTGTCTAGCACTTCTTTGAGGGGGACATCCGTATAACGTGAGTGAGGGGCTAAAAAAGCATCGTCAAACCCACGCATCAAACGGTTCTGTGGATTCAGGACTGTTTGCTCATAGATCCCAGATAGCTTATCGCACAGAGCTACTTTCAATGCCATAGCGGTAATAAAGACCAGCTTGGGCACCCCAACAAAGATGCAGGGTCGAAAAGACATGGCGTTTAGACCAATCAAAGACCTTTGTTAACTCTTCCCAGTAATCCACTTCCTCAAAAGCCAGTTTCTCTACTGGAGCTCCTGTAATAATTAAACCGTCATAATAGTTCTCTTTAATATCCTCGAAGGATTTGTAGAAGACTTCCATATGTTCTGCCGCTGTCGTCTTAGACTCATGGCTGGTCATATAGAGGAAATCCACATTGATCTGCAAGGGAGTATTGGCCAGGAGGCGTAAGAGTTGAGTCTCAGTGGCTACCTTAGTTGGCATGAGATTCAAAATCAGAACATTCATCGGACGAATATCTTGGTGAGTTGCCCGAATATCATCCATGACAAAAATATTTTCTGAGCGAAGAATATCAACTGCTGGTAATTTCTTATCTAAGGTAATTGGCATAAAAAGCTCCCATCTTACAAGTTGTTACCTCTTATTATAAGACAGGAGCATATAGTTTTCAATTATGGTTTTTCTCTATCTAGATATAGCTCTAAACTATATTAGTAATGCATCAAGACCTTGTAATCGTAGTCTCCGATAGCTTCGCGACCTTTGAGATCATCGAGTTCGATCAAGAAGGCACAACCTGCAACCACTCCACCGAGTTTTTCAATCATTTCGATAGTTGCTTTAACGGTACCACCTGTTGCCAAGAGGTCATCGACGATGAGGACGCGTTGACCTGGTTTGATAGCATCAGCATGCATGGTCAAGGTATCCACACCGTATTCTTTTTCGTAGTCCGCTGAGATGACTTCACGTGGCAATTTGCCAGGTTTACGAACAGGCGCAAAACCAATACCGAGCTCGAAAGCGACCGGACATCCAACGATGAAACCACGCGCTTCAGGACCGACGATCATATCGATTTTTCTTATCCGTTGCGTATTGAACGATTTCACGAATCGCATAACTATAAGCATTGCCATCTGCCATCAAAGGACTGATATCACGGAAGGTAATTCCTTCTTGTGGATAATTTTTCAATGCTTGCAATGTAATCTTTTAAATTCATTTCTAACTTCTTTCAAAATTTATGTTTACATTTCATTATACCATGAAAATTTATGAGATGCACTTGAAAGTCTTAAAAAAGCATACTTTAGTGTAATTGTTGACAAAACCTTACTTATCATCAGAAAGCAAATAATTATAAATTTCTTGCACAGATCCTAAAGCCATGAGTTCCTGGTCTTTGACCGTCTGCACCAAGTCCTGATAGATGGAACTAGAGGCAATCTCCTTCTTCTCCGCGTCCTTGTTGACCGTCATGATGCCATTTTTCAATCTGGACAAAGCCTAACTCTTGGAAGATTTGGATCATCTTGATCAACAAGACTTGTGGAATCTTGAGGTAGTCAGATAGTTGGCTGAGCTTATGGCGAATATCAAACTCAGGGAACTGATAGAGCGTTTTGTAGAGTTTGGCATACTGATCGCGACTGCCATAACCGGTCAAATAATAGGCTTTGTCTAGGTGATTTTTAAAATAGACCGCTTGGAAGCAATGTTCTTGGAAGAGGGCTTTTCAAGTCAGCCAGGTCATCGGGTATGAGATCGATGACAATGGCAGGAGAATCTTCCCTTCTTCCAACTGACTAAAGAGGGGAATAGCTTGTGGAGAGGAGCATTTTTTTCCCTCGGATATTATAGAGCTGTACTCCTTCTACACGGGCATCCACCACCATCAGTTGCAGGGTGGTCTGTCCATTCCACTGATTGACGGACAAGGATACCACCAACTCCAAGTTTTTTTCGCTTGGGAGTACTCCAATTCCAAATGGCCCTGGCCAAAAGCCACCACATCAAAACGGGCATCGCCTTTTTGAATCTTCAACTTCAGATGGCTATTACCAGCCCCCATAGTCCGGCTAGACTCCACTTGAAAATCACGAATGTAAAAGACTGGCTTCTTATGGTCCATCCCAAAAGGAGCGAGACGGTCGAAACTCTTCAAGGTATCCAAAGTCAGCTCTTCTAGGTCCAACTCCTCATCCACAAAGAGTGTGGATTTGGCCGTCAGGTCAATCCCTTTTTTTCTACAATATAGTCAGAAAAAAATCTCGGTCAGACGAGGGAGCTTGTCCACTTCCAGAGTCATACCAGTCGCACCCTGCATGGCCCCCAAAGGCGATAAAGAGATCCCGATGGGGAGCTAGGGCTTCAAAAATATGGACACTTTCGGGACTTCGTGCACTTCCTTTAGCCTTGCCTTGGTCTATGGTGAGGACGATGATGGGCTGATGGATCTCTTCAAGTAGGCGACCAGCTACAATCCCTAAGACACCAGGATTCCAGCCTTCTTTTGCCAAGATCTGAACAGGAAGACTTGGATCAACCATGGCTTTTGGCTTCATCATAGATGGCTTGGACGATTTCCTTGCGCTCTTCATTCTTGGCTTGAATCATCAGCGCAATTTCCAGCGCTTCTTCGTCGTCAAAAACCTGTCAAGAGTTCGACCGCTGGATTTGGGTCATCCAAGCGCCCCAGCGCATTGAGACGAGGGGCAATCTGAAAACCAACTGTTTCTTCATTTACATCTTGAGGGGCGATGGAGGCCAGCTTGAGCATTTCCTGGAGGCCTATCCGTTGGGTTTGACGAAGGACACCCTAGGCCATACTTGACTAGAATGCGGTTTTCATCTGTCAGACTGACCATATCCGCAATGGTCCCAATGGCCACCAAATCAAGGAAATCTAGGGGCACCTCTTCTAGGAGGGTACAAGCCAACTTAAAGGCAACCCCACAGCCTGCTAGGTGCTTAAAAGGGTAATCGGCATTTGGATGCTCGGGGTGAATGATGGCATAGGCATCGGGCAAGACTTCTGGCATGGCATGGTGGTCGGTCACGATAACATCTACTCCCCATGCTTTGGGCCAAGTCAATGGCTTCATGACCAGCTACCCCGTTATCCACTGTAATAATGAGGGAAATCCCCTGCTGTTCGATAAAGTACTTGTAGACACTGGCATTGGGACCATAGCCATCCGTAAAGCGGTTAGGCAGATAGACGTCTACTTCCGCCCCCATCTGCTCCAGGGTTTCCTTCATGATAGAAGCGGCCGTCATCCCGTCCGCATCATAGTCTCCATAAACTAGGATTTGTTCATAATCTTCAATGGCTTGGCGAATGCGATCCACTGCCTTGTCCATATCGTGAAGCAGGTAGGGATCATGCAGATCTTCTAGCCGAGGTTCAAGAAAACGATCCAGCGCCTCTTCCGTCTGGATCCCTCGTTCTCCCAACAACTTGGTCAGCAGATGCTTCTAATCTCTCTTCTTTGCTTGCGCCAAAAAAAGTATCATCTGAAAACGGCGCAAAGAAACTGCCATTCATATTTTGACGTGATCATCTGTTTTTTTCTTTTCTCCCTGTCATCTAGTCTTCTTATTATAACATGAATTATTTTTTCAAATGCGAAAAAATGATTTTACAGAAGAAATGAAGAAAGGATTCCCTATCCGGAAATCCTCTCCATCAAATTTTATAAATCATCCCTGTACAGGCTTGCTCTGAAAGTTCGACAAATCCTAAGGACTGATAAAAGGCAAGATTTTTCTCGCTCCGTTCAGTGACGAGAAGCCGTTGATAGACGGTGGGGAAGGTCGCTAAAGCCTCTTCTAAAAGTTTCCTTCCGATACCTTGGCGCTGGTGATCTGGTCGTACCAGGAGATCCTGCACAAAAATGACAGAGTGGCCATCACCTACCAAGCGAATGTAGGCGACGAGCTCTTTCTCATCATAGACTCCCAACTGCCAGAGACTGGCTTTAACAGCTTCTTCTAGCATAACTGGGTTGTTGGTATAATTGGTCCAGCCGACCGAGCTGTAGAGTGCGACTAGGTCTGTCATCGCTGGAATCTCTTGTTTGTACTCTAACATCTTAACTCCTTTTTAAGGTATAGTGCTGGAAGAAGGCTATATCCCGATAGGGGGAGTCCTGACAAACAGCACGCTCCATCTGAAGCATAGACTCTCGCCAGCCTTCTTGGCCTTTGAAGCGATTATCCTGTAAGCCATAAAAGACACGAATTCCTTGGTAGTCCTGAACTTCGAGGGCTAGATCTTCTACTGTCGCACTGAGATCATAGGCCTGGGCCAAGCCCATGGAGTGGGTTTCAGGTCTTGGCCGGCTAAGAGATCAAGCGCCTTCTGAGTATCATTTTCAAAGACGACAGTCTGCAGGACGCGGCCAACTTCATTGTGCTTGACAATGGAGAGTAGGCCACCTGGTTTCAAGAGGCGGGTGAATTCCCTGAGAATCACCTTGCGATCCTCCACATACTCCAAGACATTGTGGCAGAGGATAACATCAAAGCTGGCATCTTCAAGACTTGCCAACTGATCTAGACTTCCAACTACTTGCTGGTAGGGATAATCCTGGGCCCGCAAAGCCACCATTTCCTCATTGGGCTCCACAGCAAGAACATCATTGTCTTTCGCTAGGTGGTTGGCCACCAGGCCAAATCCACTGCCAAAATCAAGGACCCGCTTTTCCCTTGATGTCTTTTTAATTGTTCAAAAAGGATATCATAATAGATCTGTCCCCAGGGTTGCTGGAGATTTTCTAAATAAGCTTGAATATTCGCGGCCATCTGGTTCCTCCTATTTGAAATTAAACATCTTGCTAGCCAGCTTGTCTGAGATGCGTGGGAAAAGGGTATAGAGATTGTGGGTCAAGTTCAAAAGCCAAGGCAGATTGAGCTCACGTTTTGCTTTTCCAAAGTTCTTCACAATCTTCTTGGCTACAAAGTCTGGTTCCAAAATGTAGCGGTCCACAGCTTTGACATAGCTTCCGTCTGGGTCTGCCTGATCAAAGAAAGTGGTCCGGATAGGGCCTGGATTGACCGTCGTCACATGGACACCAAAGGGCATCAGTTCTAGCCGCAGGGCATTGGAGAAGCCAATGGCCGCAAACTTAGTAGCTGAATAAAGGCTGGATTTGGCTGTTGCGACGAGACCCGCCATGCTGACGATGTTGACGATGTGCCCCTTGCCTGCTTCCTTCATGTGCGCACCCATCAAGCGTGAAAGCTGCATGAGGGCAAAGGTGTTGACCTCAAACATGGCATGGATCTGCTCATTGGTAATCTGGTCAAACTCTTCAAAGATCCCATAGCCTGCATTGTTGACCAAGACATCAATCTGCCCATAGCGCTGATAGAGCTCTTGGACGAGCTTTTGGACAGATGATGAATCGGTGATATCGATCCCGATGCATTCGGCTTGAGGATGGTCAGCATAGAGTTGTTCCAGTTTCTCTTGATTTCTCCCTAGGAGAATAAGCCGGTCCTCAGGAAGGAGCTTAACCATTTCCTGTGCCAGGCCTCCACTCGCGCCTGTAATGACGATAGTTTGCATCTTAGATCTCCACTTCTTCCAAGTCCTTGACCACATGGACCTTCTCAAACACAGTCGCCGCATCCTTGCGCAATTGACTGACGTCCTTGGAGAGGAAGCGGGCACTGATATGGTTGAGTAGAAGATGTTTGGCTCCTGCTTCACGCGCCACTTCTGCTGCCTGCATATTGGTCGAGTGGCCATGCTTACGAGCAATCTTCTCATCGCCCTTGCCATAGGTAGACTCATGCACGAGAACATCTGCATTGACGGCAAGTCTGACGCTGGCATTGGTCTTCCGGGTATCGCCCAAGATGGTGATGATCTTACCCGGTCGAGGGGCTGAGATATAATCCGCAGCAATGATCTTGGTACCATCTTCCAGGGTAACATCCTGCCCATTTTTGACCTGGCCAAAAAGTGGTCCAAATGGAACCCCTGCTGCCTTGAGCTTGTCTGCGTCGAGGGTCCCTTCCAAATCCTTCTGCATGACCCGGTAGCCGACACAGAAAATGGTGTGGTCCAAGGCCTCGGCATAGACCGTAAACTTATCTGTCTCCATGATTTTCCCAAGTGAACCTTCATCAAACTCATGAAAATGGATCTGATAGGGTAGGCGGGAACCGGAAACTCGAAGGCTGGTCAAGACAAAAGACTTGATTCCGACTGGGCCATAAATCTCTAGATCCGTCTGCTCTTCATTGGCTTGAAAAGCCCGGCTAGAGAGGAAACCTGGCAAGCCAAAGATATGGTCCCCGTGTAGATGGGTAATAAAAATCTTGCTGACCTTTCGCGGACGGATGCTGGTTTCTAAGATTCGGTTCTGCGTCCCTTCCCCACAGTCAAAGAGCCAGACTTCATTGATCTCATCCAAGAGTTTGAGGGCTAGACTTGAGACATTACGAGATTTGGACGGTTGTCCCGCACCCGTTCCTAAAAATTGAATTTCCATTGTATACTTTCTAACTAATATAGATCATAGCGGTCCGATTCTTGGATCGAACAGCGATTTTTCCAGGGTAGGCAGTGGCTAATTGAACCAATTCGTCCTGGTTGTAACCAGATAGACGGATGCTACCATCTGCCAGCTCTTCAAGATTAGACAAAGCTGATAACTCCTTGGTCTCGACTACCTCTTCATCCCTAACAAGACGCATCAAAATCAAGCCTTCCTCTTCATAGACGAGGTAGTGAGGAAAGATTTGCGCTATATCAAACAAGAGGGCCATGCGAATGGTTTCAGCTTGCTGGGCAAATACTTGCGCCAATCCCTTTTCTCGGTAGCAAAAACCATAGGCCTTGCCAGAAAGATTGAGACGGACAAAGGGTTTCTCCTCCTCAAAGCTGGGACTCGTCTGATAAAGGTCAAAGGCCTCAGTGACTTGTTCATAGTAGTCAGTTGCTGCTTCCGGGCTTTTCTTTTGGTAGAGCTCTGCGAAGTAGGCGTTGATGACACTGGGTGGCGGCGTAATAAACTGAAGCTTCTGCTCCTCTGTCAATCCCGCTAAAACCCGATCTAAATAGACCTTGTCTAGACTGGTATAGCCACCGTAGCTGAGGGCGATGTTAAGATAATCCATGGTGATAAAACTCCTCTAGTCTCCATGCATTTTTCGGGGCGATGTAGCCTGTTATGACCTCACCAGTCTCCCTCATAGGAACGCTCGGTCAGAATGGCCATGGTCTCCAATTCATGGATGCGGTAGGCTTTGCTCAAAAGGAACCTGAATCGTAAAGGGCTGGAAGAGCTCTTGCATCTTTTTCAAGTAGAATGCCCTGAAGTTTAGCCCGACTATCGGGATCCTTGGCCGAAACCAGGCGGTAAGGTGTCTGTGTCGGGGTAAAGTCCTTGACCTTGTCTGCCTTGTTGTAGAGGGTCAAGCGTGGAATCTCCAGCATCTCCAAATCTTTCATAATCTGAAGGACTGTCTTTTCATGCTCTTCATGGTTGGGATCAGAGGCATCGATGACATGGACCAAGAGATCCACATTCTTGCTCTCTTCTAAGGTCGACTTAAAGCTGGTCACCAACTCTGTCGGCAAGTCCTGAATAAACCAACTGTATCCGTTAGCGTCACCTGGAGGTTACCGGTCAAGTGGATGCTCTTGGTTGTGGCATCCAAGGTCGCAAAGAGTTCATCTGCTTCGTACTGGGTCTTACTGGTCAAGGCATTCATAATGGTTGATTTACCGGCATTGGTATAGCCGATCAAGCCAATCTTAAAGATGGGGGATTCTAGGCGTTTTTCCCGGACCACTTCTCGGTTCTTCTCGACCACCTTGAGTTGACGCTCAATATCGGTGATTTGATTGCGGACACTCCGGCGGTTCAACTCTAGCTGACTTTCCCCTGGACCACGGGAACCAATCCCCCCGGCCTGCCGGCTGAGCATGATTCCTTGACCTACCAAACGAGGCAAGAGATACTTAAGTTGGGCCAGATGAACCTGGAGCTTGCCTTCGTGGCTCCGAGCCCGCATGGCAAAGATATCCAAGATCAGCTGCATCCGGTCGATGACCTTTACACCTAAGATTTCTTCTAAATTCACATTCTGGCGAGGGGTCAAACGGTTGTTAACGACAACGGTCGAAACCTCATCCGCATCGACCATTTGGGCAATCTCTTCTAGCTTCCCAGAGCCGACGAAGGTCTTGCTGTCGTACTTTTTCTCTTTTTGGGTGTAGACGCCGACGACTTCTGCTCCGGCTGTCTTGGCTAGGCTGGCCAACTCCTCCATGGACATGTCAAAGTTTTTCCATACCTTGAAGCTCGACACCGACAATGAGGACCCGCTCCTGTTTTTTTCTCAGTTTCTATCATTTAAAAATCTTTCTATATCTTGGAGAACCCTGCTCCTTAAAGCCTTTTTTTCTCCAATCTGGTAAAAATGAACCGTCATCCGATTGCGGAACCAGGTCAACTGGCGTTTGGCAAAGCTGCGCGTATTTTGCTTGAGTTGCTCCAGGGCTTCTTCTAAACTTTGCTCCCCCTTGAAATAAGGGAAGAGCTCCTTGTAGCCAATCCCTTAGCGACCTGAACATCAGGATAGTTATCATAGAGCCACTGGGCTTCTTCTAACAAGCCTTGCTCAACCATGAGATCCACCCGTCGGTTAATGCGGTCATACTAAGGCTTTAGCGATCATCGTCTAGACAGATGATATAGGGCTCATAGGCTGGAGCTTGATTTTCCAAGTCCTGACCGAAATGGGCGATCTCTAAAGCTCGCATGGCCCGTCTACGATTGATCTGTGGGATCTCCATTCCCTCTTTCGCTACTTGCTCAAACAGTTCTTCATCCGTAAGAGGCGACAAGGACTCCCTGATAGGCTAGAATATCCTCATGGGCAACATCCCCACCTAGATGATAACCTTCGAGAAGACTTTGGACATAGAGACCGGTCCCTCCAGCAATAATGGGAAGATGGCCACGCCCTTGAATCTCCTCGATGGCTTGGCTGGCTTCTTTGACAAAATCATAGGCCGAGTAGGTCTCTGTCACCTCGCGGACATCGATCAGATGGTGGGGAGCCGCTGCCTGCTCCTCTGGACTAGCCTTGGCCGTTCCGATATCTAGGGTGCGGTAGACTTGCTGACTGTCCCCACTGATGACCTCTCCCTGAAAACGTTGGGCCACCTCGATAGCGAGGGCTGTTTTTCCCAACAGCGGTCGGCCCCACTATCACAATTATCTTGTTTTTTTCATCGTTTTTTTCCTTGCAAAAAAATCGCATTTTTTTCGTTACCATATATTATAACATAAAAAAATTTAAAGTTCTAAAAAGGAGAAATTCTCATGGCTAAAGGATTTGGTAAAGGTTTTGTTACTGGTGTTGCTGGTACAGTTGTCGCTGTAGCAGGTGCAGTTTACACATTCAAGAAAAAAAGTAATCGAGCCTGAAGAACAAAAAGCAGCTTTTCATCGAAGAAAACCGTAAAAAGCAAAGACGTCGTCGCGTATCACACTAATCAATCAAAAAAACTCCGGAAAACCGGAGTTTTTTTGAATGGAAACAAACTATTTTTTTACATTAACTAGCTAGATAATATTTCAAAAAAATTTTTTTATTAGATAAGCATTTAAGCAAATCTAAAACTTTCCGTCGTGAGAAAAAGTGCTTGAACCACTATGGTTCAAGCACTCGATAGTTTTTGAAACCTTAGGTTCAAAAACTAAGTCATGGAACTTCTACGAAGTTCGCTGACGTCCGCACTCACCCTAAGGAAAGTTTTTTTCAAAAGACTTTTATCTTCAATTTGAAGAGACTGGGACAAAAGTCCCTAGCCTCTCAATTGTCTTTGGATTGTCGAGCAAGACGCAGTGGTTGAGTGGGTTTCACTACGCTGATTTCATCAGCTTTTATAGCCCTACTCAACTGTCCGGAGGTGGGACAACGAAATCGAATTCTAATGAATTACCGATTTCTGTCCCACTCTCTTTATGTGATATTACACTCCCAATCGGATATGAGGGAAGTGGTTGTAGAGGTAGTCAAAGGTTGACTGAAGTTTAGTGTCTGTTGTTTTACCAATGTTCTTAATAGGCATTTGGTATTTCTTTTTGATTGTTTCGAACAGCAACTAAGGTTGAGTTTCTGTTTGAAGCAACGAAGCCACGATGCATGGTGAGAATGTGGTGGTAGAGATGGACGACCTGTTTGAGATCAATCGCCTTGAAACCTCTATAGTAGGCAATGAGATGGTCTTTATAAACAGCAATTTTCAGCACATCGTCGTGGAAAGAAGCTTGTTCCAGCAGGATATTGAGATTGTTCTTGGCCTCTGGATAGGTCGATAGATTTCTTCGTAGGCGCTGATATTTTTTTCTTGTACCGATAATTCCTATAACGACAAAGAAAACACAGAGTCCAATCAAAAACAGAATGTAGAACATGAATGCAAGATTGTCAGATTCAAATTCAGTGATAGAGATATAGGAGCTGCTTGACATTACTGTGATGACTTCGGGATTGTCTGCTAGGAGACCGCGAACGAGGCTGCCATAATTAGAGATATATCCCTGATTTTTTTAGGGAGTTAGCATTAACATAGGAGCCAACGATTCGGACAGGATTTTTTTCCAGCTCGCCCTTTTTTTCTCTTTTTTTCCAAGAGCTGGGCAATCTGTTTGTCTCCCTTTTTAGCCTGCAGACCAACATATCCGTCTTGGTAAGCAACCAGCCAAACTTGAGTATTATCTTCTACTTCAATCAGAGCCTCTGGAAAAATATATGACACTTCAGCATAGACTGCTGAATCTGCTCCGGGATTGCTATTTCGGTCATAGGCAGTCTTGGTGTTGACTTTTTGGTATTGGATAAATCCCATCACTGCAGCAACTGCTAGAAAAATAAAAGTAATTACCAGTAGGGCGATGGTACCCTGGTTACGTCTTTCCTTGAGCATAGCTCAACTTCCAAAATATAGTACAAAAAAATAATTTGATTAGCAAACTATCTTTTTTGTATAGTATAGCATAAATGCTTGACAAATGGCAAGAATGTGTAAAAATATGAATGAATATATAGATTGATTCATTCATAAAAGAGGCATGGAAATGGATAAAAAAATGAGCTCTTGGTCATGCATTAGAGAAGTATTTGCAGAAAAAAAGGCTATAAGGCAGCTGGAATTTCTGATATTGCTAAGAAGAGCCGTATGGCTGTCGGATCCTTTTACAAGTATTATGAGTCCAAGGAAGCTATCTTCTTGGAGGTTTATGTAGCTGAAAATAGCCGTATACGTGAGGGAATCATGCAACGCGTAGACTGGCGGGGCGAGCCCGAGACAATCGTTGAACAGCTTTTTGCAGTCACTTTTTGAGTTGATTTCACCCAATAAAAATTCTGGCTGAGTGGAACAAGCCAGGCATTTCTCAGATTCTGCACGATTACTATAATCAGGATGCCGGACGAGCATCCAATGCCTTTCATCAGTTTCTGATTCAGACCTTCAGCCAGCGCTTGCAGGAAGAGGGCTTTTCGAAGGAGAAAATAGCTGAGATCATGAAGGTTTATGACTTGATTTATTACATAGACATGCATGTCACAGAGCAGGAATTTTCAGGCTACTTCGATAGTCTTGAGACTTTAGTGAAATATTTTTGTTAAGGGATTTTTTTCCAAATAGAGAAATTCCTTTACTTAGAAGCAAGCATGAATGAATTTTTAAAATCATTCATTCATAAACAAAAAGGAGGTGATGTCTTATGTAAATGCGAATAGGAATTGGAAGGTATTCAAGAAATGTGATTGGATAAGTATAAAGTGAATTATTTTTTAAAAAGTTTTGAATGAATATTAGAAATCGTTCATTCAAAAAAACGGAAAAGTGAGGAAATGAATGAATAAGCAAGGAGGATTTGCTATGAGCGGATTGGCTATTTTGGGTATCTGTCTGGTGCTGATTGGTCTTTTTGACCATTGGTTACGGCGGTGCGACAGTTGGTTTTTAGTTTAAGTGTGGATTTTTCAGTCATTTTTTTAGTCGGAGGTCTCATCGTTGTCCTGATCGGAGCAGCTTTTGATTCCGGGCTTGCTGGCAGTTGTTAAGCTGACGGCACTGGCTTTGACAACTTTGTCATTGCTGATGTACATTCACATGATGCCAGATTTAGAGTTCATGCTTATGCTCATCTCAGATGTCGTGGTTTTTAGGCTTTACTACTTGGTTTGCTATCCTTTTTTTAAGAAAGTAGGTGATGAAGATGATTGTAGTTTATGATTCAAATACTGGTATTGGTAAACGATTTGCAGAATCACTGGGCTATCCGACCCAGACTATCAAGGAGAAACTGGAAGAGCCCTGTATTCTCATTACTCGAAATGCTGGTGCTGGGAAAAATTTCCCTGGTCTACCAAACGCTTTATCAAGAAACATCCTGGGCTGATTAAAGGTTTTTGTTAATAATGGTGACTCTGTTAAACACGGCCGGACCTTCTGCGGGGCGACTGCCTTGATTATCGAAAAAAATATGGGCTCCAGCATATCTGCGATATTGACCGAGGCGGTAGTCCAGAAGATGTCGAGACTGTGCAGGAATTTTTAGCGGAGTGCTAGTCTCATCAAGTTTCGTAAAATGGAGGACCTCGTATGTCTAGATTCAAGAAAATTGGGAGCTTGTTTCTGGCTCTGATTTCTGTCTTTATCCTAACGGCCTGCGGGCATGTACAGAAAGAGCCCGACACTTTAGATAAGACGGAAAGAAATTCTTCTAAACAAGAAGAAGCAGATCAGAATCAGGTAGACGCAACTTCCAGTGCGTCACAGAAAGATTGACTTTTTTTGTCAAAAATAGAAGAGCTTAATTTGTTCAATGATTTTTTTAGGTCATCTGTTGACCTGTTTTGCGTATCAATAGAGGATGGAACAAAAGTCCCTAGCCTCTCAATTGTCTTTGGATTGTCGAGCAAGACGCAGTGGTTGAGTGGGTTTCACTACGCTGATTTCATCAGCTTTTACAGCCCCTACTCAATCTGTGCGGAGTGGGACGACGAAATCGAATTCTAACGAATTACCGATTTCTGTCCCACTCTCTTTTTGTGTTCTTATCGTTCTTTTAACATCTTAGTCGCAAGGTCTAGCATTTCCACTGCCTTTTGGTAGTGCTCGTCCAACAAATCGTAGACGGCATCTTCCGATAAGACGCCACAGTAGACCTCTTCAGGAAAGTCTGGTTGATTGGACAGTTCGACATCCTCCATGTAGACCTGGCTAGTGTAGTAATCGCGAAGGGTGATATAGCGAGACTGGCCAGCTTCCACTCGTTGCAAACAGGCTTCAAGCTCTTCGATTAAGCCTTGGTAGACCTTGAGATGGCTTTCCATCTCTTGGATTCGTTCGATAGGCGTCATGATGGATCCTTTCTATCTGCTAGAGAAACGACTTGCAGCTGCTCACCACCCAGTAAAATCAAATAGGATTCAAGCCGGTCCACCCCATAAGAGCGTCGGAGGGCTTCCGCGTAGAGCTCCAGTTGAGCATGGTAACGATCTAGCAAGTCCTGAGGGTTCATGTAACGGTCTGTCTTGTAGTCAAAGAGCAGGATCCGATCTTCCAAAAGGAGGTAACCGTCTAAGATCCCCCGGACCACAAAGTCCTGACCACTAGTTGGATCCGTTTTGAGCATGGCAAAGGGTGCTTCACGATGAACCTTGTCTGCCTCCTTGAGCAAAAGTTGGCCCAAGTCAGTCTGGAAGAAGGCCAAGACCTTCTTAAGGTCGATTCGCTCCTTGACAGCTGGGCTGGCATTGACCTCTTGGAGGACCATTGCTAGGCTCTCCATGGTTGGAATCGTCGTCAATGGGATCCGTTGCATCAGTTCGTGCAGGGCACTACCGACTGTTGCTCCTGTCACAGCTTCTTCCTTGCCGAATTTTTGGAAACTCAAATCTTGGTAAGGGACGTCCACTTTTTTTCCATGAGGTCCACTCCTTCGATATCTTGGATAGGTTCATAGAATTTTTTGATTTGACTTGGAGTCCGCACACTAGGGAGTTGGATAGCTGCTTGGTACTGGGTGTTGAGCCGGTCCACAGATTCTAAGACATCCAGGGCACGGCGAATCTCTTCTGATTGGCGATTGTCCTTGAGGTCATCGACTGGGAGGGACGTCTTAACCTCCAAGTGACCGATTTGCTCCGGCGTCAAGTCTTGGTCGGTCACAAAGCGTGTCTGATAGGCCAAATGTTGCTGGGCAAAGACGGCTTGGATAGCATAGAGCCAGTCTTGGAAACAATTGATTTCCTTGCGAAGAGCTGGACTTAAGCGTCCATTGACACTGGCTCCCCATTTTTTCTCTTCCAATTTATCTTGCCGGCCCTTGCCCACCAGATAAAGCTTGCGCTCTGCCCGGGTCATAGCGACATAGAGAAGGCGCATCTGTTCCGATAAGGCAGCCAGACGAATTTCCTCGACATTTCGCTGGTAAGGCAGGGTCTCAATGACCAATCGAACGGCCTCAGGAAGTCCCTCTTGATCAGACTCGACAGGGAGATTCGCAATATACTTGATGCCCACCCCATTTTTCCGACTGATCACGGCATTTGTCGACAGTTCCTTTCCGACAAACTTTTTATCGGTATTAAGGATAAAGACATAGGGGAACTCAAGTCCCTTGCTCTTATGGATGGTCATAAGCTGGACAGCATCCTTAGGAACTGCCTGGGCAACATTGGCCAAGTCGTGCTGATTTTCCAAGATCTTATCAATCATGGAAATAAAGCGAGGCAAGCCCTTGAAGCTAGAGCTTTCGAAGTCATTTGCCCGAAGGGTCAAGGCATAGAGATTGGCCTGCCGTTGGGCTCCATTTGGTAAGGCACCCACATAATCATAATAGTGGCGATCCTGATAAATCTTCCAGAGCAGATCATAGAGAGAATGCGTCTGGGCGTAGTCACGCCAGGCATCTAGTGTCTCCATAAAGCGAGTGAGTTTGTCTCTTAAGCTCGCATCGATCAACTGAGGAGCACTTCCAGTCTGGTCTAAGGCATGCTGCAGTTTCTCATATAGATTCTCTGCTTTTTTGCCTTCACCTCTCTGTAAGGCTAAACGGGCCAACTGGTCCTCGTCAAATTCAAACATGGCTGATTTCATGAGGGCCACCAAAGGATAGTCCTGTAAGGGATTGTTAATGGTACGGAGGGTATCCAAGAGGACCATGACCTCAACCGACTGGAGGTAGTTTTCCTCTCCCCCCGTCCGCAACGATAGGAATCTGATAGGCTTCAAAGGCTGAAAGAACCTTGTCGTTCCGGGTCCGAGAAGCCGTTAAAAGCGTCATATCCTTGAAAGGTACCCCCTCTTCATTGTGGAGGCGGATGATCTCCTTGATGACAAAAAGGACTTCACCTGAGGATAGACTATCCCCTTCTTGCTCCTCGTCTTCACCTGTTTCATCCACTTCCTGACTGCCATCATAGAGCAGGAACTCCGTCTCATAGGCAGGCGTTGGCTCCTTCTTCTCTGGATTGCCCGCAATCAAGCGATGGCTCTGGTCATAGAGAATTTCTCCAACTTCCTCATCCATGAGGCGTTCAAAGACATGGTTGGTCGCTTCTAAAACCTCTACATGGCTACGGAAATTCTCCTTGAGCAGAATCAATTTGCCATCTGCCCCTTCTTCTTGGTAGGCCTTAAACTTGTCATTAAAAATCTGGGGATCCGCCTGACGGAAGCGGTAGATAGACTGCTTAATATCTCCCACCATGAAGCGGTTGCGCCCATTGGACAAGAGCTCCAACATCCGCTCTTGGGTGTGGTTGGTATCCTGGTACTCATCGACCATAACCTCGTGGTAGCGCTCCTGATAGAGCTTGCGGATATGAGGAAATTCTTCTAGAATCTGGATGGCAAAATGGCTGATGTCGCCAAACTCAAAGGCATTTTCCTGCTTCTTGCGCTCCAAATAAGCAATCGAGAAAGCTTGGACAAAATCCCTGAGCAAGACTAGCAAAGGCAAGGGCTCATCCTTGAAGCGAATCTGATAGGTCAATTGGTAGTGCTGGGAAGCTGCTGCCCGCAAGGCTTCGATCCGTTCTTTACGTTCGTCATTGAAGGCAGTAGCTAGCTCTTTCAGGTCTTCTTTTCGTGTCGTGATGGTCAGGCTTCGTCCTCCGCTAGCACGAGAGATCAAGACCACCCGCTCTAAGACCTCAAAGATGGCTTCCTGGCTGGACTGCTCATTGAGTCCCGCAATTAAGTCTTGAATAGCGGTAACATTCTCTTGGTACTTGGCCCCAGAAAAGGCTTGCCCCTCATTGGCCAGGTGGAAGGTAAAGAAAGATTCCAGTTCAAAGAGTTGCTCTTTTACCTCTTGGGCCAACTGGTCCAAGGCTTCATTATAGTCCAGATCCTGATAACCTTTGAGGAAGGACTCCTCCAACCAGGCTTGGGGATCCGCAGTGGATTGGAGGAAGTCTACCAGTGCATAAACCTGGTCCTTAAACCCAGCTAGCGACTTGCCCTTTCCTGTAAAGTTCTTAACTAGGCGACTAAAGAGGCGGTCAGGTCCTTGCACCTCATAAAAGCGCTCAAAGACTTGTTCAAAACAGTCATTCTTGAGTAAGGACTGCTCGCTCGCACTTTGAAGGATGCGGAAGGTCGGTGAGAGCCCCAATAAATAGCCGTATTTGGAGACCAGTCGCTGCGTGAAGGCATCCATGGTCCCGATATCACTAGTTGGTAATTCTGCAATTTGTTGAGCCAAGTGGTGCTTGAGCTCCTCATCCTGGCTAGCCTTAAGACTTTTCTCTAACTCTTTTTCTAAACGTTCCTTGAGCTCAGTCGCTGCCTTGACGGTAAAGGTCGAGATAAACAATTGCTGGATAGAAATCCCCCGATGCAACTGATCCAGGATCCGTTGAACCATGACAAAGGTCTTTCCAGATCCAGCCGAAGCTGATACTAGGATATTGGTCCCTGACGAATAGATGGCTTCTATCTGCTCAGGCGTCCGTTTTTGTTCCTTGTCAGACTGGGCCTCCTGGATTTGGAGGTCTTGAATCTGAACGGGACTTAAAAATTCAATTGGCTTCATCGACTCAATTCCTCCTTCATTTTTTCTATCCAGACCTGACGAAGCTTGTCACCAACTGGGCGTTTCTCGTACTGTCTTGGATCCAGTTTCTCCAAGAAGCGAGCTTGTCCTAAGTGGAGATTGGCTTCAAATCCTGTAATCGATTTGTATTGTTCTACATATGGAGCAATGCTTCGACCATTTTCAGTATAAGGGTTGATAGCAAAGTCTCCCGATAAGATGCCCTGGGCTGCTTGTTGATAGAGATGGGCATTATAGAGTAAGAGCAGATCTAGCTCCTCTTGACTCAGCAACATGGCCTTGTTTTTCTCATAGCTCTCCCCTAGTTGGCTAGCTTGATCCGCCAAGAAGAGCCCTTTGTACTGCTGAGATTTTAGAACCGCTTGGACAGCATCTTCGACCGCCTTGGTATCCTTGAGAGGCACCAAAGGATCCACCATCTGCAAGTACATGGCTCCAAAAATCCCCCTTGTCAGGATCAAAAGCCTGAAAGTCTTTGATAGCAGATAGATAAGTTGGCAACTGGGAGTTGAGGCCATTATAGAACTTCTCAAAGTTAAACTTAGTCTCACTGGACTTATAGTCCACCACTCCCAAGGCCCCTGTCTCAGACAGCCGATCAATCCGATCGACCTTGCCCTTGACCAAGAGCGGACGACCATCTTCTAAGGTTAAGAAGGGGCGATCTTCTCGGCCGAAGAGAGCTTCTTCTCCGATGGTTTCAATACTGTCATTGTGGACGAGGACACGACCAGTCGCCCGAGCTGTATCCAGGAGCAATTCTTTTGAAAAAGCGGCCATGGCATTCTCCTGATAAAGGAGAGCGAACTCTGTCTCCTGGCTGGTTTCGCGAATGGCCTTGGTCAAACGCTCATCAAAATCCCCTTCTGAAGGATCTTTCAGCACCCGTTCAAAAATACGGTGCAAGAAATTCCCATGGCTTCTCGCGTCTGGGCGCAAGTGCCACTCCTCCTGCAAACCTAGGACATAGTGGAGATAATAGCTGTATTGGTTTTGGTAGTAGGTGTTGAGAGCTGAGGCAGATAAAGACAGAGCCTGCCCTTTTGGATAAAGGACTTCCAGCGTCTCATCCTCTAAGACCTTGGTCGTCAAGCTGTGGCTGATTTGTGGGATATGCAAGCCTTCTGAAGCCAATTTCTTCCGAAGAACGCGAATGGCAACTGCCCAGAAGGTCGCTTCTTCCTTGCTCAACTCCTGGTCAATTTCTCCCTGGTGCAATTCAATCAGTCGAGCTAAGAGGGCCTGGTAAGACCCCATATCTTCACTAGAGGCCCTTGCCTTCTTCTCAATGACGGATAGAGCAAGCGGTTCCTTGGTCAACTCGAGCAAGTAAGGGGGGATATCTTGTCGTCCACTTCATTGACAAGAATAGGGCTGGACAGGACCAGCTGTTTGGTGGCCGCATTGAAGAGAGATAGGGCGACGAAGCGATTCTTCCGTAAGTTGTCCTGACTGGCAATTTGGAGATTAGCCTGTTGGTCTGCAGCTTGGTTCAGGACCTGACGCTCCTCATCCGTCAGCAAGGATTGGTCCTTGGCAATCTTAGGGAAACGCTCCTGGGTCAAGCCAATGGCATAGACATAAGGAGCTGATAAGGGCTCAATCAAATCATAGGACTGGACTGTCACTACATCCACAGTCGCTGGGACCGTTCGATAACTTGCCAACAAGATCCCTGACAAGAGAAGGCTAAGAAAATCATCTAAGGGCACCTTGATTTGATCAAAGACCTGGGCAAATTGTTCTAGCACATGGCTAAAGGACTTCCACACCTGGTCATAGCGTTCCATTTCCTGTTCAGAGCCACGACTGGCTAACTGTTGCATGTTTTGCGCCAACTGGGCATCTTGACAAAACTGGGCAAACTTCTTCAGCAGTCCCTGGCTAGTCTGGCTCTTGGTCTTGTAAAAATCCTGCAGAGGACCGATGACTTGCTGGCGAATCTGATTGAGACGCTCTAGGTCAAATTTTTCCTGGTGGTTGGCTGTAAAGTCACGAGAAAAGGCAGCCAGACCCTTGATCTCTGCAAAACGAACATATTGTTCAAAATGGTCGATATCCTCTCGTGTTAGCGTTCCATAAAGCCCTGTCTTCAAGAGATTGACCACATCCTCGGTCAAAAACCGATAGCGACGAAGACGGTCCAAGGATTCCACCCATTGGACCAGAGGATGCTGGGACATGGACTCACTCTTTCCAAGATAGAAGGGAATCTGGTACTGGTCAAAGATGGTCTTGAGCTGCAGCTGATAAGCATCCACATCCCCCAATAGGACTCGAATATCTTTGTAACGAGCTCCCTCATACAGACGCTGGCGAATGGAGCGGGCTACAGCCTCTAATTCTTCCTTTTGATGGTTACAGGTCCAAATCTCTACTGCTTCTCGATCTTGATCAGACAGCTCACCCTCTACCTCTGTAAAGTCATAACGAGCTTCCAAGATCCGCGTCATACGACTAAAGGCATCCTCTTTTCCTTGACCGACGTAGCTTGGCGTGACCTGGTAGGTCCTAGCCAAGTCTAGCAGGAAGTCGACACTAGCCTGGTAGAGATTGCCCTCTCGAAAGCTCGAGCGATAGGCTTTCTCACTGGCATAAGCCCCAATAATGATCTCGACACCCTTGTCGTGCAGTAAATGAACTAGGTAGTCCTCCTCGGCTGAGAAACGGGTAAAGCCGTCAATCACTAGAGCCAAGTCTTTTAACTCCTCATCCAAATCTCCCTTGACAAGGTGAGAGGCAAAACTAGCCAACTTAGACTCAGACTCAAAAGAACCTGCGACTAACTGGTCTTGAACGGCTTTCAAGATATGGACCAAGTCTTCTCTCTTTTCCTGATCTGGCAAGGCATCCAAGTCGGATGCTGTCATCTGGGCCGTCTGCAACTCATGAAAGAGCTGGATCAATTGTTGGATAAACTGGGGATCCTTCTTAAGACGGGCATAAACCTTGAGCTCTTCATCCGGCATCTGAGAAAGCACCTTAAAAAAGAGCATCCCAAGACCGATATCATCGAGCGACTGCTGTTGGTGGCTTTCATTGAGGGTAAAATAGCGAGCCATCTGGGCAAAGCGCGTAATAGTAATGGCAAAAGAAGCCTTCTGGTCGAGGAGCTGTAGGACCTTGCCTTCCTTTTCAAAGGACAGAGAGTTGGGCGCGATATAAAAGACCCGCTTCCCTTCAGCAACCAAGCGATTGGCTTCATCCACCAAGACCTGGGTTAAAGGCGTTCGAATATCTGTATAGACTAATTTCATAATGTTAGGATTCCTGTAAAATGATAGTTCTATTATACCATCTTTAGTCCTTTTCTACAGGGATTTTCCTAGAGTTCTGGCGATTCAAAACAGATAAAAAAACTGGACTGTTTGTCCAGTTTTAAAATTTATACCAACTATTTTTTACATAAAATGGTTAGATTATTTTTTATAAAAGTCTTTCTATATTTTTGAGTCATTTTAACAGAAATAAAACTTTCCGCCGTGAGAAAAGTGCCTGAAACGCAATTGTTTCAGGCACACGGAATTATTGAGACCTTAGGCTCAATAATTAGTCATGGAACTTCTACGAAGTTCGCTGACGTCCGTACTCACCTGAGGAAAGTTTTTAAGAAGACTTTATCTTAAATATGAAACTGGACAAAACGTCCAGTTTTTTAACTATTTTTTTAGCTTCCCCAATTGATCAAAAGATAGAGTATGCTAGAGCCAAACATATCGGCCAAAGCATGCATGAGGAAGAATGGCAAGAGGTTCTTGATCACCTTTTTGTAGAGAACATAATAGAAGAGTCCATAGATGACACCGATGACCACTGCCCAAAGCAAACCTTGGTAGGTATGGAAGGAAATCCGAATCAAGGTCGAATAAGCCAGGGCCCACCACTTGTACTTCTGATTAACAGATGTCATGACTCCTAAGAAGAAGAACTCTTCGTAGAAACCATTGAGCAAGGCATAAGCAATCGCCATGGGACTGAGTGCCAAGAACTTGTGAATAATCTGCATAGGATCGATATAAGCAAAGAGATTAACATTGAAGTAATCATACTCTCCACTCACCGTTGTCACGATATCCCCAAACAGACCAACGATGGCAAAAATAAAGGGTACCCAAAAGAAGACGGACCATTTAAAACGGATAGGAAGCTGTTTAAAATCAAAATTACGTAGAAGCAAGTAGGTCAAAGCAAGGGCTAATAAGATGATTTGCAAGGTGAAGTTGCTAGAGTATGCTGCGCCATCCGTAGCTGTATTGGCTGTCGTTTCAGTAGTCGCGGTAACGGTTTGAGCAACTGGTTGAAGACTGGCAAGGAAGAGTTCTGTAGACCATACAATAAACTGCCCAAACATGATAACAGTTACTATCGCGATATCATACCATTTGAGCTCTTTTAAAGGCTTTTCAGGTCGTATCAACTTTAAAATTTTCATCTTTCATCCTTCTATTCCCACAAGTGAAGTATTTCTAATAATTCTACTATATAGGAAATAGCTTAAAATAACTTTAATTCTTAATTAGTAATAAAATGGTATCGATAAAGAGGCTGGGACAAAAATCCTAACCTCTTAATTGTCTTTGGATTGTCGAGCAAGACGCAGTGGTTGAGTGGGCTCTACTACGCTGATTTCATCAGCTTTTACAGCTCTACTCAACTGTGCGGAGGTGGGACAACGAAATCGAATTCTAACGAATTACCGATTTCTGTCCCACTCTCTCTTAGTTCGATTCCTCTAAGAGGTCTTGGATTCTATCCAGATACTGGTTGTCGGTCACCGCCATCACGCGCACGCCTTCTGGCCAGATAAAATCGGGACTAATCTGAATCTGAAGTGGTTGGTCTTCCGCATTTCGATAACCAATAATATTGAGATGGTACTCTTCTCTGACTGCCAAGTCTTGAAGGCTTTTGCCTACCCAGCTAGCTGGGACGGTAAACTCAACTACCACCACTTCTTCATCCAACTGGAAAACTTCAATCCCATGTTGGAAGAGAATCATCTTAGCTAGGGACATCCCTGCTTCTACCTCTGGTAGGATGACCAAATCAGCCCCAATTTTCTCAAGGACTTCCTTGGTCACTTCATTCTTGACCTTGGCAATGACGTGCTCGACGCCAAGGGCCTTACAGTGCATGACAGCCAGTACACTGGACTCTAGGTTTTCACCCGTCGCGATGACGACTGTGTCACAATTCCCAATATCTGCCGCATCCAGGAGGTCCAACTCCGTAATGTCTCCAACAATTCCAGTTGTAATCATGGATTCATACTGGTTGATCACATCCTCGTGATCATCAATGGCAATAATATCCACATCCTGGTCCTGCAGCGTTTTCAGGACACTCTGTCCAAAAATTCCTAAACCTAAAATTCCAATGGTTCGATTCGCCATGAGTTTCTCCTATCCGATAATGATGTCTGCCTTGGCATACTGCAAGGTATCTGCTTTCTTGGCTTGGTAATTGTTCAAGCTGACCATGAGGGTCAAGGGACCGATCCGTCCAATAAACATGAGGACCATGATAATGCCTAGTCCTGCTCCATTTAAGGTTGAGGTTACATTGGCGGTCACTCCCACTGTCGCTAGAGCGGATACCACCTCAAAGACCAAATAAATAAAGCGTTGACCATCCGGCGTCACCAAACAGATTCCTAATAGCCCCACTAAGAAGGTCAACTGGAAAATCACCGCTGTTCCAAAGGAACGTTGAACAATTTCTGGTGAAATCGTACGTTTCCTAAATTGGTATGTGGTAGCCCCAATAGTTCCTTACGAGCCAGGAGCAAGAGGACCAGGAAGGTGGTGATCTTCATGCCCCCTGCTGTCCCACCTGGTGCTCCACCTAAAAACATCTGCAAGAGATAGACGAAGAGCGTCACTGGCCGGACTGCTGTATAATCTAAGGATGCAAAACCAGCTGTCCGCATGCTGACGGTTTGGAAAAAGCTGACTAAAATTTTCTCTCCCAAGGGGAGGGCCCCAATGGTTGCCGGATTATCAAACTCGGTCAAGAGACTGGTTACTGTCCCAAAGAGAAGGATCGCAGCTGTTAACCAGAGAACCACCTTAGTATGGAAGCGAAGAGTCCGCCGTCCTGATTGATTACGGGCCTTGGTAGCGAGGTCAAACCAAACCATAAAGCCCAAGCCCCCAGTAATAATAAGGGCAGACAAGGTCAGGTTCACCAGCCAATCGGTCTGGAAACTCATCATACTATCGCCCCCAAAATTGTCGAAGCCCGCATTACAAAAAGCTGAAATCGCGACAAAGATGGAGTTAAAGATTCCATGCCCCCAGCCGAAGCGAGGAATGAAGCGAATCATGAGGAGCAAGGCCCCCAGTCCTTCGATGGTAAAGGTGGTTATGAAAATAGAACGGACAAAACGGGCCAAGCTCTGGTTATTGCTAAAGCTAAAGCTGTCCCGAATGGTCTGTCGGTCCTTGTAGCTGAGCTTTTGACGACTTTCCATAAAGAAGAGACCGATAAAAGTCAAGATCCCCAGGCCACCGATCTGAATCAAGAGCATACAGATCAACTGCCCCCAGGCATTGTAGGTCGAGGCTACTGATTGGGTAAAGAGCCCTGTCACACAGACCATGGAGACTGCTGTAAAAAGGTGGTCAACATAACCTGCTTTTGAGCTTGCTTGCTGGACAAAAGGCAGACTCAATAAGAGGGAGCCAATTAAGATAACCAAGACAAAGCTGAAAAAGATCCTCCTTGCTGGAGACAGGCTTTTCATCTTGGACTGCCATTGTTTTAAAAATAATTTGACTAACATAGCTTCATTGTACCATAAATAGTGAATAGACCTACAAGTGATGAACCATTTCTAGGCACAATTCTAAGGCTTTATCGAATGCTTCAGATCCCCAGTCACGCTGGTCATAATTTCCAGGTCTGCAAGAGAATCTGCGGTAAATAGGAGCAAGCCCCATACCGCATCACGAAGCTGGGCCACTGCAGCAAGAGAGGCACACTCCATCTCCACCACACTACACCCTTCTTCAATGCGATAGGCCACCTTGTCAGGTGTCTCCCGATAAAAGCCATCGGTCGACCAGGTCATGACCTCTTGATAAGGAGTTTCTTTTCCTTTCAAGACCGTTTCAATAGCGGTCAGTGCACGACTATCCACTTCGATATAACGGGAAGGCGCTACATAATGGTAACTGGCTCCCTCATCTCGCAAGGCCTTGGTCGGGATTAAAAAAGCATTTTCTTCCATGTCCACCAAGACGCCACAGCTACCTGCTGATATAATCTTCTTCACCCCATAGCCAATCAACCAATCCATGAATTGAGCAGCAGGGGCAGATCCAACTGGCGCTTGAGCTAAGCAGATTTCCTCTCCTTGGTGCTCCATAACATAGACCGGATAGACCTTGGTAGCTGAGACAAAGTTAGCTACTTGTTTGGCTCCGACAGCTTTGGCAAAGCGATCAATCTCATCCTCCAGGAAAGCATAGACGCATTTTTCAGGTAGGTGCAGATCGAGTCCCTCATGAGTCGGCATAATGACTGCCTGCGGGTTGTCATCAAACTCTAAAATGGGTATTTCATGTTTATGGATCATTGTTTCTCCTTTTTGACGGGTATTTCTTTGATGACACGGGCTGGGTTTCCTGCAAGGACCACATTGTCTCCAAAGGACTTGGTGACCACTGCTCCTGCACCCGCAATCATTTTTTCATATTCACTGGTCATAAGGAAACCTCCACGTTATTTTGACATATTATAGCAGAATTCCCCCTTTAAAACAAACCTCAGAATAAGGCTTTTCAAGAAAAAAAGATCATAAATACTTAAAAATGATTAAAAACACTTGCATTAACTTAATAAATGACGTAGAATATAGGCAAGAACAGAAATAAGGAGCAAGCTCATGTATCAGGAACAGCGACTCGAAAAATATTAGAACTCTTAGAAGAGCGAAAACAGCTATCGGCTAAAGAAATGGTCGACTATTTCAAGGTCTCAAAAGATACCATCCGTCGAGACTTCGCTCTCCTTAGCCAACGCCAGCTGGTCCGCAGGACCCACGGTGGGCTCCTTCCCTTAAACAAAGAACCTGGCCCTTCTTATCTAGACCGTAGTCAAAAGGCTAACAATGAAAAGACTACCATGGCTCAAAAGGCTCTGCAATTGATCCAAGATGGACAAGTGATCTTTCTCGACGTTTCCACCTCAATGACCCTTCTTGCTGGCTTGCTTAATAAGGAAGTCACAGTCTATTCGCATTCCCTTGACAATGCCATCCAGCTCAGTAGCCATTCCCAGGTTGACGTTCATCTTTTAGGAGGGAAATTCTACCCTAAAAACCGCTTCTACTATGACGCGAATCAAGCACAAATACTGGACAATCTTCGCTTTGATCTCGCTTTTTTTGGAGCGAGTAGCTTAGCCAATGGTGAAGTCACCTTTGAGGATGCAGAAGACGTTGCAGTCAAATCCCTCGTCTTTGAGCGGGCTCGCACCAAGATCCTTATAGCAGAAAGTTCTAAATGGACGAAAAACGGAAACTACTATCTTGCTCGTCTCAAACAATTTGATTATTGGATTACCGATAAAAAACCAAGCCCGGAAATCCTGAAACAAGTTGGCAACGAAACAACTATTCTTTACTAGGAGGTAATTTTATGTCTCACATCCGTCTCATCATCAGCGATATCGATGGCACCATCTTAAATGATCTACACCAAATCGATTCTGATTTACTGACTCTCATCCCAGATTTGAAACGCGAAGAGATTCCTTTCGTTCTGGCCTCTGCTCGCTCACCCAAAGGGATGGCTCCTATTGCCAAAGAGCTCGGTATAGAAGACTCTCCCATGGCCTGCTACAATGGGGCCTTGATCCAAAAAGGAGAGCAGATTCTTTTCGAGCATCCTTTGGACAAGATGGAGGCCCGGAACTTTATCGACTGGGCCAACCAGCACTTCCCTCAAGTTTCGATCAACCTCTATAGCGGAGAGGACTGGATGACCGACCGCCTTGACCAGTGGAGTCAAGAGGAAGCTCGCATCACAGGTGAAAATCCTCTTATTCTACCACTATCGGATTCATTACTCGATCCGACAAAACCCCTCCACAAATTGCTCTTAATTGGAGAACCAGAAGAGATACAAGCTCTCTATCGCACGATTTCTACCAAGGACTTCCCTTCTACCGCCTTTTATCTCTCCAAAGCCAACTACTTAGAAGTCACTGCCAAACAGGTCTCCAAAGAGAATGCTCTAGTTGAGCTCGCCAACCACTTCCACTTGATCTTAGAAGAAGTCCTGACCATGGGAGACAACTACAATGACCTTCCTATGCTCAAAAAAGCAGGCATCGGTGTCGCCATGGGCAATGCCCCACAAGAAGTAAAAGACGGAGCGACTGTCGTAACCAAGACCAACAATGAAAACGGTGCTGGACAAGCAGTTGAAACCTATGTCCTGATTTAGAACTGGTCAAAAGCGAACTAACTAGATTCTTCTTACATAGAGTACAAATGATAACCTAATAGAATAGGGATACCACTATTGATTGGTATCCCCTTTTTTGATATTTTTAACGATATGAATTGTTGGATTCTTTCAACACTCCTGTTGGAATTTTAAAGCTCAGCCCTATTTCATAAAAAGTAATCTACCATCCATTGCTCGAGACAGTCCATAAATCGTTGAACAGTTGGAGATACTTTTTCTTTTTTAGGGAGGGCCATCCCGAGGGAAACGAAGCGCTTCGGACGGAGCGGAACTTGTGCCACTTCTTCTTTCCAGTCTCTTGCAATCATAGCTTGGTTAAAGCTGACTCCTAGACCAGCCTTGACCATCTGATAGGTCGTAAACCCATCCTTGGTTGTGAATCGCGTTTGCAAGGTAAGGTCTTCTTGCTTGATTAAGCGGTCTTGGTCTGTATCTTGACCAGGTAAGGTATGGATAAAATCTTCTGTTTCCAGATCTTTAATCTTGTAAGTCTTTTGTTTAACCTTGGGATGATTTTTCGGCAACCAAGCCACCAAGGGGTCTCGATACAATTCTTTCCAGCTGTACTCTCCACTATCCTGAGGCTCCGCGCACAGACAAATATCGACAGATTTCTCGGCTAGCCACTTGGCGACCTATTTATTGCCACCTTCTAACAGAGTAATCTGAATGTATGGATAGGTTTCGGAAAAAGCCTTTGTGGAGCAAATCCGAAAGAGTATAGGTAAGTATGACCTGGTTTATACTCGAAGTGCCGAAGGTCGTCCCATTCTCCTAGATGCTCGCATCAAGGCCCTAGCCAACAAACAAGAGCGCACCTTCACCAAGAAGCAAGTGATGTCGGATTTGAAGTAAGATTTTATTTCACAATAGAAGAAAAGTCTAGTAGATTCATTTCTACTAGACTTTTTCATTACTCAATGATAATCATGGCCTTAATAGTCTTGCGTTCATCCATGTCTTTGTATGCTTGATTAATCTCTTCCAATTTATAACTTGTGGTAAAGACACGTCCTGGATTGATATCACCATCAAGAACTGCTTTTAACAAAACTTGTTTGTCATAAGTAGTAACTGAGGCTGCTCCACCTGCCACTGAGATATTTTGGGCAAAGGTCGAACCAAGAGCACGGTTATTGTAGTGGGGCACGCCGACAAATCCCATGCGCCCTCCATTGTGAAGAACCCCAAGGGCCTGATCGACGGCTGCTGCAGTACCCACACATTCAAGAGCCGCATCTGCTCCTCCACCGAGAATTTCTCGCACCTTGGCAATCCCTTCTTCTCCACGTTCAGCCACAACGGCAGTTGCACCTGACTCTAAGGCCATCTGTTGACGGTCTTGGTGGCGACTCATGAGGACGATTTGCGATGCACCACGCATCTTAGCTGCGATAACCGCACATTGACCCACGGCACCGTCCCCGATAACGACTACCTTGTCACCTTTTTGCACATTAGCCACACGCGCCGCATGGTAGCCCGTCGGCATGACATCTGCCAGCGTCAAGAAAGATTTGAGCATGGCTTCTGTATAATCTGATGGTTGCCCTGGAATTTTGACAAGGGCCCAGTTGGCGTATTCGAAGCGCATGTACTCCGCTTGCACCCCATCAGACCAGTTGGTGCCGATATGACGGTCACAAGTCCCATCGTAGCCAGCACGACAGGCATCACACTCCCCACAACCATGGGTGAAAGGTGCGATAACAAAGTCTCCCGGTTTGACCGTTGTAATGGCTTCACCGATTTCTTCCACGATCCCAATGGCTTCGTGACCACTATTTTGGTGACCCGCTTCAATATCTGGATTGCGGTAACTCCATAGATCAGATCCACAGACACAGGTACGAACAATGCGGAGAATGACATCATCTGGCGCTTCGATCTGTGGACGCTCCACTTCTACTAGACCCACTTGCCCAGCTTTTGTATAGACTGTTTTCTTCATAGGAACAACCTACTTTCTATTGCTTACTTACCTATAGTATACACTTTTTATCGAGCTCTAGCCCACTTCCTGCTTTCAAACTCCATCTTTTAATCATATTTTTTTCCATACTTCTTTTCTAGCATTTTCTTAATCAAATAAGGCATTTTGACATTTTCGCGGCCTTTCTTGGCAATCAACTTCTTCACAAAATCTGGCATTTGGATATCATTCTCTTCTTCCAAAATCTGACTTGTACTTGAAGGAGCTTCCAACTCATCAAAAGTCTCTAGCTGAGGTTGATAGTCACTATAGTCACCATCTATATGAGACTGAATGGTTGACAGAAGGGCTTTAATCAGTCGTGAATCGCTATTTGGCATAGGAGGTCGGTGATAGGCCACACCAAGCTCTTGGCAAAGTTCCTTACATTCCACATCATTATCAAAAAGAACCTCAATATGCTCACTAATAAAAGCTATCGGGACAAAAATATAGTGGTCAGGATGCTCCCTCTCATCTCGCAGGTATTCTAAGACATCAGGCTTAATCCAAGGAATACCTATGTCACTCTCACTCTGCCAAGTATTGGTATACTGCTCTTCTTCTAGCCTTAAAATCTCCGCAATCAAGCGACTATTGTCATAAATCTGGTCGATATAAGGGTCACCAAAATCAAGTGCCAAAACTGGGACACTGTGGGCTGAAAAAATCACCTTATAACTGTCGTCTCCAATCTGATCTAAAATCTTTTGGATTTCATCAGCCCAATAGTGGAGTAGGTCAGGTTCGCGGTACCAGTCCTTGATAATTTGGAACTTTATCTGACCACTTTCTAAAAATTTTTTCATAACCCATGACAGAATAGTAGGAATAATGGGGCTCTAGAATCAAGCACAAACATTCTTCAATTCCGTCATTCTCCATTTCTTCAATCACATCTGTGATAAATGGTCGGGAAAATTTGTTGGCAAAAGTAAACCGACGCTTGATTTCCAAGAGCAGTAGCAACCAAGTCCACTTCTTCTCTAGTTATCCTTTGGAGCGGCGTTCCACCGATTCGGACGTAATTGTCATATAAAGTCTGAATTTCATGTGGTTCAGGACGAACCCCACGCCGTATATTCGTGAAAAACTCTGCTACTCCTTCGTAGGTAATCTCTTCTGGCGACCCAAAGGTCATCATCAACACAGCTCTTTTACTCATAACTACTCCTTGTTCCATGTTTGTTCTATTTTACCATGAAAAGGCTTACTTTAGGGGACTTGGTATCAAAAAAACTCTTAGCTCTGAGCTCTAAGAGTTTACATAACAATTCTTAATGATGATGATTATGTCCATGACTTTGACTGGCTTCCAGCTCTTCGATCTTTCGCTTGTGGGCGCGGTGGGTTGCTAAGTCTTCATCCACCTCAATGGTGACGTTTTGAAAGCCACAATCTTTGAGCAAGGTGCGGATAGACTCTTTGCAAACCTCCATGTGGTTGACATGCTCTAGACAAACATGGACAATGGCGTTTTTTTCCAAGCCATCCATGGTCCAGAGGTTAAGCTGATTGATACTAGCCACATGCTCCAACTGCTCCAGATCACTCTTGATCTTCTGGATATCCACTCCTTCTGGCACGGCATCCAGGAAAATCTTGAGCGTGCTCCAAAAACGTGGAATGGCTTTTGACAGAATATAGAAGGAAATGCCAAGTGATAAGAGAGGATCCAGGATATACCAGTCAGTAAATCTGAGAACAATGGCCATTAGGATGACAGCCACCCAACCCAAGGTATCTTCTAGAAAATGCAGGCTAAGAATGGATTCATTCTTGGTTTGCCCCTTACGGACGATGAGACTGGCTGTTAGATTTATGGCAATCGCAATGACTCCCAACCAAAGCATCCCCCTCATGATCCACCGGCTGAGGCTCGATTAGCTTGCTGATATTCTCTAGAATGACTAAACTAGAGCCTGTTATGAGGATGACTGCTGTCAGGATGGCCCCCAAGAGGCTAAAGCGCTTGTAGCCTAGGGTATAGTGGCTGTCCTCCTCTCGATTGGAAATACTTTCGAGAAAAGCTGAGATACCAATAGCCAAGGCATCTCCCAAGTCATGGACAGCATCCGCTAAGATTGCACTGGAGCCAAAGAGACCGCCAAAGATAAATTCGATGATGGCAAAGCTAAAATTTAAGACAAAAGCCAGCCAAACAGCAAATTTAGAACTCATTTTTGACCTCCTTTAATATGGTATAATGGGAATAGATGATTTTCTCACTAGTATTATCTCCCACTCTACTTAGAAAGGATAGAAGCAAACCGTTCTTTGTGTACGTTACTGAACAGTTTGTTCAAATTGTCTATATGTGTCAAACTGACCGGCGGATTGCTAAAACAAAAAAAGCGATCTATACAGCCTTCTTAGAACTGTTAAATAGTAAAGGTTACCAAGCGACGACTGTTCAAGATATTATTGATCGGGCAGATGTTGGGCGATCTACCTTTTACAGTCATTATGAAAGCAAGGAACTCTTGCTGGACGAACTCTGCCACTACCTCTTCCATCACTTGTTTGAGAGAGAGGCACACCTAGCTGCAGAAGACTACCTGGCTCACATCTTTCTCCATTTTCGAGAAAATCAAGACCACGTGACCAGCCTCCTTCTCTCCAAAAATGATTATTTTCTCCGTCAACTTCATAAGGAATTAGAATCCCATGTCTATCCTATGGTGGCAGATGATTTAAAAACAGCTCATCCTGCGATTCCAACTTCTTACCTCAAGCACTTTGTCGTCACTAACTTCATCGAAACCCTGACCTGGTGGTTGAGAAAAGGGAAAGCTTATAACGAGCAAAGAAGTTGTCAGCTTTTTATTTAGATGTTATGGAAATGACAGCTAAACAAGAATAAACATCATTTTTTTCTAGATAGAAAGGAAATCTTATGAACCTCCTTATTCTTCTTGGTATTTTTTTACAGCCTTCTTAGCCCTTGCCTTTCCCCTCCTTCATTTATTGGCCAGCCTTTCAGAATTAAGAAAGGGCAAGAATACTCTAGGAAATCAGCTTCTGTTCATTGGAAGTTGCCTTGCGACTGTATCTCTCATCCTCTACTTCTTTTTACCGATTGTCGCTTTAGTTCCTTTGGATGATTGGCTGTGGTTTGATTTGCTACGGGGCCTATTGGAATGGGAAACACAAAGAAAACTTCCAAACCCAGTCCACCACCTGATTCGGATGGGCATCGCTCTGGTAATTACGATTTCATTAGCTCTCATATAAAAAAAGCTCAGGTTTTTTTCAATGAAAAACTTGAGCTCTTTTTATTTATTAAGCCATCAACAGCATGAGAATAGGGATCACCAACATGGTTGCAAGGGTCGTCTCTGTCACCATGACTGCTGCATAATCACTATCAGCTCCGTAGAGTCTGGCAACAACTGGCGCATTGGTCATCACAGGCATGGCAGACTGGATGATAAAGACTTGCTTCATCAAGATTGGAAGAGGGGCCCAGTAGACAATGGTCGCCATCAAGAGAGGGGCAACCAGGAAGCGTCCGAATGGAATCAATAGCTGATCTTTTCCCAGAACCAACTGCTTCACACCTACATGAGACACTGACAAACCGATGAATATCATGGATAAGGGGGGTTGTTAAATTGCCCAGGTACTGTAAATCACTGGCTAGAAAAGCTGGCAACTTGATCTGTAGCATCACCAAGACTAGTCCCAAGAGAAAGCCCATCAGAGGAGGTGAAAAGACTTTTTTCAGACTGGTTTTAAGATCAAACTGAGCTTCTCCCTCACCATCTCTCTGGATCAGGTAGGTTCCCAAGGTCCAGAAAAAGGTCGTATTACACATGTAATAGATCAAAACATAGGGAATGCTGGCATCTCCAAAGAGGGCCTGGTTAATAGGGAGACCAACGAAAATGGTATTGGAATTAAAAAACATGGAAATAAAGAGGCCACGACGGTCCTGTCTCACCGCAAAGATCCTGGCTACACCTGTCGCGATGCCAAGCAAAATAACCATAGACAGGGCAGGAAACCGCAAGCCTGGCAACATTTTAAGCAGATCTGTTGCTGTGAAGCGTTGCGTAATGGTATAGAGCATATAGCAGGGAAGAGCAATTTGAGTAACTAGCTTTGCAATCAAGCCACGTGACTTGTCATCAAACCAACCTTTTTCACCGATGACAAAGCCCACTAAAATCATGCCCAGGATAACGAGGATCCCTGATATGCTCCTCAAAAAGATCTCCATGTTCTCTCCTCTTACTTTTTTGAAATGACAGTTTTTCTACAAGTCTCAAAAACTATTCTAGTATATCACAAAAAGAGGTGGGACAAAATGCCCCAGCTCTAGTAGTCTGTTGATCATCCGTTCTACTTCTTCCTACTAACCTTTAACAACTAAATAATTCCGACTCATAGGGAAATCCTTAATAAGTAACTTAAATAAAGTGACTTTTTTCTATTTAAAATTCGCATTATTACTTGATGATCCCTTCCTGAATCAAAAAATCACGTGCCACTTGATTAGCTGACTTGCCTTCTACTCCGACTTGGTAATTCATCTGGCTCATTTGGTCTGCTGTGATTTTACCAGCCAACTTATTGAGAACAGCTTCCAACTCAGGGTGTTTTTCGAGCAATGCAGTTTTCATGAGGGGCGCCCCTTGATAAGGTGGGAAGAGTTGCTTGTCATCTTCGAGGACCACGAGGTCATAGCGAGCCAGCTCGGCATCTGTTGAGTAGGCATCTGTTATCTGGATATCGCCAGACTGGATAGCTTGGTAGCGAAGGGCTGGTTCCATGGTGGAGACTTGTAGATGAAGACCATAGACCTTCTGCAGGCCCTTGTTTCCGTCTTCTCGGTCGTTAAACTCCAAGGTAAGCCTGCCTTGAGTTGCCCTTCCACCTTTTTCAAATCTGAAATGGTCTTAAGGCCATACTCCTGGGCAATCTTCCTAGGCACTGCGACAGCGTATGTGTTTTGATAAGCCATGGGTTTGAGCAAGGCTAGCTCGTCTTGTTGCTTGATCCCATCTCGGGCAGCTTGATAGACCGTTTCTGGATCATGACCAACTTGTGGTGCTGGCTTGAGGAGACTTTCGGTCACCGTACCGGTAAATTCTGGATAGATAGCGATGTCCCCTTTTTTCAGGGCTTCATAGAGGAAGGTAGTCTTTCCAAAATTCGGCTTGACGGTCACTGTCATATCTGTATTTTCTTCGATCAAGATCTTATACATATTAGCTAGAATTTCGGGTTCTGGTCCTAACTTCCCAGCAATGACCAGGTTTTCTTTTTCTGGTTTTGGAAGAAGACTTGGCGTATAAGAAGCTCCTAATCCAAGGACCATGACAGCAAAGGCCGCAAAGATGGTCCGCAATTTAGCCTTTTCCATCCATTTGAGAAGAAGGTTAAAAGCGATGGCTAAGAAGGCAGAAGACAGGGCACCGATCAGAATCAGACTGGCATTATTGCGGTCAATCCCTAGAAGGATAAAGGAACCGAGTCCCCCAGCTCCAATCAAGGCAGCTAGAGTAGCCGTCCCGATAATCATCACAGCTGCCGTCCGAATTCCAGACATGATAACAGGCATAGCCAAGGGAATCTCGAACTTCTTCCAAGCGCTCCCACTTGGTCATCCCAAAGGCGACCCCTGCTTCTTCAAGGCTTGGATCAATCCCTTGTAAACCAGTGATGGTATTTTGAAGGATGGGGAAAATGGCATAGATGACGAGAGCTGTCAAGGCCGGAAGCGTTCCAATGCCCATAATGGGAATGAAGAGGCCGAGAAGAGCCATGGAAGGAATGGTCTGGAAGATCCCAGCTACCTGTAAGACCCAGTTGCTAGCACTCTTGCGTGTACTTAAATAAACAGCTAGCGGGACAGCCAGAAAAATAGCAAGGAGCAAGGTCAGTAATGACAGTTGCAAATGTTGACCCAGTGCAGTGAGCCAGTCCCCAAATCGTTCTTGAAAGGTTGCAAGTAGTTTAGACATGGTGAGCACCTCCAAATAAATCTGCGACAAAGTCGTTGGCTGGCTGGGCTAGAATGGTCTCAGCATTCGCTACCTGTACAATCTCTCCTTCTTGTAGCACTGCAATCCGATCGCCTAATTTCAAGGCCTCGTCCGTATCATGAGTCACGAAAATAGTCGTCATACCAAATTCTTTGTGCAAGTCTTTGGTAAGAGCCTGTAGTTGCTTGCGAGAAATAGCATCTAAAGCTGAGAAGGGCTCGTCCATCAATAGAATCTTTGGTTCTGCAATGATGGCCCGCACAATGCCAATCCGCTGTTGCTCTCCACCAGATAACTCACTAGGCATGCGCTTTGCATACTCTGCAGCAGGGAGCCCCACTTTATCCAAGAGTTCTTCTGTTTTCGAAGTGATTTGCTCCTTGCTCCATCCCTTCATCTCAGGAATCAGAGAAATATTTTCCGCAACGGTCAAGTTTGGAAATAGAGCAATAGCCTGAAGGACATAGCCGATACTGAGACGCAACTCTCGTTCATCATAGTCTTTAATCCGCTTGCCATCCATATAAATATCACCATCTGTAGGCTCCAAAAGGCGATTAATCATCTTGAGCATGGTGGTCTTTCCAGATCCTGAAGGTCCCACAAGAACCATAAATTCTCCATCTTCAATACGGAGATTCACATCTTTTAAAATGTCCTTTTCCGTGTAGCGTAGGACTACATTTTTGTATTCAATCATGTTCTTCCTCACAATCTCCTTAAAAGCTAAGATCCTTATCTCACTTTTTATAAGAGTGTAATCATATCATAACATTGTAATACTAGATATTACATCTGTCAACGATTTTGATTTGAAATTATATATAAGAAAAAGAGTTTGGGATAGCCCAAACTCACTTACGTTTTATTGTTTACTCTTCTTCCACTAAGCGTTTGAACTCTGCCTGGAGTTCAGCATTTTCTGTCGGTTTAAGATACATTTGTCCTCCATTAGTTGTATCTGAATGAAAGACGATCGGTTCTCCCGTATTGGTGATAGCGAAAAAGTAACTATGAACATCCGGGTATTTGTCCCAATTGCTATAACGCTCTACAATTCGGTACTGGGCATTTCCTAGACCTGTATCCGTATACTCGGCATTCATTTTCTCACTTGGTCCATCCCCAAGAATATAGAGATGATCGGCCCCAACGTCTCCTCCTGCGATTCCCTTTTGGTAATTGGGTTGTCCTAGTTTTTCTCCCCAGTCCTTTATAAAAGCTTCCAATTTCGCTGATTTGTTAGCGTTCCAAGGAGCTTTTAGTTGTGTTTCTGATTTAGTTGTGCGACCAGAAACTTCAAATTCCTGCCAATCAAGGCCTCTTAAGTCAATTTGATCCGATGCATTTTTTCCAAAATCAGCAGCAATATCATTTGCTTGTATTTGAATCTCTTTTTCTTGGAGGATAGTTACTTGCTCTTGCTTAGCATTAAGCTGATAAAGAGTTCCATAACCTTGACCCGTTCCTGAAGACCAGCTAAGCTCTAGGACTTCTCCTCCTTTATAGACAAGCGTAGCATTTCTTGCTCCACCATGACCTGCCACGAACCCTTCTGCCAAAAGGATAGGTTTCCCAGCTTGCAAATAGTAAAGACCGGTTAAGAAATATTTGCCACTCAAATTTAGGTCCGCAATCAGAAGTTCCTCTATCCCATCGTTATTTAAATCTGCAAAGGCATAACGCATTTCATCTGCTTGGTTAACTGCATTCTCGATTGCCCAACTATTGATTGGACGCTCTGTGGCATGTAATTTTTGAGAAAGACTTGCGATGCTTGCTGTATCCTTTGGCGAGGTCAAAATCTTTTGGTAATCCTCAAATATAGGCTGGTACAACTTCTTGTAATCCTTTTTCACCTCTTTTTTAGTAACTTTTTTACCGGAAGATGATATCGACGATGTTTCCAAGCTGTTTTTCAACTGACTAGAATGTCGAGGAGTCCGTTTGCTACAACCAACCGTAATAAGTCCTGCTAGTAGAAGAATAAATGCTCCTAATTTCTCTTTTCGTTTCATAAGTTTCTCCTTTTGTGTCATCCTTGATAGCTGTTCTTTTCTCTTTATATTATACCAAAAAAGAAGGCTACACCTGATGATTTGTGTAAAACCTTCTTATTCCATTTCATTTTGATCTAATTTGGGTCCTTTTGCTCTCGACTACCCGGATTGTCCTGGCTTTCAATGTGTTGCTTGATCAAGGCGACCACTTCATCATTGGTTGGAAGATCCGAATGCTGGGCATCCTCTCCCGTAACGGTAATCTCCGTGTAGGTCTCCGCTTGGTTTTGATAGATGTACTTCCCAGCTGACACACTAGCATCCGGAACCAACTCATCCGAGTCATAGGTAATAGTGCCTGCTACTGAATACATATGAAGGGTTGTTGGGATAGCTTCTCTGTTCTTAATAAAGTCCGCCAACATCTCTGATTTATTTTTGATGTTGGTCTCGGTAAAGTTATAAGGGGTCCCAATGGTCATGAGGGTCTTGAGATCCACGTCATAATCCCCTAGATAATTTTCAATAAAGGCAGTATAAATCAAGCCTCCATTGGAGTGGGCCAGTCCCTTAAAGTTATTGAAGTTATATTTTTCTTGCAAGGCTTCAAAGGCTTGGTTAACCATCTTGGCTTGCTTTTTTATATTGCTGTAGCCATCCTTGTTGTTTTCAAAACCAATGACGATAATCGGTTCATTGTCCTTGGCATCAATACTCCCACTGTAAGTAATGGTCCCATTATTCCAGACCTTGACCTTGAGCAGGCTGTGTTTGGTTCCTTGTCGGTCTTGGTTGAGCTTAGTCACCAAGCCATCAAAGCGATTTTCCGTCGCGGAACTTCCAGGAATCATGATAATAGGCGATAGTTTTGAATTATAGAATTTTTCGATTTTTCTGGACATTTTTTCGAGTCCAGCTATAAGAAGGCACGGCCAAGCCAATCAAGAAAAGGCAGACCAAGGTGAAGACCAGCGCTGTTTTTTTAGAGATTTTCATGGCTTCCTCCCTCTTCTAGCAAATCTTTCCGAACTTGGTTGCCCATACGGACAAAGGGAATATAAAGGGCCACGTCTAGGGCAAAGCAGAGGAGACTCACAGCTAAAGCTCTTAGGCTTCCTCCCGTCCCAATAAAAGCATAAAGGATGCTTGGTGTCCCATCTGGCACTGGATAGACAGCTGCTGGCATCAGTTTGAAGCACAAAGTCAGAGCTGCCATTCCCATATTGACCAAGGGGATCAATAAGAAGGGAATCACATATAGCAGGTTGAGGAGGACTGGGATTCCTACCATAAAAGGAGCGCCATTGTTAAAGAGGCTTGGAAAGATACTAAGGAGACTAACTTTCTTGTCCTTTTGACTTCGTGAAACCAGTAAGATCGCAACCAAAAGTGCCAGGACTGCACCAACTCCTGCCACCATACCATAACTGCGGTATAAATTGGTCAAGGTGTAGAGATGAGGAATGCCAGTCGTCGTATGATTGGTGACGGCATAAGTCAGATTTTCCAAGGCAAAACTATCATCCGCAATCGAGTTCAAGGCAAAAACCTGACTGTTTCCTACCCAAGCCGATAAGCCATTCAAGAGTCCCATGACAAAGGTAGATAAGAGGTGATGACTGGTTACGATCAGTGAACTGAAAAACTGACCGATGGTCTGAAAGACACGGTACTGATTGCCCAGGACTAAGAGGCCATTTAAACTGACTCCTAAGAGCAGAGACAAGAAAATCGGACGTACAGTCTTGGGTTGATAAATAAAGTCTTTAGTGACGATTTGGTCGTCACTGGCTTTGGACAGACGAAAAATCTGGCCAATTAGGTAACCTAAAAAAATCGCTAAGAAAATATTGGTTGTCGCAGGTAGATTGATGTGAGATAGTTCCCCTTCCCGAAGAGGACTCATCAATAATCCCTGTGAGCTAACAAGAAAACTGACCATAAGAGCTGTCACACCAGCCGTCCCTGTACTTCTCCCATAATGTCCAGCTGTATATTTCCCTGCAAAATAGGTTGCTAAAGGTCCAGCCAAACCACTTGTAAAATTAGAAAGATTGGACAAGACTTGACTCGTGAGCTGAAACCCCGGGAACCAGTCCGAAACAGAAAAGAGCATATTTATATAACCTCTATCTGAAAAGAAGGACTGGGAAATCACTCGAATAATCGCTGTAAAAAGTAAAAATGGAAAGAGAGAGACCAAGGTCTTCTGGGTGATTTGTACAAATCCACGCTCTCGAAACCAGAGAAATTTTTGAACCAAATATTTTATCATTTTGCTCCTACTTTACTTGATAATTCGATAGCGATACTGTTAAGTATCTCCAAGCGTTTCCTCCATTATAGCATATCCCCCCACACAAAAACTCAAGCCAACTGACTTGAGTTTTCTTCTTATCGATCATTGTAGCCATCTGGGTGGCTGGAATGCCATGCCCAGGCGGTTTGGATGATGGTTTCGATATTGTCAAATTTTGGTTGCCAGCCGAGGATGGCACGCGCCTTCTTAGAGGATGCGATCAGGGTATCTGGATCTCCTGGTCTACGATCTGCAATCTCCAGAGGGATTGGATGTCCCGTCACCTTTCAGGGCTGCTTCTACGATTTGAAGATTGGAGAATCCAGTCGACGAGCCCAGGTTAAAGGCAGTAGATGGATTGCCATTACGCAGATACTCCACTGCTAAAAGATGGGCATCCGCCAAGTCAAATGGATGGACATAGTCCCGAACATTGGTGCCATCTGGTGTCTGGTAATCATCTCCAAAAATAGCGATCTTCTCGCGTTTTCCTTGAGCCACTTGTAAGACGATCGGTAAGAGATGGGTCTCTGGTCCATGGTCTTCCCCAATAGATCCGTCAGGCTTAGCACCCGCAACATTAAAGTAACGAAGGGGCACATACTTGATGCCGTATGCTTGATCAGCCCAACGCATGATGGTTTCCATCATGAGCTTGCTTTCCCCATAAGGATTAATCGGTTTTTGTGGAGTGGTTTCAAGAATCGGGATTTCTTCTGGAATGCCGTAGGTGGCAGCAGTTGAAGAAAAGACGATGTAGTGCACCCCACATTCATGCATGACTTCCAAGAGTTTGACCATGCCTGCTGTATTATTGTCAAAATATTTCAATGGATCTGCCATGGACTCAGCGACTAGCGAGTAGGCCGCAAAGTGGATGACCGCATCGATATCTGCATGTTCCTTAAAAACAGTGCGCATAAAGTCTTGATCCGCCAAGTCTCCTTGGTAAAAGACGGCATCTGGATGCACCGCTGCACGGTGGCCTGTGACCAGGTTATCAACCACTACGACTTTTTCCTGTCCTTCATTGACCAAGCGGTCCACCATATGGGAACCGATATAGCCGGCTCCTCCCAATACTAAAATTGCCATTTTTTTCCCTCTCCCTCTTTCTCGTTCATTTCACTTCTTCTATTGTAGCAAAATTTCTTAGGATTTGCTTTTTCCCAAGACTAGTTACAAAGCGTCTAAAGGCAGCCTGTCCTTCTTCTGTCCGCTTGTAAACACCAGCATCCTCAAGGACACGCGCAAAAATATTACCAACAGATACGCGAACCACTTCCTGAGATTCTTCTTCCGAGCTAAGATCAGGGTGCTGAGTTTTTCAAGTCGTCTGCCCATTCTTGATGGTACTTGGCTACCCCATCTACTTGACCAAGGAGGTAACGCTGGACCAGTTTCAGTTCTTCTTTCAGACGTGGTGGCAAAATCGCTAGCCCCATGACTTCGATCAGGCCGATATTTTCTTTTTTGATGTGTTGCACATCTGCATGTGGGTGATAAATGCCATCGGGATGCTCTGGTGAGGTTTGGTTATCACGGAGCACCAAATCTAGTTCATAATGCCCATCACGAATCCGTGCAATGGGGGTAATGGTATGGTGGGGCTCCCCATTCGAAGAGGCCAAGACTTGCACAGCTGGATCCGAGTAACTCCGCCAGCTTTCTAGGATATTGTCTGCCAGGGCAATCAATTGCGCCTTGTCATCTGATTGCAAACGGAGAACTGACATGGGCCAGTTGACAATCCCTAGTGACACAGCTTCAAATCCCTCAATGGTAAAGCTTTCCTCAACAGGAGCTCGCTCCATAGGGAAGGTATGCCGTCCGCCTTGGTAGTGGTCATGAGTCAGGATAGACCCCCCTACAATGGGCAGATCTGCATTAGACCCCGCAAAATAGCCTGGAAAAGTCTCGACAATGGTCAAGAGTCGCTCAAAGGTCTTACGGCTAATGGCCATAGGACGATGTTGGCTATCTAAGAAAATACAGTGTTCATTAAAGTATGCATAAGGCGAATATTGGAAGCCCCACTCCTGCCCAGAAATATCAAAACGAATAATACGATGATTGCTTCTAGCTGGATGATTGACACGACCATGATAGCCTTCATTTTCCATACAAAGCTGACATTGAGGATAGTTACTAGACTTAACCAACTTAGCTGCCGCAATCTCTTTTGGATCCTTTTCAGGTTTAGAGAGATTGATAGTAATCTCCAGTTCACCGTAGTCAGACGGTACACGATAGGCAATATTCTTTGCGATGGCCTTTAGTTTGATGTAGTCATTTTTCTGACTGAGTTGGTAGAAGTCCTCAATCGCCTGCTCTGGTGACTGGGCATAGGTAGCCCAAAAGTCACGATTGACCTGACTTGGACAAGGGGTTACCAAGTCCATTAGGTCTGCACCGAGAATCTCACGCGCAGCCAGACTATCTTCAATTGTTTCCAAGCGAACGGCTTCCTCAACAAGCTGATCTTTAAGGTCAATCAAATTATTTTGGTCAGTCTCAACTTCCAGAGCTCCATCTCCAACCAAAGCCAAGACGCGATTGGTCAGATAGATACGATCTAACTCTTCAAAGGTACTTTCTGCTATGACTTTGGTAACAAATTTTTCTACTAAGGTCACTAGAAAACCTCCCTCTTACTTTCTAAATAGTCTCTAACAGCATCCAAATCCTGAAAAACTTGTTCTGTTTTATTTAAGAAAAACTGTGCTGGTATTTTTAAATCTGGAATACAAATGACTGGAATCCCAGCTCTAGATGCCGCTTCAATCCCTGCTTCACTATCCTCTAGTACCAAGCAATTCTCTGGTAAAACATTCAAATCACTACAAGCCTTTAAAAATATATCAGGGTATGGTTTGCTTCGCTTTACATCTTTTGCAAAAACTAGATGGTCAAATAGTGATAGTATACCATTGCTATCCAATATCATTCTAGCTCGAGATTCAACACTTGATGTTGCTAAAGCGATTGGAATGCCTTCTTTTTGCAAATAAGTAAGCAAATTTTTAGCACCTTTTTTTAAATTTACACCTTTGGCTAAGATTTGAGCTTCTAGTTCATAAACTTTATCCAAGGTTTGGTCAAAGTTCCAGGGTAAATCATAGGTATCCAAAAATCGTTGAACATTCTCCTCTTCCCTATGTCCACTGTAGTCTCTAGAATAAGTTTCTTCTGTGAAAGGAATTCCAAAATATCTAAGCAATTCTTGATAAACTTTTAGAGAAATGATTTCAGTATCGGCTAATAAGCCATCTAAATCAAATATTACAGCTTCCATATCCTTCTCTCCTAGTCTAAAACGTGAGTACCACCTGCCACTTCAGCGATATAGAAGCTTGGAGCATAGCCAACGATTTCTTCATAGTGTTTGCCAACAGCTTCCTTGAAGGCTTCAACCGCATCTTTTTGAACCAAGGCAATCGCACAACCACCAAAACCTGCTCCTGTCATACGAGCACCAAGAACACCTTCTTGAGCCCAAGCTGTATGAACCAAGGTGTCCAATTCAAGTCCAGTTACCTCATAATCGTGTTCTAAGGATACGTGGGAAGCATTCATGAAACGGCCAAAAGCTTCCAAATTTCCTTCTTCCAGAGCCTTACGAGCTTGGAGAGTCCGTTGGTTTTCGAGGACAGCATGGCGAGCTCGTTTGATGCGATTTTCATCCTTGATCAAGTAGCTATAGGTATCAAAATCCCAGACATCCAATTCACCCAAGGTTTGGATGTCTAGTTTGCCTTGCAATTCTGAGACAGCTGTTTCACATTCCGCACGGCGTTCATTGTATTTTGAATCAATCAATTCTCGACGTTTGTTGGTATTCATAATCACGACGACATTGTCTTTCAAATCAAGGGGCACCAAATCATATTCCAAGGTGTTGGTATCCAGATAAATGGCTCGTTGGTCAGCTCCCATGCCGATCGCGAACTGGTCCATGATGCCAGAGTTGACCCCGATAAAGTGGTTTTCTGTTTGTTTTCCAATTTTAACCAAGTCCACCCGATCCACTGTCAAACCGTAGATCCTTTCTGCAATGACTCCCGTCAGCATCTCTAGTGAGGCTGAAGAAGAGAGACCAGATCCATTTGGAATATTCCCGTAGACATAGACATCCATCCCCACATCAATGGTGTGACCAGCTTCTTGCAAGAAATGAAGAACGCCTTTTGGATAGTTGGTCCAGTTGTGCTCCTCTTCAAACTGAAGGTTTTCAAGAGGAACTTCAATGATGCCCTTGTCTTCAAAGTTAGCAGAGAAGAAACGAAGAAGCTTATCCTCGCGTTTGCGAGCTGCTCCGTAGGTACCAAGGGTGATAGCTGCAGGGAAGACGTGACCCCCGTTATAGTCTGTGTGCTCACCAATCAGATTGATCCGACCTGGTGAGAAAAAAGTATGATCCGCTTCTGCTCCAAAGACTGTTTGAAAAGCGTTCCGAAGTTCTTGAGTATTCATTGAGATTACCTCACTTATATAGTTATTTATCTTTAGTGTAACCCTTTTCATCAAGCAAATCAATTAATTTACTAAAATTTTAGTAAAATACACTAACCAGGCCAAAGCTATGATATACTAGAGGACAGAAGGAGAAAACTTATGGCTACATTAAAGGATATTGCCAGTCTCGCTAACGTATCCATCGCCACTGTTTCACGTGTGCTGAATCAAGATACTAGTCTTTCTGTAACGGAGGAAACCCGCCACAGAATTTTGACCGTTGCTGACGAACTAGGCTACACCAGACATCAGAAAAGTGGGAACTTTAAGAAAGAAAAACAACAAATTGTCATCATCCAATGGAAAAGTGAAGAGGGAGAGCTGGACGACCTTTACTACTACAACATCCGTTTAGGCATTGAAAAAAGAGCACAGGATCTCGATTATGGCATCCTACGCTATTTCAATGATATTCCCTTTCGATTAGGGGAGGAAGTTGTTGGGGTCATTTGTATTGGAAAGTTTAGTAGAATTCAGATTGTCGAGCTACAAAAGCTAGCCAAGCCTCTGGTTTTTGTCGATAGTAACACTCTTAACCAAGGACATCCTTGTGTCACGACTGAATTTGAAAATGCTGTACAGACCGCTCTTCACTATTTACGAAAACAAAGGTGTACAACGATCGGTCTCCTAACCGGTGAGGAAAAAACGACTGACCTACTGGAAAGTATTCCCGATCCTCGGCGCAGAGCTTATCGTAACTACTGCATCGAAAGAAACATTTATCACCCTGAACTCATCCTCACAGGTAGTTTTACAGCTCAATCAGGCTATGACCTCATTTCCGCTAAACTTCAGTCTGGCTCACCCTTACCAGATGCATATTTTGCTGCCAGTGATAGTTTGGCCATTGGGGCTCTCCGCGCCTTTCAAGAAGCCGGCATCAAGGTCCCTGATGACATCCAACTCATCTCCTTTAATGATACCAGTTTAGCCAAGCAAGTCTTTCCTCCCCTCTCGACCATCACTGTTTTTACAGAAGAAATGGGACGTACCGCTATGGACGTCCTCAATAAGCAAGTCCTAGCACCGAGAGAAATACCGACCCTCACCATGCTAGGAACCAAACTCACCTTAAGAGAAAGTACCAAGAATGGATGATCTTCCATCCTTTTCGAAAATAAGAAACTATGAAAACACACGAAATTTTATACCAAACTTTGGCCCAAGCCCAGGATTATGTCAACGGCGAGCAACTAGCCCAGGAAATGGGCCTGTCTCGCACCTCTATCTGGAAGGCCATCCAACGTCTAGAAAAAGAAGGCATCGAAATAGAGTCTGTTAAAAATCGAGGCTACAAGATCCTTTCTGGAGACCTCCTAATCCCCCAAGTCATCGAAGACCTTTGTCCTTTGACTGTCTCCTATAATCCCCAGTGCCAATCCACCCAGCTAGATGCAAAGACTGCCATGGAAGCTGGGGGCCAATCCGCTACCCTTTATCTGGCTCCTTTTCAAACAGCTGGTAAGGGGCGTTTTGGGCGCGACTACTTCTGTCCTTCTCAAGGGGGGATCTACATGTCCCTCCACCTCAAGCCCAACCTCCATTTCGATCAAGCTCCTGCCTATACCCTCATGGTCGCGGCTGCTATCTACAAGGCTCTGAAAAATCTAGCCTTACTGGACGTTGATATCAAGTGGGTCAATGACATCTACTACAAGGGGAAAAAAGTCGGAGGCATTCTGACTGAAGCTATCAGCTCCATCGAAACAGGCCTTATCACAGATGTCATCATTGGTGTTGGTCTCAATTTGCCATCACTGATTTTCCAAAGGAACTGAAGGACAAGGCAGGGTCCCTCTTTGGTGCCCAGCCTCCCATTAGTCGCAATGAACTGATTGCTGAGATTTGGAAGGAATTTTTCACCACTCCAGAAGAGGAGCTGATCTACCTATACAAACAACGTTCACTGGTCCTAGGTAAGGAAGTCCGTTTCGAACAAAATCAGACCAGCTACCAAGGTCTGGCCAAAGATATCTCAGACAGTGGACAACTACTAGTCCAACTGGAGGACGGCCAAGAACGCTGGCTCAACAGTGGCGAAATTTCCCTCAAACAGTGGGACCTGTAAAGCAGACCAACAGCTCAAAAAAATAAGCACCTCTCGATGCTTATTTTTTATACTTATCTCGTTTTTTCTGATTGAGCTGTTGATCGATACTTTCGACCAATTTCCCTAAGATATAGCTGACTTGCAAATTTCTCAGGATCAAGAGAGTCCAGAAGATAGCTGCCAGATAGCTTTCTCTCATCACTGCATCATTGAAAAAATAGGTCTCAAAGGCTGTAAAGATAGCCATAGTCCAAAATTGACGTTTATTCATATTGTTATTCTACCACGATTTTCTGAAAAAAGCATAGGCTAGTCTTCTTGAATCGTAATTTTCTCAGAGAGAAAATCAAAACCTTCCGGAATGACAGACTCTTCTGCCACCTCGACTTCATCCTTGTGACCACGCGCTTTCTTCGAGAATTCCGCCCGGACCTGGGTCCACTCCTCCATGGAAATGGCCAAAATTTCAGGTGAGAATCCGGCTGCATTGCTTAAAATATTGCCAAACATGGTATTGAGGTTATCTCGCTTCATGGTCTGTTCGGCATTAAAGGCAGACTCAAAAGCTAGGATTGCATGGCGTTCATTGGCCGCAACCGGCTGCGAACCAACCAGCAAGGCTTTATCTGCCCCTGCTAGGCTTTCAATAATTTCCCCCCAAGTATTTTGCAGGCGGATGAGATTGTTACGGGCTAAATCTGGATTTTCAACCGCTTCTTGTAAGATGGCTTGAACCTTATTGCGATCCACTCGATAGCCCTTGCTGGACTTTTGAGGACGGGCTGGAGCTGACTTGGCTACAGGAGCCCCGCTCCCTACTTGAGCTAATTGACTTTTCAGTAACTCCACTTCTCTTTTGAGTTGGTCCATTTGTGCCAAGAAATCTGCTGGAAGAGCCGTTTGACTAGCTGAAGAGCCCTCACCCTTGTATTCTGCCAAGCGAATGGTCATCATCTCTGTATAGATCTTGGGCTGTAGGCTGTTTTTAATATCCGCTAAGCTCCTTGTCGCAAGATCAATCCAAGCAAAGAGGGTGGCTTGCGGAATGGCTAGATTCTGGTTAAATCGTTCACTGACATGGAGATTTTCCCCACCTGTCTGAACAATCAGGAGATCCCGTAAATACTGCAAGAGATCTGTCACAAAGCGGGCCATATTTTTCCCATTATCAAAGATCAGGTTCAACTGGTCCAAGGCAGCTGTTGCATCTTGTGCTGCCAAGGCTGCCACATAGAGATCTAAAGCTTCTTGACTGATGGAGCCTGTGATTTCTTCTGCTGTCGCAGTGGTCAATTGGGCACCAGCTGTCAGGCTGAGGGCCTGGTCCAAAATGGACAAGGCATCCCGCATCCCACCTTCTGCCCGGCGTGCAATAATGGCTACAGCTTCTTCTTCGTAATCAATGCCTTCTTTATCCAAAACAGCTTTTAGGTGGTCTTGAATGGCTGGCGTCTTGATAGATTTGAACTCAAAGCGTTGAACCCGCGAAAGGATGGTTGCTGGAATCTTATGCAATTCCGTTGTCGCTAAAATAAAGACCACATTTTCTGTCGGTTCTTCCAAGGTCTTGAGAAGGGCGTTAAAGGCTCCCGTCGACAGCATGTGGACCTCGTCAATGATATAGACCTTATGAGGGGCTAGGCTAGGCGCGTAGGTGGATTTATCGCGGATATCGCGGATCTCATCTACCCCATTATTAGAAGCAGCGTCAATCTCGATGACATCCTCTAAACTGCCATTGGTAATGGCTTCACAGATATAACATTCGTTACAAGGCTCTCCCCCTTTTTGATTGGGGCAGTTCATGGCCTTGGCAAAGATTTTTGCCACACTGGTCTTCCCCGGTCCCACGAGGGCCAGAAAAGAGATAGGCATGGCTAATTTTTCCCTGTTCGACAGCTTGTCGTAGGGTCGTCGCAATAACCTCCTGCCCTACAAGCTGGCCAAAGGTCTGGCTTCGGTATTTACGATAGAGGGCTTGATACATTAGTCTACTACTCCAAACATCCTAAAATTCCAATTTGTTTTTTTCGAGCAAGATGGCTACAAAACGTTCCAAATAAAGGCGATCCAGGTCGTCATAATCTCCCACCCGATCCGAATCTAGATCCAACACTCCCAGCAACTGGTCATTCAAGACCATAGGGACCACAATCTCACTCATGGCCCGACTGTCACAAGAGATATAATTGGCATGCTGGGTCACATCCTCGATGACCAGCGTCTCTCTTTTCTCTGCTGATTCTCCACAGACACCTTTTCCTAGAGCGATATGGACACAAGATACCTGTCCTTGAAAGGGACCTAAAATCAACTCTTTTTGATCATAGAGGTAAAAACCTGCAAAGACTGAATGAGGTAGAGCTTGATTGAGCAGAGCACTGGCATTGGCTAAATTGGCCAAGGCATTGCTTCTCTCCTTCTAAGAGAGCTTCTAACTGGGCTAGTAGGAGTTTGTAATTTGATTCTTTTTCTTGCGTATTCATACCCTTTATTATACCAAACTTTGGCTAGAAAATTAAGTATTTACCACAGAGCAAGCCTTGATAAAAACCCGACTAGACATCAGAAGTACCAAGCAAATGTTCTCAATAAAAAAGCCAGGGAGCAAGGTCCTTGACTTTGTATAAATTCATCTAAGCATCTCTCCGAACATATTGAATCGCCCGATATGTCAGAAAGAGGGTCAGAACAAGGGAAACAAACCAAATGGTCCGAAGTCCATAATATTGGATGAGGAAGGTGGATAGGATAGCCCCTCCGACAAAACTCCCAATCAAGGAGGTCATAAAGAGGGATTCCCAGAAAAACTCCATCTTGCGATCCCGCACAAAATTCCCGTAAGCGACCATGGTCTTCTTGAGATTCCCTGTCATAAAGGAATGGTTGTAAGCATAGCCATCGACTTCTCCAAAGGAAATGGCTACAATCCCCAAGCTCAGTCCAAAGAAAGGCACGATCAGAACATTGGGCACTTCTTTTGGCAGAAAGCCAGCCACCAAGGTCGTCAGGACCAAGGGCACCAAGGTACTAAGCCGCCAAACCGAATGACTAAAGAAGCGCTGAAAGACGGTCATCAAAAAAATCCCGATCATAAAGGCTAACATGGTGGCTAGTTTGACCTCCACATCAGATATTTCATGGCCAATTAACCCAACGGATAGAAAGACCACGTTTCCCGTTTGGCCAGCCGCCAAGGTCCCTCCTCTTTCGATAAAGGTGTAGGCATCTGAAAAACCCGCACACATAGTCAGCAGGCAGGCAAAGGCCTTACTTCTGGAGTGAAACTCCCTTCTTAACTTTTTCATATTTCTCCCTTATTTGTCATGGAAAAGAGGCTGGGACACTACTTCCTAACCTCTCTCACTTGTTATCTTATCCTTCACGTGATTCGCTCAAAATCTTCTCAATCTTGGTCGTAATCAAATCGATGGCTACAGTATTGGTCACGCCTTCTGGAATGATGACATCCGCATAGCGCTTGGTTGGCTCGATAAACTGATGGTACATCGGCTTCACCACTCCCAAGTACTGCTCGATGACGCTGTCCAAACTCCGACCGCGTTCTTCCATATCTCGCTTGATCCGGCGAATGATCCGCACATCATCATCGGTATCAACGAAAATCTTGATATCCATCAAGTCACGAAGACGCTTGTCCTCCAAGACCAAAATCCCCTCAACGATAAAGACATCCTGAGGCTCCTGGCGATAAGTCTTAGCACTACGCGTATGCGCTGCATAGTCATATGTTGGAATATCAACCGGACGTCCAGCCAACAACTCATTGATTTGCTCGATCATGAGGTCTGTATCAAAGGCAAAAGGATGGTCATAGTTGGTCTGAATCCGCTCTTCAAAGGTTAAATGGCTTTGATCCTTGTAATAAGAATCGTGCTCAATCATGGCAATCTTCTCATCCGGGAAGTGGGACAAAATAGCTCGAGAAACACTAGTTTTTCCCCCACCAGAACCGCCTGTTACACCGATAATAATTGGTCTGTTTCGCATCTTCTTCTCCATTTTCTATAATCCTATTTATTCTATCACAAAAGCGGTCACTTGACCACGACTTGAACCATTTTTCTATGGCTTTCATCCAAAATCAAAGAAGGATCTCCTTTCCCCTTCCGTCCCAGTTCGAAAGGCCCATTCCATCTTTTTAGGGTGAAACATGATATAATGAAACCAGTAAATACCTGATTGAAAGGAGCTGCCATGCTGAAACTTGGTATCATCGGCACCAGTGCCATCTCCCATTCCTTCCTGGCCGCAACTAAAGAAACAGGGCCACTATGAGTTAAAGGGCGGTCTATTCACGGACCTTAGAGAAGGCTCGTAGCTTCGCCCAACCCTATGGACAAGTGGCCCTCTATGATGATCTGATTGCCTTTTCTAGATAGTGACCTGGATGTCATCTACATTGCTAGTCCCAATTCACTCCACTATCCCCAGGCAAAATTAGCCCTCCTAGCTAAGAAACATGTCATCCTTGAAAAACCAGCCGTCACCACTCCCAAAGGAATGGGAAGAGTTGGTCAAATTGGCCAAGGAGCACCAGGTCTATCTCTTTGAAGCAGCTCGCAACTATCATGAAAAAGCCTTTGCGACCATCCAAGACTTTCTCAAAGACAAAGACCATCTTGGGTGGTCACATGACCTATGCCAAATACTCCTCTAAAATGCCCGAACTCCTGAAAGGGGCTACACCTAATATTTTCTCTGACCAGTTTGCTGGCGGAGCCCTTATGGATCTGGGTGTCTATCCCCTCTACTTTGCAATCGGCCTCTTTGGTCAACCTGAATCAGTAGCCTATCAGGCGCGGCAATTGCCTAATTCAATCGATTTGAACGGACATGGTAGCTTGGTTTATTCAGACTTTGTCATCGGCATTCAAGCCGGCAAGGATGTGACTAGCAATCTTCCTGCTGAAATCTACACAACAGATGGCACCCTCTTTCTGAGTGGCATTGAAGCCGTTAACGAGGTAGTTTTTCAAGATCATTCTGGAAACAGCTACCAGCTTCCAATCACTCCCGCCCCTCATAACATGCTAGAAGAAGCCCAGGCCTTTGCTAGCATGATGACAGAGGGCGACCAGATACTTTACCAGACTTGGCTTCAAACCGGACAGATGGTCCACCAAGCTCTCTACGCTATGCGCCAAGATGCTGGAATACACTTTAAGGACGAAAACTAATATGACACTAGCATTCCCACCGCTCTGGCAAAGAGCAACTCAAAACCCTCGGCTTTGAGCAACTCACTGAAATCCAAGAACGCCTCTTTGAGCCGATCACCCAAGGGAGAACGTACTTGGGAGTCAGCCCGACAGGAACTGGGAAGACTCTGGCCTATCTCTTCCCTAGTCTTCTCAAGCTAAAAACCTAAAAAAAGCGCAACAATTGCTGATCCTCTCCCCCAATACAGAGTTGGCCGGACAAATCTTTGATGTCACTAAACAATGGGCAGAGCCTCTTGGACTCAGTGCTCAACTTTTTCCTTTCTGGCTCTAGTCAAAAAAACGGCAAATCGAACGTCTCAAAAAAAGGACCCGAAATTCTCATCGGAACTCCAGGCCGTATTTTTTGAGTTGATCAAGCTCAAGAAAATCAAGATGATGAATGTCGATACCATCATCCTGGACGAATTTGACCAACTTTTCAGCGACTCTCAGTATCACTTTGTCGACAAGATTTGCCACTACGCGCCGCGAGATCATCAATTTATCTATATGAGTGCAACGACTAAGTTTGATGCAGAGCAAATCGAGCCCAATACCCTGACCATTCAGGTAGAAGGGCAAAGCTTGGACAATATCCAGCACTTCTATATGGAAGTGGACAAGCGAGAAAAGGTCGAACTCCTCAGAAAACTATCCAATGTCGAAGACTTTCGTGGCCTCGTTTTCTTCAATAGCTTGTCCGACCTAGGGAGCGCTGAAGAAAAACTCCAGTACCGAGAAGTTAGCGCTGTCTCACTTGCTAGTGACGTCAACGTCAAATTCCGGAAAGTCATTCTGGAACGCTTTAAGGATCATCAGCTGACACTCCTTCTGGCAACAGATTTGGTAGCGCGGGGAATCGATATCGACTCACTAGAATGTGTCGTCAACTATGAAGTTCCAAGAGATGCCGAAACCTACATCCACCGATCTGGGCGTACCGGACGCATGGGCAAAGAAGGCTATGTCATCACCTTGGTTAGCCATCCAGAAGAATTAAAAAGTTTGAAAAAATTAACCCCTGTTCGTCCTTTAATCCTCAAGGGAGCTCAACTCTATATAGGGGAAGAATAAGAAAATCGTTCGTAACATTACGAACGATTTTTAATGTAGACAAACTATTGTTTTACATAAAACAGCTGGATAATTTTCAAAAAACAACTTATATTTTTAGTCATTTAAGAATATGAAAAAAACTTTCCGCCGTGAGAAAAGTGCCTGAAACACAATCGTTTCAGGCACTCGGAATTATTGAGACCTTAGGCTCAATAATTAGTCATGGAACTTCTACGAAGTTCGCTGACGTCCGTACTCACCTAAGGAAAGTTTTTAAAATTACTTTATCTTCAATCTGAGTCGTTCGTAACATTACGAACGATTTTTTTAATTACGATTGTAATAAAGGCGATGAGTTTCCACTTGGTGGTTTAAGAGTTCATCAACCGTCACAATGGTGTAGCCTTGCGATTGAAGGTATTGGATCACAGCTGGGAGAGCATTAATAGAAGTTTGGTGAATATCATGCATCAGGATAATTGATCCTGGTTTGACTTGTTTTTCACCTCTGCTAAGATTGCTTCGGTGTTATGACTCTTCCAATCCAAGGTATCCACATCCCACATGATAAAGGCTTGATCCACTGCATATTGAATGGCACTATTAATCGAACCATAAGGAGGACGAGTAATCTTCGTTTGCACTCCAGTCACCTTTTGAATCACTTCTTTGGTATCCATGATTTCTTTTTGAGCTGACTCCAAAGGCAACTTAGTTAAGACAGGATGGTTCCAAGTATGGATCCCGATTTCATGTCCTTCCTGACGGACCCGTTTAGCCACTTCAGGATAGGCTGAGACATTCTTCCCAAGCATAAAGAAAGTTGCTTTAACATGGTACTTGTTAAGGATATCCAGGGCTTGAGGAGTCGTCGATGGATCTGGACCATCATCAAAAGTCAAGGCAACCATTTTAGCGTGACGTTGGGTTTGGTAGGCCTCATAAGCATCACGATCTCCAGGATTCAGGCGAGCAGAATCAATCACATCATAGAGCTTCGAAAGGGGCATATCGAAGGTTTCCATGCCCTCAATAGTAACTGGAAGGGTGATAGAAAGAACCCCTTGATTGTAGGTGAACTGCCAGCTTGCCATATCACTTGCTGAGACAGCTTGCATCAGCTCTTCAATTCGATCTTCCCCTAACTGTAGGAAAACCAGCTGAGAGCGCAACTCAGTTAAGAGGGTTTCTTTGGCTAGATCAGCATCCGTAAACAATTGGGAGAATTGGAAGACCGTCCCCTCATCCGTTAGATAAAGGAGGGGAAGTTTGTCAATCCCATCTTTGATGAACTTACCGTTTTTCCACTTGTACTGGGTCTTCTTCACCTGATAAGGGTGAACCCCGACAAATGGGTCTTCTGAGCGTTCGGTATGATAGAACAATAGCTCTTTTGCTTGCTGATTCTTCTTCTCTTCTTGGGGAAGAGAGCCTACGTCAGCCAAAATTCTCTCTTTGACTACTGCGATGGGTTCTTCGTTATTATTCGGGTAGTAGGCAGCAACATAAGATTGACCGACCATTCCTTTTTGAAGAATGGTATCTTTGTCTTTTTCAACTGCTTCTTCTTCCTGGATTGCTTTGGAAAACTGTTGATTATAATTTGATAGCGCGTGCTTCCTCAATCTTCTGATAAGCAAGATAAATCCCCCCGATAAAAAGGAGATTCAGAATGATGAGAATAAGTATTTTCAAGTAGGATTTCTTCATACTCTTATTATAGCAATTTTATCACCAAAAAACAGTAGAAAACTCTAGAATCTAGAAAATAAAACCTAAAATATGGTAGGTAAATTAAAGTAGCTCAGTCCTATCTCCTGTCACTTTGAACCGGCAACTTTCAAGCAGAAAAAAAGAACAGATGTGGTCACATCTGCTCTTTGTCACAAGTTATATGATGCTGATTATAAGGACTTTTCACGAATCACTTCTACTTTGTAGCCATCTGGGTCCACAATAAAGTAATAGTTTGGAAGAGTTCCTGGCAAGCCTTTAGGATCTGTTACTTGGTAACCTTTTTCCTTATGCTCCGCATGAAGGGCTTCAAGGTCTGGCGTACTCAAGGCAACATGGGCAAAGCCATCTCCAATGACGTAAGGACCATGATCATAGTTGTAAGTTAATTCCAACTCATAGTCATCCCCTTCTAAACCAAGATAAACAATCGTAAATTTGTATTCAGGAAAATCTTTGCGACGCAATTCCTTAAAGCCAAACGCATCTGCATAAAAAGCAATTGATTTTTCTAAATTCTCCACTCGCAAACAAGTGTGTAACATTTTTGAAGCCATACGACACCTCTTTCTTTTTTTACTATTATACACTAGTCAGGCAAAAATAGCGATTATTTGAAATAGATGAAAAAGCTGAGGATTCCTCAGCCTAAATTATCGAAAAACTTATGTTATATAAAATAAGCCAAGTTATTCTAAAAAATAAGAACAACTCCTTATTATGAGCGCCATCCATGTAGGTTCTGAAACTTTCCGCCGTGAGAAAAGTGCTTGAAACAGTTATGTTTCAAGCACAAGGGAGTTTTGAAACCTTAGGTTCAAAACTAAGTCATGGAACTTCGTAGAAGTTCGCTGACGTCCCTTCTCACCTTTGGAAAGTTTTAGAAGTCTTTTGCTTCATCTAAGTTAAAGATTCCTCAGCTTTACTTGTTTTTCGTTGATTTAGAAGTTGATTTCTTTTTACTATCTGACTTGGTTGCTAGTTTAACCTCGAAAATAGCACCTTTCGGCTTGTTATCTCGAACAGTAATGGTGCCATTAAAGGCTTCTACGATTTGCTTGGCTAAGGACAGTCCTAAACCAAAACCACCCTTTTGACGCGTACGCGCCTTATCCACTCGGTAGAATCGATCAAATATCCGCTTTTTATCTTCGTCTGCAATCCCTGGTCCATTATCCTCTACCCGAAGATAGAGATAGCGATCCTTGAATTGGGCGACAAACCGTATCTTTCCTTCTTCCTCTGTGTATTTGAGGGCATTGTCATACAAAATGGTCATCAGCTGTTTCAGTAGGACCTTGTCAGACACCAGACTCTTTTCGACATGATTCTCATACTCGAAAATTTTATCATTTTCCTCGGCAATGATTTCATAATTGGCAAAGGTTTGGTCGAAAAAAGAAGGAGGAGATTTCACAAAACTCAGGTTTAATCCCATCATCTCGACGGGCTAAGTTTAAGAGATTGGTCGTCAGTAAGCGCATATTGCGAACCTCATCCAAAGAGGAGGCGATATTCTCACTGGATTCCATAATTGTTGCCTCTGGCTTTCGGAACAGGGTTTCCAAACGATTTTGCAAAACGGCTAAAGGTGTCCGCAATTCATGAGAAGCATTTTTCGACAAAAAGCCTTCTGCCGGTTCATACTCTCTAAGAGAGGTTTCACACTCATTTTAGCCAGGAAGATACTTGCAAAGAGGGAAATGCCCCAGAAGCAAATCATGACCAAGGCGATTTGGCTCTCGTGTTTTTCACTGGTCTGCTCCAACTGGCTGATATTGGTCATGATCACGGCATATTTCACCCCATCGATATAATCATCGGGATCAATATCCACCAAATAAGCCCGGTAGCTTTCCTTCTGCTTATAATGATTGGTGATTTGAATCTGCTTGATCTTGTTTAAATAGCTGCGACTAAAGGTCACTGTTTTTAAATCCAGAAAACCATTGTCCGTCGTCACATTTTCAAAATTATCATTCAAGAGGATGGCTGTACTATTGGAAGTGACCGATGGTCTAGGGCCATCCTCGGGATCAGGTTCATCATCTTCTGGTCGGTCATCATCTGGTTCGTCTCTTCCCATCCCATTTCCGGTACGATTGGCCAAGCTAATGATGGAATAACGATCTTTACTCAGCATCTTTAAATTTTCATCAACCGTTGTATACAGACTTGACCGCATTACTTGAATAATAATCAAGGTCATGGTTGAGAAAATCAAGGTAAAGAGTCCGAAATAGCGGATGAAATAAGAAAAGTCATCCGCATTGACAGTTTTTTTAATTTTATTGAGCATCTTTCAGAATGTACCCCACGCTACGCAATGTTTGGAGATTTTTTGCAAATTCTGTTCCTTTTAACTTCTTACGAATCTTAGAAACATACACTTCAACAACCGAGATAGTCGTATCGCTATCAAATCCCCAAAGTCGATCAAAGATTTGTGTCTTGGGCAGGATAACATTTTGATTTTGAAGGAAATAGACCAAAAGATCAAATTCTTTCCCTAATAGCTCCACTTCTTTCCCTTCAACAAGCGTAGAATTTGTCGAAAGATTAACGGTTACATTCCCATAAGAAAGGGTATTTTCATTGACCTTACCAGAGCGCTTCAACAATGCTTGGATCCGCATCTTGAGTTCTTCTAGGTAGAATGGCTTGGTCAGATAGTCATCTGCCCCTAACTCAAACCCATGGCCCTTATCGTCCAAACTCTCTTTGGCTGTCATAATCAATACTGGAGTGGAGACACCCTTATCTCTCAATTCTTTCAGAACTTGGAAACCATCTTTTTCAGGGAGCATGAGGTCTAGCAAAATGAGGTCATAGATGCCACTTTCAGCCTCATAAAGACCTTCGTCTCCATCAAAGACTTGCATGACATCTGCAAAGTCATCTAAAAAATCAAATACTGAATTAGACAAACCGAGGTCGTCTTCGACTAATAAAATCTTAATCATGTGTACTTTCTCCTTCTCATTCTTCCATACAGGGATGACGAGTATTTTCTACTCTATTATAACATGACCAGGCTTCATTCAGTAGTATTCAGATAGCGATTTCAACTTTTTTCTTAGCCTGCTGTCCCTGTCTCATCCTTTGATGAATTGTTTGTATTACTTGACGATTTTTTTGAATTGGACTTCTTAGAGGACTTTTTATTCGATTTCCCATTTTGTTGGTTATCTTGTTGACCTTGAGGCCCACCATCTTGTGGTGGTTGGCCATTCCTATTCCCTTGTCCTGGTCCACTGTTTTGGCCATCTTGCGGGGGCATACCGCCTGGTCCACCACCAAAGCCATCTTGTCCTTGACCACCTTGTGGTCCCTCTCCTTGTGGTGGTTGGCCGTTCATTTGTCCTTGCCCTGGACCACCATTTTGTCCTTTGAAACCTTGAGCAGTTAGAAGGGTCCATTTTGATCCTTCCCCTGGCTATTTTGTCCTTGATGGTTTTGGGCAGGCTGATTGCTATTTTGTGTAGCGACCGTAGCTTGCTGACGCTGGTGACTCGTATTGGCTGTCGCCAACATTCCCAATCCAAATCCACCAGTCATTCCTACGACAAGTCCTCCTGTTGCTGCGGCAGTTGCCCACCACTTTGGACTTTTCTTAACGACAATCATTTTTTCAGTTCTTTCTTGCTTTTGTTCATTCGAAGCTTGCATTCTTTCATTTCCTTATATATATTTATTTAAACAAGGCCTTTGTTTAGATAGGGATAGTTTACCGATTCTTCCTTAATCGTGACTAAATTTTTTCTTAAACTTTCCTAAAATGAGGATGGAGACAATTGTCACAGCTGAATAGAGGACTTGACAGGCTTACCTTCTTTTTTGTAGAATAGTTACCATAAAAACAAATTGAGGTTTACTGTTTTGAAAAAAATAGAATCAATGACATTAATTGCTCTTGGAGCAGCACTGATTGCTGTCCTATCTCCATTTCAAATCCCCCTTGGTCCCATTCCGATCACGCTTCAGACTTTAGCAATTGGCTTGATTGCTAGCATCTATCGCCCTACAGAAGCCACTCTTTCTGTTCTCATTTACCTCCTCTTAGGTGCCATTGGCCTTCCCGTCTTTTCGGGTGGTCACGGAGGCATCAGCTCCTTCTATGGTCCCACTGCTGGTTTCCTTCTATTCTTCCCTCTTCGAGCTTTGGTGACTTCTATCTTTGCTGGCCAAAAAGGACAACCCATTCGCATCTTCCTTGCTAACGCTTTAGGGGAAGTCGTTCTCTTTATTGGGGGGGCCTTAGGTTTTATGCTCATAACCCACAAGAGTTTGGATCTCACCGTAAAACTGGTCGTCCTACCTTTTGTATTACCAGATTTGATTAAGATGACTTTGACAACGATTTTCGCAGTTATTCTCTATCGCAATCTCAAACATCTCCCTTATTTCAAAAAAGCAAAATAAAAACTCTTAGAGAGGCCTACAAACCTGTAGGTTCCTCTCTAGGAGCTTTTTCTTTATTTAGTTGCTAGAAGGGCTGTTTCAACCGCTGCTTTCTCCCGCTCAATAAGGTCGATACGAGCTGCGATTTCTTTGATTCCCATCTTGATATTGCGGCTGATCGCCATATCATCCAACTGAGGCTCAAAGAAGGCCTTGTATTCATTCAACCGTTCACGGGTCTTGAAACAGTTAGCTGGGTAGATGACAAACTTATCAAAGCTCATATCACCACCGAGTGCTTTCTTGATCCAATTCAGTTTTCACGCGCCCAAGTCCAGGTTCTTCCTTGGGTAAAGTCATGGTGCAAGAAATTGAAGTACCAGCTCATAGCCAAGTCCTGAGGTTTCACCACATCCTTGTTCTTCCACTCCTTCAATAGAGCTTCCAAAGTTTCCTCATCCTTGGTATAAGAAAGGGCAGCCGCCAACTGGCGTTTAAAGTTTCCATCAACTGTCTTCACATAGGTATCCAGATATTGTTGGCTAAGCGCCTTGGTTTCCTGGTGTTTGATTTGGTTGACCAAGATTTGCAAGCGAATGGCAGCTGGAAGTTTTTCTAGATCAGCTGCGTGCGCTTCAAAGATAGCGCTCGCTTGTGCTTGTGCAGCTTCATCATTGGCCTTAATCATATTAGCAATCATTAGCTGACGAACTTTTTCGTCTTCTTCTGTTTCACCAGGCTTAGCTTCCAGTCCCAAGCGTTCGAAGTTGTAACGGTTCATCCGTTTCAACAACTCATGGAAGGCTACTTCTGTTTCAGTTCCTTCATCCACAAAGAGACTGATTCCGCTCAAGACGCTCGAAACAGCAGAAACGACCAAGTAGGAACTTTCTTCTGTCAAATGTTCAATCACTGGCAAGAGGCTTGCATAAGAAATTTGACCACTTTCCGCTAAGAGACGGCGTTCTTGAACCACTTGTAGTTTCGAAGTGCTATCCAAGTTAGCAAGTTCAGCAAGGATGTCTTCTAACAATTCCCCACGGTAGTCACTGATATAGTGAGCTGTATTTTCTGTATTGAAGCGAAGAGCTCCGTTGTTAGCTGCTTTCAAGGCACTGTAGTTTGGAATTTCTAAGACTTCATTTTCCAAGGTATCTGGAATACCTGTCCAGTTGCTATTCAATGGAACAACCCACTTACGGCCTTTTTCTTCTCTTTCTCCGATGAAGAACTGCTCTTGACGGATGATCAAGGTATCGTTCTCTACAACAGCTGAGACAACAGGGTATCCTGGTTGCTCCAACCAAGAATCCATAAAGGCTGCGACATCACGACCTGAAGCTTGCCCAAGAGCATCCCAAAGGTCACGACCGATGGTATTTCCGTATTGGTGTTTTTCAAAGTAAATCTTCAACCCTTTACGGAAGGCGTCATCGCCTAACCAACGGCGAAGCATGTGCATGAGACGGCTACCCTTAGCGTAAACGATGGCTGGGTCAAAGAGGGTGTTGATCTCGTCTGGGTGTTTGACTTCCACATGGACGGATTGAACGCCATCTGTAGCATCGCGTTTCAAGGCAGCAGGCACACCAGTTGTTTGGAAGTCTTCAAAGATATTCCAGCTTGGTTCGATGGCATCCAAGCTGACATATTCCATCATATTGGCGAAGCTTTCATTCAACCAGAGGTCATCCCACCATTTCATGGTCACGAGGTTTCCGAACCATTGGTGAGCCAACTCGTGAGCCACCACTAAGGCTACTGTTTGACGGCTTTGGGCAGTCGAATTCTCATCAACAAGAAGGTAGACTTCACGGTAGGTTACCAAGCCCCAGTTTTCCATCGCACCTGAAGAGAAGTCTGGAAGGGCGATATGAAGAGATTGAGGGATTGGATACTTCACGCCATAGTAGTCTTCATAAAATTCAATAGCACGTACGGCAATATCCAATGAGAAGTCCAAGTTTTCTAATGGGTGAGCTTTGGTAGAGTAGACACCGACTAGGGTTCCATTCTTGGTCTTAGCTGTCACCCCTTGGAGGTCTCCAGCCGCAAAGGCCAAGAGATAAGAAGACATACGTGGAGTCGTATCAAACTTCCAAATACCTGTTTCTTTGCGGTTTTCCACATCGATTTCAGGCATGTTAGAAAGAACGATTTCTCCTTCTTCTTGGTCAAACTTCACAGCCAAATCAAAGGTCGCTTTGGCTTCTGGCTCATCCACACTTGGGAAGGCTTCACGCGCAAAATGGCTCTCAAACTGAGTAGAGATCACTTCCTTCTTCACACCATCTACTGTGTAGTAAGAAGGATAAATTCCTGTCATATTGTCTGTGATCTTACCTGAATAGGTCAAGGTAATCGTTACTTGACCTGTCCCTTCTAATTCGACATAGACTGCTTCATTGTCATCATCCACCGTAAATGGACGGTTTTGACCTGCTACTTCTACTGTTTCGATGGTCAAATCCTTTGGTGAAGAGAGATGCGAGTCTCTTTTACTTCTCCGCTAATGATCACTTTCCCTGAGAAAGTTTTACTAGAGCGGTTCAAATCTAAGAATAGATCGTAGTGCTTAGGTACAAATGTATCAATAAAATGTGCAACTGCTTGCATGAGTAACTCCTTCTTCATTTTTTCTCATCTTCTATTCTAACATAAATCCTACTAACTGTAAGGTAAGAGGGGGCAAAACCAGGTCTACAAAAAGACAAAAGTCTGAGATCATGACCTCAGACTTACTTTTCTTATAATTCCACAATTTTTCCAGTTTCGAAGTAGACAACCCACTCACAGATATTTTTAGCGTAATCACCAATACGCTCCAAGTAGTTGATGACTTGGAAGTAATCACGCCCAGTGATAATCAAGTCAGGATTATGCTTGATTTCTTCCGTTGCCAACTCTTGAATACGATCATAATACTCATTAATCTTTTCATCGCGAGTCGCTACTTCATAGGCCGTTTCAACATCCCCTTTTAAGTAGAGCTCCAAGGTTGCTTCAACAAAGTCTTTGACTTCTCGACCCATTTTGCTAATTTCTTCTTCTACAACCTTACTGAAGTTCCCCTTCATACGGATGGTTGCACGAGCGATAGATACCGCGTGGTCTCCCATACGTTCGACGTCAGACACAGCTTTTTAAGACTGTCATAACCATCCGAAGGTCCTGAGAAACCGGTTGTTGAAGGGCAATCATCTCAAAGGATTTGCGCTCCAACTTCACTTCATATTCATTAATCTCTGCATCATCTTCGATCACCTGACGTGCCAGATCCCGGTCATGAGTGACAAAAAGCTCGAACCGTGCGATTAATCTGGGTCAAGACTTCATTTCCCATAGCATAAAACTGGTTATGAAGTTTTTCTAAATCTTCTTCAAATTGTACGCGTAACATTTACTTTCCCTTTCTTATCCAAACTTCCCTGATACATAATCTTCTGTTTCCTTACGAGCAGGGTTCAAGAAGATTTTTGAGGTGTCATCATACTCGATGAGGTCCCCATCCAAGAAAAAGGCTGTCTTATCCGAAATCCGACTGGCTTGTTGCATAGACCGGGTCACCAAAAGCATAGTGTAACGATCCTTCAACCCATAAAGCGTTTCTTCAATCTTTCCAGCAGAAATCGGATCCAAGGCTGAGGTTGGCTCATCCAAGAGGATAATCTTTGGACTAGTTGCTAGGACACGCGCCACACAAACCCGTTGTTGTTGCCCCCCTGAAAGCCCGATTGCTGAATCATGAAGGCGATCCTTGACCTCATCCCAAATAGAAGCGTTTTTTAAAGAGGTTTCGACCGCTTCATCCAAGACTTGCTTGTCCTTGATTCCATTAATCATGAGTCCATAGGTGACATTGTCATAGATAGACATGGGGAAAGGGTTGGGTTGTTGGAAAACCATCCCGATTTCCTTACGGAGCTCCACCGTATCAGTCCGTGGACTATAGATATTGTGACCATTGTAGATGACGGTTCCTGTCGTCGTCACCTCATGGTTCAAATCTCCCATCCGGTTAATAGCCTTGAGCAAGGTAGACTTCCCAGATCCAGAAGGACCGATTAAAGCCGTGATTTCTTTAGGGGTGAAATCCAGTGACACACTATTCAGTGCCTTTTTCTTATTGTAATAAACCGACAAGTCCTTGACTTGCAAAATTGGTTCTGTCATGTTTTCATCCTTATGTTGTTTCTAAGTTGCCAATTCCTATCCAAAGTGACCAGACACATAGTCGTTGGTTGATTGTAGTTTTGCATTTTGGAAAATATTGGCTGTTTTATCATACTCGATCAAATCGCCTAGATAGAAGAATCCTGTATAATCGCTGGCACGAGCAGCCTGTTGCATGCTGTGGGTCACGATGATAATCGTATAGTCCTTCTTCAACTCCAGCATGGTTTCTTCCAACTGAGCAGTCGCGATAGGGTCTAAGGCTGAAGCTGGCTCATCCATAAGCAAAATCTCTGGTTTCACAGAGATCGCACGGGCAATACAGAGGCGTTGCTGTTGACCACCTGAGAGCGTCAAAGCAGACTTGTGCAAGTCATCCTTAACCTGATCCCAGAGGGCTGCTTGCTTCAAGGATTTTTCTACGATTTCGTCCAGGACCTTCTTGTCTTTGACTCCTGCCCGTTCGTGAGGGAAGGTAATATTGCGGTAGATTGACTTCGCAAACGGATTTGGTCGTTGAAAGACCATCCCAATATGCTTTCTCATTTCATAGACATTGATATCAGGACGGTTGACGTCGATCCCTTCATACCAGATCTCACCAGTCACACGCGCAATATCAATGGTATCGTTCATCCGGTTCAAACTTCTAAGATAAGTGGACTTTCCAGATCCAGAAGGACCAATCAAAGCTGTGATTTTATTCTTCTCAAACTGCATATCCACGCCCTTGATGGATTCATTTGAACCATAGTAGACATGCAAGTCTTTGGTCGAAAGGACCACTTTTTCTTCAGGAAAGTAATGATATGTTTCTCATCCCAATTGTACTTTGACATTTCTTCTCCTTTTATGCTGAGGTTAATTTCTTATGGAGGTAAGTACCGAGCTTACGCGCTCCAAAGTTGAAAATCAAAATGAAGATCAACAAAACTGCTGCCGATCCAGCGGATACTTCAATCGCATCTGGAATGGTTCCTTCACTATTGACCTTCCAAATGTGGACTGCTAGTGTTTCTGCTTGACGGAAAATAGAGATCGGACTGGTCACACTAAAGAGGTTCCAGTTACTCCAATCCAAGGCTGGGGCAGACTGACCAGCTGTATAAATCAAGGCCGCTGCTTCCCCAAAAATCCGTCCAGAAGCTAGTACAACACCCGTAATGATACTTGGTAAAGCTTCAGGTACCACCACGTGAATCACGGTTTCCCAACGAGAAATCCCAAGCGCAAGTCCTGCCTCTCTTTGTGTATGGTGGACGTTTTGCAAACTATCTTCAATGTTCCGCGTCATCTGTGGCAGGTTAAAGACCGTCAAGGCCAAGGCTCCAGAAATAATCGAGAAGCCATATTGGAACTGCACTACAAAGACCAAGTAGCCAAAGAGACCGACTACGACCGATGGGAGAGAAGACAAGATCTCAATACAGGTCCGAACCAAGTTGGTCAATGGGCCCTTCTTGGCATACTCTGACAAGTAGATCCCTGCCCCCAAAGAAAGTGGGAAGGAAATAATCAAGGTAATGACTAAGAGGAAGAAGGAATTATAGAGCTGAATCCCAATCCCTCCACCCGCTTGGTAAGAGGAGGATTTGCTGGTCAAGAAGGTCCAAGACACATGCGGTAACCCTCTAACCAGGATATAGAGAATCAAAGAGGCAAGAATCGTAACTATAATTCCAGCAATAGCATAGAGAGTTCCTGTCGCTATCTTATCTATTTTTTTAGCGTGCATAGTTCTTCTTACCTCTTTCTTTCGTGATCAATTTGATAACGCTGTTAAATGCCAAACTCATCAGCAAGAGCACCAAAGCAAGTGACCAGAGAACGTTGTTGTTAACTGTTCCCATAACGGTATTTCCGATTCCCATAGTCAAAATAGAGGTTAAGGTGGAAGCTGGAGTCGTTAAAGATGTTGGAACAACCGCTGAGTTTCCGACTACCATCTGAATAGCCAAGGCTTCACCGAAGGCACGCGCCATTCCAAAGACAACTGCCGTAAAAATACCGGAGCGAGCGGCCTTTAAGGTGACATGCCAGATGGTTTGCCAACGAGTCGCTCCCATAGCCATACTTGCTTCCCGATAGTGACGAGGTACTGCCCGTAAGCTGTCTGTTGTCATAAAGGTCACAGTTGGAAGTATCATGACAAAGAGGACAAAGACCCCTGACAAGATTCCAAACCCTGTCCCACCAAAGATGGAACGAACAAATGGAACCACCACTTGCAAACCAATAAATCCGTAAACAACAGAAGGGATCCCTACCAACAACTCAATGGCTGGTTGTAAGAGACGAGCTCCCTTTGGAGAAACCTCTGTCATAAAGACTGCCGCACCGATGGCAAAAGGCGTCGCCACCAAGGCAGACAAAAGGGTTACAATGAAGGAACCCAAGATCATTGGCAAAGCCCCAAATTCTTTCCCTGACGGATTCCAAGTGGATCCAAAAAGGAAACTAAAGACATTAACCTTGTTGACAAAGAAGGTCGATAATCCCTTTTGGGCTACAAAAATCAAAATCAAAGCTACAACAAAGACAATCAAACTCATACAGCAGAAAGTAATGGTTTTACCAAATTTTTCCAAACGAGAATTATTGGACTTTGCGAGCATTTTTTTTTGCTACTTCGTTCATGTTTTACCTAATTCTTCTTATTTCTTCGTAATGTTACCGTCAAGATCACGGCTGACTTTCATATCATTGATTGGGATATAGCCCATCTTACCAACGATTTCCTGCTGGACCTCATCTGTCATCATATAATCCAAGAATTTCTTTGCCAGTTTACTTGGCTCACCCTTGGTATACATGTGTTCATAGGACCAAATTGGCCAGTTATTATTCACTACGTTTTCCTTAGTTGGTTCATAGCCATTTAACTTCATGGTTTTGACACTATCATCCACGTAGGTAAAGGCCAGATAAGAAATGGCACCTGGAGTCTGGGAAACAATGTTCTTCACCATTCCGTTGGAATCCTGTTCCTGAGCCTGTTTAGGATCTTTGCCGTCCATGATGATGTCATCGAATACAGCACGGCTACCAGATCCTACTGCACGGTTCACAATGGTAATTTCCAAGTCCTCACCACCCAATTGCTTCCAGTTGGTATATTCACCAGTAAAAATCTTACGCAATTGTTCAGTAGTTAAATCGTCTACGGAAATCCCCTTGTTCGCAATGATGGATGTTCCTGCTACTGCTACTTGATGGTCTACCAAGCTAGAAGCATCGATGCCATCTTTTTCCTCTGCAAAAAGGTCACTATTTCCAATGTCGACAGCTCCTGATTGGACCTGAGAAAGACCTGTACCAGATCCACCCCCTTGGACATTGACAATCTTACCGGGATGCTCTTCAATATAACGATCTACCACCCCTTCAACGAGCGGTTGTAGGGCTGTTGATCCAACAGCTGTAATCGCTTCTCCACGGTCAATCCAAGACGCACAGGCAGAAAGAGAAGCTGCAAGTGCTACTGTTGCTAGCCCAAGGACTAGCTTTTTGCATTTATTCAATGTAAGTCTCCTTGAATCATAATCAAATATCGTTTAAATCTTATCTCTAAACACTTGTTATCTTCTAGTATTCTAGCAAGAATCACTCTATTTCCACTATAACATAGAAAGACGGCATTTCCTAATAATTTATCTAAATCTCAAACCTTTAGGAAAGAAATTTTTTAAGGTCCGTCCAGTCACTTTTGCAAAACCTAAACCATTTCCTCCAGCTAAGACCTGATACCAACCATTTGGGTAGTCTTGATCTAGCTGAATAGTCTCTCCAGCCACGTACTTCATAAAGTCTGGATCCGACAAGCTGACCGATTTCTTCACTTGATCTGGTTTCAGAGCTAGGCCCAAAGCAAAGCTAGGTTCAAAGCGATTTTTCTTAAAGGTTCCAAGGTGCAATCCATTGCGAGCAATCTTGACCTTTTTCAAATCAGGAAGTCCAACCGGCAAGAGATAAAGCTGGTCTCCAAAACATTGGTAGAGGCCCTCCAAGTCAATAGCCAAGCAATCCTTGGCAAAAGCTTGCCACAGTTTCTTCTGCTCAGCTGTTAGATTGGAACGTCCTTCCTTGATCTTCTTAACTTCAGGCTTTCCGTGATAAAGGAATTTAGCAACAAATTGCCCTTCCCCTTTGAAACGATGGGGATACATCCGGGCTGTTTCAGGATAGCCGATCCCCTCTACCATGCCATTGATTTTTTCAATCGGTAGCAATTCCAACTCATATTCTTCTAAGAGCCAAGAGACAATCTCTTCATTCTCTTCCGGTGCCCAGGTACAGGTCGAATAAACTAGCTGTCCACCTGGTGCCAGCATCTTGATAGCATCTGTTAAGATTTCTCTCTGGAGACCAGCACATTGGGCTGGATAATCAGGATGCCAATAGTCCATAGCATCTGGCTGCTTCCGGAACATGCCTTCACCAGAACACGGAGCATCCAAAACAATCAAATCAAAATAGGCTGGGAAAACCTTAGCCAAGCGATCGGCTGATTCATTGGTCACCACGACATTACGGGCTCCAAAGCGTTCGACATTCTCGACCAAAATCTTAGAGCGGCCCTTGTGGATTTCATTGGAAACGAGGAGTCCTTGATTGTCTAAATAAGAGAGCAAGTGGGTCGTCTTGCCACCCGGTGCTGCCGCAAGATCCAAGACCTTCATACCTGGTTTTGGATGAGCTACTTGGGCTACCATTTGGGCAGCCGGTTCTTGCGAATAGACCAGTCCAGTGACATGGGCAATGGATTTCCCTGATACCTTGCCATAGTAACTCCAAGGCATGCCTGGAATAGGTTCATCACCTCTGATTTGCTCCGCCTTCAATGGATTAGTCCGATAGGCAGATACGGCCGGCTCGTCAAAGGTTTGAAAGAAGGCCTCAGCCTCCTCTCCAAGTAGTTGGGTATACTTTTCTTTAAATCCTTGAGGAAAGGTCATGCGTCTTTTCCTTTCGTCAAAAAAGGTTGAATCTCATCTAGTTTACAAGTTGGGACCATCATGATAGGCTCCAAGGTCTCATAGCTAGGTTCTTTCCCTTCCAAGGTCAAGACTGAGTATCCGAGGCACTCACCCATAATAGCTGCTGCTGCATAGTCCCATGGCCAAATATAGCTAAAGTAGCCTAAAATGCCACCAGATAGAATCTTGGTAAAGCTGATACCAGCGCTCCCGTAGACCCGAATCCCCAAGCACTCTGCTCCCAGATCCGCCATGCCCCAAGCGTTGGACTTGAGCATGCCGACATTAGAAGCCACTAATAAGTCCCCAATAGGCCTATTTTGAAACGGTTTTAGTTCTTTGTCATTGCAAAAGACTCCAAATCCTTTCCACCAAAAAAGAGATGGTCGCGCATGACATCATAGATCAAGCCAAACTGACCAAGACCTTCTTCAAAATAGGCAACCATAACAGCAAAATCTTCTTTTTGGGTCACAAAATTATTGGTCCCATCAATGGGATCAATCACCCAAACCTTACCGGAGTGAATAGGAGCACGAAGTTCATCTTCTTCAGCAAAAATTTGATCTTCTGGATAAGCTTCCAAAATCTTACGGACCAGGGTTGCTTGCACTTCCTGATCCATCTGAGTCACCAAATCCGTCGGATTTGTTTTGACAGTAATCGCTAGCTGGTCATGTAAGTGTTCTCTTAGATAGCTTCCTGCTTCTTTGACAATGGTCTTAGCAAATTCTAATTTATTGATCAATCGAAAACCATCCTTCCCCTTTTTCTTTCGCGGCTTTGGTTGCGCGGTAAAGTGAGTAGCCACTGACCTCTTCAAACTCCTTTCCCAGACGCTTTTCTTCGCCAATACTTGGGACAACTTTCTTAAAGGCCTTATAGGCTTCTAGGTAGATACGAGCATCTGCCTTTTGTTCATAGGCTTGTTCAACCTGATTAAAAAAAGAAAGCACCGAAGCAAGCTCTTCAGTGCTCCACGATAAATCGAGTGGGTAACTATAATTTTTATTCATATTAATGGATCTCCGCTCTTAATGTAGCAGATCTTAACTCTTCCTTACGATATCCTCGAGGGAGAAATGCGCGAATTTCATCCTCATTAAAACCAATTTGCATCCGTTTCTTGTCTAGAATAATTGGGCGACGCAAAAGACTAGGATTCTCCTCAATCAACTTGATTAAAGCAGAAATCGATAAATCCTCTACATCAACATTTAACTTCTGAAAAATTTTAGAACGAGTTGAAATAATATCGTCTGTACCGTTCTCAGTTAGAGCTAAAATATTACGCAACTCCTCAGTTGTTAGAGGACTCGTCATAATATTGTGTTCCTTAAAGGAACCTCATGTTTTTCTAACCAAGCTCTGGCCTTGCGACAGGATGTACAACTCGGAGACAAAAATAATGTAATCATGTTCTTCTCTTCTTTTTTTGGACACACTTAGCTGACTCTATTATACAAAATTATTCCATGCTTGCATAGTGATTTTTTAATTTAGACAAAGAAAATTCTCCCCTTAAGGGAGAATTTCTAACAAAAATTAATTTGTCCATTTACGAGCCATGATCTCATCCTGGCGCAGTTGCTCGACGAGTGCTTCTACACTATCAAATTTGACCATTTCTCGAATCTTGTCTAACCAAAAAATCCGAATCGTATGTCCATAAATATCTTTTGAAAAATCAAAGATATTGGCTTCAAAGCGAAGTTCCGTCCCATCAAAGGTCGAGTTTTTCCCTACAGAGGCCATCCCCCGATGACGTTTCCCTAGCACCTCTACTTCGACGACATAAACACCATCCTGAGGGAGATGGGTGCGATCGATCGGTGCCAGATTTGCTGTTGGAAAACCAATGGTTCGCCCCCGTGCATCACCATGGACTACGATACCACGGCTGGATAAGGGATAGCCTAAAAGATCAGCTGCTTCTTTCACTTGGCCAGAGGCAATGGCCTGGCGAATACGGGTCGAGCTGATTTTTTTGCCCTGGTCTAGGACAGGTGGAACTACGATGACTTGGCCTTTAAAATAGGTTCCCAAATCACTAGCTACTTTCTTATCGCTACCAAAGCTATAATCAAAGCCTGCCACTAAGACACGCGCCCGAAGTGCAGTTAGGTAGGCCGCAACGAATTCTTGGGCCGTATGAGCCGCAAAATCACTGGTAAAATCGATAAGATATAGATCATCGACTCCCAGTTCTTCCATTCGTTTAAAGCGTTCCTCTGGGTTTTGGAGATGGAGGAGTAGTTCTGGTTGGTAACGGGCAAAAGCCAGCTTTGGAGATTCTGGAAAGGTCAAAACAGCTACTCGAAGTCCTTGCTCATCGGCAATGGTGCGAGCTGTCCGAAAGAGCTCCTGATGACCTCGATGGAGACCGTCAAAATAGCCCAAGACAAGAACGGTATCTGCTTGAGCTTTTATTTCTTTTTCACTAGTTACATAACAAATGTTCATAAATTTATTGTAACACACTTTCTGTCAGAAAAACCTTGCGAGGTTTGTAAAGTTCTTCCCTTTTTTCCAAAATGGCTACCAATTTCCCTTGGTAAAAAGCAGCCAACTCTCTGGCTTCGCTCTCAACCGGAATAAAGCGTCCTACTTGAACTTTACCGACCTCTTGGGCTGTCAGCTCTACTTTTTCCAGATCCCCGGTGCCAATCTCAAGTGGATGAAGGAAGCTCAAATCTCCTTGCCCTACTTTTTCAGCAACCTCTTCCAGGGTCAGGGCATCATCCAGTGTCAAACCGGCAGCACTGGTTCGGGTCAGATAAGACATGTGGGCTGCGTAACCCAACTTTTGACCCAATTCCACCGACAAGGTCCGGATATAGGTCCCCTTGCTGCATTTGACCCTGAAGCGAAAACGTGCTAGTCCTTCCTCGTAGCCAATCTCACCGATGCGCGTGAATTCATAAATGCTTACCTGTCGGACAGGGCGTTCCACTTCTTCTCCTGCCCGCGCATATTCATAGAGCTTACGTCCATTGACCTTGACCGCTGAGTACATAGGTGGAATCTGGGTGATAGGCTCTGCCCAGCATCTGAGCAATGGCTTCATCAACAAGCTTTTCATCCAGTGGAGACAAAACAGGAGTCTCTGCGACAACTTCCCCACTAGCATCCTCGGTCGTTGTTGAATATCCCAGAGTGATTTCCCCCTCGTAGACCTTGCCCTCATCCTGCATGAACTCGACCATACGAGTCGCCTTCCCTACAGCAATGGGTAAAACGCCCACCACATCCGGATCCAAAGTTCCTCCATGGCCAATCTTCTTGGTGCCTAAGATTTTCCGAAGTTTAAAGACCACATCATGCGAAGTCATGCCCGCTTCTTTTTTTATATTAATAATTCCGTCCATGTCTTGCTTTCTATTTTCCTTTCTCATCATGTGGTTAATAAATTTTTTTAATTCGTTCCAGTATCATTAAACCATCCTCTCATGCCTTTAATTAGGCTATTGGTACCTTTTTTAAGATTCCTTTTAATGTAGCATCAATAATAAATCTATAGGTAAATACCCTACTATTCATCTCTATTTCTCCAATTCTTTTATGATATTATAAATAGAATGTATCAGAAGAATTACTAATAATAAGAACCAAGAGCGTAATGATACCAAACTGACAACCACAACAAGCAAAGCTGATAAAAAATAAATGATAAACGCCTCTAACTTGGAAGGTCTTCTCCCCTCTGGAAGCATATCTAAATGTTCCTTCGTTAGAGCTGAGCGGTCACTGAATTGATAAAAGTAACGATATCTTGCAGATAAAGAATCAATATCTAAAAAGTCATATCCCCTAATATAATCAACTATATAAAACATCAGTAAACTGTCAATTTCGTCAATATTTTCAGTATAGAGAGAAAAGTTTCTCTTTCCAGCAATTGCAATATTACTTGCAGCATAAACGGCAATCGGAATGCCATCTTTTGTCACAGGTAGAATATCTCCTTTACTACCTGAACCTACACACTTCATTTCATAGTTGTTTAAATTGAATTGAAAAACTCCATGCCAATATGCTTGTTCCCATAAATGATCAAATCTTTCTTCTTCAAAATAAATCAAATCCTTATTTAACCCTCTTGCGACTATTCTTTTTCTTTTAGAAATGTATTCTGATGCTTTCAAGACAAGAATTTCTACATCTTTTGCATATAGACGATAACCTTCCTCTTCTTGAACGATTTCAATCCTCTCAGTCCAATGTTCTTCATCAGGTAGTTTCGACTGAAGGATAAATCCCTCTGAGTTTCCTCGTAATTGTAGTTGTATTTCCATGCTTTACTCCCCTATTGATAAGCCCAATCCAAATGGTCCTAGTTTCATTTTTGCCTCTGCTTTTTTAATATCTGGACAGCAATTTATTATCATGAGTGACTCCACACCTTCTCTCACACGAACAACACTTCCAATCGGTGAAGCTCTACGTTCCGACATCAGTTTTCTCCTTCTAAATATTTCTGCGCTTCCTGAACATAAAAAGCTCTGGATTTTCATGGGCTATGCTTTCAAACAAACTTCGAGCACGAGCTTCATCTCCTTTTAATTGAGCATTGAGTGCTCCATAATAAGAGAACATGATTCGAGCTAGCTTACTTTCTGATTCGGTAGTATCGAAGTAGTCGTTCACTTCTTGATTAAATACAATATCTTTTATGGCTTGAGCAACGAGTTTTGCCTTACCATCTTTCGAATCTGGCGCATTGGACAACTGTTCTCAAAGAAAGCAATATCTTGCACATCTTGAAGATGGATAGACACTTCTAATAGTTCAAAGCTTGATATTAAAAATGTATAGTCTCTTAATCTGCCCCAAATTTTTTTCAAATTATATTTGGACATATTTTCCATGGCAGATTGAAAGTCTCCTTTTTAAAACCACTGGCATCTTCCGTCGTGGTAGAAAATCCCAAAGTGATTTCTCCCTCGTAGATTTTACCCTCATCTTGCATAAATTCGACCATCCGGGTCGCTTTTCCTACGGCAATCGGAAGCACCCCGACCACATCCGAATCCAGAGTCCCTCCATGGCCAATCTTCTTAGTTCCTAAGATTTTCCGCAGTTTAAAGACCACATCATGTGAAGTCACCCTGCTATGGCTTTTTTTAGTAAATATTTCATTTCTTTTGATCGATTGATAATCTGCTAGTCTAAAGTGCTTTTTCCCCTACCTCAGTGTGACTATGACTGGGTCACCGACCCTTTATTATACCATGAAATAAGACTTCTTGTCCCTCTTTCCCACTTCCCATGAGCTTCAAAAAAATCCCGTAGCAGATTTCAGACTTTTTAAACTGGGTTTGATACAATAGAAAACGAAAGAAGGTGTAACATATGTTAATGTATGATGTTATTGTTGTCGGATTTGGTAAGGCTGGTAAAACACTCGCAGCCAAATTATCAAGCCAAGGGAAAAAAGTCGCTCTAATTGAAAAGAGCAAGTCTATGTACGGTGGGACTTGTATCAATATCGCTTGTATTCCAACCAAGACCTTGATTGTTGCCGCAGAAAAAGGCTTGGATTTTGAGCAAGCGATGAGCGAAAAGAATGCGGTCACCACTCGTCTCAACGGCAAAAACTACGCAACTATTGCTGGAACTGGTGTAGACATTATCGATGCAACAGCTCGTTTCGTTTCCAACAAGGTCATCGAAATTCAAGCTGGTGAGGAAAAGGAAGAATTGACAGCAGAAACCATTATTATTAATACTGGTGCAGTGCCAACTATCCTTCCAATTCCTGGACTTGCTGAAAGTAAATTTGCTGTAGATTCAACCGGTATTCAACGGTTGGAAAATTTACCTAAACGCTTAGGCGTCCTTGGTGGTGGACCTATCGGATTGGAATTTGCCCATCTCTACAATACCTTGGGTAGCCAAGTAACAGTACTGGACGCTTCTGAAGCATTCTTGCCACGGATCGAGCCAAGCATTGCAGCTCTTGCAAAAGGCTATCTGGAAGAAGATGGTATTCAATTCTTGCAAGGCGTTCATACCCAAGAAATCAAAGACGGTGAAGATAGCTTAACCCTTGTAACTGATAAAGGAGACTTCGAGTTCGATATCCTCCTCTACGCAACCGGACGTAAGCCAAATACAGCTGGTCTTGGTCTCGAGAATACAGACATCCAAGTCACTGATCGTGGAGCGATTCAAGTCAACCGTCATTTAGAAACCAACGTCCCTGGTGTCTTTGCAGTTGGGGATGTCAATGGTGGTCCTCAATTCACCTATATGTCACTGGATGACTTCCGCATTGTCTTCAACTATCTCACAGGCGATGGAAGCTACAATCTCGAAACACGCGGAAACTATGCGACAACACTCTTCATTGCTCCTCCTTTGGCCCAAGTCGGCTTGACCGAGCAAGAAGCACGCGACAAAGGACTTCCAGTTGCTGTTAAAGAATTGCCAGTTGCTGCCATGCCTCGCGGACATGTCAATGCAGACCTCCGAGGTGCTTTCAAAGCCGTGGTCAACCCAGAAACCAAAGAAATTCTTGGAGCGACGCTCTTTGGAGAAGCTGCAGGCGAACTCATTAACCTGATAACCATGGCCATGGACAACAAGATTCCTTATACTTACATCGCAAAACAAATCTTTACCCACCCAACCATGGCAGAAAACCTAAACGATCTCTTTGCGATTTAACTAGCATAAAAACGCTGGAAAAAATTTTCCAGCGTTTTTTAGTGTAAAAATCCACAAACAATCTCTTGAAATGACTTATTTTCTTCATACAGAGCATGACCTGAATGCTTAAGAATAAAGAGCTGACAACCCGAAATCCCTTTTGCCAGTTCCTTGGATCCATTCACACCGATCACATCATCTTCAAGCGCACCAAGGACCAAGGTCGGACAGTGAATTCCTTTTATGACCTCAAGGCTATCGTGATCCAGGCAAGACTGAGACTGAATGGCAATTCGTTTCTTATCTTTGATTCGTCCCAAGCAACCCATGATGTTCGAAAGAAAGCGCCACTTTGCATAGCTTTTTTGCGTATAAGAATGATCAGCGATATCCAGCATGAGGTCTCTAAAATTTCCAGATTGACTAAGTTTTTGCCAATGTTCAATTCGTTCTCTAGCAAGTTGACTAGGTTTTGCAGTGGTCACGGCTAAGATGAGCTTTTGAACCTTTTCAGGGAAATCCGCCACCAACCATTGGGCAATCATTCCACCTTGTGAAATCCCCATAACATAAGCGGTATCTAGTTTTAGTGTCTCCATTGCTTCTGCTACATCTGCTGCCATATCTCGCGTCGTATAGCCCTGTCTCAGCTCATTGATTCGAGAAAAAACATAAATTTTATAGCGCTTAGCAAGTAGACGATAAGAGAGGGAAAAGAGCAGGGCCTTTCCTTTAACCGTCTGCAACCCATCCCCCAAGCCTGGTATAATAACGAGAGACTTCTTTCCTTTACCAAAGGTCACATAATCCATGGTTTTCCTATTCATGAACAAGGTAGCGTTCTTAGCTGAATACAAAGATTATTCCCCCTTCAAAGCATCAAACTTTGCCTTCATGGTTGGATTCTTCCGGGTCAATTTTTTGACAGAAACATCATCTAGCTTGTTGTTAGCAAGACGGAGTTGATTTTCTGATGTGGTCAAGAATTTCTTGACTTCTTCCATCCGTTTGATGGCCTTGTTGATCTCATCGATGGCCTTGCCAAAGTTTGTCGAAGCAGACTGATAGTTCTTGGCGAAAGCTACTTTAAAGGCATCCAAATCTTCCTCAAAATGCGTAATATCAATATTCTGCTCCCGCACCAAGGCCAGTTCCTGCTTGTACTGGAGCGAGTTGAGCGCAGCATTGCGCAAGAGGGTAATCATGGGCAAGAAGAACTGAGGCCGGATAACATACATCTTCTCATAGACGTAGGACACATCGACAATACCCGAATTGTAGAGCTCGCTATCAGCCTCAAGAAGTGTCACCAGAATAGCATACTCGCAACCTTTCTCCCGCCGGTCCTTATCCAGCTCTTTGAAGAAATGCTCGTTTTTCTTCTTGGTCGCTGTCTCATCGCCTTCATTTTTCATCTCAAACATGATAGAGAGGATTTCTACACCATTTTCATCCACCTCACGGTAAATGTAGTCACCCTTGCTGCCAGTTCTGGCATCGTTGTCCTTACCAAACTCAGCTCGTGGAAACATAGCCATACGATTCTTGTTAAACTCATACTCGCAGTGCTGTTCCAAACTCTCGCCAATCATCTTAGTAGACTGCTTAGCTTTGAAATCCTTGTAGAACTCTATGGTCTCGTCTTTCCGCCGCAGCTCTACCTCATAACGCTCTTTGAGAGAAGTCTGGGCAAGTGCTGCTTCCTTTTCTTGCAAGGCTAGCTGATTCTTAACCTCGTCTCGCTCTTTTTCCAGTGCAGATAAAGTCTTTTGCAGTTGATTCTCATGCTCCAAGCGCAAAGTGGCCAACTGATTCTCCAGTGCTTGCACTTCTTTTTCTTTCTCTAGCAGGCTTTGGCTAGCGGTTTGCTCCACCTCTTTTTTGGCCAATTCTTTTTCGGTATCAAACTGTTGAATCTGGTTTTGTAATTGGGCAATTTCTTGGTCCTTCTTGGCTAACTTCTCTTGTTGCTCATTAAGGGCCTTTTGCTCAGCTAAAGCCAACTCTTGCCGAATCCGCTCATGAATTTCCTTGTCAAACTCAGCTGTCCGTACCTGTGACAAGAGTTCGCTGTATTGACTTTCATTGACTGTAAAGACTTCCCCACAGTTGGGGCACTTGATTTCGTTCATAGCATGCCTCTTTCTCTATTCTTAGTATATTATATCATGCCACCTAGTAAAATCAAAACCAGCAAACGAGGCTTGCTAGTTTTAAGTAAATATTCATTTTTTTATAGAGACTTTCCTTAAGTGAGGACGGACGGTAGCGACTCCCTTTGGGATTCCATACCTTAGATTTGAGCCTTCCGTCTCAAATCTACCGAGCACCAGAAACCAATGCGTTTCTGGTGCTTTCCTCACGGCGAAAAGTCTCAATCTATTTTGAACTAGTTCCAAAATATCCTTTTTCAATAGTCTCATTCAGTAATAACTTAAGATTTCTGAATAGAGGTTGCTTGTTTATAATCTGAAACAGTAAACTTAGCTTCCTGATCTCGACTTATTTCTTCTCAATCGGAGCGACACTGGCCAAGAGTTTCTTGAGCCCCACTTCTGGGAAGTTGATCTTGAGCTCTTGGGTATTGCCACTACCAGATACTTCAAGCACAGTTCCTTCTCCCCACTTCTTGTGAAGGGCAATGTCGCCGATGGACCAAGCGACACTTTCTTTGGCACCTGCTCGGTTGTTATTGCCAAAGGGGAGGCTTGATGATGTGAGGGCACTTGGGGCTGCTTGTCTCTTGCGCTCTTGAAGGGCTTGCGACAGGCTCATTCCTTTTCCAAAGGTCGTTCCGCCTCCATTGCTATAAGAAGCCTTAAAGCTAGTGTTGGCTGGACGCGCTAATCCTTGATAGGTCAATAAATCCGAGCTAATTTCATTGATGAAACGCGTCGGGACGGTTGTAGCTGGTCCGTCCAAAGAGCAAACGTGAATTAGCATTGGTCAAGAAGAGAACCTTCTCTGCCCGTGTGATCCCCACATAAGCCAGACGACGTTCTTCTTCCAACTCATCTGGATCCTCTGCTGCACGACTAAGAGGAAAGACATTTTCTTCCATCCCAATCAAGAAGACGACTGGAAACTCCAATCCTTTAGCCGCGTGAAGGGTCATCAAGGTGACTTCTGAGGTCTCTTGCGCTCCATCATCTGTATCGGCAATCAAAGGCCAAATCGTTCAAGAAACGACTCAATGTCTCCACACCTGTTTCGTCTTCGAGGGTTTCCCCGTTTTCATCAAAATTCTTAGTAACAGACAGGAACTCTTGGATATTCTCGATGCGAGCCTGACTTTCCAAATTTCCTTGATTGGTTAGGGCCGTCATATAACCTGTCTTGTCAAGGACCTCTTCGACCAACTCTGTAATGGTCAGCTGGTCCAATCTTTCTCTCAAATCAAGAATGAGATTGGCAAAGTCCCAGATGGATTGAGCTGCCTTTCCTTTGATGCCAGAGAGCATGATATTGGCTGAAGCATCCAGGAGTGAGGACTCTTGCATTTGAGCAAAATCACGAATCTTATCCACTGTACCTGGCCCGATTCCCCGCTTAGGTTCATTGATGATGCGCTCAAAACTGATATTGTCACTGAGGTTGGCAATCAAGTTCAGATAAGCAATGACATCCCGAATTTCCTTCCGGCTGTAGAACTTGGTGCCCCCCACCATGGTGTAGGGAATGTTGGATTTGAGTAGCGCTTCTTCAATGGTCCGTGACTGGGCATTGGTCCGATAGAGAACAGCAAAATCACGGTGTTTGTAGCCAGCTTCGCGACTCAGCTCTTCAATGGTTTTAGCAACAAATACCGCTTCATCCTGCTCGTCATTGGCCCGATAATAGACAATCTCTTCCCCGTCAGCATTTTGAGTCCAAAGATTTTTAGGTCGACGATTACGATTGTTTTTGATGACGTCATTGGCTGCTTGTAGGATGGTTTTTGTGGAACGATAATTTTCCTCTAACAAAACGACCTTGGCATCAGGATAATCCTTCTCAAAGTCCAGGATATTCTGCATATCCGCTCCCCGCCAGCCATAAATAGACTGGTCGGCATCCCCAACGACACAGATATTTTTAAAGCGTGAAGCCAAGAGTTTGACCAACTGGTATTGGGCATGGTTGGTATCTTGATACTCATCCACATGGATGTATTGGAACTTCTGCTGGTAATAGGTCAAAACATCAGGATTTTGATCAAAAAGACGCAGGGTCAGCATAATCAAATCATCAAAGTCTACCGCTTCTGACTGACGGAGTTCCTTTTGGTAAGCCTCATAGCACTTGGCGACAATCTGGGTATACATATCTCCAGCCTGGGCAGCATAGGCCACTTCATCAATCAGGTCATTTTTGGCATTGGAAATGGTCCCCAAGATGGTCCGTTCATTCCATTTCTTAGGATCCAAATTCAAGGACTTCAAGATCCGCTTCATCAAGGTCCGCTGCTCACCTGGATCGACAATGGTGAAGTTGCGATTGTAGCCAATGTGATCCGCATCTCGACGAAGAATACGCACACACATGGAGTGGAAGGTGGCAATCAAGCAATCTTGGGTGGCTGGATTCAACTGATAAGCCCGCTCCTTCATCTCCCGAGCGGCTTTATTGGTAAAGGTAATGGCCAAAATATTCCAAGGATTGACCATTTTTTCATCGATCAAGTAAGCGATGCGGTGGGTCAAGACACGTGTCTTACCCGAACCAGCTCCCGCCATGATCAAGAGGGGGACCTTCTGTCGTTTGGACCGCCTCTGCCTGGCGATCATTCATACCATTCAATAAAGGATTCATCTCATACTCCTCATTCATTCAATCGTTCTATTATACCACATTTTCGCCCTTTCTCCTTTTGGAAACAGTTGGCATCATTTGAATTTTGCACTCAAAAAAGCTATAATAAAGCCTTAAGAAGAACGAATATTTCCTCATCAACAACGATCCAAGTTTGTCGCTTAGGAGGAAATCTACAGAAGTCTGGAGGAGGTCTAAGTGAATCAATCACAAAGTAATTTAAAACTAGCCGAACGTGGAGCCCTGATCAGTATTGTCGCCTACCTGATTCTTTCCGCTGCTAAATTAGCAACAGGCCACCTGCTTCACTCCTCCAGTTTGGTCGCGGATGGTTTTAATAACTTATCCGATATTATCAGTAACGTCGCCCTTCTCATTGGCATTCGCTTAGCCCGCCAGCCAGCTGACCGCGACCACCGGTTCGGTCATTGGAAGATCGAAGATCTAGCTAGTCTGGTGACGTCCATCATCATGTTTTATGTGGGCTTTGATGTCCTACGAGATACTGTTCAGAAAATCCTCAGTAGAGAAACCACTGTCATCGATCCTTTAGGAGCTATCGTCGGAGTCGGCTCGGCCCTGGTTATGTTTGCGGTCTACCTCTATAACCGCACCTTAGCTAAGAAAGCCCAATCCAAGGCCCTCAAGGCAGCTGCCAAAGACAACCTCTCTGACGTGGTTACTTCCTTGGGAACTTCGGTTGCGATTGGGGCTAGCGCTCTCAACTACCCCATTGTAGACCAATTAGTGGCTATCGTCATCACCTTCTTTATCCTAAAAACGGCCTATGATATTTTCATTGAATCCTCCTTCAGCCTCTCTGATGGGTTTGATGAAAGTCTCCTGGATAAATACAAGGCGGCTATTCTGGAATTGCCAAAGGTCAGCCGGGTCAAATCCCAACGGGGACGGACCTACGGAAGCAATATCTACCTGGATGTCGTCATCGAAATGAATCCAGACCTCTCTGTTTATGAGAGTCATGCGATTACCGAAGAGGTCGAGCGCCTTCTCAAGGAAAAATTTGGCGTCTTTGATATCGATGTCCATGTGGAGCCAAGTTCTATCCCTGAAGATGAGATTTTGGATAATGTCCTTCTCAAGTTAAAGACCTATGAAGAACGCTTGCAGGCTCAGCAAGAATATTCAACCCTTCTTGCAGACAACTTCACCCTCATTAATGAATTCGGCCAAGAAAGTCACAAGGAGGACTTGGTCCGTTTGCAGGAAGAACATCAAATTCCTTTTAAGAATTTCGAGATCGAATCCATCAGTCAAAAGACTAAGTTGATTCGCTATGAAATTGCATAACCAGATCCATACCAGTCTCTGGCGACGTCATGAACACTGGCAAAAGGTCTTTCACCAAATTACCAGTAAACAAGAAAAATAGCACTCTTTACCTCAATCTAACCAGAATAAAAGCTACTGCAATTCCTTTCTGCAGTAGCTTTTTTGTAAAAAAAAATAGCCCTTCAGGACTATTCTTCTTCTTTAATAAAACCAAATTTATTTAGGGGGTACAATCTGAAATCGACAACACCCTCAATCTGATCTGCTTGAATATAACCAAATTCACGACTGTCTTTGGTATTGTTGCGATCATCATTTAGGACTAGTAACTATTACTTGGTACTTTACCAGCCTTGGTTCCCTTAAGTTCTCTAGAGAAAAAATCATTTGTAAAATAATCGCCACTTGGGGCTGCCAAATGTTTAGTCTTCATCTTGTCCAAATATGGCTCTGCTGTAGCTACACCATTCAGATAAAAGACATCATCCACATAGCTGACCTCATCGCTCTCTATCGCAATGACACGTCCAAGATATTGTTTCTCTTTTACATGATAGAGGACCAAGTCTGTTCGATCAATCTTCCCCTTTTTAGTCGCTAATACTAAATCATCTTTCTTAACGGAGGCATTGGCCATTTGATCAGATACCCACAATGGTTGAAAAACAAATAGGCGCAAAGTAATGAGTACCAAGCCCAATATTCCAATGATGATAATATTCCGAATCAAATCCCTTTTCGACATTCCTATCCCCCCTTTCAGTTCATTCCATTATACCATTTTATTAGACAATAAAAAAGGCCCACATTCCCAAATTGTCAGAAACTTGCACTAAAAAAACCTTGCCTCCAAGCTTTTACGCTTAGAGAACAAGGTTTGTTTATTGGTTAGATTAACGTACTGTACGGATACGCATTGTATTTGTACGAACAGCTTCACCAAGTGGCACACCTGCAACGATTACGATATCGTCACCAGATTGTACAAGACCTGCTTCTACTGCTTTACGTTCTGCAATTTCGAACATATCGTCAGTTGATGATGGAGCATCTGTCAACATTGGGATGACACCCCAGTTCAACATCAATCCACGCTCTGTCAATTCGTCAATGTCAATGCCAAGATATCAGCATTTGGACGGTATTTAGAAATCAAACGTGCAGTGTGACCAGTCTTAGTAAGGGTAACAACCAATTTGATATCCATTGAGTTTGTAGCGTCTTTAACAGCTGAAGCCATAACTTCTGTCTTAGAGTTACGTTCGAATGAATCTGAGTTCAAACGTCCGTATTCGTTAAGAAGAGTTTGAGCGTTCTTGTCGATGGTAGCCATTGTGCGAACAGACTCAAGTGGGTATTTACCATTTGCAGACTCACCTGAAAGCATTGTAGCATCAGTTCCGTCGATAACAGCGTTAAATACGTCTGATACTTCTGAACGAGTTGCACGTGGTTTTTCAGTCATTGTTTCAAGCATGTTTGTTGCAGTGATAACAACTTTACCAGCAGCGTTCACTTTTGTGATGATCATTTTTTGGTAAACTGGAACCATTTCGAATGGTACTTCGATACCCATGTCACCACGAGCAATCATGATACCGTCAGCAGCTTCAATGATTTCATCCAAGTTATCGATACCTTGTTGGTTTTCGATTTTCGCGAACAATTGAACGTGACCGTTACCAGTTTCTTCACAGATAGCACGAACTTCGTTCACGTCTTTTGCAGTACGTACGAATGAGATCGCGATGAAGTTGATACCTTGTTCCAAACCAAAACGGATATCGTCGTTATCGCGTTCAGCAAGAGCTGGGAAAGGAATTTTTGTGTTAGGGATGTTGACACCTTTTTTTTTAGCGATCACACCGTCGTTTTCAACTTCAACGATGAATTCACGACTTGCATCGTCTTTTTCTACAACACGAAGACCCAATTTACCATCGTCGATCAATACTTGGCGACCAACTTCAACATCATCGTAGATGTCAAGTGCGCCAGCAACGTTCAAGGCAATCACTTCACGAGTTGATTTGATACCTTGTTTAGTCGCAACACGGATTTTTTCACCAGTTGTATAAGAGTACTCTTTAGCATCGCCTTCGAACAACTCTGTACGGATTTCTGGACCTTTTGTATCAAGAAGGAAACCAACTTTTTTACCAGCGATTTCTTCTGCACGTTTAACTGTTGCCATACGATCACCTTGTTCTTGGTGGTCACCGTGTGAGAAGTTGAAACGGAAAGTGTTGGCACCAGCTTCGATCAATTTAGCGATGTTTTGTGCTGAAGCTTCAACGTCAAGTTTTTCACCCCAATATCCATCATCACCAAATTTTTTACCACCACGGATTTCTACCGCAGGACCCTAAGGTTGCAACGATTTTTACACGTTTGTTCATGATTTCTATGACTCCTTTTAAAATACACTGTCTTTTTAGACAAATTTTAACAAATAAATATTAAATAGAAGATAAGCTACGGTTCAACTCTGCAAGGTTCAAGTCAGCCTTGTGAGGGTTGTTCACTTTAATCTTACCATCTTCAGTTAAGCTAAAGAGGGCACCTTCTTCTGCACTACCAAGAATTGGGTTTTCCACCATTTGTTCATTGCGGATACCAACAGCTACGCCACCGATACCAGCTTTCAATAACTTAACAGCATGTGCACCCAAACGTGAAGCAAGAACACGGTCACGCGCAGTTGGTGAACCACCACGTTGGATATGTCCAAGTTCTGTTACACGAAGATCGCTTGTATCTCCAGCATCTTTCAAGGCTTTACCAAATTCAGCAGCTGACATCACACCTTCAGCAAGAACGATGATGTTGTGTGTACGACCTTTTTCGTAGCCCTTCTTGATGCTCTCAACGACATCTTCGATAGCAAAGCCTTCTTCTGGAATGATAATTTCATCCGCACCAGAAGCAATACCAGACCAAAGGGCAATATCCCCGGCATTACGTCCCATTACCTCGATAACGAAAGTACGGTGGTGACTAGATGAGGTATCGCGGATCTTATCAATCGCGTCCATAACAGTTGTAACTGCTGTATCAAACCCGATTGTAAAATCTGTACCAACGATATCATTATCAATTGTTCCAGGAAGTCCTACAGCTGGGAAACCATGTTCAGTCAAACGCATCGCTCCGTGGTATGATCCATCACCACCGATAACGACAACACCTTCGATTCCATGTTTCTTCAACTGCTCGATCCCTTTTAATTGACCTTCGCGTTCAGCAAATTCAGGATAGCGAGCTGAATGAAGCATCGTTCCACCACGAGAAATAATATCTCCAACTGATGAAGCATCCAATTGATGGATATCACCAGCAACCATACCAGCGTATCCATTATAGATACCAAATACTTCCATTCCTTCAGAAATTGCTTGGCGAACAACTGCACGGATAGCAGCATTCATTCCAGGGGCATCTCCTCCACTGGTTAAAACAGCAATACGTTTCATTTCGATATTTGCTCCTTTTTTTCCTTTTACATTCTAAATGATTATAACACAAAGAGGCTCAAATTTCTCCTATTTTCCGTAGATTTTATCGATAAATCGTTTTCATAGCAATACTTGACAGCTCATTTTCTAACTTCTCGTTTTTCTGGACGGAAACTCCTTTTAATTGAATGGTCTTTTTCTCCTCTTCATAGCGAATAACGACAGGATAAGGACCTGGATAAGCTTTTAAAATATCTAAGACTGCCCGGTCCTCCTGGTGATCAAACAATTGAATCCAAAAACGCTGATTGGTGGCTTCTTCTGCTTCCATTAAAACCATCTGAAGACGACCATCTCTAGATTGCACTTTTCCTTTGAGATAGTAATAGCCCTTCTCTCTTATTTTTGAGCTATAGTGGCGATAAATATCAGGAAAAAGAGTGACATCCATCTTCTTTTGGAGATCGGAAACTTGTAAAAAGGCCATATTTTCTCCATTTTTGGTTCGGATGGTCCGGATCGATTGAACTTCAACCAGGATAGTGGCCTGTTCTCCTTCGCTTAAAGAGGCAATCGGTCGAGTCGGTTTGCTACTTGCTGCTACTATTTCCACCAGAGGATGAGGGCTGAGACCGACCCCAATGACCCTCTGCTCCATTTCATACTTCTCAGCCTTGCTATAATCCTCAGCATCCATCCAGGAATAATTAGCTTGACCAAATAAGCTACCCAATTCATCCGCAAAGACAAATAGGTTGGGAAGGTTCTGAAGGACTTTCTGCGATTTTTTTCAAAGCAGTCAAACAAGCCCAATTCTACCAAAGGAGTTAAAAGAGGAAGTTTGTGGTATTGGCTTGGCAAGCGCAAGATAAAATCTTCTATGCTCTCAAAGGGACGTTGGTCAATAATCCAATAGGCTAGATCTTTTGGGAGACCTTTGATATTTTTCATTCCTAGATAAATCTTCTGATCTTGGAACTTATCCTTATAAGGAATGGTATTAATGGTCAAAGGAGCTACTTGGAAATCAAATTGCAGCGCATCGGTCAAATAATCACTGCTAGAGTAGTTGAGCATAATGTCAAAGAAGACATCTGGATAATGGACTTTAAAGTAAGCCAATTGGAAGGCCAAGGCTGAGTAGGCATAGGCATGGGAACGGTTGAAGCCATAGCCAGCAAATTTTTCCATAATGGCAAAGACTTGCTTGGCTTTTTCTGCACTGTGTCCAAGCGCGACAGCCCCCTTGATAAAGTCATCTTCCATCCGATGCATTTCTGCCACGTTCTTTTTCCCCATGGCCCGTCTGAGGATATCGGCTTTTCCCAGACTAAACCCAGCAAAGGTCTGGGCCACCTGCATAACTTGCTCCTGATAGAGCATGATGCCATATGTTGGTGCTAGAATGCCTTCCAAACTAGGATCAATCATATCGACCTTCTCTTTGCCATGCTTGCGTTTGACAAAATTATCAATATAGTCACTAGCCCCAGGCCGGTTCAAAGATGTGGCCGCAACAATTTCTTCAAAACAGTTAGGTTGAACCCGTCTTAATAATCGGATAGCTCCTGCTTGTTCAAACTGGAAGATTCCCTTGGTATTTCCGGCAGCAAACAAAGCAATCGTTTCCGAATCTTCTAGAGGAATATCCTCGATTTTAATATCCTTTTGATATTTTTCCTTTACTGCTTCCTGCATCCGTTGAGCAAAAGTCAAATTTCGGAGTCCTAAGAAGTCCATCTTGAGCAGACCATTTGCTTCAACACCATGAGCATCATATTGGGTCAGATTCATCTCCTCACCCATCTTGATCGGGATTTGATTGGTGAGGTCTTCTCCACTCATGACGACTCCTGCCGCATGAATCGACGTCTGACGTGGTTGCCCTTCAATCCTCTTCGCAATTTCAAAGCCCTTCCGGTATTCTGGACGACTTTGGATGGCTTGGCGAAAAGCTACATTCTTTTCATAAGCGGAAGCCAAGGTATCCCGTAAGCCAATCCGCTTGGTGAGGTTGGTTAACTCATACTCTGGGGTTCCAAATCTCTTAAAAACATCTCGAATGGCTTGTTTGGCTCCAAAAGTTGAGAAGGTCACAATTTGAGCCACATGAGGACTGCGGTAGCGATTTTTAACATACTGGATAAATTTGGGACGATAAACATCTGGAATATCAATATCAATATCTGGCATGGTATAGCGCTCTAAGTTCAAGAAACGCTCAAAGAGGAGATTGTTCTTGACTGGATCAATCCCTGTGATATCTAAGGAATAGGCTACTAGACTACCAACTGCTGATCCACGGCCCATCCCCATATAATAACCTTGGCTTCGACCAAACCGTAACAAATCCCAGACAATCAAAAAGTAGTCATCAAAGCCCATCTGATGAATCACAGCTAATTCATGACGCAAACGCTCTTGGTAGACTGTCTGGTCCAGCCCCTTGCTTCTCAAGCCCTCCTCAGCCAACTCACGTAATTCCTCGACTGCAGGTTTTTCTGGATTAAGCGGGGAAGCTTTAATTGCGTATCAATCTCATAATGAACAGCCGCAAGGGTCTGCTCTAGATAAGAAATACTATCTGGATAGTTATGAGCAAAGGCCCGCTCCAACTCTTCTGGCGGCAATAACATCATGGAAGCAGCAACAGCTCCTACTTCCTTCAGACTGCAATTGTTTCGAATGGCGTGGAGCATCTGAAGACTTTCCAAATCACTCATTGAAAAATAGCGGACTGTATGGAGGGGGAAAACAGGACGAGAAAACTGTTTCGCTGGAGTATCTGGAAAGACACCAATCGCAAAGTCTTGGCCCAAGTCTAAATACTCAATCCCTTCAAAATAGGGAACGATGATGGCTAGATCATCCAACAAGTGTTGAAAGGCCGACCAGTCAGTTGTCCCCATCATTTTCATGCTGGAAATCTTGATTAAATGTTTATAACCTACGGTACCTAATGCAAGCAAACGGATAGACAAGGGCCCCGCTGGTAACTCGACTTCCAAATCAAGACCTAGGACAGCCCCAATACCTGCTTTTTGGCACTCTTCTAAAAACTCGTAGGCCCCATATAGATTATCTATATCCATGAGACCAATCTGTTGGTAACCCATTTCTTTGGCACGCTGAATATAGTCTCGAATAGAGACTAAACTGTCCATAAAGGTATAAACCGATTTTGTGTCCAGTTGTGTAATCACCTTGCACTCCTTTTCGTCCGTTCTTTCCTTCTATTATACAGGAAATCCGCCAAAGAAGACACTCTTACCCATTGCCAATCCTGCCTAACAAAAAAAACAGATCAACTGATCTGCTTTCCTTTCTCTTACGGAAGACATGGGATTCGAACCCACGCACGCTGTTACACGCCTACCGCGTTTCCAACACGGCCTCTTAAGCCTCTTGAGTAATCTTCCAAACTAGTATCCATTATACGGAAAAGCGCTCCTCCTGTCAACAAAAAATTTAGGAATCGCTCACAAGATATCATTGCTTGATAGATTTTAAAGAAACAAAAAACGACAAGGATTTGTCGTTTGCATGTATAAAAATGGAGCCGGTGGGAGTCTGACAAATGTTAATTTGTCAACCTATATCACATTTTGGGCCTGTTTTTAGGTCTGATTCTATAACTCAACAACTTCATCGCCACACTGTTAGTTTGGTATAGCTCCAAATAAAGTTCGAGTTTAATTTTTTTATAGATACAAAAAGGAAGTTATTTAATAGGAAAAACCTTTATTTTTTTAAAAAAAGTTAATAAAATCTCTTGACTTTATGTAACTTTAGTTGTATAATTGATACATAAGGTTAAGGAGGAAACCTTAGACAAGGAAACTAAAGAAAGGAAAAATAAATGTTAAGGCGAAGAAAAAAGCCAATCAAAGCTAAGACGAATAAGCTAGTGGTCAAAATAAACTTGTTCATTATTAGCATTGAGTGGCACATCGAATTCGGATAGTGAACGATCACTATCCGCCCCCTCGTGAGGGGATTGCTTTTAATTATAACAGGTATCGTGATGAAAGTAAAATTTAAAGTAAAAACCACAGCTAGTGAAAAACTTGAGTTTGTTTTAGGTTTTTTTGTTGATCATAATAATCATTTGGTTTTTTGCGAGGTAAATATGTTAGTTGATATCAATGCTATTAAATGGCTACTAGAAAATGCCACAGCCTATTCTATTAGTAAAAATTGTGGATTATCCACCCAAGCTGTAGACAAATATAAGAACGGTATCTCTGATATTATGAATATGCGTTTGAAACACGCAATTAAAAATGACAGAATACGCTAATCAGTTTAAAAAAAGAAAAGTGATGGTTATACAATCATCGCTTTTTTTGATACAAAAATACTTTTTATTTATACCAAAAATTTTTATTATGATTGCCGTTATAACGGACAAAATAAAAAAATGTCTGTTTTTAACGGCAAACAAAAAGCCCCTCCAAAAAAATGGAGGGGTAGATTTATGAATTTAGGGGTGTTTCCTTTCGTTAATATTAAGAGAATGACCCGAAATCTGTGATCCGTTGACCATTTTCTGATTGACCGACTGCTACGTAGCGACGGTTTCCGGATGCACCGATGTAGGTAATCCAGATATATCCATCGTTGTCTAGCCAGCCATCGTAATTGATTTCCATTCCAGCAGTATAGACTGCTACAATCTCACCAGCAAGCCCAGCAGAAGCCCGTACATTCAATGCTGGCACTTCGACAGTAAATGTACCTGTCTCTGGATTGAATCCATTAGAGTCAACCGTGAGAGGTTCGGCTGGAGTGATAGATTGTACTTCTGCTGGTTGATCATCTACTGGGAAGTAGAACCAACCTACAATACCGTCAAAATTGCGAGTGTTATAGCGTGCTGGACCACCAACGTACAAGCTATCAGCGTTACCGTCAATATTTTGCTCGATCGTTCGCATAGTGTGGCCGTCTGAGTCTTCAATGACTAGCCCAGTGTGCCCGTAAGGATGCCCTGCGATGTATGTTGTATCTTGGACGAATGCTGCACCAGCACGGGGGGCAGATGAAACATCGCCTACGATATTTTCAACAACCTCAAAACCAGCATCTCTAGCTGAGTTGAGTAGGTCAATAGCATTACCCCACAATGATTTACCAAAAAAAGTGATGGATAAATCGTTTACTTCGTCTACGCATTGCGTTCCATAGCAACCGTCAGCATCGGCACCCACTCCAGCGTCTGCATTTGCTTTTACATGATTGATTAAGTCAATAGTTCTTACCATATTGTTTCTCCTTTAATTCAAAAGCCACTACCAAGAAATAGGCAGTGGCTAGTAAAAAGATTGTTACTTTAAGAGTAGCCCTCTTAATCATTGTGTGGCTCATAATAGTTAAGAGCACGCTTGCTATCGCTTAGCCCTGTTGTAGTAGGGTCATTGACGACACCGACCAAAACAAAGACTGCGAAAAGCACATTGACGAATACCAAGATTTTATCCACAATTTGACCAAACTCTAACTTGATGCCGAAAATATCAGCGAATGCTTGAAATAGCAATGCCAAAGCTGGCACAAGAGCAAGCCAAAAGTTCTTATTCTTCAAACGTACTGTCCAGTTGATTTTCATATTAATTCCTCACTTTCAATTTTACATATTGGTTGTACAATGCATCAATGTATCCATTGCCACCCAATTGCTTGTAGTTTTTATGCATTTTTGTGGATGATATCGCTCTCGTGCACTGTTGTATAGCCTTTCTGCAAGGCCACGTTAATATCACGCTCTAATCTCAAATACATCGTGACCAGATGTGCTTCATCGTGTACTACCAACTTCTCATTCACTTCATTGATTTTCTTGTTGTTATCCTTGCCCACGGCTTGGACGGTCTCAACTGCTTGCTGGATCGTGCCCAGCTCGTCTTTCAACTCGTTAAATTGTTCTTTATTTAGGTTAGCAGACTTGCTTGCCTTCATTCCAAACCAGCCTGTCGCTACCACTCCAATAGTCGGGGCAAGGTGTGCGATCAAATCTGAAAAGGTCACTCAATCACCAACCTTTCCGCTAGACATTAGGTTGTGCCACCGGCTGAGTTTCAAGGTCACCAGAAGGTTGTGCTTTATTTTCTTCTTTTGGGACCTCCCAATTATAGATTGCAAGTTTGCCATTTTGAAGCAGTGGACCTTTCAGATCTTTGATGGATTCACCATTGTAAGTGAAGTCATAGTTGACTTGTACAAGCACCCGTTTCCCTTCACTGAATTGTTCAGTATGGTCTGGATCAATCAAAGTGAAAATGTCATGTTTCTTGTAGGTCTTTCCTTCTTGAGCGCCTTCAACAAGCTCAAGTGCACGTTTGTAGAGTGTTGGATCAAGTGGGTTGTCTTGGTTTGTCACAGCCACGAGGACAGCCCAATCCGCAAGAGCTTTGTTGTTTTGGATTTGAGCATCTTTCTTCTCGTTCTCAACTGTAAGCTCCTGGATCTTCTGAATAGCTACCTTGTTAGCTTCGACAGATTTGTCAAGCTCTTTTTTCAGTGCAATAATTGCACCAGATGGATCCAATTCCATCCGGACGATGTTCAGAACCGCTTCAACCAGCGTAGCATCATTTTCAGCCATTCGATTATTTGGCAAAGTCTCTTCGAAGACACGATATGGAGAATCTTGCTTGATCGCTACTTTGGTAGTGTTAGTCACAGCGTCAAATAATTTAAAATGCAATTTATAATCCATTAGTTAGCCACCTCATTTTTATTTTTGATTTCGTTGAAAAGGTCCATCAAATCTTTATCTGATTCGAGGACAGATAGCAATGCATTGTATTGTTCTTGAGCCTCTTCAAAATACGCCTTGTAATTGGCACATTCAATTGATTTGTTTGCGAGTTGCACCCCTAAGTTATTGATAATTTTGTCTTGTGTGTTCATGATTTTCCTTTCTAAAGATTTGTCCGATATTGACTCGGCCAACCTAGATTGTTTTGTTTAAAATGGTTAATGATCTGTTGGAAGTTATAGTCGATGTTGTTAAAAAGATCAACTAAAGATCTATCTCTAATATATACATCTAAGAGGCCACTGATATCTCTCGTCCTAATATCTATCGACACGCCTTTTAAATTCTCTTGACCGCTCAACAAAAAGTCCATTGTTTGCCCGTAAAATGTAATAGCTGATGCTATTTTCCCGTTACTTCTGCCGTTCCAAATTTGGATACCAGCTGACGTGTGATCCATTGCCTGCACACCATTACGATTGCTTAACAAGCCGTATAAGACCCGTCTACGTCACCAATTCGACCAGCCCCAAATACAAGATACTGTAACGGTCTTCCGGGAAATTTATTTTTGATACCAACACCTTGACCATTCGTTTCGATCCATCCAGTCTGCAAATCGATAACCGTGTTACCGTTCAGTGAGGTGATTCGGCCACCTCGAACATGCTCACCGGTGATATCAATAGACTGGATTTGAGTGATCGAGGCTCTTTGAGTAAACAGTTCTTTGATGAATGCTTGATTTGATACCAGCTTGTTAATCATAGCTGAGTCTACGAGCAACTTATCAGCCGTGACCGCATTTGATGCAAGGATCTGAGTTGTGACAGATTCAGATTCAAAATTCCCTGTCTTCAATTTATCGACCATCGCAGACTTGATAACCGCTTTATCAATCAATGTCTCACCTGTGATGTGGGTTAATTTACCAACGAAGCGATTATTCCCATCAGCGCCAATATTGATCCCATTGATGATGTCCCCAGCACTATTAAGATTCTTAATAGCATACGAACCAGCAAGCTGGCTGACTTGTGTCTGCGTAGCAACATCTTGTGTAGAGGTGTTATCTGAGAATTTCGTAGGTGGTCTATCTCCACGGATAAGGGAGACTTTCCCAATTGCTACAGTACCATTTTTCATCAACCAAAATTCCAGCGGAAATTCTCTTAATTTCGTTGTCGTCTTATTGACAGTCATGGTGCCTGTGATGACCTGTATGCCAGTTTTTGTAAAAGTCACTCGGTCAGAAGCAATCACGCTGTCTTCATTCCACAATTCGATACCAAGAGGCTTATCTGGTAATACATCCACCCACGCTACAAGGCGATAACTGATTTTTTCATCCTTGGTAAAGGTAGATGTAGTAATTGGCAATGCGAACCCACGATAGACATTGTTGGTATTCCCGGAATTGGTAATTCTCAACAGTTTGGTTGATGCTTGGTCTTCGACGACATTAGCTTCAGATTGCTTCTTCTTCCACTTGCTAAAATTCGTTGGATCGTAGACAAGATTAAAATCATCCAAGAAGTTAGATACACGACTGACCAGGCCATCAGCAGTCTGGATAACTTGTGAGATAGCTTTGTCCTGATTTTGTAGCGTCTGCGTGTGGATCTTAACTGTATCGACTACATCGTTAAATTCAACCACACTCACAATTTCCGAATTAGAAATATCATAGTCTGTAGCACGATCACCTTTTTCAAGTTTCATACCACAAATTTCAATGCTACCGTTGCCATTCTGGCCAAATTGGATTGAGTTAGAGACCGCATCTGCCGTGAATGTGAATTGATATCGAACCCAATCTCTATTTGAGATATTCTTGACGAGTATGCGATTTCTGTCGTTCGATGTATATGAACGCATGAGGAAATTGACGTTGTTTTGACTGCTGTTAGAATGAACCCTAGCCCAGCAAGATATTGTATATTTTTGTCCAATTTCCAAATTAACGAATTGTCCGAAGTCTTTATTTCCACCATTCGTATTTTCAACAATCCGAATACCTTTCTTAATAGCAGTATGAGGTGCATCAGTAAGGAGTACTACTTCTGTCCTACCATTACCACCTGAAATATTCGGTCTCCAAGTACCTTCTAAACCGTTCCCTGTTGGTATTGTAGAAGAGTTCTGCAAGAGGTTATCATTACGAATAACGTCTCTTAACTTATTTTCAACACGGGAAATAGTCTGTTGGAATCCGTCAACTGATTTTTTGACGATATTTTGGACCTGAACAGCATTTTGAAACCCTTTGCCATCAATCAAGCGATCTACTTCCGTCCGTGATAACTTCTCAGTTATCTGATCAGCTTGTAACTCAATTTGACTTTCAGTAAGACGCAGTCTCTCAGTAATAGGATCAAGTTCTTGCTTAGTCGCAAGTAAATCAATCTTATCGTTTAGATTTCTGACAGTTGTAAAATTGTGATCGGCCAAATCTTTAACACTCAGAGCATACTTAATAGCATTATCGCCATTTTTCAATGCCTCTGCTGCTATTCTGTTTGCATCATTGGCAAGGTCACTAATAGCTTGTATTCTCTCTTTCTGAGAGTCAATCTGTGTATTAAATGACCTATCAAAATCTGCAAATTTGCTATTGACAGAATCGGTCACTTCTTTCTTAAGCTCCTCAGATCGTGCCTTAGCTTGTTCGATGCCATCAGTGATATTCTGTTTCAAAGCCTCAGATTTCAAGTCAAATTCCCTATTTGCATTTTCAATCAAAGCTTGAAGATTTCTTTCAAAATCACCATTGTTTTTTTGATTGAAGGTACTGATGATTTCGGAGGCCACATCAGAAATGCTGCTTGAAATAGAACGAGATCCACCAATACCGGCTTTATCATCAAATGTGATTGTTAGGTATTCCTCACTCAAAGCATCAAATTTGTATCCTACAGCCTTCTTTTTGGCCATGACGTCATGTTTTAAACTCATGATCCTGGCAGTGTCGCCTAGATTGACATTTTGCCCATCTAATTCATAAGCTTCAATTTCAATTTTGTCACTTGGTTTATCAATATTTCCATTTTTGAACTTTGCTTCACCCCATTTTTCTCAACTCAGCTTCAGTTTTTGAGATTATTATTCTCATATTCAGCTTCATTGATATATGGATAATCATTGATAAGAGGGCTATCAATAGTGATATTGATTGTTCGTTCTTGCTCACTACCTTCGGGTTTAAATGTTGATTTTAGATGAATGCGAGTGATTACACTTGAACTGTTTCTTTCTCTATCGTACTTATTTAAGCTTTGATGAGTTGTTATTACAACGCCTCGATCAGTTCCACGATTTTTTTGAATGTCGATGAGAAAATTATTGCGAATGATTTCGCCTTCCCAAGTTCCAACAATGGAATGTTTACCATCTAAAAGAATATTGTAAAGTGTCTCAACTTCTGTCGTTGTAAATGTACGTTTTTCAAAAATATTACTTGAGAACGTAAAAACTCCAAGTGATGTTTTTGACTGTGTAATCATTGTGTTCAATGCTGTCTGAGCAGTCGCATTTGATACACGCATGGGACGAATTGAACGCTTGAATACATCTTCAGTAATATGTGGGCAAGTGAGATTGATAAAATCATCATCTTCTTTGACTTCTTTGATTCTGAACAATTGGCGGCCTGTTGTTGGAGTTGGAGCGATAATCAACATATCTTCTTTTAACAATTTGTAGATTCTTGTATCAGTGATTGGATACGTTACATTTAAGATATAATCTCCGTTGATTTCTTCAGACACAATTGCTTTTGAAGTTTCATGTAATGGCTGACCATTCCATTTAACTGTTTTTACATCTTTATCTAACAAGAAGAGCATTATAGCCACCCCCAATTGGTTTCAAAAATGACAGATTGGATTCCAGGACCAAAAGCCACCCCAATGTTCTTATTTGATTGATTAGCATCAATTGTGATGAAGTCGCCTGACCATTTAATCACAGTGCCTCTCTTGTCAACAAAACTTGGTTTTTCTGGGTTGTTGGTCATTATCGCTTGTTCTGATAATCGTTCAAGCCTAATGATTTGATTTCCGATTGTAAGAGTTGTTTCAGACGTGCTATTACCATTGATTGTTATGGTTGGAAATGCTAATGCACTCCCTTGTAGTTTAAAAACACCACTAGAATTGAGAATTTGACGATCCAGAGACTTCATGAATTTCGTTGGATGGCAAATGAAAGTCACTTCAAGAGAATAGATATTGAATTTATCTCTCTCAGTGTCAGAAATTTTAGTGTGATAACACCACCATCTGACCAGTTTATTTTGCTGATTTTCAAGCCAAAATTTACGCTTTGAGAGGAATTGAATAAATTCCAGTATTTGCAATTCGGTTGGATTAACAAGTTGAAGTGTGTATTTCTTCTCAATAGCTTCTCTGTGATTGTTTGATTGAACAATATACCCGCTTAATCCATCATGACTTAATAATTTATCTTTTGATGAACCGACTTGAATTGAAGGAGATTCAAGCACGATTACTTTAAAAGGAAATGATGAAGTATGAATCCCATCAATTACTAATTCATTGTATGTAATCATGCATACACTCCTTTCAATTCTTTTTGTCTTCGTAATTCATCAGCGATCTTTTGAGAAACACGATTGGCGATTTTATCGATATCAGCTTCTTCTCTGATGATGTTATCAGAGATGTTGATGTTGATAATAGTCCCCTGAGCGTCCATGGTTTTGGCGATGCCTCGACCAATAGCACTTAGATTCTTGTCATTAAGAGGGAGGACTGCTTCTTTCCCGGCTTCTCCTCCGACCATCATGTTTCCACCATTCATTCCGAATGCAGTTGGTCTGGTTAAAATCCCGCCTTTGGCGTACCACTCGATTCCGAAACTTGGTAATCCTTTTCCTTTAATCCAATCTAATGGATTGATTGACCCAGAGACATGGAAGTGCGGTAGTGGGATGTGTGGCCACTCGAATTTGAAATTAAAGAACCCCTTGATGGCGTCAATTGCATTCCCAACTAGGTTTTTCGCTCCATCAATTGCTCCCCCGATGGTGTCTTTAATACCATTCCAAATACCGGAAGCAGTCGAACTGATACCATTCCAAATACCGGACAAGGTGCTGGCTATTCCGTTAAATACACCTGAAACGGTGCTAGAAATTCCATTCCAAATACCGGATAAAGTAGAGCTGATACCATTCCAAATACCAGAAGCAACACTTGAGATTGTATTCCAAATATTCGAGAGTATTTGAGCCATACCATTGAATACTGCTTCAGCAATCCCTTTAATACCATTCCAGATATTCTCACCAATACCTTTGATTGATTCCCATGCACCGGACCAATCTCCAGTAATTATTTGCATAACAGTTTTGATGATTCCTAAAACAATATTAATAGCAGTTTCCACGACTGTTTTAATGATTTCCCAGGTGGTAGTGATCACGGTAACAATGTTGTTCCAAACTCCTTCAATTAATGGGCCGAGAACAGTCATGACTGCACTAATTACAGTTTGGATTGCATTCCAAACCCTTTCTGCTGTTGCTCTAATAAGTTCTTGATTCTCATTCCACCAATTAACAAGTGTCCCCCAAATCTCCATGATAAAGCCAGAAACTGCTTGTATAACCGAATTAATAACTGATGAAATAGCATTCCACACAGTTTCAACTGCTTTTCTAAAACCTTCATTGGTTTCCCATAGTTCCTTTATAACTAATCCGATTCCAACCACTGCTGCAATAACTAGAGCGATTATTCCAATTATTGGCAATGCGGCCGAAATTACAGCGCCAATTGAAGTTGCTAAGGCATAGAAGGCTATAACTATAGGCGTTATAATTCCAGCTAATGCTACGAATGAACCCATAATTACAAGAAATTTCTTAACTGGTGCTGGCAAATTATTGATCCATTCTGCCACATCTTTAAATAGGCCAACAAGCGCTTCTAATGCTGGAGCGAATGTTTCAGCTATTGCTCCACCAATTTCACCCATAACAATCTTTAGACTATTTTGAGCGGTTGTGAATTTATCGATTGGGTCTAATGTGTTTTCATAAGTTTGAGAGACTAAACCAGCAGATTCTTGTGAAGTCTTCCCAAGTTCTTCCATGTTGAATTTTCCACGTTTAATGGCATCGATCATTTGAGGAGCTTTTTTAGCCCCAAAAATTTCCATTGCGATCCCCATCGCTTCAGTCTCAGACTTGCTATTTTTAATGGAATTGATGGTCTCGTTAAGACCTTCCTTCATGGTCTTTCCTTGCTTAGTATATACTCCCGCTGCTTTTGTCAAACCAGCTAGTGCCGCTGAAGAATCTACACCGTTCTGTTCGAATTGCCCAATTAAAGTTACAGCATCACCGAATTCAAGACCTAGCATTTTGATTTGAGGAGCGCCATCAATTGCTTTCTTCATCAGTTCATCAACCGATACACCTGTATCCTGAGCAACATATGTCACATTGTCAAGGATTTCAGTTAAGTCATCAATAGATAGCCCATAGGCTTCCATGGCTTGCTTAGATTGAATTGTGGCATTGGTAACATCTGTTCCATTGATTTCAGCGAATTTTATCATGTCTTCAGATGTGGTTTTAAGAGCATCGCCACTCAATTTAAATTGAGTGTTGACTTCGCCGACAGCATTCCCTATGTGGTTGAAATCAGTCGGCATCTCAGTTGCAATACCTTTTGCGATATCTTGCATTTCTTCCAATGCTTTGCCACCAGCACCAGTCTTGGTGACAATGGTGTCCATTCCTTCATCAATTTCACGGAAGGCCTCTAATGCATTCTTGCCGAAATCAACCAGTTTTTGACTGATTTCAGATAGTTTTTCAGAAAATTGCATTAAAAGATCAGCTTTAAGAAGATTATTTGTCTCTTCAAGACCGCTACTAGCTTTCTTTCCTGACTCGCCTAGATTTTCCATTTCATTGGCAAGCCCGCTGAAGGCAGCCTTGGACTCATTCAATTGAGTTTCTAGCTTATTGACTTCTGTTGAGTTCTCGCCATACTCTTGTTTTGCAAGAGCAAGCTGTTTCTCAAGATTCTCGATCTGTTGAGCAACAATCTCACTTTGCTTCCCAATCTTCTGTTCAGCAAGTGCAAGTTTATCAGCTTCACTAGCATTGGAACCCATCTGGCTTTCTTGTAGTTTGAATGAGCTGACAACTTTGTCACCTTCACTTGCAAGGCGCTGTTGCTCATTTTGAAGCTCTTTCAGTTGTTCACGGTTGGATTTTGTGGCATTCCCATTTCCATCCAAGGCTTTATTGACATTCTCAAGTTTGTTCTCATAGCCCTTCAGGATGTTCTCTGTCTGGACTACTTCCCGTTGAAATGCACGGTACTGATCAGCTCCAATGTCACCACTCTTAAATTGAGCTTCAACTTGTGCTTGTGCCTGCCTCAGTGTTTCCAATTTTTCCTTGGTTGTTGAGACTTGCTTTTGGAGGACTTCTTGCTTTTGAGCCAATAGAGTCACATTCCCTGTGTCAAATTTCAGAGCCTTGTCAATACTCTTCAATTCTTTTGCTGCTTCAACAGAAGCAGAATTTACTTTTTTCAGGGCATTTTGAAGGGGTTGTGTATCCCCACCAATTTCAATTTTTATCCCTTTAATATTACCGGCCATATTTCCTCCTTTCACATAAGAATATAAAGAGCGCCTAAAGGCTTCTTGTGATCAATCGTCCATCCATTCGATGAACTTGACCTCAGATTCTTCCTCTCAGCACTCTATTTCAGACTAGAATGAGTCAAAATCTGACTGTGTGGCCTTGCGTGTTTCTGATTTGTTCTCAGTACGCAAATTCACATAATCTGTTTGATAATCCAGAGCCATTCCAATTGAAATGTGCTTCAGGTCATCAATCGTGAGACCAGTTTCTTTACAACAAGAAAGATAGGATTCTACTGTGAAGATTTCATCACTGGCTGATTCTGACTCATCTGGTTTTTTTTTGACGTCATTGTATCGTTGATCATTTCCATTAGGATTGGAGCGATGTCCTGCAAAGGAAATTCCTCCATCTCCATAAAAAATTGTTCATAAGGCTTGATGTGTGGGTTCCCTGATTTTGTGAAAACCCAAAACAAGCGATTGAAGAAGGTCATGTCAAAGTTGGCCAACATGTTGATGTCAACTTCATTGTTGCCATTTTCAGCCATTGACATAATATTTTGGTTTGAGATCATTCCAAATAGATCTTGGAAAAAGTCTTTCCCAAATTCGCTCTTGTAAGCAATAGGAGTGTAAGCATTGGTTACAAGCTCATACTCCTTTTCACAAATGATTACACTCTTACGCATTTAAGGCCTCCTTAATTACACTTGAGTAGGTTCATAGACCTTCTCAAACCATTTCTTATAAACTTCTTGATCATCCGCTGATGTGATGGAACGTTTCACGACCTGATCACCAGGGCGAGGACTGGCATTGAAGCTCAATTCACGTTCATTCACGTTGGTTCCGTTCTTAGTAGCAGATCCGCTTGATGGGCGACTTGCTGAACAGTAGTACATGACATGACGTGTTTTGTTGGCATCTCCAGCAAATTCAAACATAAGAGCAAAGTTGGTTGTCTTAGCATCTGCTTTTTCTGTGATGACCCCTGTTGAAGTGTCTTTGATATCGCCCAAAATTTTTGTAGCGAATGCTTCAATGATGTGTGGGACTTTGAACTTCCCTTCATATCCCTCATTCGAATTGATAAAATGATAATCAATATTATCAGCTTTCACTGAGCCAGAATCCCCTTTAGGGTCCAGCGTCAATTCCATTGCTCCCGGAAAACGGAAGATCTGACCATAAGTGATCACTCCTGTTTCACTGATGGATTGGATTGGTGCTACATGGACATTTTCAAGCCCATAGGTAACTTTGTTTTCAGTCATTTCTTTCCTCCTCAATATAGATAGACTTCATAAGACTTCACGAATAGTCTTTCTGATTCAATAAAATTTTCTTCCTGAACATCATAAAAGAGCTTATGGTCATTCCATAGCTCTTCCAATCGTTCTTCTAATTCCTCATCTTTTCGCTCAAAGGCTAATTCTACAGTGACAGCACGAATCTTGTATGATGCTTGATTGTCTGCCCCTGTGATAGATGGTAAGCTTTCAAAATAGACAAGGTAAGGCAATGATGGGGCGTTCCCTTCTCTGAATGCCTTGTAGGTGACTGGAAAACCAGCCTGTTCCAAAATATCTGCAAACTCTGACAGCTTCATCTTCCAAGCTCCTTCAATTTCTTTTCAAAATTCTCAATAGCGTGATCTTCTGCCGGCTTGATGTGTGCGATGCCGGAAACCCGTCCCCCGTTCCTCTTTATGTGTCCAAATTCGAGCAAATGAGGTAGACGGTAATTTGTGTTGTGCACTACAAAGTTACCTTTCCCCATTTTCTTCTTCTTCCACGTTTTGGCATACTTCCCAAAACGCTTTGGACTAGTCGCTTTCAATTCTTGGACGGTCTCTTCTGCTGTTTCTTCTGCTATCTTGTCCACTTTTTCTTCAACTTCTGTGGAATACTCTGCTAATACTTTAGCAATTTGATTAGCTAGATCTTGGCTCATGTCATTTTCTCCACTAAAGTCAATTCAAGGATATTGAGGTTGATTGGATATGTCTTCAAAATCCGGTACTCTTTACCGCCAAACTCAGCAAATTCCTGATTGTCGTATTCAAAGCTATGAATATCAACAATTAGATTAGGCCGGATGCCAGCCTGGTTGGCTTGGTAAAATTCGGACCGTGTGATAGATTTCTTCTTACAGAAAATTGTAGTCTTTACTTTCTCAGTCAGATCTTGCTTGAGCTTGTCCTTGCCTGTGATTTTAAAACCTATCAATGTGATTTCATCATTCCACATCTCACACCTCTTTCTTGGAAGAGATTTGCAGATTATGCAAGCGCCATTGAAGGTGACGTGGTAGATCAACACCACCTTCATAGCGATAAGCAGCAAAGTCAACAATGAACATTTCATGGTCAGCACGATCTGGAACCAATTCAACACCCAGATTGTTTGTTAACTCGCTGATGACGCTTGAGACAATCTTCTTTAGTGTTTTATCTCGCAAATTTGAAGCAATTCCTAATTTGATTTTAAGTAATTCCACTAACTGACCAGCGTCCATGCTATTCTTCCTCTTTCTTAGTTGCTTTCTTGCGTTTTGGTTTCTCTTCAGTAGTTTCTTCTACTTCCTCAGTAGCTTCTTTCACTTCTTCAGTGGTTTCTTCTGCTTCCTCAGTAGCTTCTTCCACTTTTTCAGTTGCTTTCTTCACCACTTCATCAGTGATAAAGATTGAACCTGCTGAGTTAAAGCCTGTCAAGAGACTTGTAACAAACTCTTGATCAGGTTCATAGCCTTTGCGTGGAAAGACATCATCAATTTTATATTCATGTTGTTCTTCATCACGCATGTCCTTAAATGGACGGATTACTGTATAGGGCATGTGATACCTCCTTATGCTACAACATCAGTGTATGTGCCAAAGAATCCAGCAGCAGCATCTACTTTCTTCACATCTAGACGAATGAAAGTCCAAGCAATTGGCCATAGATGTCATTGTTAACCCATTTAACAGATACTTGAGAACGGTCAAAGAGTTTTACAAATTCAGAAACATCTCCAATAAAGAACTTCATGTCTCCTTCAGCTCCAAATACAGTGTCATCTACCGGGTAGATTGTTTTGCCACCAAATGAGTAGCCAGTAGGTGATGCAACATCCGTTTGAAGCATGTAGCGGCCATTTTTGTCTTTCACTTTGTCAAGTGCTGCAAACATTGATTGAGTTACAACAATACTTGCTTTGTAGATTGATTTAAGTTTCTTGTTGTAGATGTCCTTGATGCCATCGAATCCAGCAGCATCTGCTTGAGTTGCTGATTTGAGGATGGTAGCGACCAATGACAATTCAGTGTTTTCACCTTGATTGAATACTTCATCTTCTACAATTGACATGATGTCATAGTCTGCATCATCAATCATTTCTTGAGATACAGGGATGTATCCACGGTAAGTCTTGATTGAGTAATCAATTTCGCTGATGCTTGGTTTTCCAAGTTCTGGGTTGGCTTTCAATTCATCAGTTGAAACCATTTTGCCATCTGTTTTCTTGATAACTGGATATTTACCAGAACCACTATTTACTTGAACACGTTGGACAAGATCCAAAAGTGGATTGCGTGTCTTCTCAAGGAAGTGAGGTTTTAACACTTCAGTTGGGATCAAAGCAGCGCTTCCAGAGTCAGTTGTTTTAAGACCTTCAATGTCACGAGTTTGACCAGTACGAATGGATTTAGCAATTGCGTCACGTTGTTCCAATTTCTTTCCTCCACGTTGCTCCCCGTCTGGATAAGTTGGGGCTTTCCGATTTTGTTCATCAACTTGTTTTTGAAGCTCTTCAATTTCTTCTTCAAGTTTTGCTTTTTCTGCTTGTTTTTCTTCCAATTCTTTTTGGATATCTTCAAGGCTCTTCTCAACCGTTGAAACTTCTTCTTCAGTTTCAGCACGGTCCAATTTTTCCGCTTCGATTGCAGAACGGTCTTTCAATTCTGTGATTGCTTCTTCCAATTCAACAACCTTGCTTGCTTTAGTGCGCATACGTGCGCCCAAGATCAATGCTTTGTTCATAGATTGTATTTCTCCTTAATTTTCATTTTGCGTTCATTTAACGCTTCAATATTGGCACGTTTCAGACATTCAAAGTCTTTCTTCCGTGCAGCAATTTCAGTCTGTGGATATGCTGGGAACGTGCAAGGACTTACTTCAAAGATTTCAAGCTCTAGCACGGTATCAAGATAAGAACCATCTTCACGCTCGACAGTGTCCACCTTGATTGGCATAAATCCAAAACTGCATCCAACAATATCCCCACGCTGTACACGGGCATAAGCTCCCATAGCGTCTGGATCATTTCTGTTGATGATAATGTCTCCATAGAGACCTTTGTCATCAACTTTGAGACTCACTGTGCTGTTCCCTGTGCGTCCTAATACTAGGTTATGGTCATGGTTAAACAATGCACGGATGTCAGCATTCTTGATGGCTTCTTCCACTCCTGCACGTTTGATCACTTCAAAATAGCCTGGCCACAGCTCAGTTTCTTCATCGAACCGGATGAAGTAGCCACTCAGAATCAAGTCACCAGATTCTTGTTCTTCTCGTGTCTCAAATTGAGTAGCGATGTATGAATTACGTTTCTTCACTGGCATTTCCTCCTTCCTTGTTTAGTTTGCTCTGATTGCCTAACTCGCCTTGTGGCAGATAGTTTTCAAGAACAATAATTTCATCCATTTCAGGATCCGGAGTCATACCAACCCAATCTCTCCACTCGTTTCTACGCATTGCAGCACTGTTGGTCATTTGTTGAGCGACAGTTGAAAGCTCTGTAATGTCGTATGAATACAGTGAGCGTGGATTGAATTTGAAGTAGCGTGTTGTTGAAGTCAGTAGATCTCTTGTAAGTGTCTGAGTAATCGTTGTTGCGATGCTCATGATGGTTGTATTCACAAAGTTGTTGTATTCTTCTTTGTTGAAATCTCCTACTCCCAAAACAAAAGCCGGAACTCCTAACATCCCAGCTACTGTCTTCTTATCAATTTCTACTGACTCATTCAAAGCGATGTCATTCAAACTTAATGGCTTCACTTGTTGCACTTCCAGCAATGCTTCTGGAACAATCCAAGGTTCACCAGCTTGGCTTGTAGCCAGGTATTTTTTAGCAATTTTCTCACGACCTTCGATAGTCCCAAGCTCATCACTTGATGAATCGACCTTCACAATAAGGCTCGGAACGTTTTTCCCATTCATGAATCCTTTTTTTGTCTGTGTGGCCATGTTCAAATTACGCACAATATCTTTCAAGGCAAATCTAAAACCGGTCCCAATATAAGGCCGGTCTGGATCAGGATTGATAGCAAAGTGGACCACTTCATCTGGATTGAAATCAGTGTCCCTGAAATGGATCATGTATGTTAGATCATTACTCTTGAACGACACTTCTGACATTGGAAATGGTCTGAGATTGCTGATATAGTCAGTCATTGGATCATATTCCACATGTAGGACAGAATTCCCATCGCCAAACAGGAGCAAGTCCCTGACAATCTTGAAGATCCATGATTTTCTTGTCATGTGATCACAAGGGTTGATGTCAATCTTACGGGCTAACCCGTCCTTGATTCGTACATCACCGGATTTTGTATTCTCCATGAGCTGGATAGTCATATTTGAAACCATGTCAGCAATTTTATTGACTGCCATGATCACATCTGGATTTCTTGCCAGTGGAATGTAGCCATCACCGTCATACATGATGCCCAGATCAGAATTGCCAAAGCTCGTGAACATCGTCTGAGACTTGCCACGCTTGAATAATTTGTCAAAGATTCCCATATTTCTCACCTCCTTTCTACTTAATCAAAGTAAGCCATCACATTCTTATTCTTACCAAGGTTAGCAAGTGCCTGAATGCAAGCAAAAACACTTGCATCAAACAAGTCAATTCTTGCTGTACCGCCATCCCCGTCCAATTTCTCATACTGGACAGCATCATCTACCTTCTCAATGGCTCTGACATTGCTGACACAATACTCATATGCGTCCGAATGTACATAATAAAATTCTTTATTCTTCACTTTCAATTCAATTCTTCTGAATCCCTCTGATTTCAAATAGAATAGCTGAGGCTGATCAATCATTTTGAATTTAGCTTGCTTCATTTTTAGCATGAACTCTCTACCAAATTTCCTGTCCATGCCTACAGCAGCAATTTTGAAGCCTTTCTGTCTCATTTCTATGAACCATTTAACAATGTCATCATAGAGGACTGTTGGAGTGTTGCTCATGGTAAGCCATCCATCTGATTGCCACCCAAATAGAGGGATACCATCATCATTGGCTTTCTTCTGAGCGTTGACACGAGGAAAGAAAGCGTGTGTGATACAAATATCAACATCTTTTTCGCCATCGTTATATACACCATAGAGAGCAGCAGCGGTCAAGTCATGCAGTCTTGAAAGGTCAGCTCCTCCATACCAGCGAATAGGAAGCCTTGCAAGCTCCTCAATGGTCCAGTCATAGCAGTCATCACTAGCAATGAACTCATCTGGATTGAAATAAGCGTTCATTGAGTTAGTGAAGACATTCAATGTCTTATTGAAAAACTCATTTCTGGTCTGTGGATCATTCAAGGCCTGTTCTGCTTCTTCCTTGAGGGCCTTGAGTGAGACAGTCACACCCCATGAGGGATTAGCCATCTTCAGTACATTCTCATCCAAGTAGTCTCCCACATCGCCATCTGTTGTCTGATTGGCCTTACAGATGAAGATGAAGAATGAATCATCTTTGACCAGCTCTTTCAACACCTTCTGACAATATTTCAGACGGTTAGCAAGGAAGCCTGTTGGAATGTCCCCGGCTGTAGAGATAACAAAAAGCATACTGTTCCGGTATGCTGACATTGTTTTCTTCATAAGACCATATTTTTTTGAATTTCTCATGGTGTGGGCTTCATCTAGAATGATGACATTCCCATTGAGAGAGTCAAGCCTGCTTTCATCATTGGCCAGTGCTTGGATAAAGAATGAACCCTCCTCGCCAAAATTGGCAGTGATTGAGTGTTCTTGGTTGTTATCTTTGATACGGATGTTCTTGTCATTCCATCTCTCAACATTGAACCTCAAGAATCCAAAGGCTTCCAAGGCTTGCTTGACAGAATTGGCTACAATATAGCATTTTGAACCGCTATCTGTATCAAGAATCTGATAGGCCAGAGCGATCGCAGCCGTGAAGGAAGTTTTGCCATTCTTTCTGGCAAGCATGATCAAGGCTTCTTTGAAGCGTCTCTCATTTGTTCCCTTGATATAGAACCCAAAGAGATTGACCACCACAAAATGTTGCCACGGTTGAAGTAACAATGGCTTATTACGGATTGAGACCGCAAACATATCATCACCCTGCTGATGGACAATTGTGTTTTCGATGAAATGAACAACAAAATCAACCATGTCTTCATCCATCTCAAATTCTGGATTGTCCAAATCTCTCAGAAAGCGTGATGCTGCCAAAATGTTTTCTTCACAATGCTCTTCCTGATGGTCCAGAACGTGTTGAGCGTATTCTTTAGCTTTCTCCACGTTACCCATCAGACTTCACCCGTTTCTTTTTGATCTGGTCCTTGAATTTCAGAACCTCTGTAAGAACTGATCCATTGTCTTGCTCTACTACTTCACCCAATGACTTAGGATTCATCATCAATTGATTAGAATAACTGAGTATGTCTTTCCGTAGGATTTCCATCGCTGTGAGAATGGGGACCTTGCGTTCATTCTCAGCTCCTGCCTTATTCACATAGACATCTGTGACAGGATAGCCCATATCAGCATAATCCTGAGCAAGTTTCTGATACTGATATAGCATGCCTGCAAAGATATCAATGATCATGTCAAATTCTTTGCGATAAGTCCCAAGCTCTTTCATCTGTTTGATGACTTTTTGACTTGATTGACTTAGCTGTGACTGGTTTTGCCAAAAAACTAGGCCTCCTTCCCAAAATCCCTTTAGTTTTTATCCCCTTTTTGTCTGGAGGCTTCCAACTTGGAAAAAGTTCCCTTCACCGGTTCCCAGACGCTCAAAAAAATAATTTTTTTCGATGGGGGATAATCGAAAAATTCAAAAATTGAAAAAAATTGAAAAATTCGATTTTTACAAAATTTCATTTTTTTCGATTTTTGTAAAAATTCGAAAAATTCCCTTTTTCGTTTCTTTTTGCCAAAAATTCCTTGACCAATAACTTTGTCATTCTTTCTGTCATGAAAAGTATTGTGTCGCCTATTAGTGAGAGGCAAACAATTCCATTCTTGGAATTCTAGTTCAGGATATTCGGACACTGGAAAAAAATATGATGAACCATTTCGGCTGGTTCTGATATTCCATATCTCAAACTCTCTTGACATAGATAATTATATTTCCTTAGAATCTTATCTCTGAACTTCTCCCACTTCCTTGTCTTCAAGGATGGTCTGACTATTTTGCTATACATATATTTCCCTCATGCAAAAAGGACAGCCAATCTCTTTGGTCTGTCCCTCTCATACTTAAAGCTATGCTATCATAATATTTTTATTTTATGTGAGAAAACAAGAGTTTATTTTCTCATTTTTCAATCCAACTTAAAATTATCCCCGATCTTAAAATGTTCAAATTCTTTTTTTGCTCACCTTGAAATCTTCCTCGATGGTTTTGTTTCCTGATTTTTCCTTTAACGGTTATAACATATTTTCTTTCAGTTTCCATTGGAACTAATATTGTTGTCTTACCAGATGAAATTGGCATCAATATCATTGTTGGTTCCTCTATATGTTTATCAGTGATGATTCCACTTGAAAGCTCATGGCATGATGTTAGTAATATTCCGAAAACTAAAATGCACAAAACTTTAAAATACCGCATCACTCGACTTCCTCAACTTCTATTCCTGGGCAATTAAAGACCCAACCAAATGCAGCTTGTTCCAGTTGCTTCTTTGTAAGTTTTGAATAAGCTTTACTGCTGTAAAAATAAATTGCATCTTCATCAGGATCTCTCATAATGTACTGACCGGATGCTTTTATTTTCACTTTGTAGCGTTTCTCTTTTTTTAACAATTCAGGACTTTCCCAACGGTTCCCAATTTTTGAGTAGTATTGGAGAATGTCTCTTGTTATGTCTATTCTGGTATTTATTGTAATACCTTCACCAAACCATCTGCAATTGTCATAATCATATCTTACAAGAAATATATATCCTTGTGCATTGTTTTTCAGAATATCTGCTTCAAATATCTCATTGCCGTTTGCATCTTCAAGTCCTGTTGATTGCATGAGTTCTATGTCGTCTAATGAAATATATCGTGGAGCTAAACAAACCTCTTTTATGCATCGTTCATTTTTGTCCCATGCTTGAAAATTTAGAATCATTCTTCCATCTCCTTTGGTGGTTTTGGATAACTCATCCAGAATACTGTGTCTTCATAAGTGTTTTCAAATCCAACACCGTTCCAAAATCAATCCAGATGTCAGTGGTTATCTCTTGAGTCCTTGGATTATATACAAGAACTTCCTCGTCTATTTCTGGAGGATTACCTTCCCAAACAGAATCAAATCCATCCCCGAATATTTCTTTATCGTCTTCGTTGATATCTCTGGTTGTCAATTTATTCCATTCATAAGTGCCACAGTTATGTCTGATGTTCTTTTTGCAGTAGCCATTTTTTACCCTCACTTTCACATATCTTATATTTTGTTAAGCTCGCCTTATTTCTGAAATCCTTTTAGGATATGGGTTTCATTCGTTTCTCTTTTCTTAGCTTATGCCTAACTCATTATGTTAATGTCAAAAATATAAAAATTAAATAACAAAGTTTCTCAAGGCATCATCTAGTTCAGCTTGTTCAATTCCAATGTATCTCAGCGTTATGGCTGGAGATGAATGGTTGAACATTTTCTGTAGTGTGCCTACATCCTTTGTTTTGTTGTAGTATTTATAGCCAAATGTCTTGCGCATCGTGTGCGTTCCCACGTTGTCAATGCCTAATTCTTCAGCAGCCTCATGAATGATCTGGTAGGCTCGTTCACGAGTGATGGCCTTGTTCCCTCCTTGCCTGCTCTTGAATAAGAAATGATGGAATGGCTTCCCTTCAACATACTTCCTCATTTCTCGTTTCAGCTCTTTTGTCATTCTACGTGAAATCTGTTTGCCAGTCTTTCTTTCTCGTAGCTTGATGTGCCATCCCTGAACATCTTTGACCTTGAGTGTGAGAATGTCACCGACACGCAAGCCTGTATTGAGACCGGTTATGAATAGCATGTAATACATTTCATTCCATTCTCTCAGATAGTCCTTCATGGCTTGAATATCGTCATTGTCTTTTATTGGTGAAACTTCTTCCATTAATTCACCCCCTTCATAAGCCAGCTTGTGCTGGCTTGTCAAAGGATTCCTTTTGTTCTAGCGTATGTTTCAAGTATGTTTCTGCGCTTGCGGTAAATTGTGGCATTACTTGTGAATTGTTTTTCAGCAATTTCTTCCCAATCTAAATTTGCTTGTCCCCATCTGTAGTAGAATATATCTAGCTGTTCTCCTGTCAGTTGCTTTTTGAAAGATTCAACAGTCTCTTTGAACAATTCGAGATTCTTTAGAGTCACATCTGTGGCAAATTTCATCACTGTATTTTCTGTTGGTTTGCTGATTCCTGATTTTCCTCCCCCAACTAGATCATCACCGTTCTTTGCCATCAATTCTGCTTTTCGTGTCCAGATTGCCCGGTCAATTCCACGAAAATTGAATAATTCTTGGTCAAGGTTAAACAATTCTCTATTGTTTAATTTTTTCATTCAATAACCTCTCTTTGATAGATTTCTACTATCCCTTTCCCTTTTAGTCTTTCACAGTGGGCAAGTGCTTCATGTCTTGTCTCAAATTCAGCTTCAGTGTATTCAGCTAAATGTTTAGGATCAATCCAACTTGCGTGTCCATGATATTTTCTTACAACATACATCTTCATTTCTTTCTCCTGCATTTCAAGACTACACTGAAGGCCACAGGAAGCCAGCGAGCCAGACTGTTGCGAATAGTAAATAGATAAAGTTTTGTAAGTCCATTAGTTGTCCTCTTCATCGCATACCACGAAAGAAATTAACTCTTTCGGATTAGTATATAACCCCTTAACACTCATTAGATAGCCGTTATTGAATTGACTAACTAATCTAGTCACATCTTTTTCGTTACACCCGAGTGCTTCAAATTTATGACCTTCTTTTAGATAAAATATAATCTTCATTGTTTCGTTTCTCCTGTAACTTGATTTCTTTCAACTCTTAATTTAAAACTAGTGTCATCACCGAAACATACTAGAGTTGTTTCTTCTTCCCACTGACTCTTAGTATATGGATATCTTCTTGGTCTACTCATTGATCTCCCTCCATGTCACGCATTATTTCTCTAGCTCCTGAGACATAGGCATCAAATACCATGCTTGATGAACACTTACTAATTGAATCATCTAAAGCCTTTCTGATAACTTCAGCTCTTGAATTATAGCCATAATACATTCTTAGTGCTTCAAGGTGCATGAATAGGTCATCTGTAAAAGTAACTGAAACTCTTTTCATCACTCAACCTCCTAAATTGCTGAATGGAACTTCCCATTGATAATCATCATATTCATAGCAAACGTTTTTGATGATTTCACCTTTTGAAATTTCAATTTCTTGCGTGAATTCCATGCCACACTCAAACGTAAAAATTTTAATATCAACATCAAACTTACTTGAAATTTCTTGATAATTTTCTGGAATAGCACTCCATGCTTGCTTGAAATTATCCAGTTCAACGATACAAATTTCTTCTTCAAGCCAAACTTCTATTCGTTTTCGATCAATAAACGCTCTTCTTGTACCATTGATATAAAAATAGGGTGCTGTGGTTGTTAATTCGAACCATCCAATTTCAAGATCCTCTTCAATTTCCACATTATCAGCAGTACAAAACATGTATTTCAATGCTTGTGCAATATTCTCTTTTTTTCCTCTTAATTTAAGAGACCCTTCGGCCCAATTTGGCATTATCCCTTAACCTCCTCAAATAAACAAACTAGCTAACCATATCAAAAATACACATGTAATGATTTTTGAAATACTGCTTATTACAGAATTTGAATAATCTTCATAAGATTTTTTCGCTGGATAACACGGGCCAGATGAAAGTTAGTAGTGTATCCATCCCTAATGCTTGCCAGACTGTAATTTTACCAACTGGAACAATTGTTGTGATGATTTCATTCCAACCATACTGAACCACGAATGGCGATACAACGATTACAAATACCGCCCCTAAAATAATTCCTATTTTTTTCATCACTCCACCTCCTCAATCTCAATCCCCGGGCAATTAAATACCCAGCCAAAGCCTGCTTCTTCTAATTGTTTTCGGGTGTGCTTGGTTCTGCACCCACCGATTTCGCTTTTTGATTCAAAAAAATATTCTTTGGATAATAAACCTTTATTAAGATAGCAACCATATCCATTAACACCTTTCACTTTAACCAAATACCGTTTCTCTTTCTCGACCTCGTAGCCGTCAAGCCAAGCGCGGGCAACCAAATCAAATGGCTTTTCTTGCAAAAACCAGTTACCAACTTCTTCATTCGTAAAATCAAAATCGAATAAATCAGACACATCTTTACATTGTTTTTTTCCTTCCTCAATCCACTCAGCCACAAATTCCGGAACTCGGACTTTCTGCGGTTCGTCTAGTTGTCGCAGATCTTCCAAAACTTCGTTAATCGTTACGACTGGAAACGCATAGAGTTTTTCAAAAGCACCCTCGTACTTTTTTATCAATTCCTGTTTATTCATCCCTTTACCTCCTTAACCTCTGCGATCGGGCTATTTACTAGCCAACTAAGTCCAAGCTTTTCCAGTTCTTCCATCGTCAAGGTCTGCTTGAACTCGATTGTATATCTTGTATCATCTTCGAGTTCGATGATATACGTCCCCTTCTCTCCAGTTTTATGGGTTTGAGATAGCAGCCTATACAAACTATTCATCTTTAGACCTGTTTGATCAGCGATTTCTCTGAAAGTCCCAGATGCTATTAATTTATCTCTTCTGTAATAAAAGAATGTTCTGATATGCATTGGAGAACCTAATAAATCAACATCACTTATGTCGAAAAAATCGCAAATAGTTTCTAGTCCGAATTGGGTTGGTAATCGTTCACCACGAAACCAAGAGGTTACTGTCTTATAAGACCACCCAAGCTTTGTAGCAAGTTCCTTCTTTGTCAAACCTCTTTCATTCCGAAGAGACTCTAAATTTTTAATAAATTTTTTTCTTTGGTCGTTATCGTATTTAACAAATTCAACCATATCATTTCAACTCCTTAGCAATTGCAGCAATCACACTCACGGTGACACTGTTTCCAGCTTGCTTATATAGTCGACTGTTTGAGTTGACCTCTTGCGCCTTATCGAAAGCCCAGTCCGGAAATCCTTGCAATCGCCAGCATTCACGAGGTGTCAGCTTACGAATACGAAAGTCTGGCTCTACCACTCCTTGACTCTCACCAGTTAAGAGAGTATTTGCGATTTGCTTACCAACTCGCCCTCTGCGAGTTTTAGAATTCGGGTGTGATAAGTTAACACTATCACCGATTGTAGCTTCAGCATATCCTTGAGAAGTGGCCTCAGTTATTCTCAATAAATTGTTTCGTGATAGCTATTACTTGTCAAAGTAGGAGCGACGTCATGTTCTCCACCTTGATTATAACCATGTCCACGCTGAATGATTTTAGGTTCAAGACCTCCGCCTTGGTATGCTCTGATAGTTGGTGCTATTCCATCTGTGTCATAGACAACTCCACTCTGATTATAGTTAGGCTGTAAAACTCCGAATTGTTTAATCTTGTTTGGTATAGCGATTTGTTTAGGTTCTTTGTAATCTCTAGCCAAAAGAGTTCCAGCTAACCCGTTTGAGTTGTAAACAACACTTCCCGTTCCTTTCCCTGTTCCATTTGGGTCTTTAGTATTGCCAACTATTTCTATTTTTGATTGTTGATTATCAGATTTTGCATTTTCTCCGCTGAGAGGAAAAACGTTTCTGGTACATTGTCCTCTAAGATGTCCGACAATGAACACACGTTCCCGGTTTTGGGGGACTCCAAAATTCTTGCTGTTAAGTATTTGCCATTCCACATCATACCCCAATCCGTCCAAGGTTCTGATGATGGTTTCGAATGTAGCCCCCCCGTCATGATTGAGGAGTCCCCTGACGTTTTCAAGGAATAAATATTTAGGTCTGAGAATAGATGCGAACCGACAGATTTCAAAGAACAAAGTTCCTCGTGTATCTTCAAAACCTCGTCTAGCTCCCGCAATGCTGAAAGCCTGGCACGGAAATCCTCCACAGATAATGTCCACACCTCCGAATCCTCGAACAGACTCATCTGTGACTCTTGTAATATCATGTAATTCAATTTCTCCTTCTGTATCATGTATTGCTTTGTAGCTTGCCCTTGCGAATTTGTCAATCTCACAGAAGCCAACACATTCGTGACCGGCGGATTCCATACCTAAACGAAAACCGCCTATGCCAGCAAATAGATCTAAAAATTTCAATCAATCCCCTCCCATCAAAAATGCTTTCTTCGCATGCTAGACATTCCATCGAATTTAAAGCCATGATCCTTGTCGACACCCTTGCATGCACGATCCATGATGGCCTGATTATAGACCGATTCAATTTCAGCGCTACTCTCAAGATTACTTGTGATGATCGTACAGTTGCGGTTGTCCAGGATGGAAAATAAGATGCTCTTGGACCAGTCGCTGATTTTCTCTTGTCCCAAATCGTCCAAGACAAGAAACGGAACTTTTGAAAGTCGAGCAATCCACTTCTGCTCCGTCTGTTCCTCGTTGCCAAATCGTTTCTGATTTTAGCCAACAGTTCCGGCAATTTGATAAACATCGCATGCTTCTTGGTCCTATTTGACACATCTTTGATAATTCCGTAAGCTAGATGACTTTTTCCAACACCAGCCGGACCAAGAAACAACACATTGTTAGTCGCTCCCTTGCAATATTCATCCACTATCCTGTTAGCAGCAGAAAGTATTTCTTTCTGCTTAGTAGACGTTGCTTCGAAGTTCCCAAGAGTAACATTTCTCAATTCGGCATTAACGATGGACGAATTAAACAACACATCCAATCGTTTAGCTTCTGCCCGCTTGTCTTCCAACTTCCAGTATTCCAGCTGTGTCTTCTGCTCGTCACGTTCGATAGACTCTTTACCACAAGCTTGACATACCTCGACTTGATTCGGTCCGACCGCATACATCTGTTCACCATGTTTCGGGCATACCTTGTCAATTTTCGTCATGGCCCATCGGCCAAATACAATTACTTCCTTATCCTGCATGGCCACACCTCGCACAATCCATAAGGTGTGCCAGTTTGCCCAGCACAGCCTTTGGATCAGGATGAGATAACATACGTTCTTTTATCGAATCACTGATAGGATAAAATTCCTTTTCAAATGCTTCGATGACATCTGCTAATGTAATCATGTTAAACTCCTATGTCATTGCTACTGTTTCGATTAGAGCGAGGACCTTCGTTTAAGTAAGTTTCAAATTTTGTTCCAAACAAGGTCTCTGGTCTCAAATACTTACTCATATCTTTATTCTTCAACCAGTCCCGACTCTTAGTATCGATTACCTTTTTAAAATCATCTAACCGGAAACCATCATTCCATCTGGCACGGATCAACTTACAAGTGGATTTACCTGTGGGGCTGTATCCTTTCCCGCATGCATTATTTAGATAATCAACGATTTCTTGGTAAGGAATAGGCTCACTGTGTGATTCGTCAGAATCAGCACTATAGGTAGTTAACCTATCCTTATCTAACCTATCCTTACCTAACCTAACCTGTGGCTCCGAATTGTATACATTTTGTATACATTTTCTCTCAGTTCTAAATTAGCCATTTTTGATTGGTTATACTCCAATTGAGATTTTTCTTCCTGGTAGATGGTTGTTTGGAAACGGTCAGATTGAATGTAGTTATGGATTCGCCAGTGTCGGATAACGACAACCCCGCTTTCAAAAGGGATTAGAAATCCTTTTGAAATAAGAATTTTCATATCATCATCGCTGGCTCTGATTGTCCGTTGAATCGTCCTAGCACGGTCGATAAAGCCCTCATCATCTGCTCCCATATTCAAATGAAAGTAGAGAGCTTGTGCAGATAGAGGCATATCAAGAAAATGGTCTGTATCAGTGATTTTCTTACTGAACATTCGTCTTTGTGCCATTTCATTCCTCCGATCTAAAATGGTAAGTCATCATCCTTGATGTCCATTGGATCTCCTGCAAATGAAGGAGGCATTTGCTCGGCCATTGAATTCTGATTTGCCGAATTGTCACGCTTTTCAAGAAAGCTGGAAGCTCTCAGCAACCACTTCTGTCACATACACACGCTGCCCTTGTTGATTTTCATAATTGCGAGTTTGGACACGACCAGTGATGCCGACGAGATTGCCCTTCTTGGTCCAGTTTGCGAAGTTTTCGGCTGATTTGCCCCAAATCACACAGTTGATAAAATCAGCATCATATTCACCATTTTGGTTTTTAAAATTCCGATTCACAGCAAGTGTGAACTGCCCGACCGCTTGATTCTGAGGAGTGTATCGAAGTTCTACATCTCTAGTCAGACGACCGATTAGTACAACGTTATTGATCATTTTTACCTCCAATCAATGTACATGCCATTGACGATGCCTCTAGCGTTGACTCTACCTTTGTCAACGCTTCTAGCTGTAGAAGCATAGCTTTTTCTTTTTCAATCAGCCAATCCATGTGCACCTTGGCTTTCTCCAAGTCCTCGATGCCATTTTTCTTACGATAACGAAGCAGATACTTAAGTAGATTACCTAAATAGTATCCGGTCAACTGTTCATCATTCATAAAATTGCGATGAACATCGATGGCTTCAAGGCCATTCCGCCCCTGATAGTGTTTTGGATTGTGTACGTTGTCTCTCATGCTGTCATTCCTTTCACATTATTCTTTTTGTGGATCTCTGTCGCTCGCTTATTCAGCAATTCACGCTGATATTTAGCAGATTTGTAGTAGCGCATCTTTTCCTTTTGACGGATGATGATGCAACGCAATACAAAGATTGCAAATGCTGAAAATACTACATATGTAGCAAACGCTACTGCCAATAAAATTTCAATAGTTGTCATTAGTTTCTACCTCTACTTCAGTTGGTTTTTCCGGGAATAGTTCCCGATTGAATTTGTTGATCATAAAGTCTTGGGCCTTGTTGGTTTCTTCCATTCGTCCGACAATCTCAGCCCAGCGTCCAATGCTTCTAGAATGCGACTGTTCCCGTCGCTCCAGTTCTTCAATTTTCCGTTGCTGATCATATGAGACCTTAATCATCGCAATTGAAAATATCGGGAAGAAGAATAGAAGTATCATTGTCATGTATTTTAGTTTTCTAAGGCTCATGCTCGAATCACTCCATCATTCCTGAAATCCACAGCCATTTGATGTAACCGCTCTTCAAAATTGATATCAGTCAGTTTCATCAATTCGGCTTTTTCCTCTACTTTCAGCGGACGGTTGGCATCTTGCCAATCCATCAGTTTTAATAATTTTTTTAATTGGATCCATTTTTTTCTCCTTGAAATTGTGTTATAATTAATTAATAGTTGTTTTAAAGTGCCTTACTCAAGGCGCTTTTTTTATTTTTGTAAACTTCGGCAGAATCGTTGAACATCTTCCAAATTATAGAGATACTTCCCGCCTTTTTCCTGATTGCTGAAATTGAAATTTTTCCTTGGTCACGCCACTCTTCCAATTTCGTCCGTCCCCAACCAGTCGATTTTTTGAAGTTCCTTAATTGACACCCATGTAGATTGTTTACTCATCCTACGCTTAGCCTCTTCCATAGCTTTTGATATTTAGAGAAACAAGTTCTTCAAAAAGTTTATTAATATAATTGTCGTTATGTGTTTGAACGACTTGATTTAGAATAGGATATTCCATCAGTTTTCCCACTTCCTTTCTAATTTTGATATAATAAATATAAAAAAATATTAAAAATAAGAGGTTACTATGAAAAAAATTTGATGTTTCTAATATTTTTTTATACTTATGGCGAAGGGAAACCCTCCTATCCCTTCACTTGTCCTTTCTGTGGTGGTTTAGCTTCGCATGATTGGAGGTATGTAGAACAAGAGTTCTCTGAAACCCCTATGGCTGTGAATGAAGATAGCAGATATGTAATTTTGGCAAAATGTCAAGGTTGTAATGAAGTTTCTATTTGGTTGACAGAAGAATTGAAATCTGTTCTGTCAAAATCAACAGATTATCTTGGATATGATATGTCTGAAACTCTTTTATTCCCATTCACTACTCCTGATCTCCCAAAAGCAAATGAAGATATGCCGGAGGATGTTAAAAAAATATATGATGAAGCTTGTCTCGTTTTAAAAAGCTTCTCCTAGATCTTCCGCCGCCCTTTCACGTTTAGCAATAGAAAAATTAGTTGACCACTTAGAAGCGGAAGGGACTAATTTGAATTCAAAAATTGCGGATCTTGTTTCAAAAGGTTTGCCACAACAAATTCAACAAATGCTTGATAGTGTCAGAGTAGTTGGAAACAATGCTATTCATCCGGGAGAAATAGATCTGTCAGATAATGCTCAACTTGCTTCTTCTTTACTAGATTTTATTAATTTAATTGTTGAGAACCAAATTAGCCAACCAAAAAGGATTAATGAAGTATATAATAATTTGCCAGAATCAAATCTACAATCTATTGAAAGGCGAGATTCATAACTTTTAGACCAATTACTCACAGCCCACGAATGGGCTTTTTTTATTTAGTTATATTCCCGTTACTCCTGTTCAATCAATGGCAAAATATCATGTTTCTTCAGCAGTTCATACAAGAACAACCGACCTTTTTGAGTCCATACAGTTTGCATTCGAACTCTACCAGAGATTTCAATAGTCTTGCTATCTGTATATCCTTTAGCCATGTATTTTTCTGTAAAGAATCCATTGATTATTTACTTTATGTTGTATACCTAAACTGTTTAGAAGTTGATTAAACTTCATAGCGCTCATACCATAGTCAGCAGCTATTTGAGTGATTACAACAGCAGATTTACTTTCAATAATCAAATCTAGGTAACGTGCTTGTTCTTGTACCTGTTCTAATTCAATTTCTAATCGTGAATTTTTTTCACGTTCGTTTTTTAGATCAGTGGCAAGTCTGATAATCGTATCAGGATTTAATAGAGCCTGTTCAATCATGCTATCTGTAAGGTAGCCCCCGTGTTTCCGTATTGCTGGCAGGACCTCACTTGTAATCCACTTCTTGAACTCTTTCGCTTGTGGTAATTTGCTTGCTAATATTAGTGAATACAAACCGGATTCATTAATGATTATCATATTTCTGTTTTGACCTGATGCACTAAATGGATGCATTAGCTTATCATCATCATCAACATGACTTCTTATTGCATTATCTGCCCTTGAATATCCCAAAATATCCGCAACATCTTTTCCAACAAAATAAGGTTCACTATTTAAGATTATTGTGCGGACCTGTTTTCCGTTAAAATTAAAAATCTCATTCATTTTATTCCTCCATCAAGTCACTTATTGAGACACCAAGATATTTAGCGACCTTATTCAATGTTTGAGATAGTGGAATACTTGAGTTCCATTTTCTAATACTCCCATTGCTAAGATCCAGATCTCTTTCTATTCGATAAATAGAAAGATTGTTTTCTTTTGCTATTTTTTTAATTCTGTCATATAGCATCTTTTTCTCCTTTCTTTGGAAAAATTTTTATAAGAAAATTATCTTTTTATTGACAAATAATAGAAAATAATCTACTATTAGGGTATAGAAAAGAACACTACTAAATAGGTTTTTGATATCTACTGTCTTGGCGGACCACATTGATATTTATAAAACTTATTTATAGCTTTGAAATTAACTTACAAGAACAGTATAATAGAAAATTTTTCCCTTGTCAACAGATAAAATAGAAAATTTTACATTTTTGTAAGTTTTTTTAAAAAAAGGAGGAAAAAAATGAGTCTACTTGATAGAATCAAGTTATTGGCAGCTACTCATCAAATGACCATGGCTGAACTGGAAAGAAAGCTAGATTTCAGCAATGGTAGTTTAAGAAAATGGGAAAGCTCTATGCCTAGCGGTGACAAAATAGAAAAGGTTGCTGATTATTTCAATGTCTCTACAGACTACTTATTGGGAAGAACTGATAACCCGAATATCGCAAACAATGGTAATGCTTCTGCACCATTGGATCTGCGTGATATTGCTGCTCAATCCATGCTGTTTGATGGAAAACCATTGAGTGAAGAAGATATTGATTTCATCACCGCTGTCCTTGAGGCTCATTTAAAAAATAAATAGAGGTACATTATATGACAGTACAAGAGCTTTGTGCCAAAGAAGGTGTAAATCTCTGCTACTTTGATGGAAGTAATTGGCACAGCCCTGGATTTTTCAATCCTGCTCTTAATATTCTAGCCCTAGACATTAATTTGTCGGTGGAAGATCAAAAACAAGTAGCTCTTCATGAATTAGGTCATAAAGAACACACTCCTGTTCAGTATGAATTGAATAGAGAGCTTTGCGAATTGCAAGCTGATAGAAGCATGATTCATCACTTGCTTGAAGAAGAGCTGAAGTTGATGGATGATATTAGGGATTTTAATTATCTTCATTTCATGGAAAAGTACAGTCTGAAGACTATCGCAAATGAAACGATGGTCAAAGACGAGTTTAATTCACTAATTAGTTAAATAGGAGGAGCTAATGAAAAAGTAAACCTTTTTATAAACAAGTTTGGTTTATAATATTTATTATTTTTGGTTGTTATTGGCGGTATAAGCTCTCTAACTAAACCAAAATCAAAAACCAAAAAGTAGCGCAGAAAAAGTCCGCTACTATTAAAAACAACACTTTTAAAATGACTGATAAGCTTTGGGGAGGAGTTTGCTGTTTATCTGCGAGAAAATGCGGAAGTCTTGGACAATGGTGATAAAATCGAATTTGTTACAGGTGGAAATGCTACTGCTGTTTCTGTCCGTGTTGGAGAATCGTGGAGTTCTGAAAGTGTAAGCCGTAAAACCTATCTTGCTAATTCATTTCTTAAACAAAAATGAGCTGTTTAAAAATGGGCATCAGAAAATAACTATGAAGTTAACCTAAATAAAGATAACCTGGAATTAATAATTAATGTTTCTGATGCAGATAAAACAACAATTGCCCAAGAGCATAGTGGCAAGATGAAGATACTTAATCATTAAGTAAGCAAAAAAATCCCCACACTCGCCTTCGCCAAAAATTGAGTGTGAGGATTACAGTGTAAGAAAAGCCATTAAAAAGGTCTTTTTCTTATGCCCATTTTAACAAGAAATGAGGTAAAACGCAATGGAAATTAAGTCATATAAAAAGAAAAATGGCGACACAGCCTATAAGTTTAGAATTTATGTCGGCAAAGAAGACGGAAAAAGACAAGTATGTAAAACGTCAAGGTTTCCCGACAAAAGCCAAGGCAAGAGCAGCACTTCTCCAACTTCAAACTGACCTTAAAAATAGCGAGGAAATTACTGTCAAGGAAATCACTGTCGAGGAAGTCGCTGAAAAATGGCTCAAGGAATATGCTGACACAGTACAGGATAGCACCTACATCAAGACCGAACGGAATATAAAAAATCATATTTATCCGAATTTAGGAGATCAAAAAATATCTTCTCTCACTCCTCTTCAGCTTCAAGAACAAGTCAATTCCTGGTCTAAGAAGTTAGTTAATGGCCGTAAGATGAAAGGCCTGATGAATAACATATGTAAATACGCTATCAGACATGGATACATCTCAACCAATCCGGTTGAGAGTGTAACGACGCTTGTCAAGAAGCGAGTTGATACAGATAGCGATTTTTACGACAAAGAGGAGCTGAAATCATTCCTTGAGTTAGTAGATCAGACCGATGAATTGAGAAAGAAAGTCCTCTTCCGCCTTCTAGCCTTCACAGGGGTTCGAAAAGGGGAGGTTTTAGCCCTCAAATGGGAAGATTGGACCAATAACACTCTGAGTATAAACAAAGCCATTACAAGAGGATTTGACGGGGAATCCGTCGGTGCTACAAAAAACAAAAGTAGCAACCGATTGATTAGCTTGGACAAAAAGACAAGTGAGCTACTAACAGAGTTTAGAGAAATGAATCCTACTACTACTTTTATCTTTGAGAATGAATTTGGAAAACCAATACCAGGAACACTACCACGGAAATGGCTACAACAAATTGTCAAAGATTCGGATATGCGCCCGATTAGGATCCACGGCTTCCGACACACACATGCCAGCCTATGCTTTGAAGCTGGAATGACACTCAAACAGGTCCAGTATAGACTGGGGCACTCAGATTTAAAAACAACCATGAACATCTATACGCACATCACCAGAGAGGCTAAGGATGATATTGGTGAGAAATTCGCAAACTATATTGATTTTTAAACAAATAACATAAAAACAGACCCTTTGGACAAAAAAAGGGTCTGTTTTTTTGAGTCTCTCAGTTTCAAAAAGGTTCAAAAAGGAATAGAAAGTATAAAACAAAAAAACGTTGTATTTACAACGTTTTTAGAAAAGTTTTAGAAAACTTTAGAAAGTATATATGGAGCCGGTGGGAATCGAACCCACGTCCAAACACCTGCCAACATATTTGTCTACAACCATAGGTTATGTATTGCTTTAACAGCTCCTCGACACATAACTCAAGCCAAGAAACTGCGAGTCTATCAATCTCTTATCAAACTGCTAGACAAAGTTTGATCGTATCTCGCTAAAATTAAGACCTGTCATCAGACACGAGCAATCCGAATCGGGTCACGCCTGCTGGATTTTTAGGCAGCTAGAGCGTAAGAAGTGTTATTTTTTGCAGTTATATTTAACTGAGCGTTTACGTCGCCACACGAGTCGCAAAATATGCCTCATAATGCCTGTCGAATCCGTAACGACCCCAAAATGATATACTCCAGTGTATCATTTTTTGGGTAAAATGGCAAAAAGAAAAAGAGGAATTCCTTCCTCTTTTCATTCTTATTGCAAGTTTCAATTTGAATTTTTGTTACATAATGAACGGTAAAGTACATCGCTACAATTTTCACTAGTTCATAGATATAAGCCGGAATAAAGTTAACAGCCAATACATCACTAAAGGGTATCATAATAGCCACTTGACAGATATGAAAGGCTGGTTAACTCCACAGTAGGAAACATTCTTCCAATGATGCTAAGAACAACCCAAAGAATAAAACCAAAGACAAAGGCCATTACGACACGATGATTAATAAAGAGTTGGCCCAGTGAAATCGCACAATAGAGCATCAAAATCCCTGAAATGGTTGCTAACAATTGGAAAAACAAGGTTTGCCAAAATAGAGGGCCACCAATACGTTCAAGAAGTAGACCAAGCACCTCAAAGATATTCTGTTGTTGAGAAAGTCCAATTACACCTAGGAAAATAACCAAAGAAAGGACCAAGCTAATAAAACAGAAGATACTCCAAATCAAAGCAGAGGTAGCTTTTGCAAGTAAAACGGTATGAGAGCTAGTTGGCAAAGTCCAGGTCAAATAACCTTCTCGACCAAAAATATTATTGTAAAAACGACGAATAATAATGATATAGTTGGTCAAGGTCAACCCAATGTAACCCGCAAAAATAACCAGAACAACAATTCCCACAATCGTATAGGTTGTATCTGCTGTATAACTTGCTGCGCCAGTAATAACACTAGAAGCTAATAAACCAGCAAAAATTGCGAGAATAGCAAGCACACCCGAAATAATGAGATACCACTTATAGGTTGCTTTTAATTCATATTTCATTAATTTCCCAAACATAAGAGCCTCCTAATACATTCTAAATTGTTCACGGAAGATCTCATCAATCGATTTACCGTATTGGTTACGAAGAACAGTTGTGTTTTCATGCAACAGAATACGACCTTGATTGATAAAGAGTGCTTCATCCAAGACTTGCTCAACGTCCGCAATCAAGTGGGTTGAAATCAATACTGATGAGTTTGGACGACGATTTTGAATGATGGTTCTAAGAATGTAGTCACGCGCAGCAGGGTCCACTCCACCAATTGGTTCATCAAGAATGTACAAATCCGCTTCACGGCTCATGACCAAAATTAATTGAACTTTTTCTTTATTCCCTTTAGAGAGTTGTTTCAACTTTTGCTCTGGGTGCAATTGTAAGTCGTTCAACAATTGATAGGCACGTTGCACATTGAAATCTTTATAGAAGTCTTGGAAGAAACGAAGAGTCTCTGAAATCTTCATATTCTCATCCAAATAAGTTGTATCTGGTAAATAAGAAACGACTTGTTTGGTTCTTGCAGACGGCACTTCACCATGGATGTAAACATTTCCCGAAGTAGGTTGCAAAAGCCCATTCACTAATTTAATGATGGTTGTTTTACCACTTCCGTTTGGTCCTAACAAACCAATGATACGACCCGGTTGAATATTGACACTCACATCATATAAGGCAATGTGCTTACCATACACTTTTTGAACATGGTCTAAGTAGACCAAAGGGTACTGATTCATAATCTTCTCCTTAATTTAATAATGATTCTATTATAACCTTACTAAGAAGTGATTGCAAGATATAATCGTAAAAGAAGATATAATATTCGTACTATTTGACATCCAAACTATCTTCGCAAAAAAAGAGGAACATCCATTCCTCCTTTAAAACAATTTTATTTAATTCCTAATGCAATCCGTGCATAGCGGCTCATTTTTTCAACCGTCCAAGCTGGATACCAGACCAATTTTACATCAACCTTGGTCACTTCTTCCATTCCTGTTAAAGCATCATAAATCTGATCCGTCAGCAAGTCTGCCAATGGACAGCCCATGGTGGTGAGGGTCATATCGATTTCTGTTTCACCAGTTTCACCATCAAACCGAATTTCGTAGACCAAACCAAGGTTGACAATATCTATACCTAATTCAGGATCGATGACTTGCTCTAGATTTTCAAGAATACGGTTTTTAATTTGTTCGATTTCTTCTGTCGTATAACTCATTCTTTACTCCTTCTTCACTCAGTTCAACCCCAGGAAGAATTTTTTTGTTTACAGCAAGCCCTAGATTCAAAGGGCTCTAGAAAAGGGCACCCGGACCTGGCCACTCTCTTGTTTTTTGGTGGCCGTTAAAAAGGTCCCCCGGACCTTTTTAATCCTCTATAAAGTCACGCAATGGTTTGCTTCTGCTTGGGTGGCGGAGTTTGCGGAGGGCTTTGGCTTCGATCTGACGAATCCGTTCACGGGTCACGTTGAAGACTTTCCCCACATCTTCCAAGGTCCGCATTTTTCCATCATCCAAACCGAAACGAAGACGCAAGACGTTCTCTTCACGGTCTGTCAGAGTATCGAGGACTTCATCCAATTGTTCGCGGAGAACCACACGAGTGGTGTAGTCTACTGGATTTTCAATCACTTCGTCTTCGATAAAATCTCCCAAATGGCTATCGTCTTCTTCCCCGATTGGCGTTTCTAAAGAAACAGGCTCTTGGGCAATCTTCAATATTTCACGCACCTTATCAGGTGTCATATCCATGCGCTCAGCGATTTGTTCTGGTGTCGGATCTTGTCCCAATTCTTGCAAGAGATTGCGTTGCTCACGAACCAACTTGTTAATAGTTTCTACCATATGAACAGGGATCCGAATGGTACGAGCTTGGTCTGCAATGGCACGCGTGATAGCCTGACGAATCCACCAAGTCGCATAAGTAGAGAACTTGAACCCTTTGGTATAGTCAAACTTATCAACGGCCTTCATCAATCCCATATTTCCTTCTTGGATCAGTCCAAGAATTGCATCCCACGTCCAACATAGCGCTTCGCAATGGAAACAACCAAACGAAGGTTGGCTTCTGCCAAACGTTGCTTGGCTTCCAAGTCTCCTTGTTCCACCAAGATGGCCAATTCTTGCTCTTCTTCATTGGTCAAAAGAGGAACGACCCCAATTTCTTTCAAGTACATCCGTACTGGGTCATTGACCTTGGCAGAGTTGCTTCCAAGCAATTCCTCATCCGTTAGCTCTGGTTCTTCCTCTTCGTTGTTCAGGACACGCGCACTTGGATTTCCTTCCTTATCCGTGATGGAAATCCCTGCATCTTGAATCCGTTGCAACAAATCATCAATTCCATCAGCATCCAAGGTAAAAGGAATGACCAATTGATCATTGATTTCATCATCTGTTGCAGTACCACTTTTCTTATGACTACGAATAAACTCTGCAATTTGGACATCTAAAGTTGTGATATCTTTTTGTTCTTTCGCCATTCCTACTCCATTCTTCTTTTTTGAGCGATTAAGCGCTCGAGTTCCAACAAAGCCTGATCCGCATCTCCACTGTGAGAGGCGTCTCGGACTTTCTTTCCTATTTGTTGACTTTCTTTACGGAGAAGCTCACGATTTCTCGTTTCTTCCACTTCTTCCAACTCATTCTCCGCTATTTCATCCGGTAAATTTTCTTCTAGCATCAGATACCAAGCTCGTTGCACTTCCTCTGTCTGCTCTGACAAATCCTGCGATGTCACTTCTCCATTTTGACAAAGAAGTTGGTACAAGGTTTGCAAGGCAGGGGTATCAAATGAAAAATCTGTCCGAAGACGATATTCATTCAAAACATAAGGAAAGTCCTTCATCCGATGAAGGAGATGATTCTCCGCCCGGATCAGACGAGGCAGCTGCTTTTGCACAACAGTTGGACTAGCAACTGGAGCCTGCGTCTGGATTGGCCCTTGAGCCTGACGCTGACTCCGCATCTGAAGGCGACTAGCATTAACCGTCTGTTCTACCTGCATATAATCAAAGTCGACCAAGAGATCGGCTAATTTATAAATATAGGTATTCTGTGCCGTTACAGATGGCGTCTGAGCAATTAAGGGAGCCATTTTTTCGACAAATTCAATCTGCGCCTGCAAATTTTCAATATTGTCTGGCTTCCAATAATCCATGAGAAACTCTACGCGACTGAGACGTGTTTTTTCCAATAAGTCCGCCAAAGCCTGAGGAGAATTCTTATTGAGATACTCGTCTGGGTCCATCTGATCAGGAATCTGGACGACCTCTACCTCCTGTTTTTCCAGGACCTCCAAAGCCTTTGCTGTCGCCAGCCTTCCCGCCTTATCCCCATCATAGGCCAAGATAACCTTTTTGGTAAATTTGCTCAGATGAGCCACATGTTCCTGCGTGAGGGCTGTCCCCATAGAAGCAACGGCATTCTCAATCCCAGCTCGGTAGGCTGCGATGACATCCATGAATCCTTCCATCAGATAAAGCTCATGGTTTTTCTTAGCGACCTGCTTGGCCTTGTCCAAATGGTAGAGCTCATAACTCTTGTTAAAAAGGAGCGTAGCGCGGCTGTTCTTGTATTTCCCCTGAGGCTTTGCTCCCTCAGCTGATTCACGCCAGAGTCGACCAGAAAAGGCAATGACTCGACCAGTATCATCCGACAAGGGAAACATGATGCGATCTTGAAACGCATCATACATGGTCCCCCTATCACTAATATGAAATAAACCTGAGTCGGCCAGAATATTTTCTGAAAACTTCCCTGAAACACTCTGAAGCAAATAATTTCCTTCTGCTGGTGCAAGCCCTATTTGAAAATGCCGAAGAACCTCATCATCAAGCCCTCGATCATACAAGTATTGCCGAGCCTCTTCACCCATCTTTGTCGTCATCAGGATGGCATGATAGAACTTGGCAGCCTCTTGATGTATCTCATAGAAGGGCTGTTTCCCATCTGCTTGTTGGGGCCTAGACTGACTTGGAGGAAGAGTCTGGACACGAATGCCCACCTGATCTCCGACAATTTGAACAGCTTCCATGAAGGAGACACCACGATAGTCTTCAATAAACTTAAAAACATCGCCTGAGCGACCACAACCAAAACAATGATAGAATTGTTTATCCTCGACCACATTGAAAGAAGGCGTCTTTTCACCATGAAAAGGGCAGAGACCTAAAAAGTTTCGTCCTGCCTTTGTCAATTGAACGACTTCTCCGATTACATCTACAATATTCACACTGTTTTTAATTTCTGAAATCAGTTGTTTGTCAACCATAAACAGTGCCTCCATTTTACCATAGAATATCATTAACTATTTTAAACTAATTTTTGTCAATTGTAAATCATCCGCATTGATTTTCACCCGATTTTTCCACATTTTTCCTGAGTTTTGAAAGCCTCCATTTTTCCTTAAATCAACTTTTTAAAAAAATTTGAGCATATTTATTGAATACGAAAAAAATTTTAGTTATACTATGCTCTGTAAAAATTTATTATGAAAGGACATATTTAGGATATGTTAAAAGATTTGAAAGCTTTTCTCCTTCGTGGGAATATTGTTGACCTTGCTGTCGCAGTCGTTATCGGAGCTGCATTTGGAGCTATCGTAACATCATTTGTTAACGATATCATCACTCCACTTATTTTGAACCCAGCTATGAAAGCTGCTGGTGTTGAAAAGATTGCACAATTGTCATGGAACGGTGTTGCTTACGGTAGCTTCTTGAGCGCTGTTATCAACTTCCTTGTTGTTGGTACTGTTCTTTTCTTCGTAGTAAAAGCTGCTGAGAAAGCTCAAAACCTTGGTAAAAAAGAGGAAGCTGCTGAAGAAGAAGCTGCTCCTACTCAAGAAGAGTTGCTTGCTGAAATCCGCGACTTGCTTGCAAACAAATAATCAGATAAAAAGATCCGATCTTCTAGCTAGAAGGTCGGGTTTTTTATCTTCAATTTTTCTAGAGAAACAAAAAACAGACCGAAGTCTGTTCTTGTATTCAATTAGAATTTTTTACGTTTACGAGCTGCTTCTGATTTACGTTTACGTTTTACAGAAGGTTTTTCATAGAATTCACGTTTGCGTGTTTCTTGAAGAGTACCAGCTTTAGTAACCGCGCGTTTGAAACGACGAAGAGCATCGTCAAGAGATTCATTCTTACGTACTACTGTTTTTGACATGTTTTTCACTCCCTTCAAGTTCAAGATCTATTCTATTCTACACGGAATTCTGTAGATTGTCAAGAAAAAGTTAAAGGAATTCATCTCTCACCATCATCTTAGCTTCAAAACTGTGCTAGAATTTCAGATTTTGGAAAATCCTTTCATTCATAACGATCATAAAGCTTTGACACTACTTGTTCGAATGCTTCCAATTCCTCCCAATAATTCGTTGGGAGATTGCGAATTCTACTTAGATCATTTGGATCAAAATGATAGACCATATGGCGCAAAATTTGACATTCAATCCAACGTAAGTCTTTCAGTTGCTCAAGACTAACAGAATCCATCCTTTCTAGATACTGACAAAGAGCAACAAGTGCGTCTGAATGAAACTCTTTCTCCTCATGCAAATAATATAGAAAACTAAAATAACCAGCTCTTCTATTATCTTTTATTATATTCCTTTCTTTCATCCCTACTCCTAATAATAAGCATTTACTGACTTAATTCGTCTCTTTTACAATCTTATAAAGAATCCATCGCCCACTCTTCTGACTTGTTAAAAGATTCAGTCCTTTTGACGACAAGAACTTACTAAACTCATCCTCCACTTTGAATTGTGGCAAGAAATAAACTAATTTTTGCCATTCACAAGCTAGCAAAAAGCAGTCCATCTGATGTAAGAACTCTTCTTAACTCCGTAAATGAAGTCTCTATATCCTCCCAATGAAAATGCGTTTGAAAGCCTGTTATTAAATCAAACGTTTCATCAGGATAACCTGTCTTTCTAACATCTTTTTCGTTCAAACTTAAGGTTTAAACTTTCCGAATCCTTCGCTTCTGAGATAGCAGTTGCTGAACTATCGATTCCTATAACTGTACTTCTTGGATAGATTTCTTTCAAAAAGATACTTGAACGACCGTTTCCTACTCCCTACATCTAGTATTCTATGGACATCATTTTTTTATCCAGTTGTCTGGTTGCCCACACATACATAGGAAAATAAGTATAATTCCAAATTTTTCATCATTCCTTTCCCGAGTATTCCTGTAGGATTCTTTGACTGCTGAATTAGATGATGCATTAAGAAATATAAAAAAATAATAAGCAGATGGTAATAATTATAATTAACAAGCTACTAACTCCTTTATTAAAATAACACAATTAAAGCCCCATAAAAAAACAGACTTAATTATTGTTTCTACACGAAACTTTCTTAAAAAAACACTTTCCGTAATGTCTACGAAAAGTGTTCTGGTCTTACTTATAAAGGAAGGTAAAGAGGGCAATAGCAACGATTGCAGCCAAGATTGGTGCTACAACTGGTACCCAAGCGTACCACCATTTTGAATCTCCCTTGTGTTCACCCTAAAACAGATTTTTGGAAGGAAAGCGTGAACCAAACGTGGACCAAGGTCACGTGCAGGGTTCAAACCAGGTCCTGTAGGGACCACCAAGTGATGTCACCAAAGCCATAACGAGGAATCCAAGTGCCAAGTGAGCCACTCCTAAACCAGGAGCATGTGCTTGTGACAAAGCCAATTTTGCGGCTGTTGAAGAAGCATCAAAAATCCCTCCCTGCTCAGTCGCTGCTCTTTGAGCTAGAGAAGCAACCTCTGCACCAAAGAAGTGTTTTGTCAAGGCAAGTGCACCGAAGAAAAGGACGAATGATCCAGCAAACTCATTGACGAAACCATTGATGGTTGCTGCTTTACGTGATTCTGGAGTTCCTTTATCCAAGCTAGAAATCGTTGAGAATGTTCCCAAGATATTGTTTGGATTTTCAGTTTGAAGGTAGTAAGGACGGTGAGTCGCAACGACAACCAATTGCCCAAACATAGCCCCAAGAAGTTGAGCAACGATGTAGTATAAAACATTTTCCCAAGGGAAGAGTCCGCTAACTGCAAGACCAATCGTAAAGGCAGGGTTGATATGGTTACCAGAAACGTTACCAAACATCAAGGCTGGCATCATAACACCTATTCCGTAGCCAATCGCAATCACGAGCCATCCACTTTGATGCCCCTTGGTACCCTTCAACTCAACGTTTGCAACGGCACCATTTCCTAAAATAATCAATAATGCTGTTGCAATAAATTCGGTCGCAACTTTAACCCAAAAATCAAATTGCATTTTTGAATAATCTCCTTATAAAAAAAATAATAATAATTTATTCTAACAGATTATCGAACACTTGTAAATAAACCGAACATTATTTTTAAAAAATATATCTCAATCCCCTGATTCATTCTTTTTAATCCTTGTACCCTCCTCCACTTTCTATTTATCTCCGAATTATGATACAATAGGACTAGTTACACATCACAAAGGAGATCTCATGTCTGAAATCTATGACATTACCATTATCGGTGGAGGCCCTGTAGGACTCTTTGCTGCCTTCTATGGCCATATGCGTCAAGTAAAAGTAAAATTGATTGATTCCCTTCCTCAACTAGGTGGTCAACCCGCTATTCTCTATCCTGAAAAACGAATCCTGGATGTCCCTGGTTTTACGAACCTGACTGGAGAAGAATTGTCCCAACGGTTGATCGATCAATTAGAAACATTCGAGTCTGACATTTGTCTGAACGAAACCGTTTTGGACATTCGTAAAAACGAGAATCACTTCCTCATTGAAACCAATAAAGACCAGCATTTCAGTCGTGCTGTTATTATTGCGATGGGTGGTGGTGCCTTTAAACCTCGTCCTTTAGAAGTGGATGGGGCTGAAGAATTCGAGAACGTTCACTACCATGTTTCAAATATCCAACAATATGCCGGCAAACAAGTTGCTATTCTAGGAGGAGGAGATTCAGCAGTCGATTGGGCTCTAGCCTTTGAAAAAATCGCACCGACAACTCTGGTCCATCGTCGTGATAATTTCCGCGCTCTCGAACACAGTGTTGAAGAATTGAAGGCTTCGTCCGTCTCTATTCAAACTCCTTATGTTCCTAGCCGTTTAATCGGAGAAAATGGCCGTACTAGCCATCTGGAAATTAGCAAGGTTAAATCAGATGAAACCCAATTACTCCCCATCGATGAACTCTTTGTCAACTATGGCTTTAAATCATCCGTTGGGAAATTGAAAGAATGGGGCTTGGACCTCCAACGCCATAAGATCCTCGTGAACCGCAAACAAGAGACCAGCCGAGAAGGCATCTACGCTTGTGGCGACTGTTGCTTCTACGAAGGAAAAATCGATTTGATTGCTACTGGTCTGGGCGAGGCTCCGACTGCGGTAAATAATGCGATAAACTACATTTATCCAGATAAGAAAGTTCAACCAGTCCATTCGACTAGTTTGTAAGAAGAAACCTTTGAATCAACTGATTCAAAGGTTTTTTTTCTTATAGTTCATCTAGCTCGTCTGCTATCTTATTGATTTTTCGCAAGCGATGATTGACGCCACTTTTGGTTAAGGGAGTTTTCAGTGCATCCGCAATTTGCTGGATAGAATAGTCGGGATTCTGGATTCGAACATAGGCAACTTCCTGAAGCTCGACAGGAAGACCACCTAATCCGATGGTATCCATAATTTTGACGATATTGTTAATGGTCTTCATACTAGCTGTGACCGTCCGCGCAATATTGGCCATTTCAGCATTATTGGCTCGATTGAGATCATTGCGCGCTTCTCGCATGACCTTGACAGACTCAAATTCTTCCAAAGCCTGCTTGGCTTCTACCAAGATAAGGAAATCAATAATATCCTCTGCCCTCTGCAAATAGGTAACGACTCCTTTTTTGCGTTCGATGGTCTTGGCATCTAACAAAAAGTGTTGCATGAGGTTGGCCAAGTCCTGGGCATGGTCGGAATAAACAGAGCTAATTTCTAATTGATAGCGACCAGACTCCGGATCCTTGATGGTCCCACTTGCTAAGAAAGCACCTCTCAGATAAGCTCGACTTGCTTCATCTTCTTCTAAAATTCTTGGGTCAATCCCTGTCTCAATACCAAAGAAAGAATCTGCTAAGTGCAGGTCTGCAAGAATCTCTTCGACTTTTTCATCAATAGAAACAGTATAGACGCGATTCTTTTTTAAATTGGTTTTTTGGTGGTGACGAATGTCCGATTTGACCTGATAAAATTCTACAATCAATTCGTAGATATGGCGGGCAATCTTAGCATTCTCCGTGGTCAGAGACAAACTTAAGCCCCCCATACTTAGACCCAAACTACCTGACATCTTAATTAGAGCAGATAACTCACTTTTCTCAAAGCGGTGAAGGGTCAAGAGCTCTTCTTTTACTTTAATGGTAAAACTCATTTAATCACCTGTACAATTTGCATCAGTTCATCCACAACAGCTTCTCCATCATGGAAGGCGCCGCCGTTTTCCAAGCGAAGGAAATTGCTTGAAATAACTCGGGGAACCTGCGATTTTAGACCTGCGAAATCATGTTCTACTTGAACCAGGTATTCATCAAAGCGATTCGTGTCCATATATTCTTGAGGGACTTTTTCAATGTTGACTAAAACAGTATCAATAAACGGCTTCTTCAAGTGTTTATGAAGGACGGAAACATGGTCACTATCGGTAAAGTGTTCTGTCTCCCCACGTTGGGTCATGATATTGCAGACATAAGCGACCTCTGCTTTTGTCTCAAGCAAGGCATGTCCAATTTCTTCAATCACTAGATTGGGAAGAATCGATGTAAAGAGAGAACCTGGTCCTAAAATCACCATATCACTTTCTAAAATCGCATCTACTACTTTTCGACTCGCTTTCGGCGTCTCATCATTATAGGTATTGGTGACATAAACATAATCAATCATGCCCTCATGATGGGCGATTTCACTCTCACCAGCCACCTCTGACCCATCCATAAAGACGGCATGAAGGGTCAATGGTGTATCACTAGAAGGATAGATTTTTCCTGTCGTATGGAAAAATTTAGTCAGCAATTGCATGGCATTATAAGTCGATCCCTGCATTTCAGAAATCCCTGCAATAATCAAATTCCCTAGAGGATGCCCAGCTAGTGGCCCATCTTCTTCTGCAAAACGGTATTGAAAAACTTTTTCATAAAAGCGAGGCATATCAGACATGGCTACTAGTACATTTCGCAAGTCACCTGGTGGTGTCAATTGATGAATATTTTTTCGAAGTTCCCCAGAACTACCCCCATCATCCGCCACTGTCACAATAGCCGTAATTTCAACATCCTTTTTCCGAAGGCTATCCAAGATGACGGAAATCCCCGTACCTCCTCCGATGACGGTCATTTTTGGTTTTCTCATGAACGATTCACCGTTTCCTTCCGTCGGTCTTTATCTCGATGACTCATATTCACCGTCCAATCTTTCGCTAAATCCCGTCCTAGACGAGCTGCAAAGGCTACTGAACGGTGTTGGCCACCTGTGCAACCAACTGCAATCGTCAAAACAGATTTTCCTTCTCGTTTGTATGCTGGCAAGATGGGAGCAATCAAATCGTAAAGATGACGATAAAACTCCTCTGCTTCTTGATGGTCCATAACATAGTTATAGACATCATCATCCAAGCCAGTTTGATTCCGTAGCTCTGATTTGTAATAAGGATTCGGTAGGAAACGAACATCAAAGACCAAGTCCGCATCTAAAGGCAAACCATACTTAAAGCCAAAGGACATGACTTCAATCCGAAACTCAGGCTGGCTATCTTGTCTAGAGAACTGTTCAGCAATAACTTTTCGAAGATTACGAGGAGTTAGTTCTGTCGTATCAATGACATTTTGACTCATGTTTTTAAGTGGAGCCAAAAGTTCCCGTTCCAACGTAATCCCATCCAAGACACGCCCATCAGCAGCCAGTGGATGGCTACGACGAGTCTCTTTGTAGCGAGCAACCAATTCACTATCGGTCGCATCCAAAAAGAGAATTTTAAAATCAATCCCTTCGTGGTTCTCTAATTCGTCCAAAATGGAGCGAATTTCTGCGAAGAAAGACCGGCTCCGCATATCCACTACGAGAGCCAACTTATTATTGTCCATCGACAGTTGAATCAGCTCAATAAATTTCGGCAAGAGAGCTGGTGGCATATTGTCGATGGTGAAATACCCCATATCTTCAAAGGATTGAATGGCTACAGTCTTTCCTGCACCACTCATTCCTGTCACAATGACCAGTTGAATTGTTTTTTCTGTATCTGTCATCCTAATCACCTTTTCCTTACAAAAAAGGAGGAGACCATCATCTTTCCAGTTGGTCAGTCGATGGCTCTCACTCCAGCATTCTTATTTCCCGAATGCATTCCTCTATTCAGACTATACTTCTGCAATGACTTCAATTTCAACTTTGACATCGCGTGGCAAGCGAGCCACTTCTACTGCAGAACGTGCTGGAAATTCACTTGAAAATGCTGTTTTGTATACCTCGTTAAAAGGGACAAAATCATTCATATCACTTAAGAAACAGGTTGTTTTAACCACGTGATCAAAGTTCGTTCCAGCTTCCTCAAGGATAACAGCAATATTCTTCAACACTTGCTGGTTTGTTCTTGGATAGTTTCTCCAACAATTTCACCTGTTTCTACGGTGAAAGCGGAACTGCCCACTTGCAAATAAAGATTGCCCTAATTTTCCGCTTGAACATAAGGTCCAATTGCTGCCGGTGCTTTGTCTGTGTGAATTGTTTTTGCCATTTTCTTCTCCTGATTCCTAATTTTCACTGGATGCTGCTAATTTTTCCCGTTCTAAGCGTAACTTACGTTTGGGATTCAGCTTATTAAAGAGTTCTTCCAACAATTTTTCTGCATTCCAACGTCTGCAGCAGAGACAAAATTTCCATTTATCACGAAAGGATATGAGTTTATCTCATCTTCTTCTCCTCTTGTCCTAACTAGTCCTTAAATTCAAATTCAAATTTACCGATCAGACGATATCTCCGTCTTTGGCACCACGCGCACGAAGGCCATCGACACCATTCCGCGCAATTGACCTTTCAAACTTCATGACAGACTCGTCTCGCGATCAAAATTGGTCATATTGAAGAGCTTCTCTAGCTTATCACCGGACAAGATCCAAGAAGCATCATCATCACGATTAATCTTGAAGGCTGGTTGGTCCTCATCAAAGCCGTAGTAGACTTCTTCTTGCGCCATATCTTCTTCTGTATAGAGCAAGAAATTCTGGTGTTTGTCTAACAAGTCTTATTTGCTTCTAACAGTTGTCCAAACCTTGATGCGCTAAACTAGAGATTGGGAGGAAGTTGTGGCAGTTCATCAAACTCGTCGTAGTTGGCCATAATTTTCTTGAACTCTTTCAAATTTCACAATACTCTGGCATATCCATCTTATTCGCCACGATAATCTGAGGACGTTCCATCAAGCGAAGATTATATGTTTCAAGCTCTTTGTTGATTTGAATGTAATCTTCATAAGGATCTCGTCCTTCACTGGCTGACATATCGATGATATGCAAGATAACACGGGTGCGCTCGATGTGACGAAGGAACTGGGTTCCTAACCCGACCCCTTGGCTAGCTCCTTCGATCAATCCAGGAAGGTCTGCGACTGCAAAGGATTCACCTGACGGCGTCCGAACCATCCCCAAGTTTGGAACGATAGTTGTAAAATGATAGGCTCCGATTTTTGGTTTGGCAGATGTAATCACACTGAGAAGAGTTGATTTTCCTACTGATGGGAAGCCAGCAAGCCAACGTCTGCCAAGACTTTTGAGTTCTAATTCAGTTCGCGTTCCTGACCCGGGTTCCCCATTTTCTGAAATCTCAGGTGCTGGATTTTTAGGAGTGGCAAAACGGATATTTCCGCGTCCTCCACGTCCACCATGGGCAACAATGTACTCTTGCCCATTTTCAACCAAGTCGGTAGTGACCTTGCCTGTCTCAGCATCTCGGACTGTCGTTCCTTGGGGAACTCGTACATAGAGATCTTCTGCTCCCCGTCCGTGCATTCCTTTGGTCATTCCCTTTTCCCCATTTTGGGCTTTGAAATGCCGGTTATAGCGGAAGTCCATCAGCGTGCGCAAACCTTCGTCTACAACGAAGATGACATTGCCTCCTCGTCCACCATCACCACCCCAAGGGCCGCCATTGGGAACATACTTTTCACGGCGAAAGGCCACCATGCCATCGCCGCCATTTCCAGCCTCGACCTTAATCTTGGCTGTATCTAAAAACATACTCATAGTTTATCGTTTTCCTTTTATAACCAAGTGTTGCTTGGTAGTCCCTTAGTAGGATAGTGCACCCAAAGCTGCAGCAAAGATTGCTCCAACCGTTACAATCAACATAATTACAATGACCACCATGGTCAATTTTTCAAAGAAAGTTTTTTTGCGTTTTCCGTTGTCTCCAAAAGCCACGTTTTTTACCTCAATTACAATAAATTCATTAGCCCTATTTTACCACGAATAAGGGCATTTTTCAAACATCCACCTCTATACGAAAGAGGACTATTGGATGAAATATTTTTTTAAACATCCACACTTGTTCAAATCCCTTTTCATCTAACTAACAAAAAAGACTGGAAAATTCCAGCCTTTTAAAAACGATGATATTAAAGTTATTTCTTTAGGATAAGCCAAGATCAGGGTGTTTCCTGCTTGAATGAGCTTGAACAAAAGTAATTGAAAAGAGAACTGTTGTCATGAGGGCTATGGGCCTCATCATTCAACGTATTTTTTCAGCCAACCTTTCAAACTCTATTTTAGAAAGTTTACTTATATTATTTAAACTTCAAGACCAATTTCATCTTTGACTACTGTAGCAATTGTATCCACATAGTAATCCACTTCTTCATCAGTCGGAGCTTCTGCCATGACACGAAGAAGAGGTTCGGTACCACTTGGACGCACTAAGATGCGACCATTTCCAGCCATTTCAGCTTCCATCTTTTTCAATAATCGCTTTGAATAGCAGGGACTTCCATAGCCTTGTCTTTCATGCTATTTTCAACACGGATATTGACCAATTTTTGAGGATAGATGGTAACTTCTGATGCAAGGTCTGATAATGTACGACCAGTTTCTTGCATAATCTTGGTCAATTGAACAGCACTCATCTGACCATCTCCAGTGGTATTGTAGTCCATGACAATCACGTGACCAGACTGTTCACCACCTAGATTGTAACCAGACTTCCGCATCTCTTCAACTACATAGCGGTCTCCGACAGCAGTCACAACCTTGTTAATACCCTTGGCATCCAAAGCCTTATGGAAGCCAAGATTGGACATAACGGTCGTTACGATGGTGTTATCTTTTAAGAGGCCCTTCTCAGAAAGGTAGGTCCCAATGATGTACATGATTTTATCACCATCAACTAGGTCCCCATTTTCATCTACTGCAATCAAACGGTCACTATCACCATCAAAAGCCAAACCAATAGCCGCACCAGATTCTCGGACAGCCTCCTGCAAAGCCTCAGGATGGGTCGAACCCACTTGGTCATTGATATTGAGACCATTTGGGCTTTCTCCAATAACTGTCAAACGTGCTCCTAGGTCAGCAAAGACTTGACGGGCGCTTGTAGATGCAGAACCATTCGCAGCATCTAGAGCCACGTGCATTCCTTCAAGCTGGGTTCCAGTTGAAACTAAGTATTCTTGATACTTACGAAGTCCTTCAGGATAATCCATCACAGTGCCAAGACCTTCTGCACTAGGACGAGGAAGAGTATCCGCCTCCGCATCCAATAAGGCTTCAATCTCTAATTCACGGTCATCATCCAGTTTATAGCCATCATTCCCGAAGAATTTAATCCCGTTGTCTAGAGCTGGATTGTGGCTGGCAGAAATCATGACCCCAGCACTTGCCCCTTCAGAACGAACCAAATAAGCTACACCTGGTGTCGCAATCACACCGAGTTTGTATACTTTAATCCCTACAGATAAGAGACCTGCTACGAGAGCACTTTCTAACATTTCACCAGAAATACGGGTATCTCGTCCCACGAAAACAAGGGGAGTTTCTTTCTCATGTTGGCTGAGAACGTAACCTCCGTATCGACCGAGCTTAAAGGCCAACTCTGGCGTCAATTCGACGTTTGCTTCTCCACGGACTCCGTCCGTTCCAAAATATTTACCCATTATGATAATCCTTTCGATGAATCTTTATTAATTGCTATTATGTGATGAAGAACTGGTCGAGGAAGAGCTAGAACTTGTCTGTTTCAACTCAACCTTCATGTAGAGTTCTGATGGAGAGATAATAACTGGTAAATCATTTCCCTCGCTATCTACTGCCTTCAAGGAGACGGTTGCTGTGTAGGTATTGCTTAAAAGATCTCCTTCAGGGAAGATGGCTTCTACATGATCAACTTTGGCTAAAGTATCCTGGTCGCTAGTTACAGAGACCTTATCTTCAGAAAACGTAACATATGAGAGACTCCACCCTGGGGCAATTTGTTTGTCCGGTACCGTGACGGAAACATCAAACTTTTTCGTTTTTTTCTTACCAATTTTTGCAGTAACTTTCTGAGGTTCGATGGTTGCAGTCAATCCTGAAGGCAGGTCTTCGACCTTTAAGGTGATTTCATGCTGGCCCTCTTTCAGATTGCTAAGATCAGCTACCACTTTAAATTTACGAGTACTAGCCTGCATTTCTGATGCTAAGGCGACACGGTTAGATCCCTTCAGAAAAACTGTTACTTCTGAACTAATCCCGCTAACAAAATATTTACTATCGTTATATTTTACATCAATCGGAATATTGGTTAAGGTGTTCGTGTAAGTTTCAGAGCTCACTTGACGCGCACTACTGTTATTCTGGAAATTAACAGAGGTGGCAATGATGAATAAGAGACTTGAGAAAAAGACTGATGTCACAATATAGACAATTTTTCTTTTTGGAATCATTTGATACGTCCTCCAAAAATTCTTGATTTCAAATCTTTTTTTCCTTGATCTTCTGGAATAATGAAGGAACGCAATTCTTGTTCGAATTCTTCGATACTGAGGTCGTGTCTAAAGCTCCCATTTCTCGCAATGGAGATACCACCCGTTTCTTCCGAAACAACAAAGGTGAAGGCATCACTTACCTCAGACAAGCCGATTGCAGCCCGGTGTCGCGTACCGAACTCTTTTGAAATTCCCGTGCTTTCTGTTAAGGGGAGATAAGCACAAGATACAGCAATTTTATCATTGGTGACAATCACTGCCCCATCGTGAAGCGGGGTGTTGGGGATGAAAATATTAATCAGCAGTTCACCCGAAACATCTGCATCGAGGGGAATCCCCGTAGAAATATATTCTTGAAGGGTTCTACTCCCTTGAATCGCAACCAAGGCACCAATCTTCCGAGGACTCATATACTCAACGGCTTTTACATAAGATTGAACCAATTTTTCTTCTGGACTAATCTGGTTGGTTGAGAAAAATTCAGTTGCTCGACCTAATCGTTCTAATCCCGTCCGAATTTCTGGAGAGAAAATCACTACCGCAGCAATGACCCCGTAGGTGATGATTTGGTTAATCAACCAAGAAATGGTCGTCAGACCAATCATATTGGCAACTAACTCAAATAAGAAAAAGGCCAAGACACCACGGACTAAAATCATAATTTTAGTGCCGACAATGGCTTTTATAAAATAATACAATAACCAGGCTACCAGGGCAATGTCAATAAGGTTGATAATCACACTCCAGGGAGTGGGAAATAAACTGGCCCAATACTGGGGATTTGACAATTGTTGGATGTTCACAATCTCATACCTACCACTTCTCTTCTAGGCTTTTCGCGCAGCTAACCATTGTGGATGCTTACTAGCAAAAGTAAGGATTCTAGCAAAGGATAGCGCGTTCAAACTACTCTACATCATTATATCATGTTTCAACAGATTTTTCTGTAACCTTCTGTTGGTTTTTGTGATAAAATATGAATTATGAAGATTAAGACTAGTATGGGGCTTATTGCCGGAAAAATGAGTAGTCACCTCTTGCGCATGCTTGGACGTGGCTCTACCCTTCCTGGAAAAATCGCCCTTCAAATTGATAAAGACATTTTACAACACCTGGCCCAGAACTACGAAATTGTGGTTGTCACTGGTACGAATGGGAAAACACTGACAACAGCTCTCACTGTTGGAATTCTTCAGGAGGCTTTCGGACCTATCGTGACCAATCCTAGTGGAGCCAATATGATTTCAGGGATTACGACTACTTTCTTGAACGCAAAGGGTTCTTCTGGTCGTCCAATCGCTGTTCTTGAAATCGATGAAGCCAGCCTGTCTCGAATTTGTGACTACATCACTCCGACCTTGTTTGTAATCACCAATATTTTCCGGGATCAAATGGACCGCTATGGGGAAATTTACACAACTTATCGGATGATTTTGGATGGGATTAAAAAAGCGCCACAGGCGACTGTTCTGATGAATGGGGATAGTCCTCTTTTCCATACCCTTCCCCTACCAAATACCGTTCAATATTTTGGCTTTGATACAGAAAAAACTGCTCCCAAGTTGGCCCATTACAATACGGAAGGAATTGTCTGTCCAGAATGTCATGGCATTTTGACCTACCAGTTGAATACCTATGCGAATCTAGGGGATTACCTCTGTGAAAACTGTGGCTTCCACCGTCCTCCTTTGACAGTCGCTGTCGATGAATTGACCGAGTTAACCAATACTTCTTCTCACTTCAAGATTAACGGCACAAATTACCACATCAATATCGGGGGCCTCTATAATATTTATAATGCCCTTGCTGCAGTTGCTGTTGCCCATTATTTTGAAGTAAGTCCAGACGTCATTAAGCGTGGTTTCGACAAGAGTAAGGCTGTCTTTGGTCGTCAAGAAACTTTTAAGATTGGGGACAAGGAATGTACCTTGGTCCTGATCAAAAATCCAGTCGGTGCGACGCAGGCTATTGAAATGATCAAGCTAGCACCTTATCCATTCAGCTTGTCCGTACTTCTCAATGCCAACTATGCTGACGGGATAGACACCAGCTGGATCTGGGATGCAGACTTTGAACAAATCACTCAAATGGACATTCCAGAGATCAATGCTGGAGGGGTGCGCCACTCTGAAATTGCTCGGCGACTTCGGGTTACAGGCTATCCTGCTGAAAAGATCACAGAAATAGCTGAATTAAAAGAGGTCTTCCAACGCATCCAGCAACAGGAAACCCCTCACGCCTATATTTTAGCCACCTATACGGCCATGCTAGAATTCCGTGAACTTCTAGCTCAAGAACACCTGATTGGAAAGGAGATGAATTAATGACCTACACTTCACTACAATCCCCTGATCAGGAAACCTACCAATACGAATTGAGAATTGCCCATCTTTATGGGAATCTGATGAATACATATGGCGACAATGGAAATATCCTCATGCTCAAGTACGTTGCGGAGAAGCTTGGTGCTCATGTCACTGTGGATATCGTTTCTCTCAAAGACCGCTTTGATCCAGAAGTCTACGATATTGCCTTTTTCGGTGGAGGTCAAGACTACGAACAGACCATTGTATCAGAAGATCTACCAGATAAAAAAGAAGACCTCGAGCGCTTTATTCATGACGATGGTGTAGTCCTTGCTATCTGTGGTGGCTTTCAGCTTCTAGGTCAGTACTACATTGAAGCTTCTGGCAAACGCATTGAAGGTCTTGGTATTATGGGGCATTACACTCTCAACCAAGAAAACAACCGCTATATTGGCGACATCAAGATCCATAACGAAGAGTTCAATGAAACCTACTATGGTTTTGAAAACCACCAGGGTCGGACCTTCTTGGCAGAGGATGAAAAACCGCTGGGCAAGGTCGTCTATGGAAATGGGAACAACAAGGAAGATGGGTGCGAAGGCGTTCATTACAAAAACGTCTTTGGGAGCTACTTCCACGGCCCTATCCTCTCTCGTAACGCCAATTTAGCCTATCGCTTGGTGACAACTGCTCTAAAGAAAAAATATGGACAAGACATCGACCTAGCGACTTACAATGATATCTTAAGCCTTGAAAAAGCAGAAGAATACGCTGATGTGAAAAGCAAGGCTGAATTAGAAGAATAAGGAGACAAAATGAATAAACGAAAACTACAATATGTTACACTACTGATTTCTGTACTGCTCATTGCAATTATTTCCTTGGCCAATATGCAAACGGTGACTGTGAACTTTTTGCTGGTCCAATTTAAACTCCCTCTCATCATTTTGATTCTGATCTGTGTCCTTCTCGGTTCGCTAGTGACTTTCTTAGTCAGCCTTCCAAAAAATTTCTCATTAAAACATGAATTAAAATCTGCGAAAAAACAACTAGGACAAAAGATGTCGAGCGAAAAAGAAGAAAAAATCGAACAAATCGAAAACAAAAGCACCGATTGATTTTTTAGCATCGCTTCGGTTGTTTTCTGTAAAATAGTTTGTCTAGATCAAAAAAAGCACCAGTCGGTGCTTTTTTTCATGCTGATCTAATGACTTTTTGATGGTAGCTGCTTGGCTACTAGTTGGGCTAGGAAGGAAAAGAGAATGACGCCAGCGCCAATCAGGAGAAAGGATTCTACTCGGACGCTTGGCAACCAAGTCATCAAGCCTTTGGCAATGGGCATAAAGAGAATGGCCAGGGTAAAAATGGTGCTTAAGACCCTGCCTAGATAGTCTCCTTCCACCTTGGTTTGCACTTGGGTAAAAAAGTGGATATTAAAAATCGTCATAAAGAGTTCACAGACTAAATTTCCAGAAAAGGAAAGGAGAGGAGGAAGAGGTAAGCCCATCATGAATACTCCTACTCCTGTTAAAATCAATAAGAAGAGAAGCATCTCCATGCTTGATTTAAATTTATTGGCGATCAAGGCTCCGATAATGGACCCGATAGCTCCCAAGGTTAAGATGGTCGCATAAGCCCCCTTGACTCCGTAAAGTCGATTGGAAAAGGGAAGTAAAAACTCAAAAGCTGCAAAAAAGAAATTGACACTGGAAGCAACCAACAAGAGAAAGAAAATGTCTTTCTGCTGCCAGATGTAGTGCAATCCATCCTTGATATCCGAAAAAATATCTTTTCCCGTGAACTGTTTCTTTTCTTGAACTTTGTCTTCTTCTTTCGGAAGGGATGCCACTAGGACAAAGGCGATGAAAAAGGTCAGTGCATCCAGTAAGAGGGTCGCATGGAGACTGGCAAATTGTAAAACAAGGAAAGAGAACACAGGTGAGCTAACACCGACAACCTGTAAGACCAACTCCAAGCGGGCATTATAGGTCACAATCTCGTCCTTCTCTACGACCTCAGTGATGATAGCTTTGTTGGCAGTTCTAGAAAAATGCGAAAGGCAATGGCTTTGGACAATATTGGCAAAAATCAGGGCTGCAATCATCCAACGATCGTTCCTGATAAAAGAAATCGCCAAACAAAGGAGACCACAAACCAAGTCGGTCGTCATCAAAATCTTGCGACGGGAAAAACGGTCTGAGATCACGCCACCAAAGGGATTAGACTAAAATAGAGGTGACAAGTTCAGAAATCTGATAAATCCCTCAATCACTGTCTTTTCCTATAGTCCCCTATCGAGGCCAGCCAGACACTATTCCCATAATCATAGAGGCATATTTTCCCATTCTATTGATCGCACCACGAGTAATTAATTGACTGCATGTCGTTCATAAAAACCTCCTTCATTTTCTGAAACTATTGTATCAGTTCATGAAAGAGGTTTTCATTTTGTCCCTTATTTGGGAAAATTAATATTTTACAAATTTATCAAAGGATCCCTACTGTTCTTTTGATTGAAGCTGCTTAGCTACTAGCTGAGCCAAGAGTGAAAAGAGAATAACTCCAGCTCCAATCAGGAGAAAGGATTCTACTCGGACACTTGGCAACCAAGTCATCAAACCTTTGGCGATGGGCATAAAGAGAACAGCCAAAGTATAAATCGTGCTCAAGACTCTCCCCAGATAATCATCTTCCACCTTTGGTTTGCAGCTTGAGTCAAAAACGTGGATGTCGAAAAATGGTCACAAAAATTCACAGACCAGATTTCCCGAAAAAGGAAAGATAAGGCGGAAGAGATGCCCATCATGAACACTCCTACCCCTGCCATGATCAGTAAAAACAGGAGAATTTTTCATACTGATGTAATTTTATTGGCAACAAGTGCTCCTAGAATAGATCCAATAGCTCCCAATGTTAAGATGGTCGCATAAGCCCCCTTGCCCCCGTAGAGTCGATTGGAAAATGGAAGTAAAAACTCAAAAGCTGCAAAAAAGAAATTAACGCTCGAAGCCACCAAGAGAGAAAGAAAATGTCTTTCTGATGCCAGATATAGTCTAACCCCATCCTTGATATCAGAAAATATCTTTCCCTGGTAAACTGTTTCTTTCTCTTGAACATTGGCGTTCTTCTTTCGGAAGGAATGCCACTAGGACAAATGCAATAGAAAAGGTCAGCGCATCTAGTAAGAGGGTCGCATGGAGACTGGCAAATTGTAGAACTAGGAAAGAAAACACAGGTGAACTGACACTAACAACCTGTAAGACCAACTCAAAGTGCGCATTATAGGTTACAATCTCTTCTTTCTACACAACTCTGTGATAATGGCTTTATTGGCAGGTCGAGAAAAAAACCAAAAGGCAATGGCCTGAACAATATTGGCAAAAAAATCAGTGCTGCAATCATCCAACGATCATTTCTGATAAAAGAAATCGCCAAACAAAGGAGACCACAAACCAAGTCGGTCGTCATCAAAATCTTGCGACGAGAAAAACGGTCTGAAATCACTCCTCCAAAAGGATTCACGAGGATCCCTGTCACTAACTCAGAAATCTGATAGATTCCCTAATACCGTCTTTCCTATAGTCCCCCATTGAGGGCTCAGCCAGACACTATTCCCATAATCATAGAGCATATTTCCAATTTTGGTAATCGCTCCACGACTAATTAATTGGACCGCATGTCGGTTCATAAAATCTCCTTTATCTCTCCTATTTAGGAACATTCATCTATTACAAATTTATCAAAGTGTTCTTGATAGTAAGCTACCTGCTCTGGAAGTCCCTAGCACATCAAAAATATGCATAGCTTCCTGCATTTGTACGCCTTCTTCTTTCTTTGCCCTTCTGATCAGAGCAAATCATGAGGTAATGAAAGACATTGCGTTCGTAGAGTTTGATGCTCTTCCGATAATCTTTTTACACAGGCTTCAAAATAGCTGGCATTTTCGAATTGATGTTCCTGGGCAAAATGCTGGTAACAGTTAAAAT